>Ga0209702_10000048_pt1 | contig 188059 bp, 140 predicted proteins | sample FRY01_FD_187210 | JGI IMG/M metagenome (GOLD analysis project Ga0209702, IMG submission 187210) | Freshwater microbial communities from Lake Fryxell liftoff mats and glacier meltwater in Antarctica - FRY-01 (SPAdes) (version 2) | ecosystem: Environmental > Aquatic > Freshwater > Ice > Glacier...
AACCTCGACCCAAAAAAGATGATTCCTTTTTTAGAAAATACAATGCTCAAGCCTGATGCTCAGTTAAAACAACTTCAGCTTTTGCGCTTGCTTAATAAAGAACATAGTGCAGAGCGCAATGGTGATTCTGCCCTTGAAGCCCGAATCCGTTCTATGGAAACTGCTTACCGAATGCAGATTAGTGCTTCCGATGCTTTTGATATTCAACTCGAACCTAATAAAGTGCGAGAAATGTATGGCAAAGGGCATTTTGCAAATGGTTGTCTTTTGGCACGAAGATTAACGGAGCGGGGCGTCCGGTTTGTTCAGCTTTATTATGGTAATGGCCAGCCTTGGGATACCCATAGCGGCCATAATGCTGGAACTCGTAATTTGTGCAAGGATATCGACCAACCGATTGCAGCACTTTTGCAAGATCTGAAAAATCGTGGGCTTTTTGATGAAACCCTTGTGGTTTGGGGTGGCGAGTTTGGTAGAACCCCTACTACTGAAAATAGTGGTGGTCGTGACCATAACCCCTGGGGGTTTTCTATGTTTATGGCGGGGGGCGGCATCAAGGGTGGGCAAGCTTATGGTGCCACAGATGATTTTGGGTTTAAGGCTGTTGAGAACAAGGTTCATATTCACGATTTACACGCTACGATTTTGCATCTGATGGGGATTAATCACGAAAAACTTACTTATCGTTTTGCGGGCCGTGATTTTCGACTGACCGATGTTGCTGGCAATGTGGTTACCAAAATTATTAATGGATAATCTTAGGAGTTACTCAGTTGGAACTAAATCGCCCCTATTCGGGTAGAGTTTGGAGAAGGCAGGATGATTGGTAAAAGATAAAAACTGCCCAAACAACCAAATCATAAGCAACTGCGTAAGTCCTAAATCTGAAAGATCATTTTAGATTTTAAGAATTTAGGACTTACGCTGTTTGCTCGAACTCGAGTCTGTTTCCCTATTAAAGTTGGTGTGGTTGGCCGAGAGTTGGATTTGATGAATGTTTTGTAAGCTAAAAAAGTATTAAGTGAAGTGTTAGGCGGCTTTTTGATTAAATCATTTGAACAAGTCTGGTAGGTGGATTTTAAACTGCTCTCAAGTGGCGTAGAATCCGGCGTAGATGTGGCGGAAAAAGAGGCGGAGCAGGGGTTTGCACCCAGTAACCAATTGGACGCAAATTCTAACTTAAGTAGTGATGTGATAGAGGTTTATGCTGATTCTTGCGAGTTGGTGCAGGTGTGTACGAATACCCAAAGCGGAGAAGGCGGGATTCGAACCCGCGGTAAGTCTTTCGACCTACGCCGATTTAGCAAACCGGTGCTTTCGGCCACTCAGCCACCTCTCCGTTCCATATAAATCTACTAAAAAAGCTTCCCTATTGCAAGAAGACAAAAGTAACCATTTTTGTCACATTCAATTACCGATTCTTCCGATACTTGGGATTTTTATCTAGATAAGCGTTTACTCGGTCTTTAAGTGTGATTGCTTGTGCGAAGAATGCTACCGCCTCAATCAGGCGCTCATCGGGTTCTGCACAACTAAAGCGAAGGAAGCCATTTCCAGCAGCACCAAAACATTCACCACCCAAGCAAGCAACACCCCTTTTATCATCCGCACCTTCAAGCAAATACATAGCTAAACCGTGTGAGACAATGCCTAGGGAGTCGCAAATTGTGGAAACTTCAGGGAAGACATAAAAAGTTCCTGCAGGCATTAAAACCTTGACCCCTGGTACCTTTTCTAATTCTCGAACCAGTATCTCAACTTTCTTGTGAAATTTTTTCATCACATCATCTCGTTCATCATCATCGTTTTCGATAGCGGCTTGACCAGCAAGTTGCACGATAGGTGGAACGCAGGAAAGAGAAGTGTTGATCATCTTGCCCATAATTTCTGCAACTCTGGGGTCGGAGATTGCATAGCCAAGTCGCCAGCCACTCATACTGTAAGATTTACTGAAGGTGTAAACGGAGACCGTGTGGTCAAGCATTCCAGGTTGGGAAAGTGGGGTGATATGTTTACCTTTCCAGACCATATGGCAATAAGGTTCATCGCTGAAAAGGGCAATGTTTTTGCCAACGATAAGTTTAGCAAGTCCCCTCATATCATCTTCGGTAGCAACTCCTCCTGTAGGGTTGTGAGGGGAGTTAAGGAAGATAGCTTTGGCTTTTGGTTCGTTTCGGATGAATGCATCGACATCATTAAGATTTGGTCGGAACTGGTTTTCTTGTTTTAGTGAACTATAGACGATGTTTGCGCCCCGTCGTTCGAGATTAGGTTTGTAAGTGGGGAATTGAGGGGAAAAAACAAGAACGGAGTCGCCTGGGTTTAGAAAAGCTTCGCAGAAGAATTGTTCAAAAACTTTAGCACCAGGACCGACTGTAACATTTTCAGGGCCAATCTTGACACCAAATTCTTTCAAGTAATTTTTCGCAATCGTTTCGCGGAATGATGGTAAACCAGGGGATGGGCAGTAGTGGGTCATTCCCTGGTTGATAGCATTGATGCCTGAAACAAGTGCATGCTTGGTGCTGTTAAAAGGGCTGTCGCCGATTTGTAATTCGATGACATCTTTTCCAGTAGCTTTAAGTTTTTTTGCAACTGCGAGAACATCGAATGCGGTTTCGCCTGTAAGGCCAGAGGCGAAAATGCTGAGTGAAGGTTGTGACATAGAGTTAATCCTTTCTGGATGTGGAATTAAAACCAAGAGAAAATTGACCTAAATCAGTTTTAAGCTGTAAAAACAAGTACTTACTTGCGAAAAAGGTTTGGGGTGAATTCGTGTTTAAGTAAAGAAACTGGGAGACTGTAATGCGGTTGTTTGGAAAGTTAAACATAGAAACTCAAAGTAAATTTCAAATGAAAAATCAAAAGGTTTAAACTAATAATATAGGGAAAGGAAGTGCAAGTGACTTAGTGGAAGTGCATAAAAAAAGCTTCGGAAGTCATCCGAAGCTTTTTATGTTGAAAAGGAACAGGATCTTAGGCGACTTTTATAAGTCGTATTTTGTTCGGCATAGTTAAATTAGTTTGGTGCATCCATCTTCCTGCATCTGGTGCGCCGTGCCAGCGTTGCAGGGAAATCGATTGAGCTTTGTTTTTTTCTTCGTCGTCAAGAAGTTCGTCAAAAGCAGAGTCGATACTAGCACGAACCTGTTCCGAAGAACGCCCAACAAAGAGAAGCATCTCGGAGCGGTTTTCGAAAGTAAGAATAGCACGCCAGACCTGAGCCTTAGATTCGGATTGATAAAACATTAAAAGCAGCCCTCCATGGCAAAGAGTTAAATTACGAGGATGTAGTGTGAAAAAAAAGCGCCATCCTGTCAAGTACAGGAAGACGCTTTTTGAGAAATAATTTAAAGAAGGTTAGTAGCTGCTGCCACGATCGCCGCGATCGCCACCACCACCACCACCGAAACCACCACGACCGCCGCCGCCACCGCTGCGACCGCCGCCACTGCGACCACCGCCACCGAAGCCGCCACGACCACCACCACCACCACCACCACCACCACTACCACCACCGTAACCACCGCGCTCGCCGCCACCGCCAGGACCACGCTCTTCGCGAGGACGGGCTTCATTAACGGTAAGAGCACGACCTTGGAATTGTGAGCCGTTGAGGGCTTCAATTGCCTTGGTCGCAGCTTGGTCGGAAGCCATTTCAACGAAGCCAAAACCTCGTGAGCGTCCGGTTTCCCGATCCATGATTACTTGTGAACGGGCAACTTCTCCATGTACCCCGAAGAGAGCGTTGAGATCATCTGTGGAAGTAGTCCAGGTCAGATTCCCAACATAAATATTCTTAGCCATAGCCATCGCTCGTCCTTTCCGTGCCAATCTTCTTATAAACTGTTCAAGACCTAAATAACCACCGAGGTTGTAAAAAGCTGAAACCCAAGAAGCAGCATGGCACCAATTACCAAAACAAACCTAGTCTGGAGCTCCGGAAATCGAGCGGCACAAAATCATGGAACAAATTGAAAGGTAACAAAAATTGCAAACCTGTCTCATTATTCAATACTCTCGTAAGTTTCATCTTGTTTGGAAGATTTGGGGAATTGATGCTCATTCAGAGGGGATCGCATACCAAAAAACCAAAAAAGGGAAGATCTCACCAAGGATTCCTACTATTCATCTCCTGATCTACCAGCAGCCGGCCACAACCGGCATAAGGTCACTCAGAGATTTTATATACGGAATAAACTTGTTTGTAAAGCAATAAATCAGTTTCTTTTAAAGTTTTATCATAAGAAAGGGCCGGTTGGCACTTCAGATGCTAAATATTCTCTAAATAGTTAAAAATTAATCTTCCCATAATTTTGCTTAAACCTTTGGCATTTTCAAGGACCTCCAAGTGGGAAGGACCCATGGCTGATAATCCCGCAGCTTTATTCGTAATGCCTGAAATACCCGCACATTTCATACCATTTTGGAAACCCTCTTCTACTTCCCAAGCAGTTGACATGCCCACCGCATCGGCTTTCCAAGATGAAAAACAGCGGATCTCGCTATTAGTTTCGTAACTAGGTCCGCTGACCATCATATAAGTGCCTTTTGATAAATTTATATTTTGAGAAATTCCAATGGATTTGAGGTTTTTTAAAAGATTGGGGTCATAAGGACTGTGTTGGTTGGTGCTAAATCCAATTTTTTCTGGGTTGCTGTTCCAAGGTTTACTTATCGTATCAATATGATTTTCAATCAGCATAATGTCACCCGGATTGAGGTTAGGAGAAATCCCTCCAGATGCGTTAGTGAAAATACCCGTATGGCATCCAAGGTGACAAGCAAGTTTAGTGATGTTGGTGATTTCTTTTTTTGAATTGCCCTCGTAGAAGTGGATCCTTCCCTCGGAAATCAAAAGATTGAGGTGATGAAAACGGGCGTGAGTAAGGCAACCTTTATGGCCTAGTATAGAAGCAGAGTTGATTCCGGGAAGAGAATTAAAGGGCCAAGATTTTGGTGATAAAAATTGTTCCGCCAAGCAACCAAAACCCGAGCCTAGGACTAGATAAACATCAGGGGGGTATTGCTTGCATAATTGCTTCAATTCGAAAGGGATTTTGTGGTCAAGATCATACATGCCTAAGAGCCTCGATAGGGTCCATAAGGGCGGCCCTTCTCGATGGGTAAATTCCAAAAATTAGACCAACTCCAACTGCAGTTGCAAGGGACCAAGCGATCGATTCTACATGCACCTTTGCAGGCATTCTTACATCCCAAAAAGTATCTGCAACCCAAGGTAAGCCAACAACCAAGCCCAGCCCCATTAATACTCCAAGCAAACCCCCAACACTGGTTTGAACCACGGCTTCGATAAGGAATTGAAGAGTGATATCGCGTCGCTTGGCTCCCAGAGCGCGCCTGATCCCAATTTCGCGGGTTCGTTCGGTGACGGTAGCGAGCATAATGTTCATAATCCCAATTCCACCAACGAGAAGAGAAATAGAAGCGATAAGGACGAGAAGCATTTTGTAACGATCCTTGGCGCGTTCGGCTTCTTCAAGTCGGTCAAGTGGAACGCTGACAGACCAGTCGGATTTGCCATGCTTTTCAAGCAAATTACGAATAATCTCTCCGGTTGGTCTGACTTTATCAGTTTCGGAAACGGTAAGGGTAATCTGGCTGATTTCGACTTTTTCCGCAGACCTAGAACCAGCAGAACGCATAAATATTTTTTCTCCAAATCGGACCCGTGCTGTGGCTATAGGGATTACAACATCAAGGTTAATATCTTCGGTGGAAACCCCGCCTTGAGATCGTTCTTTCATTACGCCAATGATGCGATAAAAAAAAGTGCCTAGTTGAATTTCTTTTTCAATTGGATCTTCGAAAGGAAAAAGTCTGTTGGCTGTTTCTGAGCCAATGATTGCCACATTCCTAAGCAGTATTTCGTCGTCTGGAACCAGAAACCGACCCGATCTTATCTCCATATTATGAATGTCAAGGTATTCCGGTACGGTGGCAACAACTCTGCTATTGATGCTTCTAAACCCTTTTCTGGCTTCTTGCGGAAAGATTCGCATTGGTACCATTTTTGTGACCGTTGGAATGTTTGCGATTTTGTCGAAATCAGCGTAAGTCAAACCATAAATTGCAACATAACTTCGTTTCGAAGAATTAGCATCGTCTGTTGGTTTGGTGCTGCGAACCATAATGTTGTTAGCACCCATACGCCTGATATCTTCGAGTGCATCTTGCATACTGCCTTCGCCGAAAGCCATAAGCGAGATAACGGCACCTGTCCCAATAATAATTCCTAAAACCGAGAGAAAAGCTCTAAGTCGATGTAGCCAGAGACTTCGAACCGCAAGGATAAAACTTCTGCGCCCTTTGTCCCAAAATAAGATGCTAATAAAAAGTGACACGATCATTAATATTGCAGCAATAGAAAATATCAACATAGCCGATTCTCACTTGGAATGATGGGGGATCAAGGATTCAAGTAACTTGGTCTGGATGCCGGATTGGTCAGCAATACTAGTAATTTTAGCAATGTTTCGCACATCCGACTCAATAGCCCCATCTCTCATTCGTACAATTCTTTTTGCCCAAGATGCGATATCATTTTCGTGGGTAACCATAACGATGGTTTTGCCTGCTTCATTAAGTCTTGAAAGCAAATGCATAATTTCATCGCTGGTGCGAGAGTCGAGGTTCCCTGTTGGTTCGTCAGCAAGAATGACTGCAGGGTCATTAACAAGGCTTCGTGCAATAGCAACCCGTTGCTGTTGTCCGCCCGAAAGTTGCATAGGACGATGTTCCATCCTATCACCAAGCCCAACAAGTTGTGCAAGACCGATACATCGATTGTTAGTGGAATCTGAAAGCTTTGCGCCTTGGTAGAGCAGTGGAATTTCGATGTTTTCAACCACGGTGTATTGGGGAAGTAAGTTATATTGTTGAAAAATAAAACCAAGGTACTTACTGCGGATGGTACTTAATTGATCGTCTTCCATTCTGGCAACATCTTGTCCCGCTAAGAAATATTGCCCGTTAGTGGGACGATCGAGGCAACCAAGAAGATTAAGCAAAGTGGATTTGCCCGAACCAGAGGGGCCCATCAGAGCAACAAATTCTCCCTGTTCAACCTCGAGACTTACCCCTTTTAATGCGTGTACTAATACCGATTCAAGTGCATAGGTTTTTTCAAGATTAACAATTCTTAGTACGCTAGACAAAGTAACACACCTTTAGGTTTGAAATCGAATAACGATTGTCTATAAACTGGGTTTTGTTTTAACCTTCGACTTAGAATCTTTTTTCTTGGTGTTGCTAGTTGGTTGATTATCGGCATCAGCTTTTGAAGAGTCTTTTTTTGCATCTCTGGAGAGGTTCTTGGGGTTGAGGACAACGACATCGCCTTCTTTAATCCCCTCTTTTATTTCAACAAGTTTCTCGTTGCTAACGCCAAGTTTAATGGGAGTTTCTTTAGGCCCATCTGGTGTAATAACAAAGCAAAAAAAGCCAGATTGTGAACTGCCGATTACCGCTTGAACAGGAATAGCTGGAACATCATCGGCTTTGGTATCAGTGTAAATGGTAACCGAAGCACTCATCCCTGGTTTGAGGTCGGGCACACTTTCATCGATTGAAACTAAGGTGCGATAAACCTTAACATCTGAAGAAAGCCAATCAGATTGAGAAGCGACTTCGTCGATATGTTTAACATGTCCTTGTAAAACTTTATCTGGAAAAGAATCGATTTTTATGGAAGCGGTAAGGCCAGTGTCGGTAAGTTCTTGTTCCTTTTCTTGGAATTCGTTGTGGATTTCGAGGTATGCAGCGAAACCAGAAATGATGCAAAGTGGATTATTTGTCATTAAGATGCCAGCTTGTCGGATTTCGCCGTATCCAGTTTTTTTCCATAAGTCTCCTCGGATTCGGGAGCGCATAGCTTCGTGAACCCTAGTGTTGACCATCATATGAGAAAGGTTAGGGATACGCATAATTTTTTGACCTTCTCTGACGGGTTCACCTTGTGCAATGGTTGCTTGCTGAGACCCACTGCCAAACCTAGCTTGTTCTGAAACATAATAGACTACAAGGCCATCTTGTGGAGCGTGAAGGAAACACTTTTTGATTTCATCTTCGATTTCTTTGAAGCGTGTTTCTTCTTTGCTAAAAATGGATTTTTTTGTGAGGCTATCATTAATAGCTTGAATTTCTTTAGATTTTGATTGAGTAGTAAGGCGGTCTTTAGCCCGGATATTTTCAGCAAGTTTGCTGCGTAATTCAGTAAGAGTTCGTTTTTTTGTATAATTTTTTAGGACACGAATTTCTTCTTTGACTTTTTCTAACGAATATTCTGCGCTTTTAAGTTTGAATCGATCTGCCAAGGCTTGCTTTGGGGTTAGGTAGCCTTTACTTACCATACGGTCTAGCCAAACATCGCGGTCATTCCACATGGAAAGATCAGATTCAGCAAGGTAAAATCGCCCCTCAACTTCCGCCACTTGTTGTTTGTAATCACCTTCTTCAAATTTTTCTAAATCAAGTTTAGCAAGTTCAATAGCGACAATAGAGGATTGAATGTCGCTTTCACTTTGGCTGGTGATGATATCATAACTTGCCTCGGCTTGGATGGAATCATTTCGAGACCGGTCACGAGTAATTTGTTGGCTTTTAAGTTGCTCCTGCAACCCAGAGTCGTCTAATTCAACTAAAAGATCGTTTTGCTTAACATGGGAACCATCATCGATTACCCATTTGATAGTGGTAGAGAAAGAAGAACCTTTGCTACCCGAGCGAACTTGACAGACGATATCTTTGTTATCGACCGCTTCGAGTGTTCCGCGTTCAAGTACAGTAATTTGGAGTTTTTCGAGTCGAACCGAGTGAGTGACGAGATCAACTCTAAGATTTTTAGCCTTTGGCCATAAAAAAATCGTAACTGTAAAACCAATTGCAACAATAGCAAAAACAATTGGGAAAAAGAGCTTATTGTAACTAAATTTAAGGGAGGAAGGCTTGTCGTTAGGGGGAGATTTTTCGGGGCGGGAGAAGGATGCCTGAAGCACTTCGCCTAGTTCCCGTTGCACCGTTGGAGATGCTTCGGAGATCGGTAATTGTTTCGGCAGGTTTGCTGACTGGGATATTGCAATGGCAGGTTTCGATTTCATCTATCCATACTCCGCGAGGGTCAAGAGGCATAAGCTCAAGATCCTTGTAAAGGAAAATTCTATTACTCAAGTAACTGATCCAAATTTTAAACAGATCGTTTTGAGCTGTAAGTTTGGACCTTTGGGCATCTAGCAACTGCTGTGTAAAAGCAGCTTGGGAACCATCGTTGTTTCCTTGGGCGCCTCCTGCCCCACCAGGTTTAGAAGGGGCATAGGTTGTTTCAAGGGCATTATCTAAAGTTAAGTAGGCTAATTCAACTGCCAACTTTTGAATGTCGTAAATTTGTGAATTTGCGCGTAGCAGTCTGATATTATTACGCACATCCACAAGTATGGTATCTTCAAACGCCATCAAGTTTCTGCGTTGCCTTTGCCAGTTTATCAGAGTAGCCCTATAAGCATTTCTCTCTTGAATTCTTACTAAAGGTAATTCTCCTGTGAGAATAAGTCTGTGACGCAAGGAACTGGATGAGATGTTAACGGGTTGGGCAACATTTACAGGTGAGTTCCCAGCTAGATTATACTCTACATTCATAACCCCTTGCAAGGCATTAGCTGAAATAGCAATTTGCCTCCAAGAATCCATAAGTTGGGCCCGCCCATTCATTAAATCCAGCCTATTTGTTAAAGCATGTCTGCAGCCAGCGAACAAAGCTTCATCAATTCCAGTCTTTAATAAGTCTACACCATCCACGCAAACTCTGGGAACTTCGGGCCAAGATTTTCTAGTTTTTTCTAGTTTTTCATTCCTTGGCTCAACAAGGACGAGTAAAAAATCTTCAATAAGGTTTTCGAATTGATTTAATTGATTATCCTGTGCGTTTCGAATCCAGTTAACTTTTTGTTCATAAAGTCGGAGGTTTCGTTCGAATCTACCTAAGAAATATTCAAAATCTTTTTCGCCTAATTCGATTTTTTCTGCCAAAGGTTGTTGCTTACCTTTTTTCTCGTTATCAGATTTTGATTCTTGTAAGGCTAACCTTCGAATATTAATTTCTTTAAGTCTTGCAGCTAAATCCTCTTTGGTCATAGCTTCCCAAATGGCCCATTGTTTAGGTAAACGATCCTTGAACTGTGTTCCTTTAACGAATTCTGATTCTTTAAGAATCGCACGCAGCCCATTTCGTAATAGATTTACTTTTTTCGGATCACCCAGTTTTCTTGCATCCGTTCTAATTTTCTTAAATTCATCTACAAGATTTGAATAACGCTGTAACTGTTCTAATTGGGGATTTAATGGCGTACGGTCAAGCTCTAGGGGAAGGTCGATGGGTAAGCCAAGTTGATATTTAAATCGGTCGAGAGCGTCGCGTAATTCTAATTCTCGATTGATAACACTGGTTTTGAAAGTTAATAAAAGTTGAATAATTCGTTGTACTTGGAGTTCGGAAATATCGCCAATGGCTTGCATTTCGCGGAATTGGTCAAGTGTGGTGGATAATTCTGTCACATTTTCCCGTTCATTTCTAAGTAAACCTGCTCGAAATATAACAGAAAGATAGCCATCCCTTCTTATTGGAAAGGGCGGGGCCCCTGTAGAGCTATATCCATTAGATTCTCCGGGTGTAACCTGCACAGATCCTGCGCCTGCAAGACCCGCGCCAAACACGCTGTTGAATCGAGTTGCAGAAGCCACTGTTGCTGGTGTGCTATAAACGATGGGTACTCCCCCCGCAACGATATCAGAATAAAATTCTTTTCGGAAACGGGCATAAGATCGAATTTCGTAAAGCAAATTGCGTTCTGCAAGAGTAAGTGGCTCTAAGGTAACCGCTCTACCACCGCCACGGAATAAAGGTTGGAAAAGATCAAGTGTTAATAAGGAAGGGGCACGGATCTGAGTTCCGCCATTTCCTGCCATTTCTACAACAGCTTGGTTGGCAAATCTGAATAAAAGTAAGGCGCCGGTTGAAAAAGTTTTGGTGAATCCTGCCCCGGAACTTGCATTCCAATCATTTGTTTGTCCAGAAATTGTTTCCGTTCCTGATCTTTCTCTAATTGCAACTTCATTAGCATAAAACTGAGCCGCAAATGCAAACCGTTGTAAAGTTACGGGCAATGCTGAAAGGTATACATTTTCTCTTCTAAACTGGAATTCGCGGCTGTTGACCAAGCCAAGTTCGCAGGATTGTTGCATTTTAATCATAAATGGGTTTTGGTAACGACTTGCAGGGTCCCCCTTATAGGTAAGTCCCATAGAATCGAAAGGGCCTTTGTCTGGGTCTAAGTTGTCGAGGTAATTTGGCATTCCATCTTGTTTAAAAGAAACTAACTTTAAAGGTGAGTTATTATCCAGAGTCTGCTGGGCAGAAAGGGCAGTTCTGTTTTCACTGTCAAATTGGGAAAGTAAATCTAAATAGCCCGAACCTTCTGAATGAATTATTCCATACTTGCCTGGTTTTTGTGGATTTGGTGCCATCGCCATCGAAGCGGGGTCGTCTGGCGGCATGGCTGGCCTATCTAAATTGCCTACCGTTGCGAATCTCGCTCTAGGGTCTGGCATTAGGTGGTATTCTTCTAATTTCCAATTGGGATATTTATCTTTAGATGAAAGGACTTGGTGAACTTCTTGGTCTGCTCTATCTCTATAGAATCGTCTGCTACACCCTGAAAATAATACTGCAAAGCTTATGCCTAGCAAAAGCATAGTATGAAAGTTTAAACTCTTAATTTGTTTTCTTAGGTGACTCATAGGTCTTAGAAGAGTTAATCTCTAGGTAGGTTTAATCGGTATATCTGTTAAAGTTGTTATCGGCATTAAAAGCGTTACAGCTTGAAACAAATTTGGCTGGGTTGCTTTGAACAGCCAAATGGTTGGTATTTAGATTTAACTTTCTTGAATCTTTGTAAAATAGGTTTATTAACGAAAGAGGAATGATCAATGAAAGCCCTTGTATTAAATAGTTACGGGGAACCGCTTGAGGTTCTAAAAATCGAAAATAAGGTTGAACCAGTTCCGAAGAGCGGAGAAGTTTTGGTTCGTATGTTGCTTAGCCCTGTAAATCCATCGGATATACTTTTCACGAGAGGTAAGTATGGCAATCAACCCCAACCGCCTCAAGTCCCTGGTTTTGAGGGTGTTGGAATTGTTGAGGCAGGAAAAGGCCTTTTAGCTTGGCGGGTTATGGGTAAGAGAGTTTCTGTCATAGGTCAGGGTGATGGTCGCTGGCAGCAAAAAATAATCCTTCCTGCAAGGCAGGCCATTCCTATGCCTTCCTTTCTTTCGGATCAACAAGCGGCATCATTTTTCGTTAATCCTGCTACCGCATTTGTGATGACCCAAAAAATATTAAATATTCCTAAGGGTGGCTGGTTGTTGCAATCTGCATCAAATGGTGCTTTAGGCAAAATGATTGTTAGACTTGGTAGAAATCTTGGTTTTCACACTATTAATATCGTTCGTAAACATAAGCAAATTGCTGCCCTTAAAGCCCTAGGTGCGGATGAGGTGGTTAGTTTAGACCGAGATGATATTAACGATTCTGTTTTGAAAATAACCAAAGGAAATGGGGTGCTTTATGCGGTGGATGCCGTTGGAGGAACGGTGGGGTCAAAAATGATATCTTGCCTTTCTAGAAATGGAAAAATGTTGGTTTATGGTCGTATGTCTGGAGATCCTTTAAGTTTTGAACCCGGTGAAATTATGAAAGGTCAAAAATCGGTACAAGGCTTTTGGCTATCTGAGTGGGCTAAAAATCAAGGTGTATTCACTATGCTAAGTCTATTTGGTAAGTTGGGCAGATTGATTCGTGAAGGGGTTCTTGATACCCCATCTGGGCCAGTTTTTGAAATCGAAGATTTTAAAACGGCAATTAACGCAGCTTGCCTTGATGCAAAAGAAGGGAAAATTTATCTCAAAATGAACCCTTCCTAGCTTTGCTATTCTCTCCGTTTTCTATGGTTAAGGGTTCTATTTACTTTTTAAACTTTTATAGCTATTCCAATCTGCTTCTCATTATTAAGAGACTGTTTGTTATGGCTATTACAAATTTAAAGAGTTTGGTTTTTATTTTCCTAGGTTGTTTTGTTGGTTGTTCTCAAACAACAAAGCAATCTGCCAGAATGCATTCTGATAGCAATGTTAGCACAGAAAAATTAATTAGGCGGACAAGTCAAAAGCAAGATGCTGGGGCTACAAAAGAAGCGGCAATTAGGGTTGGAAAAATTGGTCAAAAATTATTAGCTTCAAACCCCTCCCTTGGTATTAAACCTATTTTTCAAACCATCGGCGCTCCTCAGCCTGAAGTTTTTCATCAAGGCTTAGAACAAATTATGGTTACCGATTCCTTGGTTAAAGAGTGCGACGATGATCAGTTGGCTGCCGTTCTTGCAGTCGAACTGGCAAAAATGGTTGGGGAACGAGAGAATAGCGCTCCACCTGGGAAAATTATTGACCGTACCCCAGGAATGGATTTTAACATTGGCAATGATCGTTCGCTTGGTTTTGGTCCAGCGGATGGTACAAGGTTGGCCGAGCGGTATGCACTTGATCGCCAGCGGAATAGTAATTCTGCCCCATCGTCTGACCCTAAAATTACAGCAAGGCTTTATTTATCTAAAGCAGGTTACCCGTCGAAATCGGTGGAGTCCATCAGTAATTTACTTAAAAAAGCAGATGAAAATTTCAAATTAGAAAAGCAAATGACCCATTCATCTTCGCAGGCTATTTCGGGCAAAGTTGACCCAGTGATTTCTCAATAACACAATTAGAGATTTCTTTCTTGGCTTCCCAATTAAATATAGTATCTTAAGTTTTGATTTGCCTTCTCTGGTAGCAGGCAAGGAATATAAGAACTTTTTGCTGGGAACTTTCGCTATGAATATTAAAGCAGTTTCTTTGAATAATGTTGTTTTTAGCACTCTACTTGTTGCCATTTTTTGTGCGGGATGTGGTGGTGGATCTTCTAATATTCCCGCTTCGAATAATGAAAAAAAGGAAAAATCTAAACCTGTAAATAACTCAGGTGTTAAAGTTGCATTCGTAAGCAATAATGCCGCAGAGTTCTGGACGACTGCTGAAGCAGGCGCAAGGAAAGCAGAGGAAGAAACAGGTGCCCAAGTTATTTTTAAGCGCCCCCAAGATGCTACCGCTGCAACCCAAAAACAAATCATCGAAGATCTTATGACTCAGAAGGTGCAAGCTGTTTCGATAAGTGTGATTAGTCCTGATAATCAAACGGCTTTTCTTGATGAGATCGCTCAACGAATTCCAGTGCTTTGCGTCGATAACGATGCAGTTAATTCCAAGCGTAAGTGTTATTTGGGCACTGCTAATTTGCAAGCTGGCAGGTCGGTTGGTGAATTGGTCAAAGAGGCTATGCCACAAGGCGGCAAAATCGCAATTTTTGTTGGTCAGTTAGACCCCATCAACGCAAGAGAGAGGCGTCAGGGAGTTCTTGATGTGCTCGAAGGAAAAGCAGATTCTAAATCTTTGCGGGAATCACCTGATGGTCAAAAATATGGGAATTATGAACTGATCGGAACCTATACCGATGGAGCGGATCAGGCTAAAGCTAAAGATAACGCAGCGGATGTTCTTGCCAAATTTCAAAATGAAGAAAATCTCTGTATGATTGGCTTATGGGCTTATAACCCCCCAGCTATTCTTGCTGCTGTTAAAGATTCTAAGCGCGCAGGTAAAGTTAAAATTGTTGGATTTGATGAAAACGATATTACCTTAGATGGAATTAAGTCGGGAGAAATTTATGGCACCGTCGTGCAACAACCTTACGAGTTCGGTTACCAATCTGTTAAGTTGATGGTTCAACTGGTTTTAAATACTGAAAAAACTATTGTAATTCCAGCTAATGGCTTAATTGATATCCCCCATAAAGTAATTAAAAAAAATAATGTTGAAGAGTTTCATTCATTCCTTAAGAAGTTAACAAATAAATGAGTGTTTCTCCCATTGGTGGGTTTGGACAATCGCCTAAAGGTTTTTCTATTCCCTTGCTGGAAGCATCGGGCCTATCCAAAAATTTTTATGGTATAAAAGCCCTTTCTAATGTTTCTGTGCAGCTTTATAAAGGCGAAGTCCTTGCTATTATTGGTGAGAACGGCGCTGGCAAATCAACCCTTATGAAAGTTCTTGCAGGCATTCACAAGCCTGACTCTGGTCAAGTTCTAATTAATGGTCAACCTGTAAATTTTAATAACTCTTCCGATGCATTGAATTACGGGATTAGTCTGATTCATCAGGAATTAAACCTCGCAGATAATCTGACGATAGCGGATAACCTTTTTTTAGGAAGGGAATTGCTTTGGGGAGGTCCTTTCTGTTTGCTTGATCGTAAAGCAATGTTTGACCAAGCTACTAAATTTTTACTTAAAGTTGGACTCCAAGTAAGCCCCGCCATTCTTGTTGGTAGCTTACCTCCGGGCCAGAAGCAATTGGTTGAAATCGCTAGATCATTATCTTTAAATGGCAAAATTTTGATTATGGATGAACCGACTTCTAGCTTATCTCAGAAAGAATCGGATCGCCTTGCAGAAGTGATACTCGAACTTTCGGGCGAAGGTGTTTCAATTGTCTATATTTCCCATCGATTAGGAGAAGTTAGAAAAATTGCTCACCGTGTTTGTGCTTTAAAAGATGGGAAAAATGCTGGAATCCTTTCTAAGCAAGAAATTAATCACGATGCTATGGTCCGTATGATGGTTGGCAGGGATCTCGAAAAATTCCAGAGACCTTTGCCTTCTTCTAATTCTTTATCAGATTTAATTCTTGATGTTCAAAATTTAAAGTTCCTTGGTGGTGATGATACTGGTGTTTCTTTTCAAATTTATAAAGGCGAAATCCTTGGCTTGGCTGGTCTCGTGGGTGCTGGTAGAACAGAGTTGGCGGAAACGCTCTTTGGTATGCGCCCTTGCCTTGGTGGTAAAGTTACTTTAAATAATCAGTTGTTTACTCCTAAATCTTCTGGCGATGCAATTCGTGCCGGGTTGCTTTTAGTTCCTGAAGATCGTAGGCATCATGGTTTAATCTTATTGCAAAGTATTAAACACAACCTATCGTTGCCTAATCTTCAAACGCTTTCGAAATTCTTCTTGATCGACCCTTTCTTGGAATCTGCCCTTGCTTTTGATTCTATTTCTCGGCTTAAAATTAAAACAACTGATGCCTCGAAGCAAGTTGGGCTTTTAAGTGGTGGAAATCAGCAAAAAGTTGTTCTTGCCAAATGGATGGCTGTTGGTCCTAAGATTTTAATCTTGGATGAACCAACTCGAGGGGTCGATGTTGGGTCTAAAGCTGAAATCTATGAACTTATGCGCCTTCTTGCTTCTCAAGGGGTCGCTATTCTTATGATCTCTAGTGATATGGAGGAAGTTCTTCGTCTAAGCCAAAGAGTTCTTGTGCTTCACGAGGGGCATTTAGCAGGCGAACTTATAGGCGATGACATAGTGGAAGAATCCATTATGTTACTTGCTACCGGATCAATGGGAGTGAATGCCAAATGATCAGAGTTTTTGGAATTCTTGTGGTGGTACTTACCCTTTACACTTTATTGATGATGTCTGATCCTCAAGCTCGTAGCCTAGAAAATCATATCAATCTGGAAAGAAGAATTGGAGAATGGGGTGTCCTTACTTTGGGTGCGGGTTTTGTAATAATCACCGGTGGCATTGACCTTTCTATTGGTTCAGTTGTTTGCCTTGCATCTGTTGGATTTGGTCTTTTTCTTGAAAATGGTTTTAACCCTTATCTTGGAGCGATCTTAGTTTTATTAGTTTCTGCCTTTATTGGTTGGATGCACGGTCTGCTGATTACAAAGGGAAATTTGCAACCATTTATTGTAACGCTTTGTGGTTTATTTATTTATCGGGGACTTGCTCAGTTGCTAACTTTGATTAAGTTTAAGGAGTTAGGCCAGAAGTTTTCGCAAGGTTGGGACACGCCGGGTCGAGTCCTAAGAGACTCATCTAGAGATGTAGGTATTGGAGATCGCCAAGACCTTGAAGCTTTTCTTTTTTTTCAAAGAGGGAATCTTCCTTTGGGTGACTGGCTTGGTTTGCCTGAATTTATCGGCCCATGGTTGAATATACCGATGCCCTTGGTTTTGTTTTTTGCTCTTGCTGTATTAGCGACAGTCTTTTTGCATTTTAGTGTTTTTGGAAGGTACCTTTATGCTTTAGGCTTTAACGAACAGGCTGCAAAGTATGCTGGAATCCGTACTGATAAATATAAAACTTTAGCTTATATATTATGTTCAACGCTGGCGGGCCTTGGAGGAATTTTGTTTCTTCTTAAGGTGCGGTCTGCATCCCCATCTAATGCGGGTAGCTGGTTTGAACTTTACGCAATTACGGGCGCTGTGCTTGGTGGTTTTAGCTTACGCGGGGGTGAAGGTATGGTGATTGGGATCTTATTGGGTACAGCAATTTTGCCATTATTGCGAAGCTTTGTTATTTTTGCAGGAATCCCAAGCGATCTTGAATTTACAGTAATTGGGTTTGCGCTTCTTCTTGGAACAATTGCAGACGAGGTATTGCGAAGGCAAAATGGAATGGGACTTTTTAAAAAACTAGTTAATCAATTTTCTAAAGTTAAAACCAAGTTAGACTGATCAATGCCTTATTCAAATAGCTTGCTTACCGATTCATTTAAATGAATTCTTCGAATTGCATCTGCCAGCAGTGAAGCCGAAGACAAAACTTTTACATTTGGAAGCTGTTTGTCAGGCGGTAAAGGAATCGTGTCGGTGACGATGATTTCTTTAATGGGTGCACCATTTAACCTTTCAATTGCAGGCCCACAAAAAACCCCGTGAGTCGCACAAACATAAACATCTTTTGCCCCATTTAACTTAGCTACATGGGCTGCACCTACTACGGTGCCCGCAGTCGAAATCATATCGTCAAAGATGATTGCAGTTTTGCCTTCGAGGCTGCATCCAATCAGGTTAGCTTGATTGGTTTCTGTAGCACTGGACCTTCGTTTGTCAACGATGGCAATACCACCACCTAATTTTTTCTGATAGAGTAAAGCTTTTTTTATACTGCCTTCATCGGGGCTCAAAATCACAAGGTCTTCGGGCGGTACATTGAAACTACGAACATAATCGCAAATAACTGGGCTGGCATGCAAATGATCCACAGGAATATTAAAAAACCCTTGTACCTGGGCTGCGTGTAAATCTAAAGCCAATACTCGATTGGCTCCCGCTGCTGTGATAAGGTCTGCAACCAGTTTTGCAGTGATGGGAACCCGGCCCACATCTTTGCGATCTTGCCTAGCATAGCCGTAGTATGGAATTACAGCAGTAATTCGAGAAGCACTTGCTCTTTTAAAGCAATCGAGCATTACTAAAAGTTCCATAAGGTTTTCATTGACGGGTGGGCAAGTTGGTTGGAGGAGGAAAATATCTCTGCCACGCACATCTTCATCAATGCGGACATAATTTTCACCATCAGGAAAATTGGTGAGAGTTATTTTCCCAAGCGTATCGTTAAGGTGAAATGCAATTTTTTCTGCTAAAGCTAAGTTAGCTCGCCCGCTGAATACTTTGATGTTGTTATTTTTCATATTTGTTTCAGTTGGATGCGGGGCCAAGGGAAAAGCATTGTTTCCAAGCCAACGGAAACCTACAGGTTGTTATACAAAATAACGAATAGATGATGAAGATGGTAAGAAAATGATTATAAAAAGAATTCATTTTTTTGAAGCAAACTTATAATATGTAACTCTTTATGATGTTATTTTATTGGGTTTTAAGCAGGAGTAGAAAAGCCGTTTAGAAAATGTTGAACCATATTAAATGACAGGTGTTCGTGCCTTGGTTTTTTACCAAAACGAATAACAGCCCTAAGTCCCCCTAAGAGTTGAAGGGCAGCATTTTTAGGATCTTCGATAGTAAATTCTTTTCTACCTTCCGCAAGTTTAAATATCGATTCCACTATTTGGATCACATTCGAGCGAGTTTGTTGCCAAGGAAACTCCCCCTCATTTCTTTGTAAGGCTTCTGCTTGAAGGATTAGATCAAATAAATGAGGTTTAGCGTCAAAAAGTGTTATAGAAGCTTTAACCAAGTGAATAAGCTTATTTACGCAGGATTTTTGCTGTTCAATGGCTTTCTCAATGAGGAGAATAAGGTCAGTTGATGCCTCTTTAAGCAAGGCAACATAAAGTTCTTTTTTATCCTTAAAATAACGATAAATCGTACCTTTTCCTACACCTGCACGAACTGCGAGGTCTTCCATACGGACTTCGTGAAAGCGTTTGGTGGCGAAAAGTAATTCTGCGGAGAGGAGGATTTTACTTCGTGTGGTGGAAGGTTTGTTTGTCAATTTCAAAACCTTGAAAATAGGAGGTTGACTTGGAAAGAAAACAAATTATTATAGAACTGACCGGTCAGTCAGAATTTTACCATCCCCTTTTATTGCTTTCAAGTACTTTGTTTCGGAGATTTTTCCCAATGCCTCTTTTTTGTTCTCCTTCCCTCCTCCTTAAATTGTTCTCCCCTTTGTTTCTTTCCCTCTTTTTCGTTTCCCTTTCCGGTTGTTCTAAACAAGGCCTCGAAGCCCCAAAAGGTGGATCTGATGTTCGTCCCTCTCAAATGAAACTCAAACGCAAAATCGAACTCTTTCAAATTCAAGTCCAACCTTTCCAAGCTACACTCGAATCTGTCGGACATCTAGAAGCAGAAGGGCAAACCGATATTGCCGCTGGGGTAAGTGGGGTGGTAGATGATGTTTTGTTTCGAGAAGGCCAATGGGTGGACCGAGATTCGTTATTGATTCGAATAGACCAAAAAAGGCATAAAGGGAATTATGATTCTGCCCTTGCTGCTGAAAAAAAAACTGAAACTGCTCTTAAAATTTGCCGTGAACTTGAAGGTTTAACAAGGCTTGCAGGTGTTGGAAGTTCAGCAGAAGATCGAGTTAGAACCAATGGAAATTCAAAACTTGCAGAAGCTGAGCTTTCTCAAACTAAAGCCGCACGAGAGATTGCGGAAAATAACTTTAATCGTTCTCAAGTTAAGGCCCCTTATTCTGGACAAATCAACCAACGCAAAGTTACTGTTGGCAGTTATCTTGAAGATAAAACCGTTATTGCTACTATTGCGAACCTTAGTAAACTTCGTTTAGTAAGTTATATTCCAGAAAAATCGGCCCCAGCACTTCGAAATTTGCTTGATAAAGAAGAGTTTATTCGGTCGGCTTGGATTATTTCTAATACTTTGGTTTCTCCAACTAGCGGGGTTATAGCAAATGCGGTGGATTCTGCTTCTTTATTGCCTTTTGCTTATGAAATGAAATTTTCTCTTCGGGCTTTGCCCCGCGAAAATCTATTCGCAAGATTGTTTTACATTAGTTCCGTTGCAAGCCCTGACACACATATGTTCGAATGCAAAGGGTTAATCGTACCTTCTGGTTTATCTGCACAGTTGAGACCTGGTTATACTGCAAAGATAATTTGTGACTTGCCCGGAAAAAAAGATGCTTTGGTGGTGCCCGAAGAATCCGTTCGGGCCAGTGAAAAAGGATTTATTATTTTTCAACCTGTTCCTCGAACCACTGCAGATGGCGCAATCGAGTGGGTTGCTAAGCCTAAGATTCTTCAATTAGGGCTAAGAAAACCTGGTGTAGTGGAAATCCTTGAAGGTGCAAAAGAAGGTGATTGGGTTGTCCGTAAGGGCGCTGATGCCCTTGAAGATGGAACCCCCGTTGATGTCTCAAAAGAAATGGAAGACATACTTCTGAAAAAGTTTAAGGAACCTTCTGGTAAATAATTTTTAGGTTTTGGTGAACTATGACATTATCTGATCTTAGTATTAAAAACCCTGTTTTCGCTGTTATGATTAGTGCTGCATTGATTGTGTTTGGCGCTATTTCATACCGTGGACTTGGTATCAGTCAGTTTCCTGAACTTGATTTTCCTGTTGTAAGTATCAACACCACCCGAGAAGCTGCTTCTCCCGAGATTATGGATTACGATGTTACAGACATTATTGAAGATGCTGTTTCTAGTGTTGAAGGAATCGATTACATTCAGTCGCAAAGTTTGCAAGGATCGGCTGTAACTACGGTTTTTTTTCATCTTGAGCGAAATATTGATTCTGCAATGCAGGATGTTCAAAACGCAGTTTCATCGGCTATGAATCGGTTGCCAACCGATATCGACCCCCCAATTATTTCCAAAGTAAACTTCAATAAGTTTCCTATCATTTGGCTAGGTGTGCATGGCCAAAAGCCGCTCCATGAAATTAATCAATTTGTTGATGATGTTTTAAAGCAGCAGATTCAGACAATTCCCGGTTGTGGTGGTGTGATGTATGGTGGGTTACGGCCTAGAAATATGCGAATCTGGATCGACCAAGATAAGTTAGAATCTTACCATATTGATGCCTTGGACATTTTTCGGGCCTTACAAGCTGAGCATATCGAAAAACCTGCTGGGTATTTGAAATCAGATAAGCGGGAAATTAATGTTAGGCTTATGGGGGAAGCTAAAAATGTCAAAGATTTTGCTAGCCTACCCATTATTTCTAAACCGGATGGCACCATTGTTACCCTTGGGGATGTTGCAATTATTGAAGATGGTATGACCGACCGAAGGTCTTTCGCTAGGTTTAACAAAGAAGTTACTGTTGGCGTTGGTGTTATGAGGGCAACGGGGGCTAATGTGGTTGCTGTCTGCGAGGAAGTTAAAAGGCGACTTCCTGCTTTAAGAGCTTTGGCTCCCGAGGGTGTTGAAATCGGTATTTCCACTGATTTCTCATTGTTCATTAAGGATGATATCGAGGAAGTCAAACATTCTTTAATTATGGGAGTTGTGCTTACCGCATTGGTTGCCTTGATGTTTTTAGGATCCTTAAGTTCGACTTTAAATGTATGTATTTCAATTCCAGTTTCTGTAATGGGAACTTTTGTTGTTATGAAATACTGTGGTTTTACCTTGAATTTTATGACTTTGTTGGGGTTGTCGCTTTCGGTTGGTGTGGTGGTTGACGATGCTATTTTGGTTTTGGAAAACATTTATAGGCGGATGGAAAACGGGGAGAGTCGAATGCAGGCCGCTATTAACGGCTCGAATGAGATTTCCTTTGCTGCCTTAGCTTCCACTCTTTCAATTGTTGCAATTTTTATTCCCGTGGCTTTTATGCAAGGCGTAGTTGGACAATTTTTCTTTCAGTTTGGGATCACGGTTACTGTTGCAGTTTTAATTTCGCTTGTCGTTTCTCTTACCATTACTCCTATGCTTTGCTCTCTCTTCTTAAAACTGCACGAGAATGTTTTGCTAAAGCCACCCGTAATGCGTGGAGCAGTTTCGGGTCTTATGAATGGTTTGCGCTTTCTGTGGTGGGGAGTAGATAAATACTTAGTCTACCCACTGCTTGTTATTCCCACGATGTTTGTTATGCATTTTTTGGAGGTGAAATATAAAAAAGTCTTGCGAATAGCAGTTGATTACCCTGTTATTGTAATCCCTTTGGCTATTGGTTTTGCTTTTTCTCTTGGATTTTTGCTTACCGGGGTCACGATACCGTTACCTAGTTGGGTAACTTCTTTGGTTGGTAAACCCGCCTTTGTCATAAAACCGATAGGCACAGAATTGGTTCCTAGTGAAGATCAAAACCGCTTTGTAATTAATTTAATTTGCCCTGTTGGGGTAAGTATTGATTATGTCGAGCAAATGATTGGAAAGTGTGAGAATGTGCTTTTGGGTTACAAAGATCCAGTCAATGAAAATGAACTGATTGCCTCGATATTTTCTTCTATTTCAATTCGCCCAGGGATGCTGATATCCGAGGGGGTTGTTTTTATTAGGTTGATACCTTCGACGAGCCGCACCCTTACTCAGATGCAAATTATTCAAGATGTGCGGAAGAAGTTAACAGCGTTAGCCGGGGTTAGACCAATTGTGTTAGATCTTTCAACTCAGGGGTTTACGCCAACTCGCGGTTATCCTATCGATTTTGCTATTCAAGGTCCAGAATGGAAAACGGTAGTGGAATATTCTGAAAAAGTAAGAAGTCGAATGATAGAGAGTGGTATTGTTGCAGATGTAAATTCAGATTACCGCCCCGGTATGCCTGAAGAGCAACTTTACCCCGATCGTGAAAAATTGTCTGAGTTAGATGTACCCGTGAGAAAACTTGCCTTCCTGTTAAATGTGGCTTTTGGTGGTATGAGAAATGGCCGATTCACTGATGAAGATAAACGCTACGATGTTAGAATGCGGCTTTTGGAGGGGCAAAGAGATACGCCTGACCTTTTAGATCGCCTACACATTCGACCTGAAAAAGCTTTGTCTGCTGGAGTGAATCCGCCTACCATTCCAATTACTGATCTTAGCCATCACAAAACAATTTCTACTCTGCCTTTGATCAATCGTTACAACCATTTGCGAAAGATTGAGCTTACTGCAAATATGGCCCCTGGTGTTTCTCAGGGTGAAGCTATTTCTAGATGTAGGCAAATCGCAGAAGATGTTCGATTAGAATTGGAACTTCCCACTAGTTATAGATCGGTTCAGTTGGGCAATGCCAAAGCGATGGCTCAAACCATCACAAGTATGTGGCAATCTCTTTTGTTTGGGTTTCTTGTTGCTTATATGATTTTAGGGATTCAGTTTAATTCTTTTGTTCACCCAATGACGGTATTGTGGGCTGTTCCATTTGGGATTACTGGTGGATTACTTGTACTTTGGTTGTGTGGAGACACGCTTAATTTGATGAGTATGATTGGTTTAGTTTTGTTAGCCGGTTTGGTTAAAAAAAATTCAATCATACTAGTGGATTGTGCGAATCATATTAAGGAAACAGGTCAAAACGCTAGGCATTCGATGTTGCAAGCCGGTGCCTTAAGGTTAAGGCCAATTTTGATGACTTCGTTGGCAACAATAGCAGGAGTTATCCCTTTAGCATTTGGATTTGGTGCGGGTGCCGAAAATCGCGGACCCCTTGCTCGAACTATTATTGGTGGAATATTCTTGTCCACATTAATTACCCTTCTTGTTGTTCCTTCGTTTTATGTTTTGCTTGAAAAAATCCAAAGTTGGCTTGCATCTTTATCTTTAGTCAGAACCCAAGCAATTGATTTGGAAGTTGGCCTATTAAATCAAAAACGGCCAATTAATGATGTTACATTTCCTACTTCAAAAGTTCCGGAAACATTATGAACCTGCCTGCTCTAAGCATTAGAAATCCAGTATTCGCAGTTATGGTTTCTGCTGCAATGATTGTTTTTGGCTGGTTAGGTTATCAGGGACTGGGCGTAAGTCAGTTCCCAGAAATTGATTTTCCTGTTGTTAGTATTGGTATTTCTCGAGAGTCTGCTTCTCCAGATATTATGGATGGCGATGTTACAGATGTTGTTGAGGATGCCGTTGCAAGTGTTGAAGGCGTTGACTACATAATGTCGCGAAGTATGGAAGGTATCAGTCTGGTAACTGTTTATTTTAAATTAGAAAGAAATATTGATGTTGCGATGCAGGATATTCAAAATGCGGTAAGTGCTGCTCGCCGAAGGCTTCCTGTAGATATTGATCCGCCTGTAATTACAAAAGTTAATCCAAATAATTTGCCCGTGATGTGGCTTACTTTGTCGGGAAGTGTTCCCTTACACCGTATAAGCGATTTTGCTGAAAAGGAATTAAAGCAAGAGATTGCAGCAATATCTGATGTTGGTGGAGTCCAATTTGCGGGCTTACAGGCTCGCTCGATCCGTGTTTGGGTAGATCGCGATAAACTGACAAGTTTTAACCTTGCTGCTGATGATGTTAGGCAAGCCATTATAAAACAACATGCAGAATTACCTGCAGGTTACATTCAGAGTAAGATGGTTGAATTTAATCTAAGGACTATGGGTGAAGCTTATTCTGTAGAGGAATTTCGTAAGTTGCTTGTTGCACAGAGAGAGGGCCAGCATATCCTCTTGGAAGATTTAGCAGTGGTAGAAGATGGTATGGAAGATAAGCGAAGTTTGGCAAGGTTCAATCGATTACCAGCAGTTGCCGTGGGAATAAGAAAAGCAATAGGAGGAAATCTCGTTGATTTGTGTGAAAATATTAAACGAGAATTACCTCGATTAAGGAAAATGCTTCCCCCAGGTGTTGAATTAAATGTGCCCGTAGATTCTTCAGTTTTTGTTCGTGAGAATATTGAAGAATTGAAACTAACCCTTGTTCTTGGTGTTTTGTTGACGGGAATAGTTTGTTATCTTTTTCTCGGGTCGATTGGTACCACTGTAAATATTTGTCTTTCTATTCCTACTTCGTTGATAGGGACTTTTTTCTTCGTCAATTACGGGGTTAAATTCTTTGGATGGCCACCTTTTACTATCAACTTAATGACACTTTTAGGACTTTCACTTTCTGTAGGGGTTGTGGTGGATGATGCGATTTTGGTTCTTGAAAACATTTATAGGCTACGGGAAAAAGGTCTTGCGATGAAAGATGCTGCTCTTCAAGGGGCAAGTGAAATTAGCTTTGCAGCTATTGCCTCAACTTTCTCTATCGCTGCTATTTTTCTTCCTGTAGCTTTTATGTCTGGTACCATTGGCAGGTTCTTTTTTCAGTTTGGCGTCACGGTAAGCGTTGCGGTTATACTTTCGCTCGTTTGTGCATTGACTTTAACTCCAATGCTAAGCGCTTTTTTTCTAAAGCTTTCCCACGAAGAAGAAATAAAACCAATGGCACCTCATTTAATCTTAGTTTGTCTTTTGAGCTTTATTTTTCAAATAGTAATGATTTTATTGAAATTGTTATCATCGCCTAGTAATGGTTTGGGCTTATACTCTTGGCCTTTTAGATCGCTTTTTCAATTATTAGGGCAAGAATTCTTTTTATCTCTCGACCTATTTAAGTACCTTCCTCAACAAACAATTTGGGTAGCTTTATGTTTCGAGGTATGTCTAGAGGTTGTTCTTGTTGCTTTAGCTATTAGGTATTTTAGGTTGGTGCTTTGGACCGTTCAGATTTATTTTTTAAAACCTTTGTTCTTACGACCAACTGATTGGGTTTTAGGTATTACAACTAATATGTATGAGAAACTATTAGTTTATTCTCTTAAGCATACATACTTTATCCTTGGTGCAGGATTTCTAATTGCCATTGCAACCGCTGGCTTTTTATGGATGGGGATTCTTGGTCAGGAACTTGTACCAACTGAAGATCAAAGTCGTTTGTTGGTTCATGTGGTTTGCCCAGTAGGAGCGAGTATTGATGAAATTGGAAATCTTCTTGGAAGGTGCGAAACAATTCTTTCTGATCGAAATGATGTTGCGGGGTTCATGACTGCTGTTGCAACTGAATCTGGCTTATTAATGAATGAGGCAGATATCTTTATTCAGTTAGTTGATCGATCTAATCGTAAACTTACCCAACAACAACTCGTTCCAGTTATTCGCGGGGAACTTTCCCAGATTGAGGATGTTAGGGTTGTGGTGAGAGATCAATCTACCGAGGGTTTTACCCCTCAAAGGGGAGATCCAATTGATTTTTCAATTCAAGGTGATTGGAAAATTCTGCCCGAGGTTGGCCGAAAAATTACTGAAGCTATGAGGTATTCTCTCCTTAAAAATACTTTCCCTTTGCTGACCGATATCGATATGGATTACCGACCCGGAATGCCCGAGGTTCAAGTAACACCAGATCGCGAAAAACTCGCACTTCTTGGAATGCCGGTCTCTCGACTTGCAGAAAGTATTAGTCTTCTCGTTGGCGGAGAAAGAGTGGGACGATTTACTGATAAAGGTAGGCGCTATGATGTTCGAGTGCGTTTTCAGGAGCAAGAAAGAACTTCCCCTGAAAATATTCTTCTTATGACATTGCGACTGGGTGAAAACAAATTGGTGACGGTTGAGGATGTAGTTCAGGAATTGAAAACCGTTTCTACTTTACCTGTTATTAATCGTTACAACCATCAACGCAGAATAGAGATCACTGCTAATACTGCGGATGGTGTTTCCCAAGGTGAAGCAATTGCAAGGTGCAAGGAACTTGTAGAAAGCCTGCTGCCTGAAAATGTTACTCTTGTGGAATTAGGCAACTCAAGTGCTTTGAAAGAAACTATGAGCAGTCTTCTCTTTGCTTTGATGTTGGGAATTGTGATTGCTTATATGATTCTTGGTATTCAATTTAATTCTTTTATACACCCTTTTACGGTTATCCTTGCAATGCCTTTTGCTGTAACAGGGGCACTGCTAACCTTGTGGTTTACGGGTGATACGCTTAATATGATGAGTATGATTGGTTTTATTCTTTTAATGGGTCTTGTTAAAAAGAATTCAATAATTCTCGTGGATTATACGAACCAATTGCGAGAACAGGGTATGAATGTGGAAGAAGCGTTGATTAAAGCTTGTCCTGTAAGATTACGACCAATATTGATGACTTCCATAGCTACAATTGCGGGCGCCTTACCTGCTGCTTTTGGCGTAGGGCCAGGCGCAGAAACTAGGGCACCTATGGCAAGGGCAATCATTGGGGGAATTTTAGTTTCAACCGCTGTGACGCTTTTTCTCGTTCCCGCATTCTATTTGTTTGCTGAAAAGTGGCGAACCTTTGCCAGTTTTCTTGCAAGAGTAGAAGAAAAAGCCAAGCCTTTGTAATTTAAAGGGACCTTTCTTTTATGGATGAAACCAATGTGGTGCTCCTTAAATTTCAGGAAGGTACCCTTATTGTTAGCGGCCTTACTTCAGACCAATTAATTGCGTTCCCATTTCTGTTGGAAGATTCTCGTACAAGTAATTTGCGATGTGAAGCGATTCATTACAGAACTCTAATACAGATTTTAGTTAGTTCAAAAATTAAGTTTCTAGATTCTGCAAAACAATATGAAAATCAAGTTTGGAACAGTTCCGAGGCACGAAAACCCTTTCCCTATCAGTTAGAAGCACTTGAAGCGTGGTGGGGGCAAAAATCCAGAGGTGTTATTGTTTTACCTACTGGAACAGGGAAAACTTTTCTAGCTGTGTTGGCTATCCAAAAAATGCAACGCACTTCCCTTATTGTTACCCCCACCATCGATCTTATGAACCAATGGCACTCCGTGCTTTCTGATTCTTTTGGTGTGCCTATCGGGATGATGGGCGGGGGGACACATCAAATTGAAAATATCACCGTTACAACTTATGATTCTGCTCATATTCATTTGTCAAAGTGGGGCAATAAAATCGGGTTACTTGTCTTTGATGAATGTCATCATTTGCCTGGTTCAGTTTATTCAAATATTGCTTTAGGCTCCATTGCCCCCTTTAGACTTGGTCTAACGGCTACCCCTGAGCGAACCGATGGTCAAGAAACTATGCTTGAAACTTTGATTGGGCCTACAGTATATCGCAAGGAAATCGGCGAACTTGCCGGCAGTTATCTTGCGAGTTATGAATCAGAAATAGTTTATGTTGAATTGACGGAAGATGAAAAATTAGACTATGAAAAAGCTAGAAAAGATTATCGTGATTATTTGTTAAAGCGTGGTATAAGCCTGAGAGATCCGGGAGGTTGGCAAAGGTTTTTAGCGGAAAGTGCGCGCTTGCCTGAGGCAAAAAAAGCTTACGATGCTTACAGGCTTCAAAAAAAAATCGCACTTCATTCTAAGGCCAAACTTACTGTCCTTGCGCAACTTTTACTAAAACATGCTACCGAACCTTGCATCATTTTTGCGGGTGATAACTCAATGGTCTATGAGATTTCTCGAAAATTTCTTATCCCTGCAATCACTCACCAAACGAAAGCTAAAGAACGAAAGCTTACCTTGGAAAAATTTAAGGCCGGAGAATATCAAGCCGTTGTTACCAACAAAGTTCTTAATGAAGGTGTTGATGTCCCTAGTGCTGGCGTTGCGGTTGTTTTATCTGGTACCGGTACGGTTCGCGAGCATGTGCAAAGGTTAGGTCGAATTCTAAGAAAATATAAAGATAAGCGGGCCGTTCTTTATGAGGTGATAAGTAGAAATACCAGCGAAGAACAAACTAGCGAAAGGCGCAGGAAGCACGATGCTTACCGGAAATAAATTAATAGCGAAAAATCATCGCGGTCGTCTTTCAGTGGGCTACCTAGATCCATCGGATGCTCGTTGGGGGCAAATTTCAACTTGGATCATAAATAAAGGTCAGAACCTTTTAAATAAACCAAGATATTTTTTCGAAGAAGAGCTTAATAATTTTCCAGGAACGGTTCCCGATGCCTTGATTTTTGCAGGATTAGTCAAGGTTTTTTCTGACATCTGCCGCTTTGAAGATATTTCAGGGATCGACCCTGTCAAAATTCGTGATATTGTCTTTAGCTTTGCTTCCCAAATGCGAAGTGAAGGACTTATGCCCACTAATATCGATGTCCGGAATAAAATATTCGAAATAGCTAGTAATTCTATTGGTGTCAGTCCCAAAGATATCGATTCTCTTATTTATTCTGATTTAGAATCCGAAAATAAATTCTTGAGCGTTCCTCAAATTAGTCCCCAGCACCTTATTCATCGTTATAACCTTGCGCTAGCTCAAGGAGCTTTACTTAATTCGACCAAAATAATTGTTAAGCTTCCACCTGCAACCCCGCCTCCTAGGCTAAAGCAATTAATGCGCTGGCTCAAATTTAACCGTTTACTTTGTGCGATAGATAAGAATAACGATGGAGGATTAACTCTGGTCATTGATGGACCATTAAGTTTATTTCGTACTACGCAGAAATATGGTTTACAGATTGCATTGTTTCTCCCAGCGTTATTGCTTGTTCCTGAATTTGATTTAGAAGCGGAGTTAATATGGGGAAAGGCTAAAAAAAGCTGTAAGTTTTTAGTTAGTAGTTATGATGGATTGGTCACGCACTACACGGATTCTGGAATGTATCGCCCGCCAGAAAACGAAATGTTTATGCAATTATTTAGGAAAAGAAGTGAAGACTGGGAAATTTCTGATTCTATTTGCGACCTTGAATTTGCAAATCATAATATGATCCCTGATTTTGTTTTGACCAGAAGAAAAGATCTAAAAAAAGTCGGCCTCGAAATCTTATGGAGTTGGAACACACCCATAGTTGAGAAGCGAATTAAAGATATGGAAAAAGAAAAATCGCAAATATATGTTTTAGCAGTTGCAGATAAAGGCAACCTTGGCCAAGAAAAAATCGGGACTATTCCGAAGAATGTATACCTTTTTAAGTCAACTCCACTTGCACAAGAAATCGAGAAAATTATCAATTTAATCGCATAATTGCTTTTCTGCCATTTCAATTGCTCGAAGTAATCCCTTGGCTTTGTTAAGTGTCTCTTCATATTCTTTTGTTGGTTCGCTGTCGGCGACAACACCTGCCCCGGCTTGCAAATATGCTTTTTGGCCTATAAGTACGAGGGTTCGAAGTGCTATGCAGGTGTCCATATTTCCCGAGAAATCGATGTACCCCACGGCCCCGCCGTAAGGCCCTCTTTTATGTGGTTCGAATTCATCAATGATTTCCATGGCGCGAATTTTTGGGGCTCCGCTTAAAGTTCCTGCAGGCAAACAAGATTTTAATGCATCTAGAGCAGTCATTTCTTGTTTTAAAGTCCCTTCAACTGTGCTACATAAATGCATTACATGACTATATTTCTCAACTGTCATTACATCTGTTATTTTAACAGTCCCAAATTCTGCTATCTTGCCCACATCGTTCCTGCCTAAGTCAACAAGCATAATATGTTCGGCTCTTTCTTTTGGATCTGCAAGCAGTTCCTGCGCTAGTTTTTTATCTTCCTCATCATTTTTCCCGCGGATTCTAGTACCTGCAAGAGGCCTAATAGTTACATTTCGTTCTTCGACTCGTACCATTATTTCAGGGGAACTTCCTATTAAACAGAGTTCATCAAAGCGGAGAAAGAAAAGAAATGGACTAGGATTAACAACTCGAAGGGTTCGATAAATGTCAAAGGGTTTAGCTGTGGTTTCGGTTTCAAGACGCTGACTAAGTACTATCTGGAATATGTCGCCAGCGTTAATGTATTCTTTGCATTTTACGACCGCATTTTCAAATTCTTGCTGAGTAAAGTTTGATTTAAATTGCAAGGAAACATTTCCCTCGGGCTGAATATCTGTAAATTTAAGTTTGCATTCGGTGTCGCGAAGTAGGTTCACGATGCCATCAATTTTTTTACAAGCAATAGTATAAGCGTCTTCTGGAGTATCATTGTTAATATGTGCGTGTACAACTACCGCAATTGTTTTGTTGATATGATCAAAAATAACCATATGGTCATAAAAGCCGAATGCTAAATCAGGGAGGTTGCGGTCATCTAAAGGAACATTAGGTAGGTTTTCGACATAGCGCACGGTGTCGTATCCAGTAAAACCAACAGCTCCGCCACAAAATCTTGGCAAACCTTCAATGAGTGGCGATTTGTATTTTTTTATGTACTCTTGTAAAAGCAAAAGTGGGTCACCGTGTTGGAGAGACAATTTTTGAAAAGTCCCAGATTTATCAGGGTTCCGAGTTTCAATACTGATAATTTTGTTTTTTACACTAAACCTTAAAAAAGGGTCCGTCCCTAAAAAGCTATACCTTCCAACTTTTTCTCCACCAACAACACTTTCAAAAAGAAACGACCATTTATCTTGAGATAATTTGCAATAGGCACTTACGGGGGTAAGTGTATCGCCTGTTAATTGTCGAAAAACAGGAACCATACTATTATTTTTTGAAAGATCGAGGAATGAGTCTAAATTTGGTCGATGTCCCATAGGATTGGTTCTTTACTAGATTGACCTCAAAGTATTGGAGCATATGCCATGCCCCAATCTGCCAGATTTTTATAATATTATGGCAAGAATTATTGAATGATCCTTGACCCACTGATATTAGCTTGCATATTTACATAACATTATTCTATAAGGTTAAAGGTACTGTTGATATTCAGATGAAGTGTTACGAGTGCGATACCCCTGTATCTAAAGGCCAAGAACTTTGCAGTTCCTGTGGAATTCCGTTGAAATTAATTGGAAGTAATCTTGAAGAGTTTTCTAAAGGTGCTGTCGAATATCAAAATGAATGGTTTAAAGTGCAAGAAGAACTTATCAAAGAAGCGTCGAATAAAAGTGTGATTCCTTTTTTTGGTATATTTTTTGGCATAAAAAGTCTGTTTTTATGCAGGGAAGGTTGTTTAAGAGCTAGCCTTGTAAAAAAGAAAGATGTTGCAACTAAACTTATTTACATTCGTCGACTTGCAATCCTTGGCCTTACCACCAACCTCATTGGTTTGCTTTTCGTTATTATCGGAATAATCAATCTTATCCGTAATTCTTAGCATTAAAATTTGTTGTATTATCAAAAAACTATGGTTCGAGAATTTGTTTGAAATTTTCTATGCTAGTTGTTTTTTCTAAACAAGTCCAAAAGAATCATAAAGGGAACAAAAACCATTACTTCTTCTGTTTAATTATGGATTTCTGTTAAGAGTTCCTATGGTCTTTTTTTTATAAACCAATTAGCATTATTAAAATGTGATTTGCAAATTGAATGAAATAAGTTAGGAAGGTCAATAATGAGCTCCGGGAATAATCCAGAACCTAAAAAAGATCCTGAAACAATTACCCAAGAAGTTCAATATTCGCAGTTGAGTGCTAGAGTTACGGATAAAGTTTCTTCGGGCGTATTCTCATCCGGTGCGTTGCTTTTAAATGGCCCCAATGAGTTTATTTTGGATTTTTTACAACGGATGGTGCAACCCCAAAGAGTAGCTGCTCGCGTGGTGATGAGTCCGCCTGCGTTATCAAGTTTTTTAACAGCCTTAGAAGAAAATCTTTTAATGTACCAATCGAAGTTCGGAGTTCCACCCCAGTTGCCGCCTCCGCCATCTGGCGCAACTCCGTTGCCCATCGAAGAATTATATGGGCAATTAAAAATTGCTGATGAAATGTTGAATGGTGCCTATAGCAATGCTGTAATGATAAGTCATAATCCTTCTGAATTTGTATTTGATTTTATAGCAACATTTTATCCGAGGAGTGTAGTGTCTGCACGGGTTTTTATGTCGGCACCTCAGATCCCACCTTTTCTAAGTACTTTGAAAAAAGGTTTACAGCAATATCTCGAGAAAGTAAACCCACCTCAAGCGCAAGGAAATAATCCTACCCCACCGGTTTAAATTGCTAAGTGCTTGGTTAAAAAATACTGGTGTTAAATATGAATGAGTATGATTCATTACCAGTAGCAGAAGTTTTACCCGAGTTATTGAAAGTGCTTAGCCAGCAAAATTCAGCAGTGCTTCACGCCCCGCCTGGCGCAGGGAAAACTACTCTTGTTCCACTAAGTTTATTGCTGGAGGGTTATCAGGGAATTGTTCTCATAGAACCTCGGAGGCTTGCAGCAAAATCTTCTGCCTCTCGTATTGTTTTTCTTCACGGAACAAAAATAGGCGATATTATTGGTTATCAAGTACGATTTGATTCTAAGGTAAGTTCTCAAACAAAATGTATTTGTGCCACGACAGGAATAGTTCTTAATTGGTTATCTTCTGACCCATTTATTTCAGATTGTAACATTCTCATATTTGATGAGTTTCACGAAAGAAGCCTAGAAAGTGACCTGCTTTTGGGAATGGCAAGGCTATTGCAAAAAACGGTAAGGCAAGATTTAAAAATCCTTGTTATGAGTGCAACTTTAGATTGCGAAAAAGTCTCAGAATATTTAGGTCGTTGCCCTATAATCTCAAGTCAAGGAAAAATATATCCTGTTAAGGTAAGTTATTCCGCATTGAAAACAGGAGAAATGTTAGCGGATGCGATAGTTACTGAAGTAACTCACCTAATGAAGAAAATTAAAGGCGATATTCTTATTTTTCTTCCAGGAATGAAAGAAATTTTAGAAGCAAAGTCCAAAATTGATTCTGCAATGTTAAACATTGAGGCTCAGATATTGCATGGCGAATTGCAAGTAACTGCTCAAGAACAAATCCTTAGAAAGTCAGATAAACAAAGAATTATTTTATCTACTAATGTTGCGGAAACTTCTGTAACTATCAACGGTATTGAAGCGGTAGTTGATTCTGGATTAGCAAAAAAGAATCTGTTTGAAAGTCGATTGGGATTAAATAATTTAGAAACAGTACGAATTTCTAAAGCATCGGCAGATCAAAGGGCAGGTAGAGCGGGGCGAGAGTGCCCTGGTTTTTGCGTCCGGCTTTGGACCGAAAAAGATCATCTTTCCCGTGAAAGTTTTGAATTGCCGGAAATCGCACGCGTCGACCTTTCTGAAGCTTTGTTGCGGCTTTTTTGCCTAGGAGAAAGTAATCTAAATGAATTCCCCTGGTTTGAAAAACCAAACCCCGATACTGTCAAAACTGGCCTTAAACTTTTAGAAAACCTTAAGGCTATTAAAAATGGCAAGGTTACCCCCCTTGGAAAAGAAATTAGCGACATACCCCTCCATCCTAGACTTGCTGCAATTTTACTTAAAAGTGTTAAGAACGGGTCTCTTAAAATGGCTAGTCTTGCAGTTGCAATTCTTTCTGAGAAGAGTGTTTTTGATTATTCTCGGGATAATAACTTTAATCATTCGCAATCCTTTTCTTCGAGTTCCGATATTCTTGATGTCGTAGAAATTCTTAAGGATTATGAATCGAAAAAAAATAGTTTGTCTGTGCGGAAAATAATTCACGAACGAGCTCTAAATGTATTTAAAGTTCGCAATCAGCTTATTTCTTATTTCAATTCCCAACCTGATAACTCTGATGGCGAAGATGCATTCTTGCAATCGATTCTCGCTGGATTTCCCGATAGAATTGCTCGACGGAGAGAAAAAGGGAGCTCAAAAGCACTTTTGGTTGGTAACCGTGGGATCCTCTTGTCTAGAAAAAGCCTTGTAAGAGAACCAGTTCTTTTTGTTTGTATTGATATCCAAGTTGGCGATGAAGAATCTGTTGTTCATATGGCATCTACGGCCAATTATGATTGGCTTGACCCTGATTTTCTTGAAACTGTAAGAGATGTTTCGTACGATCAAGATTTAAAAAAGCTGGTAGCAACTCAAAAAAAATATTACATAGATTTAGTTCTAGAAGAAAAAATTTCTCACTTAAATGAAGAAGATTTAGATGGAAGTATCTTGGCCCAAGCATTAATCAAACGCCTTCCTGATGTATTGCCCCCATTAGATTCGCTTGCTGGTCAATTAATTGAACGCATAAACTTGTACCATCAACTTTTTCCAAAAAGTGGATTTCCCGTGGTGGATTCGCAATCGGTGCTCGAACCCCTATTGTACCTATGTAAAAGAAAAAAAACGCTTGCTGAAGTGTTAAATGGGGATTGGGTGAATTCGATACGATCAATACTTTCCTTCGAGCAAAATAGTGCATTGAAAAGAGAGTTACCTGACCAAGTGCAATTGCCCTCAGGAAAAAGTGTGGCTATTAAATATCAAGTTGGAAAGTCGCCTTTGCTTGAAGCTAAAATCCAAGATTTATTTGGTTGGAGAGAAACTCCTAAATTGGCAGGCGGAAAACTTTCTCTCTTGATTTCACTGCTTGCGCCTAACTACCGTTCTCAGCAATTGACCATTGATTTGGCCGGTTTTTGGAAAAATACCTACCCACAGGTAAGAAAAGAACTTAGAGGAAGATATCCGAAGCACGCTTGGCCCGAAGATCCATTTAAAACAAAAACGGAACCTTGATAACAGGTTCCGCTAAAAGATTTTTAAAAATAATCGACTAGGCGTTGTAGCTAGAACTAGATACATCGCCCCCTCTGCCTGTCCAGTTGGTGTGGAAGAATTCGCCTCTAGGCTTATCGGTGCGTTCATAAGTGTGAGCGCCAAAGTAATCGCGTTGCGCTTGCAGTAAGTTTGCAGGAAGTCGTTCAGCTCGGTAGGAATCGAAGAATGAAAGAGCCGAGCTCATTGCTGGAACAGGAATACCCTTTTTGATAGCAAGGGCGACAATATTTCTCCACCCTTTTTGGCAGCGTTTCATTTCTTTTTTAAAGTATTTATCAAGTAAAAGATTACTAAGGTTTTTCTTTTGATCGAAAGCCTCTTTTATTTTGCCTAGAAATCTGCTGCGGATAATGCAACCACCCCTCCACATTAAGGCAATGCCTCCATAATTAAGTTGCCAGCCATATTCTTTTGCAGCGGCTTGCATAAGCATATAGCCCTGTGCATAACTAACTAGTTTAGATGCATAAAGTGCATCGTGGATGTTTTGAATAAGCTTATCAACTTTGCCTGAGATTTTCGGTTTTGGCCCTTTAATAGCTTTTGAGGCAATGACTCGCTCTTCTTTTAAAGCACTGACACACCGAGCGTAAACAGCCTCGGAAATAAGAGTAACAGGCATAGCAAGTTCTTGGGAATTAATAACGGTCCATTTACCGGTACCTTTTTGGCCTGCAGCATCCAATATTTTTTCAACCATCGGTTGCCCGTCTGTATCTTTAAATCCAAGGATATCTCGGGTTATTTCAATTAAAAATGAATCCAATTCGCCTTTATTCCATTCTTCAAAAACCTTATGCATTTCATCGTAGGAAAGTCCCAAGCCTTTATGAAGAATGTCGTAGGCTTCGCAAATTAATTGCATGTCACCATACTCGATGCCGTTATGAACCATTTTTACATAATGGCCAGCACCCCCATCACCAACCCAGTCGCAGCAAGGTGTGCCATCTTCAACTTTAGCGGAGATGTCTTGGAGGATAGATTTGACATGAGGCCAAGCTAAGGGATTTCCACCCGGCATAATACTGGGGCCCCTTCGGGCTCCTTCTTCGCCACCTGAAACGCCGGTACCAATAAACAAAATTTCTCTTTCTTCAAGATATTTAACACGCCTTACCGTATCCCCAAAAAGCGAATTACCACCATCAATAATAATATCGCCTTTTTCAAGGTGAGGTAAAATTTGTTCGATAAAGTCATCTACAGCTTGACCAGCTTTTACCAGCATCATTACTCTTCTAGGTCTTTTGAGAAGTTTGCACATTTCTGCAATACTATGGGCGCCTACTACTTTAGTTCCCTTAGCTTCCTTGGCAAGAAATTCATCTACTTTTGAAACTGTTCGATTGTATACAACGACGGTGTAGCCGTGGTCGTTCATATTCAGAATTAGGTTCTGGCCCATTACGGCAAGTCCGATTAATGCAATGTCTCCTACAGGTTCTGAGTTATTCATAGTGTTTTCCAGTAGTTAGCCTTGATTGTTTCTCGTGTAAGCTTGTTTCTAGTGTAAGCATTGTCTTAGCAATGCCATTTCTAAATCAGTTACTTGTTGTTAATCTAGGCTAAATTAGGGTTATTGGCTAGGAAACAATGGTTTGAAATCAAGAAGTTTTTACTGGCAACTTGTCAAGATGATGAAATAATCCCTTTGATTCATTAATTATTGTTTTAAAAGGTATGATTATGAATGATAATTTTTTTCCCATGACAGTTCCACAAATCGATCCTGCGCCGGTATTTGAATTATTTCGAGGAAATTATGCTACAGAATTGCTAACCGCGTCGGTCGTCCATTTTAATATTTTTGAAGAAATCGGCCCAAATAGGATTGATGGGGAAATACTTCGCAATAAACTTGGGTTTCATAAGAGATCTTGGAATGTACTTCTCACTAGTTTAAAAGCTTTTGGATTAATTGAAGAAGAGGATCGGAAGATTTTTCTTACTGAACTTGCAAAAAATTCCCTATTGAAATCTGCCAAACATAGTATTGCTGCTTACATTGGTTTATCGGCCCAGGCCCCGGGTGTCATCGAAATGGTTAACCGATTAAAAACTGCAATCCCAATTCACTCAGATAAACCCGATGTAGGCGTAGCTTTTATTTTTCGTGAAGGCATTGATTCTGCAATGGATAAAACCGAAAGTGCAATGAATCTAACGCTTTCGCTTTCAGGTAGGGCCATGAATGTGGCACCCGTATTGGCACAAAAGTACCCCTTGACCAATAGTAATTTATTTCTTGATGTTGGTGCTGGCAGTGGGCTTTATTCCATTGCTTTTCTTGAAAAAAATCAGGCTCTAAACGCAATTCTTTGGGATGGCCCAGAAGTTTTGAAGGTGGCTCAGCAGTTTATTAAGCAAGCTGGCCTTTCTGATCGTTCTAATTGCTTATCAGGAAATATGTTTGCGGATCCGGTTCCGAAAAATGTTGATGTGATTTTGCTTTCAAATATCTTGCACGATTGGGATGAACCCGAATGTATTATCTTAATCAATAAATTAGCAAAGTCCCTTCCCAAGGGCGGTAAAATCCTTCTCCACGATGTCTTTCTTAACGATTCTCTCGATGGACCTTTAGAAATTGCCCTTTATTCTGCAGCCCTTTTTACTCTTACAGAGGGTAGGGCTTACAGTAAAAAAGAATACCAACTATGGTTTAATGCAGCAGGGATGACTCTTGTCGAGATCATCCCTACTTTAGCGCACTGTGGAGTTATGATTTTTAGAAAAGATTAATAACTTCTTCTAAACACCCATAACATTGTAACCGCAATCAACATAAAGAACATGCCCGGTGATTGCTGAAGCTAAGGGGCTACATAAAAATGCAGTAGCATTTCCTACTTCGTCTGCTTCAATAGCCCGTGGAAGTGGTGATTTACTCGAGGCGTGATCAATCATTTGGCCGATATCACCAATGGCTCTTGCCGCCCGAGAAGCATAGGGGCCAGCAGATATAATATTAACACGAATTTTCTTGGGGCCCAAGTTGCTTGCCAATTGCTTGGCATCAATTTGTAATGCTGATTTTGCAGTAGACATACCACCGCCATAATGAGGAACCACTCGGTCTCCGCCTAGGTAAGAAAGCCCTACTACGCTAGCCCCATCTGGCCTGTTTTCCATTAGCGGAAGTGCAGCCCTGCATAAGCCCGTAAGTGAATAGGCACTTACGCTTAATGCGGTAAGATAAGCCGAGCGAGAGGTATTGATAGCTGGGTTTTTAATTTCGGGGCTGAATGCAACTGCGTGTATCAGCATATCGATAGCTGTTTCATTCTGAGAAAGAGTATCGATCATACCCTTAATTGAAAAATCACCATGTTTGGCATATCTTTTGTCGCCTTTAGTTTTTTCATCCACATCATCCATCGTGTCAAATCCAACATCACACGGTAGGATCTTTTTTACTTTCATACTACCTTGAGAATAGGGCAAGATACGGCTTTCCGCATCTGTATCCCTTTCCATAATGCTTTCCACAATGGTTACAAGCCTTGGATGAACTGCGAAGTAAAGCGTAGCCCCAGCAGATTGTAAAGTTTTTGCAATATGCCACGCAAAACCTACATTATCTCCTACCCCAGTAACCAAAGCAACTTTACCTTTTAAATCGATCGGAATCATGAATGCTCCTGCAAGCTCGATGACATCTAAAGTAAGGATAAGTAACCGTGAGTTTTATTACCTAGGATTAGAACCAGCTTGGCGAACTTTATTGCTAAGCTCGTTCCTTCCAGAGGTTAGCTGAATCATTGCTTCTTCAGCTTCTATTCGAACCCTTGGATCTAGGTCAGCCTTTTTCTCACTAATTACTTCCAACACTTCTATACTATTGATTTTCATACGGGTTAGCGAGCGAATACATGCTGCTCTTACTAGCGGGGCAGGGTCTTCTTTAATTGCGGTTGTTAGCGCAATTATCGCAATAACCATAGAGTTACCCCTATATTTTGAAAGTTCACCTGCTGCAAATTCCCGTTGGGATGGCTGAAGGGCAGTTTTTAACATTTGGGCGTTTTCCAATAAAACTACCTCCGTTGTGGGGGCAGCGTAAATTGGTTGTCCATAAAACATTTGGGGTTGCCCACCATTAACAAAGCCTTGGTTGATTTCTAAACGGTTAGTTGCTTGCATTTGGCTGGGTTCAATTTTTTGAGTTGCGCCTTCACTTGGAATTGGAGGGTTAAACGCATTTTGCATTACAACCGTGGATTCAAAATCTGCCGGAACCGGCCTCTGGTTTTGTACATTTGTAAATGCGTTAGACATTCCTTGGGTAGGAGATTTTGCTATCACATTACCCATAAATTGATTATTTGGATAAAGCTGTGGGGCCTGTGGCGGGGTAATTAAATGCGCAGTTGGTATTGGACCCATCGGCCTTCCATTAGGAATGAAAGGAATTGTGTTAATTGGAGTAGCACCAGCAGCTATAACCGACCCATTGCCAGGCTGGATAGATTCAGTGGTGGCTTTATCTGCCGTGGTAGGAGATTTTGCAAGTAGGCCAAAAATTCTGCCAACGGCTTTTTCACTTACAATGGCTTTATCTGGTTTTTCAGTCATTTCAATTTCATTTTTTCTAACCAAAATCTTTTTTGAAGGTTTTAGTTCTGGTTTTTCAATGATGATTACCGTTTCATTTTTATTGGTAATCTGTGTGTTGGGTTTACTTTCAGCTTTTATTGTGGCCTTAGTTGTGGTCTTAGTTAAAGTAGAAACTTCAGCAATAGGTTTAGTTTTTGTTACTGGTTTAACAGATTCAATGGATAGGGTTTTGGGAGCGGTATTAAATGCAAGTTCCGCATTGGATTTAGGTTTATTGATACCCGGAGTGTAAGATTCAATCTCGATTTTTGCAGCTTCTTTTCCAATCGATTTTTCGGCTTTTTTAGCAATTTTTTGTTCTAATTTCGGAGTTACTATATCGAGGTCTTTAAAGGGATCTGGTTTAGATTTATCAGCATGAGGCAATTCAATCTCTTCGGATTTTTGAGAAGTTGTTTTTTGAGTTGTCGAAGAATTGTCAACTTGTCCCCAAGATTTGCGCCAATCTTGAATTTTTGCAGGTTCGATTTCTGATTTTGCAGGCAAAGCTTTTACAACATCTTGTACCCGGGTTGTAACTGGTACGGGGGTAATTGCTATTTTTGGTGAAGGAATAAGAGTCTTGGCTGAAGGAATTGGTTTTTCTACAGCTTTTAATTTTGGCATTTCTGCAATTGAAATAATTTTTTCTGGACCTTCGGTCGTGTTTAATAGTGACTTTTCTTGCTTCAAAATTACTACTTTTTCGCTTTCTTGATTAGTTTTCTTTAATCCGAATAGTATCTTGTTTTTTTCAGGTAAAACCACGGTTTTATCGGAGCCAGGTGCTGGAATAGTTATAAATTCAGAGGGCGTAGTTTGTACCGAACGAAGGTCTTTTTCTTCCTTAATAGTTGCTATTTCGATTTTTAATGGTTTAACATCTTTTTGGATTGCCGTTTGCATTGGAATGGATGCAGATTTGTTGACCGCAGTTTGGGCTTCTAATTTTTTTACAGGTGAAATATTTGAAAGTTGCACTTCTGAAAGTTGCACTTCTGGGGGTAATGGGGCTCCGCTTGGAGATTTGTCAGATTCCCGCCAATGGTAATTGGTTGTTAAACTTTTGTTTTGATCAAATTTAGTATCTTTTGTTTGAAAGTCCTTTTGCACAATGGTAATTTTGGCTTTATTATCGAGGGCTTCAACCAAGTAGCATTTTTCACCAATTTTACTTGTCCAGGCAAGAATGAGTTTACATTTTCTCGCAGGTTTTCCATCTTCAGTTACAGTTAGGATCCGGTCTTTTGGCTTTTCAATAACCGAGGTGTTTTCTGAAAATCCCAAGCAAATGGTTGTTCCAGTTAATGCTAAAATAAGGGAACTAAGCCATAATTTGCGTAACATAATCAAATCCTCCGGCATAAATACGATTATGCCAATAAATGTTTGAAGCACTTCTTAATTTATCGGTATTGCGGGGTATTAGCTTAAAGAGGAATTTAACGAAAACCCCGAATATTTGGGCAAATAGGAAAAATAAAAAAGCCTGATGGTTTTGACATCAGGCTTTTAGTTAAGTTGGGTGTGAAGGGAAAGGCTGTTTATTTTGCCCCACCCATTTCCCTGCGATAAAGAGGAAGATGTCTATAGTAAACTTCCATAGTTAAAAGGGCAAGGGAAGAAGACATAAGTCTGCCACCAGCGTCGGTATGGGCACCCACGGGGTCCCAAGAACCTGCTAACATAATTTTTTTGGCGTCGTTAGCAGGGGTTTGCTTGGCAATAAGAATATCTCGAACACCATTTTTGCGTTGGCCTCCAACTTCGGGGCCTAAGTTCCAGAAGTCCCAAGCTTCGCCGCCCATATGGTGCATAACTTGCGTGGCATAATAAATTTGATAAAGGTTGTAGCCAGCGGGGGTAACACCTGGGTGAATCTTTTTCATGATTTCCACGCCCTTTAAAAGGCCTGGATTTCTAGGGTTAACACCCATGTATTGCCTACAAAGCATGCCGATTGCGGTCATTGCGGGGCTTGCACTTGGGTCGGTGTAGCCATATCCGCCAGATTTTGGATCGTGAACAGCATCTAGATATTTTTCAACCATTTTGTATCGTTCAGTTGGAACTTTAAGCCCGGCCATTTGGCCACTTTTTAGAGCCATAGTGCACCAACCCGTAACCGAGGTATCTCCCGCCTGCTTAGGGCCATAGCGCCAGCCGCCGCCATCGTGTTGGGCATAAATTAAATAATCTAAAGCTTTCTGAGCAGAGATTTTGATGAGAGGGTCTGAAGTCATACCATAAGCTTCGCACATTGCGATGGTTGCTAATGGGTGAGAATAAAGGCCACCGCCATAGTTACCGTCTTTGCCTTGTTTTCGCATAAGGAAATTGATTCCGCCAAGGACGGTCTTGCTGTAATCTTCCTGAGATTTTTTGCCAGAAGGTTTTTGAGTAATACCCGCGGCAAGAAATGGAAGTAACCCAAATCCAGTACCCGCAATATCATTGTTTTGAGCTTTATCAGTATTACGGTACTTGATTAATTTGGAAGCCGGGTTGCCAATTGGGTGAGAACGATAATGGTCGCCATATTTATCAAGGGACCAATGGCCGTCATCTGCTTGATGCAAAGCGAAAAACTTAAGGCCACGAGCAACCGCAGCTTCTGAAAGTGCATTACCACCACCTTCATTTAAAAGTTTTTCTCGAGTAGCACCACTTCTGCCCGCGATACCACCAGGGGCATAGATACCGCCCATACCACCAAGTGATCCAATATTGCTACCCAATCCCGCAACATCCATTGCAGGGGCTCCACCAGTACCGCCACCGAAGCCGGGGGGAGGTGGAACATTGGAGGCCACGGTTTCTGGACTGTTGGGGATTCCTACTGTTTGTGATGGATCCTCGGGGCCGGGCACGCTGGTATCGTCTTTGCGATCAACATTGTATTGGGTCGGCACTTCGATGTCGTTGCCTATGTCTGTGACCGTAAGATCTGGTTCTGGTTCTGCTTCTTCAATTTTTGTAGGTTCATCAAGTTTTGCAGCTTGAATTGGAGCATTTTCAAATGGGATAAGCATAATTAAAAGAATTAATAAACCGTGCATAACCGCACTTACAACACCCGCACCCAAAGCCGTAATAATATTAGCAAATCCACTTTTGTCTTGCAGGTTATCCGAAAGTTCAACTTTACCTGCCTCGTGGCCGATGCCTGCAAAAACAGCATAGCCCATTGGGGATTTTGTTGCAGATGCTATAGGCTTAGAACCTTCAAGGGTAACTGAAATAATTTCAATTCCCTTATCGCTGGCGATGAGTTGAGCTGCTTTTTCTGTTGGCGCTACAATAATTGTTTCAACTGGTTTCCCAGTTGTTTTGTCTCGACCCTTAACGATATATTTTTGTGACATTGGAACAAACCTCCATTAGTAACTGTACAACTTAAATTATTTCACGAATGGTCAAGAAAATCAATCAAAATGCTTATAACTAGGAAAAGTTGAGTTTCTAGATGTATCTTCAGGTAAGTTAGACGGTAAAGATTGCTTTTGGTTCCCATTAATTTCGTTATAATCTTTAAAAAGTGGGTCAATTTCAAGATTACGATTTCTTAGCCTAGATTTTATTTTTCGATCTGATTTTAAAAACCACACAATTAATCCAATGATTCCGGACACAATAACTACAAGAAATACGACAAATACAGGTAAAAGGCCCGTAGCCCAGGCAGTGGTTTCGTCCGAATCGGTTGGCGCGCCTCTCGTAACTTTTAATGTTTTACCAATTAGAAGGGGGGTATCTTTCCAAGGGTTTTCACTTCCGGAGTTTGCAGTTTTGTAGCGGTACTTTTTGAAGAAATAACCTTGAAATTCAATCACATAGTCATTTTTTTCAAAGGGTTTAATATCTTCGGGAAGTTGAGTTAAAAGAATACAAATGGGGTTGGGGCCATAGATTTCTTGAAAAACCCAGCCCTCGTAAAGTTCGGCAACACCCAAAATCTGTAACGCTTGGGGTACATAAACTTTTCGAAGTCGTCTTAACCTTCCTTTAACTTCTACAACTTCACCCCGGTTGGCTTTTGGTTGGCTCATCAAATCTGCATAAGTAAGGTCTCTTCTGGCAGATTGGGTAAATGCCTCCGCAGCAGTTTGATAAGCCATCAAAACAAATTGGCAATAGGCGCTAGCCTCGAGGTCATCGACAACAGCGCCAGAGATTGGTTTTTCGTCTTTAATTCGCTCTAGCATTTCAATGGAAATAGGTCGAACCACTTCTGAATTCACCAAAGACCAAAAATCTTCTTCGTCTCCAATTTTAAGAATTGCAAGCGTTTCCATACCCGTGCTAGGGTGTCCAATTGGCATTAGCACCAAACCACAGGTTGCAAGTAACGACTTATCTCTTCTGGAGGTCAAAGGGATTGAGAAAGACCAAAAGTTGAACCCCGTATCATCTCCAGAAAGTAATGCGGACATTGTAATAACGGACCCAAAACCTTGAATTGAACCTACCCCTAAACATAACGAAGCTAGATAATTTGGGTCTGCCTGTACTATTTGAAATAAAGGTACGGTATCGATTTCTTGCGTATAGGTTTTTTCAGTATGACTTAGCAAAAGGGCAAGGACAATTAGTAAAGAATGTATGTTTTTTGTTACCAATTTCATGGCTAAGGCCTAGATAATTTAGTTTACTACGCTTATATTAAATCCCTGTGGTTCAACAAAGCTGACATTTTTAAAACCAGCTTTTCTACAAGTGTCTGCAACCATTACCACATTGGCCCATTTTAATTTGCTGCCCGGTTGAATCTTTACCACTTCTTTTTCGGTAGCAGTTTCGTTGGCAAGTTTAAGCTTGTCGAATAATTCTTTAAGGTCACCTACAATAACTGAACCTGAATTTTGTTTTATATGGATTTTTGCAATTTCGCCGCGGTTTACATCATCCGTAACTGCTTCTACAATAATTGTGACATCTGCTTCTATTTTAGGTGGGGCATCGGGGTCAGGTGGAGGGGGCGGAGTTTTCATTTCCTTGGCTTGTGCTTCATTTTCGGAAGGCAGGCTTAAATCAAATTGCCCTTCCATACCTGATGGGTTATAAGTGAAAATAAAGAAAGTAAGTAATTGAAATGCCATATCAAGCATTGGGGTGATTGGTAAAACGACTTCAGTGGAAGGTTCACCTTTTCTTCTTTTGCTCATGATTGAACTACACTTTTGGTAATTGCCCGGAGTTTAATTTGTCTGAAACCTTCAATTTTGCACATTTGCATAACGCGATAAACTTGATCGTAATCAGTAAGTCTGTGAGCCCGAAGTACAATAGTGGTTTTAACTTTACCGTCTTTATTGGTTCGTTTTAAGGTTGAGAATTGAGTTCTTAACCAGAACTTAAATTCACTAAACTTCATTGGTTCTTCGCCTAAAATAATAATGAATGGGTCGCCCTCTTTAAACTTATCTGTAAGCTTTTGTAGAGCATTTTGCCCTTTCGACTCGTAATCAGCCAAGATAAACGGCCTTACATTAACGAATAAAACATCAATTTCTGATTTATCCATAGGAATCGCAGACATAGATTCAGGTAGAACGATTTCTTCTGATACCTGATTGGTTACAAAATTAACGCACATCATAAAGAACATAAGCAATTGTAAAACCACATCCAATAACGGAGTGAGGTTTGGCTCCATATTGCCTTCGCTAGACCCCCCGTGACTCATTAGAATGAACCTCTGATTTGTTGTTTTAAGGAATTCTTCCTCCCCAACAATTGATCATAACAAAAGCTGGGTAAAGGAATCATCGTGCCGATAAAAGGGAACCGTATACCTTTTTATTTCGTTGCGATACTTGGGGATGAAACAGGGGCACCCGCGACAGGCGCAGGACCTGCTGCTTTTTTTGTACTATGGTACATCTGTGTTAATAAGTCGTCAGCAATTAAGCTTGTATCCATAGAGATTTTAATAAGCCGATTTCTATAAAAGGCGTGAAAGAAAATCGCAGGCACTGAAAGTCCGATACCTAATAGAGTTACCACAAGGGCGTGCGATATTCCGTCTGCTAATTTGTCCGGTCTTGGTGTTGAACCTGGTCGGCCTAATTCCATAAAACTTAAAATCATCCCAAACACAGTTCCAACAAGTCCAAGCATAGGCCCAAGTGTCCCAATCGTAGAAAGGTAAGTAATCGATTGCTCCTTGTCCGCCCTAATGCTATCAACCATATTCATTGCAGATTCGCGAGCATCTTCAACGCCGTATTGAAGGCGAGACATTCCCTGGCTCATAACCCGTCCAAGAAAAGAACCATCTTCCTTTGCCATATCGAAAGCTTGTTTGAACTGCCTTTTGTTAACTAGATCGGTAAATTCTTCGACAAATGCTGGAGGAATTGCTATTCCCATTCTTAATTCCATTGCAAGCAAACAAACTAAAGCAATGAGGGCAATTGATATGATCAAAATTACTGGACCAAACACCCAACCCGCAGATTTTAGAATATGCATAAAAAGACTAATATTAGCAGCAGGTTTGGCATCTCCGCCTTCATCTTTCTTTTCTACAGCAGGTGGTGCAGCATCCTGATAACCAAAGCTATAATTGTTCGTGCTGATTAAAAATCCGAATAAAATCAACAGCGTGGAAATTGGCCTAAGAATCTTTACAAGCATGGAAACAATCCCTTCTTTATGCGATGCCATAATTTCAATCCCCCTAACATTAAATAACAAATAAGATCAGTTAGAAGATAGGTTTACAAAAGTAGTTACGATTCCTCGTTTTGTTAAAACCAAAAAACATACTACCATCTGCTACAAACTATTACAAAACATTTCATATTTCTATTTCAATGCCGAATCAATGTCTTGTCAAGGAATTATCTCATAACTTTTGTCTAATTTTATCTAGGAAGTGCTGGAGGGTTTTTTTTAGCCCTTCAGATCGATCAATTTTTGGTTCCCAATCCAAAAGTTTTTTTGCCCTTGTGATATCTGGTTTCCTAATCTTAGGATCATCTTCAGGTAAAGGTTTAAAAATTATCTGGCTCTTACTCCCTGACAATTTAAGTATCTCATTAGCAAATTCAAGGATCGTCACCTCGCTTGGGTTTCCTAGATTTACGGGTTCGTGGAAGTCTTTAAATAGTAATTTGACTATTCCAGCAACTAAATCGTCAACATGACAAAAACTACGAGTCTGGGAACCATCGCCATAAACCGTGAGAGGGTCACCGCGTAAAGCTTGGCCCATAAAGTTGGGCAATACACGCCCATCATCAAGGCGCATACGATTCCCATAAGTGTTAAATATACGGATAATATGAGTGTTTATATCGTGATAACGATGGTAGGCCATTACCATTGCTTCAGAAAAACGCTTTGCTTCATCGTAGACGCCACGAATTCCTATGGGGTTTACATTACCCCAATAATCTTCTGATTGTGGGTGTCTTTCAGGGTCGCCATATACTTCGCTTGTGCTTGCAAGAAGATAAGCTGCGCCTTTTAGTTTTGCTAAGCCTAGGGTGTTGTGAGTTCCTAGGGAACCTACTTTCAAAGTTGGGATTGGATGTCTCAAGTAATCTACCGGGCTTGCCGGGGATGCAAAGTGCAAAATGTTGTCGATAGGGCCATCAATTTCCAGATGGTGAGAAATGTCGTGGCGGATGAAATTAAACTGCGAGTTATTTCTTAGGTGTTCGACATTGCCCAGACTTCCAGTGATAAGGTTGTCTACACAGATGACCTCGTGGCCCATTTCTAAAAATTTTTCGCAAAGGTGCGATCCTACGAATCCTGCACCACCAGTAATAAGCGTTCGCACAATGAAATCCTTTCGAGCCTTGAAAGAGGAATACTCTTTAAACATTCTTATCGTTTATAAGAATTACGCAGTTGGAACTAAATCGCCCCTATTCGGGTGGAATTTGGGAAAGACAGGATGATCAGAAAAAGATGAAAACTGCCTAAACAACCAAATTATGGGCAACTGCGTAAGTCCTAGTTTAAATCAATTTTATCAATTTTCAAACTTAGCCAAATAAGAATGATTTCTCTTTTTCTTATTTAAGCTAATATGTTATCTAATATGGTTATAAGTAATGGAAGAGGAGTTTTGATTATTCATTTTGTTTAATATTTATATTTGGGCAAATAGTTGATTCATTTATATTCTTAGGTGTAAATTTTATTTTTAACAAGGAGATGATCTTGGCTGCAAATCTTATTCGAACTTATACTGTTGTTCCTAGCCTTCCGCCTCGATTAAGTGCCCTTCATAAAATTGCTTTTAACCCTTGGTGGTGCTGGAATCATCAAGCAGTTGAACTTTTTCGAAGGATCAATCCAGATCAATTTGAATTGGTGGATCATAGCCCTGTTAGGCTTTTAAATCAACTTTCTCAGCAACAAACTGTTGAACTACTTTCAGATGAAGGTTTTCTTAATCATATGGATAGGGTCGAACAGGATTTTGACCGTTATCTTTCGGCTTCAACCTGGTATCAAGAGAATTACGGCAAAGAAAAAAATCGCTGCAAAATCGCTTATTTTAGTGCTGAATTTGGCATTCATGAAAGTATTCCCGTCTATTCCGGTGGGCTAGGGGTTCTTGCTGGCGATCATCTTAAAGCAGCTAGCGATATTGGTATTCCTCTTTACGGGGTTGGGTTGATGTATCGAGAAGGGTATTTCAGACAATATTTAAATGCAGATGGCTGGCAGCAAGAGCGATATCCGGAAAATGACTTCTTTGGATTGCCAGCTGTACAAGTCAATGATAAATCGGGCAAACCTCTTTTTGTTAAGGTTAATTTTCCAGGGCGAGATGTTCTGATAAAAGTTTGGCAAATTAATGTTGGTAGAATTCCTCTTCTTTTACTTGACACCAATGTTCCTGAAAATCAAGTCAATGACCGGGACATTACTCTAAGGCTTTATGGTGGTGATTCTGATAACCGCATCTGTCAAGAAATTGTTCTTGGAATGGGTGGAGCTAAGGTCCTCCACGCCTTAGGAGTTGATCCAACCGTTTTTCATATGAACGAAGGCCATAGCGCTTTTTCCGGTTTAGAGAGAATCCGTACTTTGATGGTCGAGAATAAACTAGATTTTAAAAAAGCGCGGGAAGCTGTATCTGGTGGCACCGTATTTACTACGCATACCCCCGTTCCCGCTGGTAATGACCGTTTTTCTCCGACCCAGATCGAGCATTATTTTCATGATTTGATCTCCTTTTTTGGTATGTCCAAGGCGGAATTTCTTGGCCTTGGTCGGGAAAATCCTGCCGATGATAATGAGCCCTTTTGTATGACCGTTCTTGCTATTAGGCTTGCAAATGTAAGCAACGGTGTTAGCAAGTTGCACGGCGATGTTTCTCGCAATATGTGGAAAAATATCTGGAACGGACTTCACGACAATGAAGTTCCTATCACCTCTATCACCAACGGCGTTCATACCAGTACTTGGGTTTCTCCAGATTTAGTTCAACTTTATGATCGATATCTAGGTGCCGGGTGGGGCACTAAACCTAATGATGATAATTTGTGGAAAAGAATTGTTTCGATTCCAGATGCGGAACTTTGGCGCACCCACGAACGACGACGAGAACGACTAGTTTCTTTTGCTCGCAGAAGGCTTAAGCTCCAATTGAAAAATAGGGGTGCAACTCCTTCTGAAATTACTAAGGCCGATGAAATTCTTGACCCGGAGGCGTTGACTATTGGCTTTGCTAGAAGGTTTGCTACTTACAAGCGTGGTGCCCTTATTTTTAAGCATATAGATCGGCTTGCTGCTTTGGTTAACAACAAAGAAAGGCCTGTTCAAATCCTCTTCGCAGGTAAAGCACATCCTCAAGACCACGGTGGTAAGGAATTAATTGCTGAAATTCTTCATATGACAAAGCGTTCCGAATTTAAACATAGAGTTGTTTTCCTTGAAGATTACGAAATGAATGTCGCTCGGTACTTGGTTCAAGGCGTGGATGTTTGGCTTAATAATCCAAGACGACCTCTCGAAGCTTCGGGAACTAGTGGTATGAAGGTTGCTGTTAACGGTGGACTAAACCTAAGTATTCTTGATGGTTGGTGGTGCGAAGGTTTCAACGGCCAAAATGGCTGGGCCATTGGGGCTGGCGAAGAGTATACAGACCTCGAATATCAAGATGAAGTTGAAAGTAGAGCCATTTATGATCTCCTCGAGCAGGAAATCGTCCCTCTCTTTTATAATCGTGGAACCGACGGTTTGCCCCGAGGGTGGATCAATATGATGAAAAACGCAATTAGCACCTTAGCTCCTGTTTTCAGTACTTCACGAATGGTCGCTGAATATACCAAAGTTTGCTACTGGCCCAGTTCTGAAAGATTTATCAAGCTATCCAAGGATAACTTTGTTGGGGCTCATAATCTTGCAACTTGGAGGCACCGTGTTAATGAGCAATGGCAACACCTTAGCGTTCACGAGGTGGATAACTCTCAGGCCAATTTGCACAAAGTCGGCACCAAGTTTCTTGTCCGGGCCAAGGTTCATATTGGTAACCTTACTCCTGATGATGTTGATGTTCAGATCTATTATGGCGCTATGGATTCAGAATGGGCGATTAACAAAATTTGTATTTCTTCTATGAAGCCCGAGAAGAATGAAAATAACAACTGGAATTATTCTGGAGAGGTGGAATGTAATTCCAGTGGTCAATTTGGCTATAAAATCCGAATCCTTCCTAAGAACCCAGACCTTGCTAACCAACTTGAACCCGGTTTGATTCTTTGGAGTTAATTAAATATCGCGCCTTGCAAACCAGACCATACCAATGCTCGATATTCCTAACGATATTCCTAGCGTCCAGATATACAGGCGACCCAATGCCTGTATGTCATACTCTCCTTTTACCATATACGGTAATGCCTGAAGTGTGACTTCGGGGGATAAGTGAACGCTTGGAAAATAACTTAAGCCTAGTGTTACTCCATAAAGTAATACCCACACGGTAACAATTCCTAGGGCGGTACTGTTAAGAATTGCACTCACCGTTACACAACAAGTAACTACCGTGAAAAGTAAGGCACATATTGCTGCTAAAGCGATCAGACAACCTTTGAATGACAAATCCTCGTGAAGGAAAAAAATGCAGCCAACAATGGTGATGGTTCCCAACAGTAAGAAAGTACCCAATACTGTGGTAAGCCTAGCGTGCCATTTACCCATAAAATATTGATATCTGCTGATACCTCGGCTAAGGACAGAATCAGCAAGAGTTCCTCGTTCCGAAGAAATACAACCCGTGGTTAGTACAACGACTAAAGTCATACTACCTAAGATGGTCCAGCGAAGGGATTGCAAGAAAAAAAGAGAGCCATGTTGAATAATGCCTGCTTCTTTATAAACCCCAAAGCGGTAGGTAAAAAAGCCTGCGAGGACTAGAATGGAAGCTAGTAACCATAGTCGGTAGACCCAAGTGTTAACGGTTTGTTGCATATCGGACTGAAAAACAGCCCAATAGGGTAGCCATTTCTGGTATTGTTCAGTTTTAGCAGTACCCGAGTTCATCGATAAAAGTTCCTATGAAAATTCTTTGGGAAATCAGGCTGCCTGCTGCTTATAGATTCTTGCGAATCCTCTGGACTCTTCCTGTTCAACAAGGTCTAAAAATGCCTCTTCGGTTTGTTGGCCAATACTTTTAATTCCAAGCAAGTTGATTTTACTGTCAGTTAAAGTCATAAAAAGATTGGCCAGTGCGGTGGTGGTAACTACATCATCGTTAAGGTAGATTTCCAGTTTTTTTTGTTTAACTTGAACAGATTTAAATTCGCTAAGTGTGCGAATAATTTGAACTGCTTTGGTAATAGACTTTTGGTCGCCTTCCAAATCAAGTTCAAAGTGGTTTCTGCGCATACGGCCTTTTAAATCTTGAAGCGAGCCATAAAAAATAAGCTGGCCATGGCTTAGTACTGCTGCGTGATCGCAAACTTCATCAATGTCGCTTAAATTATGCGATGAAACAATTAGAGTTTTTTCTTTGCTGAGGGATTTAATTAGTTCCAGCATACTTCTTCTAGCTTCTGGATCGAGTCCGTGGGTAGGTTCATCCCAAATTAACAAATCGGGTTCATTGATCAAACTTGCAGCTACCGCAAGGCGTGCGATCATACCGCTCGAAAAACCAGAAATGGGAGTTCCAGATGCACCTAGTAAATCGACTGCCCTAATTAAGGAGGCAAGCCTAGGTTTTCGTACATCTTGAGGCAGGCCAAATAATCTTGCCATATAATCAAGATAGGTTATTGGTGTCATTCCTTTTGGAAATTGCGGGTTGGTTGGGATGTAACCAATTTTTCTCCGCAGGTCTGCAGAATTTGGAGTCATATTTTTACCAAAGACATTTACCCAACCTGCGGTCGGTCGGTGTAAACCAATGATAAGTCTAAGCAGTGTAGTTTTACCTGCCCCGTTAGAACCAAGCAATCCAAGCACCGTGCCGCGTTCTATACGCAGACTTACATCGTTGAGCGCGATCTGTTTGTTTTGGTAGATCTTGGTCAACTTGTAGGTTTCTACGACCAGATTGTCTGACTGGTCTGCCGGCACGAGACCTCCTCCTGAGGTTAAAAAAACCGACTCGAAAACGAGCGGAGTATAAGTAACCCTTATGAATCTTCCTATAGCAATAACAAATATACTATCGGCAGGAATTAGCATTATGACTCTTTAATCAATCACGCCAGTTTGTCTATTTTGATAAACTGTAACGATTACGCATGTTCTAAGAGGTTTAATTCGTGGGCTTGGGGTTTGCAAAATGTGATAATTTGGTTATGAGGCTTACTACAGTGGCTCTAAAGAAACCAAGTGAGTTGATAAAATTATGCGAAAAATTGCGATACTAAATCAAAAAGGTGGGGTAGGAAAGACAACTACTGCTGTAAATTTGGCAGCGGCTTTGGCTGGAATGGGTAAAAAGGTTTGTCTTATCGACCTAGACCCCCAAGCTCACGCCAGTGCCCACTTAGGTATTAACCTTGGTGTTTCTTCCATTTATGAAGTCCTTTTGCAATCCTTACCTATCGAGCAAGCCCGCATTATTGTGAGTGAAAATCTTTCTTTGGTGCCCTCCCATATTAACCTTGCTGCTTCAGAAATTGAACTAGCTGGAGTTGTTGGCAGGGAATTGCTCTTACGTGATGCCTTAGACAACGATAAAGATAAATTCGATTATTGCATTATTGATTGTGCTCCTTCTCTTGGGATTTTAAGTTTAAATGCCTTGGCCTGTGTTGATGAAGTTTTGATCCCTTTACAACCTCATTATTTTGCATTGCACGGCTTGGGGAAACTATTTGAAACCACTGGTTTAGTTTCTCGCAGATTGAATTCATCTTTGAAAGTTTTGGGCGTGGTGGTAACGATGTACGAGTCGAACACGAAATTAGGGCAGGAAGTCGTTTCAGATCTTGAAGTATTTCTTGAGAAGAGTCGGGGTTTAAATGTGCCTTGGTCTAAGGCAAGGGTTTTTGCAACAAGAATAAGGCGTAATATCAAGCTTGCAGAGTGCCCAAGTTATGGAAAATCTATTTTTTCTTATGCACCAGGTTGTAATGGTGCTGAAGACTATATGAAGTTTGCTCACGAAATGGAATTAGATCACCCCACCATTTACTCTGGCAAAGTGCGTGTTAACGATAGAACTGGCGAAGTGTTTGTTGATAAAGTTTCAGAAGAATCGATGGTGTAAGAACTTCAAAAAGTTTTAAATTAGTTAAATGCAATGGGGTGGAATTAATGCTCGAGATTTCTGTAGCTAGAATAAAAAAAACTTCTGTTTTTACTAACAAATTTATTGTTCAAATCGGAAAATCTGTACTTGCAAAAGAAGGCGTTAAATCGGCTTCCATTAGCGTTGCTTTGCTTGATGATAAAGCAATTCATAGCGCTAATAAAAAGTTTTTAAACCACGATGAACCTACGGATGTAATTACTTTCCCCTTTGAAGGCGATAAGAAAATTCTAAGTGGCGAAATCCTTATCGGGGTCGAAGTTGCTCGCAGGCACGCCAAGCTTGCAAGGCACTCTCTTGAAAATGAATTAACACTTTATTTCATTCACGGGTTGCTTCACCTGTGTGGATTTGATGATATCGATCCTGTAGCAAGGAAGAAGATTCGCAAAAGAGAACGCTTTCATCTTGCAAGGCTTGGGCTGCCAGATATTGCCCCTCTGCACTAAATTTTGAGGTTTTTTTGTCTCTCGAAAAAACAGAAGCTTTGGTTTTGCGCACAATTGATTGGAGTGAAACCAGTCGCATTGCAATTCTTTGGTCAAAAGAATTTGGAAAAATACGAGTTTTGGCAAAGGGGGGAAGAAGGCTTAAGTCTTCATTTGAGAATGCACTTGACTTACTTACACATTGCAGTATTGTCCTCCTCCGTAAGAGTTCGGGTTCCTTAGATCTCCTTACTGAGGCTCAAATAATACATCGGTTTAATGGTTTAAGGAAAGATTTAAATGCTTTGCATGCTTCTTATTATCTAGCAGAATTGTTAGCGGAGTGGACCGAAGATTATGATCCTCATCCTGTGATTTTTGATGAAGCTTTAAATTGTTTGAAAGTATGGAATGACTTGGGTGAAAACGAAAAATTGATGACAAAAGATAAAATACAGGCAAGCCTTTCTGCGGTTCTTGTTCGATTTGAGTTGATATTACTTTTAGAGCTTGGCTTTCGGCCTGAATTGAAATTTTGTACGGAGTGTAGTGGTGAAATTAATGAGCTTGAGTCTTTTTTTAGTCCTGCAGGAGGCGGTGTAAAATGTCGAACTTGTTCTCTCGAAGACAGGACTTCTTTCAAAATTTCAAGCGAAAGTTTGCAATCATTAATTGTTTTTCAAACGGTTTCGAGCAAAGAACTTCCCCTAGTTTCAATTCTTGTTCGGAAAGAGCACAGAAAAATTCTAGGCCGTTACATCACTTATCTGTTGGGCAGGCGTCCCAAGTTGCTGACTTATCTGGAGGCTGGATGCATTTGATTCGCTTTACAAACTCAATTTTTGCAGCAAATAAAATTATTCCCCAATTAGCTTCTTTAATATTCTCTGGGCTGCTATTCCTTTCTTCTTCAGGTTGTGTCACTGATGGTTTGCCTGTGATTGGATTACCAATAGCCCCGCCACCTCCTAAGGAAAGTTATGTCCTTGGTTCGGATGGAGTTGTTCTGAGTCAACCAATCGACCCTTCAAGCCAAGAAGGCAAGTTGGCAGGGGCGAAAGAGCTTTTTAGAAATAAAGAATACAGCAAAGCTGAAAAAATATTCCATAGGCTTGCTGATGATAAAAAAAATCCCCAAGTTGCAGAAGAGGGTACTTACTACGAAGCCGAATGTTTGAGACTCCAAGGACATTACCCCAAAGCTGCTGATACTTATGTAAAATTACTCAAAAATTTTGAACGAACAGCTTTCAGAGAACAAGCGGTTCAGCATATGTATGACATCGCAAACTACTGGCTTGATGATACACGCGATCAAATGAGGGAAGCCCGCGAAGTCCGTGAAGGAAAACGCTGGTTTGTTTCTCCAAGATTTCTTAGCTTTGACAAAACAAAACCTTTGATCGATCGCGAAGGTCGCGCTATTGAAAAGCTAGAACAAGTTCGGTGGAACGATATAAGTGGTCCTTTAGCAGATAAAGCTCTTTTCTTAGCAGGAAGTGTTAAGTTTTTTAATGAAGATTATCGCGAAGCTGATCATTACTTTTCTCAGTTGGTGGAGCGCCATTCTAATAGCGAACTTGCTCCTCAAGCAGTTGAACTTGCAATTATTTCAAAGCATATGAGTACCGGTGGATCGGATTACGATGGTAGAAAAGTTGCAGAAGCCAGGCAGATGGTTCACTCTGCACTTCAAAACTTCCCTGTGCTTGCTGAAAAGAAAAAAGATTTTCTCTCGCGACAACTTGTTGGCATTACTTTTCAACAAGCAGAAAAAGATTTCAAAATGGCAGAATTCTATAAGCGCACCGGGCACCCAGGGTCGGCTTATTTCTATTATGAATTAGTTAAGCGTAGGTATCCAAATACCAAATTCGCGGAAGATTCTGCTAATCGGATGGCTGAACTTAAGGTTAAAGCCGAGATAGAACATGGTTACTTGCCCGGTGGACCTGACCGCCCATTAGAACAACCATTAGTTCCAGAAATTGGACCGGTTCCTAAGCAGATTGATAAATCGGTGGAGGAAGGACCAACACCTTTGCCTACACAACAAGGGGTACCCCCTCATCCCGATGCTAAACCAGCAAAGGATGCTAAACCTTCTCAATTGCCTAAAACCTTGAATTAATGAGACTACTAATGAACAAAACCTACCCGAGATATAAGTTGAAGTCTGTGCTAATGGCTTTTTTTGCAAGCATAATAGGTTTTGTTTGCCCTGCTTGTATGCAAGATGGTCATATGAAAATCTTGAATTACACTACAAAGCCTAATTTTGATTCAAACATTCGTACGGTTCGGGTTCCTTTGTTTAAAAATAATACTTTTACTCCGGGTGGTGGGGTTGGCCAAAGTCTTGAAAATGAACTTACACTGGCTATTATTAGAGAAATTGAATCCAAAACTCCCTACAAAGTCGTTAACGGAAATAGTCAGGCTGATACCGAACTTTCTGGTACCATAGTTTATTATTCCAAGAATATCATCAACCGAAATCAGTTAAATGAAATTCGGGAAGCAGAAACCAACCTTGGAGTTGAGGTTGTTTGGAAAGATCTTCGAACTGGCGAGGTCCTTTCGAGGCCTAAAAAAGATAATAACAAAGCTACCCCTGTTGCCCTTGGTGGCGATCCTAATGTTCCTATTAACAGTGCGCCTATTTTGGTTACTTCTCTTACAAGTTTTATTCCAGAACTAGGTCAGTCAATTACCTCTGCTAGAAAATGTAATGTTGATATTCTCGCAACTCAAATTGTCGCTATGATGGAGACTCCTTGGTGATAGGAGTCTTATAAATGCTTTGGAAAGTTGCAGGAAAATCGTTTGACTTATCTGTTCGTCCATTAGTAATGGGCATTCTCAATGTAACACCGGATAGTTTTTCGGATGGCGGAGAACACCTAGGAGTCATTACTGCTGTTGATCACGCTCTTAAAATGGAAGATCAAGGCGCAGATATCATTGATATTGGTGGTGAGTCTACCCGTCCTGGATCTTTGCCCGTTTCATCTGAAGAAGAGAGAAAAGGATTCTTCCGGTTTTAGAAAAGCTTTCGGGGCGAGTTAAAGCCTTAATTTCCGTCGATACTACAAAAAGCCTAGTTGCCAGTGCGGCGATAGATCTAGGCGCAACTATTATTAACGATATAAGTGCTTTAACTTTTGATCCCGCAATGATGGAACTTGCTGCAAAAAAAAACTGTGCTTGGATCATTATGCACATTAAAGGTACACCTGCTAATATGCAGCAGAATCCGATCTATGCCGATGTTGTATCTGAGGTTGCTGAGTTTTTGAGCCTCCGTTATCACCAAATGGTTGGGGTGGGGGTTGACCCCTTTTCCATTGCGATTGATCCGGGGATAGGCTTTGGGAAAACTTACGATCATAACTTAGAATTGTTGACAGGTTTTGATGTGTTTAAAAAGATGTGCTTGCCTATTTGTTTAGGAGTTTCTCGAAAAAAATTCCTCCAAACTCTTCTAGGACGAAAGGTTGAGGAAAGGCTTGCGGGAACTCTAGCTGTTTTGTCTTACTCATTGCTAAATGATACCGCACAGATTTTTAGGGTTCACGATGTTGTTCAAGCTCGGGATTTAATGACGACGATCAATGCCTTGCTATCTTTTAAAGCGAAGCACCTGTTGGGTTCCTGATTTTTTGGAGTTGCTTAAGCTTGTATGAAAGAATTCTTCACACTTGGGAAGTGCTCGACACTCGAGCCATAGTACAAATTGCAATTCTTGCAGTTGCTATTTTCTTTTTACTACAGTTCCTCGGTCGAAGCCGAGGGATGGGGGTTGTTCGTGCTTTTGGTCTTCTAGTGGTTGGTATGTTTTTATCAGCACAAATTCTTGTAAGTATTTTTGATTTGACTGTGGTTGGTCGTGTATTGGATTATCTTTTGGCTACGATGCTTCTTGCCCTTATAGTTATTTTTCAGCCCGAGTTAAGAAGGGGCCTAATGTGGCTTGGAAAGTATGGAGTTGTAAAGGCTATCACTTCTTCCTCCGAACATCCGATTGCGGTTAAACTCTCGGATGCTGCGGAGATACTTTCGGGGCAATTTGTTGGCGCATTGGTTGCGATAGAACGCGGAGTTCCCCTCACTGTTTTTGCTGAAACAGGTACTTTGCTAGATGCTGAGATAACTCCAATATTAATTCGCACCATCTTTCAAAAACAAAGCCCACTTCACGATGGTGCGGTGATTATTAGCGGGGGCCGAATTGTTGCTGCTGGATGCCAGTTGCCTTTATCTCCGCTTGAAATAAGTGCAAAAAATCTTTCTGGTATGAGGCATAGGGCAGCTTTAGGAACGAGTGAAGAAACGGATGCCATTTTACTCGTTGTTAGCGAAGAAACTGGACGCATTTCCTTGGCTTTCTCCGGACAACTTGAAGCAGTACCTAGAGAAAATCTTTCTCGCAGACTCGCTGAACTTTTAGATTCAAATTCCTCTTACAATAATGTCTTTGCAGCTAATCATTCAAAGCTTGATGATGTTGCTTGAGCAATTACGGGGGGTACCTTGATCATTACATTTCCTGCAAGTTGGCTTAAGTTTAGGTGGGTTGATCGATTTAGCTCTCTTGCTGTCGCCTTTGCATTGGCGTTTATGGCTTGGTTGTATGGTAGTAACCGAGATCAAGAGATTCTTGATAATGTTTCTATCCCAGTTACAATTTTTCTGAGTCCGGGGCAGGTCGAACACTTTTCTCTAGAAGTGGTTTCAAATATTAAAGTTTCGGTTTCCTTTTCAGGTTCACCTCTAAAGGTTCGTGAGCTAAGAAGGTCATTGGAGCGTGAAGAATTGGTTTCGAAAACTGAATACAGGGTTACAGAAGATCGCATAAATGAAATAAAATTTGGAGATACTGTAGTTGTTTCTGAAACCGACATCCAAGTGCCTCAGGGTATAAGGGTAAGAATGGTGGAGGGTAAAAACAAAATTCCTGTCACGGTTTACCTTTTAGGAGAAAAAAGAATTCCCGTGAAGTTTGAAAGTGGAATGGAAGGCTCGATTACATCTCAAATTGTCATCGAACCCCCTTCGGTTTTGGTAAGGGGGCCTTTAGAAATACTGGAAAGAACAAAAACTATTTCAACTCATTTGCCTGCAATTTATTTTAATCCAGTGGCCTATCAAAATAATGGCGCACAACCATTGCGCATTTCGGTGGTAGATCAACTTGAAGGCAAAACCGTGCAGGTGACTCCTTCCAAGGTTTCAGTAAAGGCTGTTTCCGAATCTAAAAAGATTTATGACCTTTCAGATATTCCCATTCGTTTTCTTTGCCCATCGAATTTTGCTTTTAGGCCAAGATTTACTGACGAAAGGTCTGCAAAACTAGATGTTAAAATTCAGGGACCAGTTTTAAATGACCTCCCTAAAGTTATCGCTTATATCGACCTAACTGGCAGGCCGGGCGCCCCCGGCCTTAATGTTGAATCTGTAAAATTGCAGCTTCCTAAGGAATTTTCATTGTTAGATGAAATAATTAGAGAAAGAACCATAGAATTACTACCATTAGAAGTCATTAAGAAAACTACAGGCACTTCTGGTGGTGCGGTAGATTAATATAGAATGCGGGATTGTTCAATGGATTATAAAAATTATGCCCAAGAAGTTGCTTTAAAAGCTAAAAAAGTTGCGTCACAACTTGCTTGTTTGAATACTCAAATCAAAAATGACTGGCTCTTTGCAACAGCTTTTAGGCTTAGACACTCCTCTGATGTAATTGTTAAAGCTAATCTGTTAGATCTTTCCAATGCTGAAGAATTTGGTTTAAACGACGCTCAAGTAGACCGTTTAACTCTTACCTCTAAACGAATTGCATCTATGGCTGATGCTTTGTTAGAAGTGGCGGCCCTTAAAGATCCTATCGGGCAGGTTTTAGAGGGCGGTAATCGACCAAATGGCATCCAAGTCTTGAAGGTTGGCGTTCCTTTTGGCGTTCTGTTTTTTATCTATGAATCTCGCCCTAATGTCACTACCGATGCAGCAGCTCTTAGCTTGAAAAGTGGTAATGCAATTATTCTTCGAGGCGGCAAAGAGGCCTTAAATACTAATAAAATTCTAGTTTCGATTCTTCAAGAAGAACTCGTAAAAGCTAGGCTTCCCGTTGATGCAGTTCAACTTATTCAAACATCCGACAAAGAGATTGTTGGCGAATTACTGCAAAAAAGTAATCTTATTGATCTTGTGATTCCAAGGGGAGGCAAGGAATTAATCCGGCGGGTTGCAAAAGAAGCGACTATGCCAGTGATGAAGCATTTTGATGGTAATTGTCATATTTATATTGAAAAAACCGCAGATTTGGCAATGGCTGTAAAAATTCTCGTTAATTCAAAATGTCAAAGGCCAGGTGTTTGCAATGCGGTTGAAAGTCTTTTAATTGATAGTCAAATTGCATCTGTCGCCTTGCCTTTAATTTATAAAGCATTGGTGGAAAATGGTGTTGAAGTGCGCGCTTGTAGCGCAAGTTGCCTTATTTTGCCCCACCTTAAATTAGCTACTGACCAAGATTATTCTGAAGAATTTCTCGACCTTGTGATTTCTCTTAAAATTGTTGAAAATATTGACCACGCCATTAAGCATATTAATGAATATGGTTCTAGTCATACGGATGTGATTATCACTTCCAATCTACACGCTTCCGAACAATTTGTGAGAGAAATCGATTCCGCTGCTGTTATTGTAAATGCTAGTTCTAGATTTAACGATGGAGGTCAATTAGGGCTTGGTGCTGAAATCGGTATCAGTACCGATAAATACCATGCCCGCGGACCGTGCGGATTAAATGAACTTACTTCTTATAAATATGTTATCATAGGTACTGGTCAGGTAAGATCTGATTAACCTTTTTTGTTTTGGCTTAAAGGATCACCGGTGGTTATATGAACCCATTGATCATTATGACCGTTTTATTTATTATTGTCGCAGTTCTTTTTTTTCTAATTATGAATTTTCGTGGCGACGGAACTATCCAAAAAATAAATGGGCTTTCACCTGTTTCTAGGCAACATCTTGAAATCTATCAAGGTCGAGATATTCCAGATTGGATTCTTGAAAAAACTAAAGTTAAAATTCAAAAATACTTAGATAATGGAATGATCGTAAAAGTTGAATCTATGCTTTGCCCAGGTTTGGATTATGTAATCGTTGTTCGTTCCCTTTTAGAAATGGGTACTAAACGAACTTTAAATATTCTAGAAAAATCTTTTGGCAAAACCCATTCGAAAGATCCCCTTGAAGATTTTTGGTATGCAATTGATGTTGTCAATGCGCTTCGTCAGGTTAATCGAGATGATTTATTGCCCCAAGCGATTCGCTATTTATGTGAGCATCGTGAAATGCCTATTGCACCATTATTTGCTGCAGAGATTGTAAGTTTTGAAACATTTCCCGATTTATTTAAATCTGCTTCCCCAGAGGAAAGAAATCTGGCAGTGGTGGCTCTTTCATTGGCAATGGATGGTCTACAAACTGGAATTTCCCTTGAAGTTTTCGTAGAAGCAAAAATTGGTAGCCTTTATGAAATCATTTGGGATGATCGAATTAAATTCAACTGTCCGACATTAGTGGTTCTGTTTCAAAACGGACTTAGATTTTTAAGACGCTATCACGGAATGAATGAGATTTTGGAAAAGGAATTACAAAGCCCAGAAGACTTCCGTTGGCAGATTTCCCGCCTTGATAACTTGGAAAATTCTATCAAGCTTTATCTCTCTAATGCTAAAGCAGCAATTTTTAATATCCTAGAAAAGTCTTCTTGGAAAGATCACCCTGAAATTTTACGGGCTCTTTACTCATTGAAATGTCCACCACCTTTGGCAGCTTGGGTTTGGCTTGCTGATCCTGGTTACCCTTATAAATCTTTTGTCTGGGATTTGTTTGCATTCGAAAAACAAAATCAGGGGCACGCTATTGTTAATACTTTTAAATCTTCTTTGCGCTTTAAAAGTTCTGGTTGGTTTTATTTTAATTCTAAAAGTAAGAACCGCGAAAAAGTTGCCTTGGCTAAATGCCTACGACACCACCCCTCCTTAGATTCTGAAAATTATCTTTTAGAACTCTTATCCTCGGCAGACACCGCCGTCAAACTCGAAGCTTTAACTAGCTTAGGCTGGTGGGAACCCGTAAATCGAGAGCAAGTTCTTAAAACTTTTCGGGTAATGAAATCCGATTCTAAATTAGAAATAAGTTTTGCTGCTACTGCTGCTTTGGCAAGGTTGGGCGAGCGTAAATCACTCCAGTGGCTCAGAAATAACCTCTTTAGCGATGATCCCATTAGTGTTCACCAAACTATTCACACCATAGCAACTCAGGGGATTTCTTTGCTTTGGCCTGAATTAGACCAACTTGCCGATTCTGCTGTGCTTGATGTTGCGGTTCACGCTCGTGAGGCTCTTGCTCACTTAAGCGAAGATCTTTAACCTTCCTGACTTTTAATTTTAAGAAAACAACTGGGGTAGAGCGTTAATATCGTTACACCTGTTTTATCTGATTTTATTTGTACGGAAATATTCAAATTTAATTCAAGTTTTGAACCATCCGTTATCTAGGATGCAGATTTTTGTTGTAAGTTTTAACAATCAGATTTCACAAGTCAGTCTTTTTTGTGGGGTTGTTATGAAAAACTATTCGAAGCTGGTTTTTACATTCACCTTGTTAATCATCTTAATTGGATTAACCTCTGGTTGTCAAAGTGTAAAACATTCTAATTTAAGTTCAAAAGATCCAAACATTGGAGACCCCCTGTTGGTTTCACAAAAGTCGGGGTCCTCAGCATTTTCAAATGTCGCATCAGGCGAAAACAAATAAGCTTATTTGGTAATAGGTGTGAATAACAAGAAGCTAGAATCATGGCCTGTTATCAAAGTTTTTTCATCGGGTGAAAAAGCAATACAGTAGGCACCAAATAATTTCAGCTTTTTATTAAAAGTGGACTTCCCATCAGCTAGATTCCAGATATTTACATAGCCGCCATATCCACTGGTGGCAAGAGACTTAGTATCTTTGGATAGTGCAAGGCCATAAAGGTCATCGGGTGTTGGGCCCATTTTTTTTGTTTCCGCGCCGGTCTGAATATTCCAAACTCGCACAAATCTATCTTGGCCTATAGATGCTAAGGTATTGTTGTCGGTAAAAGTAATCCCTGTGATGGCGGCGGTTGGCCCTTTCAAAGATTTTGTTTCTTTTTGTGCTGCAACATCCCAAATTTTTATAGTCATATCTGCGCTTGCGGAAGCAAGGTTTTTTCCATCAGGAGAAAAAGCAACGCTGTAAACTGAATTGGTATGGGATCCAAGGGTTTTAAGTTCTTTGCCATCTCCAAGATTCCAGAGTTTGACAGATTTATCAGAACTACAAGAAGCTAGTATTTTACCATCTGGGCTTACTACAAAACCGTCCACAATTCCTGTGTGGCCCTTCAGTTCTTTAGTCATTTTACCATCTGCGATATTCCAAAGTTTGATGGTAGTATCAAGGCTCGAAGAATAAAGGGTATTTCCATCTTTGCTAAAACTGACTAAATAAACTGGCCCAGTATGTCCGGAAATAGTTTTGAGTTCTTTTCCCGATGCAAAATCCCAAAGTTTGATGTTGTTATCAAAGCCAGCCGTTGCGAGGGTTTTTCCGTCTGGGCTTAAGCAGATTGAATAAACCAGAGCATTATGAGCCTTGATTTCTTCTGGAGGGAAAGCAACAGCTATGCTGATGCCAAAAGATAACAGTAAAGTTAAAGCAAAAACATTGCGAAGATTCATATTTGATACCTGATTTCTAGGGCTGATAAAAAATCCAGATTAAAACCTCGGGTGGGGACTCCGGCAGCAAAACCTCGCCGAAGTGTATTTTCTGTTGAAAGCCTTTGGCACCACAAATTGCAACAAATAATCCATACCCTTTTTTAGAACCTATACCACTTAACCTAAAACATCGAAAGGGACGCACATGAACTATTGTATTAGTGATCTTACTACTAATATAAAGGTTTCTTGCCTGAATGCACCAAGAAACTTAACAGATTATTTCAGGATTTTGAGAATAAATTTTAACGGTAAGAGCAAATGGTTTATTGTTGGGGATATAAATGGCATCTTCGATTGATTTATTAAGAATAATTGCAATAAAAAATAAAGTAATTATCTAAAGCTTTTGCCCCTTTTATGTTTCTCTGATTTAATTTATATCATTAAACAATGGTATAAGTGGTTTTCAAATAAAAATTACTTCAGAGGTTGAGAAGATTAATAAAGCAGGTAATATGATGAGGCATTTAAGTAACATAAGGAATGTATTATGAAAATTGGCAAGTATTCTATTATTGGTCCTTTAGGAAACGGTGCTCAAAGTGCCATTCTTCAAATTCGTATGAATGATTCGGGTGATAATTATGCACTCAAAGTTGTTTCACTTGAATCTGCGGAAGACCTTAAATTTAAAGAGCAAGCCGAGCACGAGTTTAAAGTCGCTCAGATGTTTGATCACCCTAACCTGATTAAAATACTTGCGTTAGAACCTGTTAAGGATTGGTTGTTTAGATTGAAAAAACTGCATATGCTTGTTGAATATGTCGATGGCAAAACTATCGACGAAGTGCCTAGGCTATCCACCGTTCGCATCATTCAAGTTTTTGAACAGGTTGCCTCGGCATTAATACATATGCATAAAAATGGCGTGTTTCACGCTGATATTAAACCAAATAATATTATGCTGGGGAAAAATGGTAAAGTTAAAGTGATTGATTATGGACTTTCTTGGATTCAGGACGAACCTAAAGACCGTATTCAAGGTACCCCTGAATATATGGCCCCAGAACAGGCCAAGCATAAAATGGTCAATGAAAGAACCGACATCTATTCCTTAGGTGCTGCTATGTATAAAATTATTACTAGTAGACTTCCCCCTCCTGCTTTAAATGAAGAAAATAAACCTATTGAATTAAAGACTTGGCAAAAAAGCTTCAAGCCTGTTGAAACTATTATTCCTTCGATTGATAAAACTTTGGCTTCCCTTGTCAACCGTTGTCTTTCTTTTCAAGCTACCTCCCGTCCGGAGCGAATGAGTGAAGTGCAGGGGGCACTTGATAAATTAGCAGAAGATTTATTGAAAAACCCTAATGACGGTCTTGAGGGAATGGAGTGGTAATAATTTTTCAATGTTTGTTTCTGAATAAGGCAACTTTATAGGTACGCTGATTTATGAGCAAACATTGGAACTTAGAACATTCAATCCGAGTTAGAAAAGGAGATTTATTTAAACTGATAATTTGTGATTGTGGTTATTTAGGCGAGCAGAAGAAAAAGCTTGGTTTAATTCTTGAGGCTATTTCCTCATTGTTTATTATGGATTTTGTTAAAACGCACGAGAAGTTGAAAAAAGTTTATTGTATTTTTGACCCTGATTCTGACCATTATACATTTAAAAAGAAGTTGCCAAATCTCACCTCGGATGCCCTTTCCGAAACCGAAGAAAATTGTCGTTTAGAAACCCTTGAAAATGGTTTTATAGAGTTACTTGAACACGCTAACTTTAAAAGATTCACGATGGATACCGTTGATTCGTGGATTAACAAAACAGAAAGTTTTTGGGGCCTTAAAGTAGAAATAAAACAAACTGATTTTGATCGTTTAGTTATGTACTATCGGGGAGAAACCTTTATTTCTAGAAAGGTTCGTAAATGGTGGAAACCTTGGATTAGAACTACAACCCAAGTTTCAGCTTTATCTCGCCTTGCAATTCTTGTGAAAATGAAAAGAAAAAAAGTGGGGCAAGATTTTTTTAACGCCAAGCAAGTTTTTTTAAAACTTTATAAAGATATTCCAAAAACTGAAATTACTATGATGTTTCCCGGGGCGAAAGTAAGACTGACTCCACTCGATCAAAGTATGATTGGTTATCCTATTCTGACAGGAATGGGTTTCATTGTTTACAACATATTATCCGTATTTATGAAAGTTGGTTTTGTTGCGATCTTAGGTCTTACAACTTGGCCCCTTGCTATTGCCTTTGGGGGGTATGGGTACCGAAGTTACTACACCTATGTCTCTAAAAGGCAAAACTATGACTTGCAAATGACCAAAAATCTTTGCTTTCAAAATCTTGATAGCAATGCTGGCGTTATTACCTGCCTGCTTGACGAGGCCGAAGAACAGGAAAGTCGAGAAGCAATGCTGGGTTATTATTGCTTACTTAAATATGCACCATCTGAAGGTTGGACCAGTCACCAGTTGGATGATTATGTAGAGCTATTTTTCAGTGAGCATTTTGAAAAAAAAATTGATTTTGAAATCGATGATTGTTTAGATAAACTACGTCACCTTGGTTTGATCGAGGAATATAATGGTTTAGTTAAAGCGATTTGTTTGGATGATGCATTTCAAAAATTGCAATTGAAATGGTCTGCTAGGTTTTTAGAACAGAATGCTTTTGGTAGCGATTTATAATAATTAAGAAAAGAAGGCAGATTGTGAATTCCCAAGGAAAAAATGTTGATGCTTGGATTTCGGATCGGATGTCTCTTATCGAGTCTTCTGGAATTAGAAAGGTTTTTGAGCTAGCTCGTTCAATCAAGGATCCGATTAATTTAAGTATCGGCCAGCCCGATTTCGATGTCCCAATACCTGTTAAGAATGCTGCCAAACAAGCGATAGATTCTGGTAAAAACTCTTACACGGTGACTCAGGGAATAACCGAACTTCGGCAGAAATTACTGACAGCCGTGGAATCTAAATTCCCTGGGTCTAATCGTGACTTGGTTATAACTAGTGGCACCAGTGGTGCTCTTGTGCTTACCTTATGTTGCGTCGTAAATCCGGGGGATGAAGTAATCATTTTTGATCCTTTTTTTGTGATGTACCCTAATCTTGTTTCGCTTGCGGGGGGAACATCTGTTTTTATTGACACTTATCCAGATTTTGAAATTGATTTAACTAAAGTTGAAAAAGCTATTACTAAAAAAACTAAAGTTATCCTTTTTAATAATCCTGCTAATCCAACTGGAAAAATTTATAGCCAAGACACCGTTCTAGGATTGGCACACCTTGCTACTAAATACGGTATTCTTTTAGTATCCGATGAAATCTATAGCGCTTTTCATTACGATGGCGTTCTTCAAACTCCTGCTACTTATAATAATAATGTGCTTGTTCTTGATGGCTTTAGTAAATCCTATGGTATGACTGGTTGGCGTATGGGGTACGCTCACGGGCCAGAAAGGTTGATTCAAGAAATGATCAAGTTACAACAATTCACCTTTGTTTGTGCACCTAGTATGGTTCAATATGCGGGTGTTGCTGCCCTTGACCAAGATATGTCTTCCTTCTTGCAGGAATATAAATTAAAACGCGATTTTCTTCTTAACGGGATAAAAGATTACTATGATGTTCCGCAAGCTGGTGGGGCTTTTTATTTGTTTCCTAAAGCTCCGTTAGGAAATAGTACTGCTTTTGTTGAAAAAGCGATTCAATTAAGCTTATTAATTATACCGGGTAAAACTTTTAGCGCACTTGATACTAATTTTAGAATTAGTTTCGCTGCTAAACAAGAAACTTTGCAGCGTGGGGTTAATGTCCTCCAGAAACTTGCACAAGAATTTAAATCCTAAAATTTCTGTTCTTTCAAGAGATCTGTTGACATAGACTGGCATAAGCCGTCAGAATGAAGAAATGGTTAAATTTCCCTCAATGATGTGACAGCTATGAACTCGAAAGGAATTTGGACTATGGTCAGGCTATTAACTAAATTTTTGTTTACAGGTTTATTTGTTTTAGCTTTTACTTCGCTTATTTCTGCTGCAGAAACAAAGCGAAATGTTTACGCAGTGGTTGTGGGGGTTAGCAAATACAAAGATGTTCAAATTAAGGAAAAGCCTAAAGCTGAAGCGGATGCTAAAGCTTTGTTCACTTTGCTTGCGGATAGCAAAATTCTTGGCTTAAATAAAGATAACGGTAAACTTTTGCTAGGAGATAATTCTAAAGCTGGTCCATTTGCTGGGTTAAGTTCTGAAGCCACCAAGGACAATATTCTCGATGCTATAAAATGGCTCTCTTCCAAAGCAACTGCTGATGATCTCGTCATTTTTAGCTTTTTTGGTGAAGGTGGCCCCCTTGGGGATAGCGGCGACCGAAGATGCTATTTTGCGAGTGATTCTACTTTTCAAGGCCGTGATAAAAACGCAATTGCTTCTAGTGATCTTGCAGATGCTTTTAAAAATATAAAAGCTGGAAAGTTCTGTTCGTTCATCGATATTAATTTTAAAGGATTTCAGGCTCAGGGTAAAGCTGTTGCAGAAGCTTCTCTAGGTACTAACCCTTATCAAGAATTTCTGGGCGACGATGCTTCCGAAGATCATATGCCCATTGAAGGCAGGGTTGTATTCCTTGCAAATAATGGGTTGAATCCATCTATCGAAGCAGAAGAAAATGGTGCTTTCACCAAAGCTTTGCTTGAAGGCTTAAAGGGTGCTGCTGATAAGGAAGGCTATGAACCCGATGGAGTTGTTACCGTAGATGAGTTAGCAGAATTTCTTGATAAGAAAATGCCAGACTTAACAAAGCAATATGGTAAGACCAAAGAAGAGAAAAACCAGTTGCATTGGGTGCTTGGTGGTAGAACGAATCATTATGTATTGACTAATAACCCAGTGGAGTTTGAAAAAGCTAAGGTAAGACTTGAAAAATTTGAAAAGCTTGCATCTGACAATAAGATTCCAGAGGAACTTGATACAGAGGGAAAGCAATTACTTAAAAAAATGCCTCGTCTAGAATCTCAAAGAAGTCTTCGAAAAGAATACCAAGCTTTTGCCGATGGTAAAATTGACTTTACTGCTTTTGAATCTAAAAGAAAAGAAATTCTGGAGCAAACGAAACTTCCTAAGGCTAAAGCTGATGCTTTTGCTAAAAAAGTTCAGCAAGCGATAGAAGTGATTCGTAAAGGTTATGTTAAAGAAGTGAATGCGGGTGATATGACTGCTTGGGCAGTAAAAGGCTTGTTCCGTAGGGTTGAAGAAAAGATTCCCGAAGCTATTTCTGCTAAATTAAAGAATCCTAAAGATTTAAAAGAAACAGATATTTTAAAGGTTCTTGCGGACGCTAGGATGCATTTGGGAAAACGAGAAGACCTTGATAATGGGAAAGATGTTGATATAACTTTGCAGCGGATGTTAGTTAATCTTGACCCATATACCACTTACATCGACTCCGAAACTAAAGCTAATTTTGATCGGGATGTGCAAGGTAATTTTACTGGTATTGGTGTTCAGATTCGAAAGGATTCTGTCACTGAGATGCTTTTAGTAGTGACCCCTATTAAAAATAGCCCAGCTTATAAAGCGGGTGTGATGGCGGGCGATCTTATTACCACGGTTATCCGCGAAGTTGATAGCGAAGGTAAAACTCTTCCTGCACCCGAAGTTATTTCAACTAAAGGAATGCAACTCTCCGATGCTGTTAAAAAAATTCTTGGCAAGCCCAACACTAAAGTTAAAATTGTTGTTCAGCGAGAAGGGTCCGATAAACCTATTGAATTTGAAATTAGCAGGGGCCGTGTTGAGGTTGAAACAGTTCTTGGGTTTAAACGCAAGGAAGGCGATGATTGGGATTTTATGATTGATCCTAAATCTAAGATTGGCTACATACGACTTACTAGCTTTTCTAGAAATTCCGCTCGTGACCTTGTTAAAGTTATGCGCGAACTGGTTACCAAGGAAGTCAAAGGTTTTATTCTAGACCTCAGATTTAACCCTGGTGGGTTGCTTGATAGCGCTGTTGATATTTCTGACCTCTTTATCGGTGATGGTTTGATCGTTAGTATCCGGCCTAGACAAGGTCGTGAGCAAAAATATACTGGTGTACTTGATGGTAGCTTACTTGATTTTCCTATGGCTTGTCTGGTAAACGGTGGAAGTGCTAGCGGTAGCGAAATTGTTTCTGCGGCTCTCCAAGATCATCATCGTGCCATTATTATTGGGGAACGTAGCTACGGCAAAGGAAGTGTTCAAAATATTCAGGCTTTCGGTGATGGGGAACTTAAGCTTACTATTGCTTCCTTTTGGAGGCCCAGTGGTAAAAATCTTAATAAATCTAGCACTGGGGGCAAAGATGAGGACGAATGGGGCGTTAAGCCTGACCTCGAAATTAAATTATCTCGTAAAGATCGCGATGATTTGATCGACTACCAGCGCGACATTGAAGTTATTCAAAGAAAAGATAAGCCCACCCAACCCACGGTTAAAGATTTCAAAGACCGTCAACTTGACGAAGCTATCAAGTACATCAAGAGTTTATTAACCACGGTTAGTGGTGAATCTACAAAAAAAGCAGGTTAGATTTAAACTCTAAGGTTTAATCCATCTTTAACGAGAAAGCGTGATGATCCTATAAAGATTTATCACGCTTTTTCTTTATTTGCTTGTCTGATTTGCCGACATCAACTTTCTGTTGCATATTCTTATTGTTGCAGTTGATGAATCTGTTTCAACCTTGAGAAGTTTAGAACAATATTTAAGTAGGGCTAAATCATGAAGATTAAAATTATGGGTGTTTCTTTGTTAATTGCTGGCATCTTGGGCTTAGAAGGCTGCAATTGGGGGACTGGTAATAATGGGTTACTCAGAGGTGGATTTAATAAAAAAAATGACCAGTCAGTTTCTGAAACTTTAAATTCTGGTGAAGTTATTGTGCAACAAGGAACACCTTATGTTGAAGAAGGTGCAACTTATGTGATTGGTCAACCAACAACCCCGGTTACTCCGGGAATTACAAGCCAACCTCAAACAGTTCCACCCCCGTTAAATCCCCAAAATACTTTGCCATTAAGCCCAACACCAAACAACAACCCCGCTCCTAAGCTTGTTCCACAAGCTCAGCCAACGCCTGCAAGCCCGACTTCCAGAATAATTAATTAGTTTGTAAGCTAAAGCTTTATTTTAAATTATAAATCAACCAACTTATTTTGAAATAAGTTGGTTGAAGGCATTTGATAAAAGCAAAGCGGTGTCAGGTCCTAAGCTATTGATTTCACCGTAGGGCGCAGTCTTTTTTCCGTAGGCAAAGGGTGGTTTTTCGTCCCATTGCTTTTTTGGAAGAATATATCCGATCTCATCATTTGCAAGTCCAATTACGGTTTTATAGGGAATATTCCAGTTTTTAAACCATTCTACTTCAGTTTTTGCATCTTGATAATCAGCTTCCTTCTCCGGAATTTTTGCAACCTTTCCTAAAAGAAGCTCGGGGTAAATTTCGCCAGGAATACAGCCTATCCCTAACTGGCCTAAAGTGATTACGCTTAACTCAGTTTTTACCGCAGGGTGTTTGGGAGCACGCTTATTCAATTCGGGCAATAGATTTTCCGTTTCATTCCATTCCACCATTTCTCGTTTAAGAACCCCTATTTGTTTGGCAAGCCGGTAAAGGGGGTTATCCACCGGTAAGAGGATATCTCTTTTGCGAATGACGATGGGAGAGAGGGAAATAGGCTTGGCTTCTTGAAGAGATTTGAGGCAAGCTAAGGCAAGAAGTTCGCCATACTTTGCCGTTTTTTCATAAGTGCCGTCATTTAATTCCTCACCTTTGGAATTTTTAATGGAAACTTTAAGTGAGGTCATTAAACCACCAACTGCACCTGAAAATACGATTGCGGGTGAGTTTGTTTTCTTTTCGATTTCATTAATGGTGTATCCCACGAAATCCGAACTTATTTTTTTATTAACGCTTCCTAGGGTTTCGGGATGACTGTGCCAGAAAAGCACAAACCCTAGAGGCATTGATGAATTAGGATTTTTAAACCTCAAGGTAAGGAGTTCATCCATTTTAACTTGTGGATCTCTGCCATCGTGTAACAGTTCAGGGATTGATACTTTAGCGATATCAACCTTGCAAGGGTTTAGGTTTTGTGCAGCATTTTTAATAGCGCTAACAGTTTTTTTTATAAGCAAAACCATATATTCTGGATCAATCCCAGAGGTAAATGGCGATTGCCCCCAAAGTCCTAAGGTATCGGGTCCTTCGTGGGAATGAGTGCAGGAAATCATAACATTTTCAAAATCTTTTAGCTCTTTTCTGATTTCATCCACCTGATCTTTAAAAAGTCCGATTAAATCTGCGCAAGCAAAAGCATATTTTTTACCTTTAGAACTTAAAACCATTACTCTAATAAAAATGGGATCATGCACCCCTTGGGCAGTTCGGTTATGGCCAAACCCAGCAATATAAACAGGTTTTTTGCCAATTTCAGGGGTTATATCTGCCTTAGAAAATCCTACTTCTAAATCTTCTGTTTCATATTTAAGTGCTTGAGATTTATTAGGCGGCAGAAATGTCAATAATCCTGCAATTAATAAAAACAGCACTTTAATTTTCATTATCACACCTTAAAATTTTCGGGAACTTCAGTTAAAATTATTTTACACTATCTTTATTTCATAGTTTCATCCACTTTGCAAAGGTTTACCTTGTTACTGGAACTAGACAAAGAATAAGATGAATTATTCAGTTGATTGTTTTAAGTAATAAAAGCATAGGGCGAGGATTGCCAATGTCGATTCAATTACGATTTCTACAAGTTTTTGTTTTGTGTTGTTTTTTTGAATCCGTACATGGGTTTCAAGAAAATAAACAAGTTCAAATCAAAAAATGGATTGAAGAACTTGGAGATGGGGATTTCAAGACAAGAGAGAATGCGCATAAAAATTTATGGAAAGCGGGTGCGGAGGCCGAAGAACTTCTTAAAGCCGCTTTAAAAGCGGATGATGCCGAAATAAAAAAACGCTCGTTGGAACTCCTCGAAAAATTTAAATGGGGTATTTATCAGGATACACCCATTGCTATTATTGATCAGATTAATTCCTATCAGGCAGGTAATGTACAAGACAAAGAAAAATCAATTGCCAAATTAATTGAAATGGGTGAAGGTGGTATAAAATCTGCAATCAAAATTATCAGTGCGGAAGATCAGGAAGATGTAAAAAACACGGTCCTTACCTTTGTTTCTAAAGCGCTTTCGAAAGTGATCCCTTATTTAGTTGAAAAAGATGATTATAAGTTTTTAGATCAGATTCTCCAGATGATGGTGGAGAACCGATCTGAGGGTGCTTTTTCCCACTTTGTAGTTTATTCAGTCCTATCCTATTCCTCAGATAAAATGATTCAAACCCTTTCCACTGTTAAAAATCCGAAGATCAATGCCGAACTAAAAAATGAATTACTTGCTTATTTATATAGGAGTAAAGGCGATAGCACTGGGGCTCTTAACTTTGCTCGTGATTCTAAAAACCCCGAGCTTTACACACAGGTTGGGCTTGAAGCTTCCAAATGGAAGATGGTTCTTGAAACGGATCATTTCCCTGACGATTTATTGTTAGGAAAATTGGGTTATAAGATTGCTATGCATAGGCTTAGTAACGATAAAATAAAATTCGATCAAGCATTTAAAGAGTTACTTGAAATAGGGGAAGAATTATCCGGCAAAGGCAAAGATGTTATTGAATCTACAGAGCAACTATTTCAAGCGTCAAAAATTGCGTTACTTAATTATAAACTTTCCGAAGGTTTAGATTTATTGTTGAAAAATAAAAAGCGCATAAATATTGCTGAGATTTATGCTAGTAGGTTTGAATTCGATAAAATTCAAACTTTGATTGATGATGCAAAAAAAATTAACTCAAAAGATGTTCCTTCGCTTGAAATTTATCAAGCCAAAATTCTTTACGGGTTGGGACAAAAAGATAAAGCTTTAAAAACCCTCGATTCTTATAGCAAAATTATAGGAGAAGAAGGCGGGGGAGATTGGCCTTTAAAACTTGTTCAATCTTGGATGATGCTTAAGAAAAAAGATCGGGCGCTTGATGATGTCTCTAGGTATCTTGAAAAAGTTGCTCATCGCGAAGCTTCTGGCCGAATGCTTAACAAGATATTTGGAGATGATTCAGAATATTATGACCCGCTATTTCGGTTTTTCTTCAAGAAAAATCCTGCCGAGTCTGCAAAAGGGGTTATCTCAAAACTTAATGGCTTGCACGATAAAGAAAATGATTCAAATTCCGTTGCTAAATTAACTGAGAATGTTTTGGAGTATGCTTCTACCGTTACTGTAGAAGAAAGTGTTGGCCTAAGAAATTCTGTCAGTTTCTTACTTAATAAATATGGACTTGAACAGAATTTAAAGGATTTGGCTTCTAAGTTTAATACGGAACCTATCCTTATGCACTTAGGGGATCTTTACGCAGATAAAAAAGAATGGATGAAAGCTCGAGATGCTTACATAAATGCTTGGGGAAAAGATAAGGCAAAACCTCTACCAGCATATTTGGTAGGCACAATGGAAGGGAAATTGAGCAATCAAAAGGAATCCCTTAAATGGAAAAAATTGGCCACTTGGATTCCTTTGGGGAATGAACAGGCTAGGCTCGAATTTGCTTACGCTTTGGGTAAAAAGAATTTTCTTGATGATGCCCTCTTGGAATTTGATTTGATTTCTAAAACTGGTGAACCTGGTTCTTATAGTGTTGGTGCTTCAACTAGGGCCTTAGCCGCTATGTTAATAGAAAAAAAGAAATATGAAAAAGCTGCGGATGGTTATGAGTTAGCAATGATGCGCTGTATGACTCCTTTTGTATCTTTTACTCAAAGCCAAGCTTATGTGACGGTGCCTTCTTTGATTTCAAGATTAAGGTGTAGATCTGCAATCGAAAAGGGTGAATTCGAAGCCGCTGCAGGTTTTGCAAATCAGGCATTTGATCTTCAACCTGGGGAAGTTGAATTACCAATTCTGGTATACCAATCTTTAGTAATGAAGGGGCAAAAATCTCTTGCGGATAAGATTTTTCAGTCAGCAAAATCTTCAATTCAAAAGGTTTGTGTTCAATATCCTGATTGTTCTTGGGTTCACAACTCTGGGGCCTGGCTTTGTGCTTGTTGTAAGAATGATTTGGATTGGGGCTTAAAGTTAGCACAAATTGCAGTCAACTTAGATTCTAAAAGCGCTGCTCATTTAGATACACTTGCGGAGGTTTTGTTTCAGTTGAATCGAAAAAATGAAGCTCTCCAAGCGCAAGCAAAAGCGGTCGAACTCGAACCTAATAAGATTTATTATAAAAAGCAATTTAAACGAATTGAAAATGGCGATCCTGATGTGGATAGGCCTGAAGAAAACGATGACTGATTTTATGACCCAAAATAAATCTGATTTTTCTTGGAATATAACTTTCAGTTCTTTGCAGGACCTTCTAGATTTTGGTGTTCAATTTGGGCTTTACTTAGATTCCGGTCTTGTCCTTGCTTTAAACGGTGATCTTGGAAGTGGTAAAACAACTTTAATCCGCTCACTTTGTCAGGGGTTAGGTTGTTCCTCTTTAGAATTTGTCACTAGCCCTACTTTTGTTCTTATGCAGGAATATCAGGGGCGTTTTTCGATCAATCATCTTGATGTCTATCGCTTGAATAATGCAACTCAATTTGTCGATTTTGGAGGAATGGAATTATTCAATGGGGATGGCATTGTACTAATAGAATGGGCCGAAAAAATTAAATGTTGTCTCCCTAAGCAAAGGATTGAAATAACGCTTAAAGTTGTAGGGGAAAATGAAAGAAGAGTAAGCGTATCATTTTCTGGGGGTTTAATTTTACCTGCCCTGTCGGCCTATCTTGACAAGCTTGCCTTTACTTCTTAAAGACATTTCCTTGGTTTTATTGACAAATCACTAACACACAAGTTAAATTAACAATTATTAAATACCGTAATTATTAAGCAGGTGTTTGAAAAGGAGTTTTAACCCAAATGCATTTCCTAGATATAGACATTTTTTCTGAGGTTTTGAAGCTTTCTACAATTACACTATTGGCGATTTTATTATGTGGTTTGCTGTTATGGAGTGCGGGATATCTAACCCATAAGTTTTGGGTGGTATTTTTAACAACCGCAGGTGCTGGGGTTTTGGGATTTGATAAAGGCCCTGAATTTGGAATTCACGGAATTTTTGCTGCACTTTTGTTTGGTATTTCTGCTGGCATTCTTGCTCTTTCTGTTATTCGTGTTGTTGTTTTCGCCCTCGGTGGCTGTACCGGACTTATTATTGGAAATATCTTTATTCCTGCTGGCGATGCTTGGTTGGCTTGTTCTTTGATTGGTGGAATTACTGCAATTTTACTTTATCCTTTTTGGTTTACCGCTTTTTCGAGTTTGCTTGGTACCCTTGCTTCTGCTTATAGTTTGATTGCTTTGTTAGACCGGCTTAAGTTTATTGATGCCACTACTTCTGTGGATAAACAGGCTGGCTTTGTTGATGTTATTTGCCTTGGATTTGTTGTAATAGGTACTGTTATTCAGTATTTTCTTACTAGATACTTTCGTAAAAGGCGATGGCGACAATTGCAAGAAGATGAGAGAATTAAATATCAACACGAAGGACTAGGCTATTCTGTAACAGGGACTTGGTTCAAGAATCCTTGGCGGAATGCAAGTTAATTTATTTAAAAGGGTTTTATGTTTTTAAGAACTGTTTTACTTGTTGCAGCTTTGTTTTTTTCGGCAAACTTATATGCTCAAAACAACAATGCTAATCCCCCAACTCCTGCACAAAATGAAGTTGGGGGGAAAACATATACTAATAACTTGTTTGCAGGGGTGTTCGCTTTTCTTTCTTTTGTTGGTGTTTTAGTTGTTATTTGTATGCCAGTCCGTAAAAATTAGTTTAAGTGTTATTGCTCGTTTAAAACTTTGCATTTAACATTGGTTTTGGAGTTTTAAATATGGCTAAGATACATATTTCTATTTTCTTCTATCGCTAACCAATTGCTGGTGAAGATATTATTCGCAAAGAAAACAAGCAATTATTTTTGACTCAAGGTGACTCACTTAACGACTTATTTTATGCTGCTAACAAAGTCCGTAGGCATTATCATTGTAATAAGGTCACTTTTTGTTGTACTCTTCCTACTAAGTTTGGAATTTGCAGCTAAGGTTGTAATTTCTGTGCTCAAAGTTCTCATTATTATGCAGACACTACTGCCTACCCGTTGATGAATGGCGATGGTATCGAAAAAGATTGCGAAAGCGCAAGAGATAATGAAATAAGTGTTTTAGTATTTTAAATAATCGCAGAGGGCCTAATGAAAAAAATGGCCTATAATTACCTTAGACTTTTATTCGATGAATAAGTTTGATAGCATTTGCGATTGTGCAACAATTGCAACTTTGTTCGAAGATCAAGTTAAAGATTATAAGAATGCTGGTATTCGCAGAATTATTCATAACCTAGAAACTTCTAAAGAGTTTTATCCCAAAATTGTTACCATACATTTTTGGAAAGGCCGGGGCGATACTGTCAGACTTGCTCAGAAGGTTGGCCTAGAGGATTAATGCGGTTGTATTTTTGGTATGGGCGAGAGTGTAGACGATCGTGTTAGCATAGAATTTAGTCAGAAGGAACTTAACCCTAATGTGGTTTCATTAAGTTTTATAATTCTAGTAGGTGGTATCCCGTTGGAAAATGAACCCAAACTGAAGCCGATGGAAATATTGAAAATTATTGGTGTAATGTGTTTGATTTTGCCGAAGCAAGATTTGTCAGGCGCTGGAAGCAGGGGGAAAATTCTTCGCAACTTCCTGAGCTTTATCTTATATTTTGGTGGTACTATTTGCCTTATTGGGTGTTACGTTTCTACCAACGGTTGAGCTTTTAACGAAGATTCTCAGATGATTGAAGACCTTGAATTAGAATGGCAAAATAACTAGATTAGCAATTTTGATTTAATTATTCCAGAATCACAAAGTACGCCACACTCAATGGGTTTACTTTTTCAACTTCCCTTTTTACCTGTTTAATTATTGGATTGGTTGATAAATTGTCAATTTCTGATGACCAACCTGCAGTTCATTTAGATTGGGTCCAACTTGAGTTGGATCGGATTGCTTTTAATGGATTAACAAGATTTAGGCGGGCCTTAAAATTTTCCCCCAATGGTTCAATACTTTATCGGGGTAAAAATCTTGTCAACTTCTCCTCCAACGATTATTTAGGACTTTCTCAGCATCCCAATATTATTAAATCTGCTTGTAAAGCTATTAAAGCTTTTGGCGCTGGTGCAACTGCTTCCCCTCTAGTTTCTGGCTACACTCGATTACATAGGTCTTTTGAAAAAGAACTTGCATTATGGGAAGGTTTAGATGATTCCATTGTCTTCCCTAGCGGATACAGTGCCAACTTGGGAACCATTACTGCCCTAGTTCACCCGAAGGATCTTATTCTTTCTGATTCACTTAACCACGCAAGTATCATTGATGCTTGTAGGCTTTCTCATTGTACTTCTCGGTTTTATAGGCATAACAATTTAGATCATCTTCAAGAACTGATTGCATTAAATAGAGAAAAATACCGAAACCTTTGGATTGTTTCTGATTCTCTCTTTAGTATGGACGGAGATTTTGCTCTTGTTAAACAACTATATGATGTCGCACTCAAAAATGATGCGATGCTAATACTTGATGAAGCACATGCAACTGGGGTAATAGGAAATTTCGCAAGGGGATTAACTGACCTCCTCCCTGAAGGAATTGATTGGCAAGATCGCATCGTAAAATTAGGCACTTTAAGTAAGGCTTTTGGATCGCAGGGCGGATTTGTCTGTGCTAAGAAGCAAATAATCAATCTAATTAAAAATAAAGCAAGGCCCTATATTTTTTCAACCGCTCTTTCTCCAGCTGCAGTAGCTGCTGCACGGGCTTCGCTTAAATTAATTTCAAAAGATAAAAATAGAACTGAATTGATTCAACATTTATCTGCTTACTTAAGGTCTAAGCTTTTAGAACTTAACATTAATATCGGTGCTTCTGAAAGTCAAATTATTCCAATTATAATTGGGGATGCATCAAAGACACTTCGCTTATCTAAGAACTTGATTAAAAGAGGTTTTTTCGTTCCAGCTATTAGGCCGCCTTCTGTTCCTAAAAATACATCAAGGCTTCGTATTTCACTAAATGCAAATCATAATGTTGAAGTATTGAACGATTTTATATCAAATTTGAAATTAGCCTTAACCGAGACTTAAGCGTTTTTTGGATATTCGTCAGGAAGGTCGTTATTTTGCACGATTTCTTCACCGTTTATTTTTACCGAGTCTGAATTACAATTGGCGATTCTTTCGGCTTCATCTTTGCTGCTTATCTGAATCGTACAACCGTTTTGATTTATATTTGCAGCAGGTTCTCCTTTACCTGAAGAAACCTGAACTTTGAATGGAAGGTTTGCAATACTCAAATGGTCGTTTGACCGCAAAGTTGCCCTACGCACTCGTTGCCCATTAACTCGGGTGCCATTGGTGCTTCCCAGATCCCTAACAAGAAGCGTATCTTCAGTTTTAACCAAAACACAGTGAAATTTTGAAACGGATTTATGATCTAGGCGTAAGTCGCAATCATCCTTCCGGCCTACTACCGTAACCTCTCTCACAAGTTCGATAGGATTTCCACCTTCAAGTGGCACCAAGCGAATGCGCATAAATATGCTTACCTAAATGGAAAAGGAGGTAATTTAATTACCTATGATAGAATACCAAAATTCTTGCACCTGAAACGATTTATTAAGCAAATGTGACTAAATGGCTAATGAATTAATCATTACTTTCGTTAAAGCTGGATTCACTGTAGGAAGTTAAAGCCCGATTTATCTAAAAGTTACTAAACCGATTAGGTGAGTTTTTGAGCTGCTATTAGAAATCCGTGTGACTTTATCACTTTTAAAATGCTAACCGAAGAGGAAGGCGTCCAAAGAACATTTCCCAAAGGTAAAACTTCTATTATTTGAAAATTTGATTCAACTAAAAGTTTTTGGATTTCGCTCCAGGTAAATAAGTGGAGAGTCAGGCCTGTTATTCCTTGATGATTTGGAAGTTTTCGATTTCCGAAATTTGCAGAGTGAAAACTTCTTCTCAGTAAATCATAGGCAAACCAATAATAGCCTTGAAACCCAACACCTGCCGACCATAGGTTGTGGGCGTGTAAGACAAATTTACCGCCAGGTTTTAAAATGCGGAAGGTCTCACGGAGCATTGTTCGCCGATACTTTTCATCCAAAAGCATACCATAACTGCTAAATAGGCAGGTTGCGTAATCTATTGAGCTTGTGGAAAGAAATGAAAGGTCAACCATATTAGACCTAATGTACAAGTGGGGCGTACTTGTTTTTTTTCTAACAGCTTCAAATAGCATAGGCAAAGAAAGGTCTACACCTAAAACTTTTATTCTTTTTGTTGTGAAAAATTTTGCAACTCTTCCTGTTCCACAACCTAGGTCTAGAACGATGCCATTGCTCTTAAAATGTTTTTCTAAAAACGAAATGTCTTGGGTGAAAAGTTCGTTGTCTTTGAGTGATGAATCATAGTTGCGAGCAATAAATTCATTGGAAATATATTCCCATTGGGTTTTGTTGACGCCCTCAGGCAAGACCCAATCTGGAGGTGTTGAAGAAAATTGGGTCATAATTTTGGGACTTTCAAAAATTAATTTCCAATTATTTTTAAGGCTGCGGAGGCAGCATCTTTAAAAGATTTATCTCTTTCTTTTTTGTCTTCCACAATAGACTTGAGAGATTCTTTTGCCTGCTTTGCTTCGGTGCCAATTTTTCCCAAAGCTACTGCAGATGAAAAGCGAAGTTCATTATCTTTAAGAGTCCCCATCAATTCGGGCACCGCACCTTTGCCAGCTTTGCCAAGACTTCCTATTGCGTCGATAACCTTTTCTTTTATAGCTTTAGATTTTGATGCATCTTTTAAAATTGTATGTAGTGTTTCAAAACTTGCAGGTCCAAGCTTACCTAGAGATATAGCAGCGGCATTAAGGTTTTCTTTTTTTTCGTCTTCGTTGTTAAACATTGCAGCTAAAGCAGGAATGATTATGCTCGTGTTTTCCTTGAAATTCCCCAGAGATTGTGCGGAAAATCGTCTGACGAAGGTGTCTTTATCTTGTAGCCCAATTAGTAGTGCATTTATTGCATTTGAGTCTGATTGAGATAGGCTTCCTAGTTCTTTGGCAGCAACTCTGCGAACTTCAGGATCTTTGCTTTTTAATTGAGAAATAAGTTTTGCAGAATCTTCTGCTTGTAGAAATGTGCAGACGCTAACCGATAAAAAAAATCCAATAGCTATTGTTCTCATTTTAGAAACTCCGTTAGTAAGCAGACTTCAAAATTTAAAAATACTTTTGTTATTATATCCTCTTGAGATTGTTGTCTCAACTTATTGTTTGTTTTTGTTTGATGATTGCATTGTTGATGTTGACAAGCGGATGCTAATTCGTAACTAATAGTGGAATGGAGCAGTTGAGTGGTAAAGGAAACTCTTGTAATTTAAGAAGTTGTCGTTATGATTGCCCCATGTTGTGCCACTAGTTTGCAGCTGAAATTAATTTTGAGTTTCTTATTCAGCTAAAAACAAGACAGGCCAGATTTCAGAGTTCTTTTGGAGGTTATAAGCCGTATGAGTGAATCCGAAGTGCGACCCGAGTTGGCGCCTTGCCCGTTTCCCGATCAGTTCGGGGGTGGCGAGGACGAAGAGCCTCCCGGTAAGCCCAAGCGTCATTCAATTTGGCGCGATGTCCCGGATCACCTGTGGAATGATTGGCGCTGGCAGTCACAAAACGCTATTCGTTCAGTCAGGCAACTGAAAGGCTTAATTACTTTCAGTCCAGAGGAGATGGATGCCATTGGGTCCCTGGAAACAGAATACAAAACGGCAATTCCTCCCTATTACTTTTCTTTGATTAACCCTGATGATCATGATGACCCTATCAGACTTCAGTCTATTCCCTCTCCCCTTGAGTTGACTAACCCTTCGGGGTATGAGCTTGAGGATCCCCTTGAGGAAGATAAAGACTCTCCTGTGCCGGGGCTTACCCATCGGTATCCAGATAGGGCCCTTCTTGTTACCACCCATGTTTGCACAATGTATTGCAGGTTTTGTACCCGCAAACGGGCAACTATGGTTCGTGGTGGATGGGATTCCGTTAGCCGTGATGATGAGCGTATGGTTGAATATGTTCGTGATCACTCGGAAATTCGTGATGTTATTGTATCGGGAGGTGATCCTCTTACTCTGCCTGTTGCTAAACTCAAGTTCTTCTTAGAAAATTTGGCAGCAATCCCTCATGTCGATGTTGTTCGTATTGGAACTCGTGTTCCTGTTACCTTGCCTCAGCGTTTGTTTGATCAATCATTGATTGATCTTCTTTCCTCAGTTGGTAAGATTTGGATTCAAACCCATTTTAATCACCCTAACGAAATATCTGCTGAAAGTGCAAAGGTTTGCATGTCTCTATTGAAGGCAGGTGTTCCGGTCAACAACCATACGGTATTGTTAAAAGGTGTTAATGATTCGCTAGATACTATGCGCAAATTAATGCGTGGTTTGCTGCGGATCAAAGTTAGGCCCTATTATATTTTTCATTGCGATCCTGTCATTGGTGCTGGCCATTTCCGCACCTCGATTTGGAAAGGTATGGAGATTATGGAAGGCCTGCGCGGACATATGTCGGGTCTTGGTATTCCTACCTATGTCGTAGATAGTCCACACGGCGGAGGCAAAATTCCGGTTATGCCTAATTATGTCGTTTCTGCTTCTGATGATGCTGTCGTACTCCGTAACTATGAAGGAATGCTGGTTCGTTACCAAGCTGAGGATAAACCCTTGCAAAGTAATGATAAGGGTAGGACTAGAGGGGTTAGTTCGCTTCTTCAAGGAAGTAAGTCTGCATTGATTCCAGAAAATAATGAGCGTATGAACCGTCGTCAAATGAACCTAGCTACCGTTGCCGCAGAAGAAGCTTCCAGCTGTTCTTCCGGTGAAAGTAGTTGTTCTTCTGATAGTGAAACTCCTCCTGATAACCTAATTGAATTAGGTATTAAGAAAAAAGTAACTTCCGGTCGAAAGGCTCGGTAGTATTCTTAAGTTATTTTATAAAGCCGCTAAGTTTTCACTTGGCGGCTTTATTCTTGGTGTTGGGGTTTCCTTATGAAAATTGCTATCATTTGTAATCTAAAATCTGATCTCATCCAAAATTCATCCGATGACTTTGAGGAAGAATTCGATTCGCCAGAAACTATGAAGGCAATCGGGGAAGTCCTCTTGGGTAAAGGTTATGAGGTTTTTTATTTTGCTGAATCTCCCGATCTTCCTAGCTTGCTTATTAATGATCGCCCCGATTTTGTCTTTAATTTTGCTGAAGGTAGGGGCACCAGCAGGGCTCGCGAAGCTCGTGTACCAGCTTTGCTCGAAATCCTGGGTATTCCATACACGGGTTCTGACCCCTTTACTCTTTGCATTGGTCTTGATAAAGATGTTGCAAAAAAAATCGTCTCAGATGCTGGAGTACTTGTCCCTAGGGGAATTCTCGTTACTCCAGGAAATAACATTGATTTGTTAGAATTTAGCCTAGATTTCCCTGTGGTTGTAAAACCAGCTTGGGAAGGATCCAGTAAAGGTATTCGTGATTCTGCGGTTGCTAAAACAATCCCACAGCTTCGAACTGTATTAACGGATGTTCTTTCTTCTTACGCTCAACCCGTTTTGGTGGAAGAGTATTTGCCGGGCGCTGAAATTACGGTTGGCTTAACAGGGAATGGTTCCGGGTTGGAAGTAATTGGTGCAATGGAAATAGTCCCGAAAATTCAGAACGAATTTTTTATCTATAGTCTGGAAGTTAAACGAAATTATCGAAGCCGAGTCGACTACAGGGTTCCACCAAAAGTTTCTAAAGAGGTTGAATCACACCTTTATGATAGTGCGATCAAAGCATTTAATGCTCTAGGTTGCAGGGATTTTGCAAGAATCGATTTCCGTTTGAATTCTAAAAATCAACCAGTATTTATTGAAGCAAATCCTTTACCCGGATTAAATCCTATAACAAGTGATCTTGTTTTGATTTCGAGGGGTTCCGGTTGGACTTATGAAAAATTGATTCTCGTAATTTTTGATTCAGCTTTTAAAAGGTCTGTTTCCTAGATTCTTTTCATCTCTGTTTTTATCTTGTATTGTACTTATTAGCTAATAAACTCTCTTAATGATTGAATCAAATTCTACAGCCGATACACATTCTCCATCACCTTTCAAAGTGATGATGCTTCATAACATCCCAGTTCTACCTCTGGATCATCCAGATGCTGATTCAGAACACGAAGTGATTGAAACCGTAGAAATTATCGAAAATGCGTTAAACGAAAGTAATATTCGCTACGAACGCTTTGGTCTAGGCAAAGATTTAGCTCCTTTGATTAAACGATTAAATGAAAATCCCCCCGACCTTGTTTTTAATATGTTTGAGGGGTTTGCAGATTTTACTGAAACCGAAGTTTATCTTGCGGGCCTACTTGAATGGATGAAAATACCTTTTACTGGTTCTAAATCGCAAGCTTTGGCCGTTGGTAGAAATAAAGCTCAGGCTAAAGCAATTCTTAAAGCCTATGGTATTTCCACTCCTGGTTTTTTTTGGGTTAATAACTTAAATGTCCCAGAAAATAACCTTGGATGGCCTGTCATTGTAAAGCCTGCCACTCAGGATGCAAGCATTGGCGTTGACCAAGGTAGTGTGGTTATTTGTCAAAAAGATTTAGTCGCCCGCGTTCAATTAATGCTGGAAAAATATGGCCCACCTGTTTTAATCGAACAATTTATTGATGGCAGAGAACTTACCGCAGCGGTTATTGAAGATCCCGAGATCATTGTCCTTGCTCCTTCCGAAATTCATTTTCCGATTCGCAATAAAGGACTTTGGCCGATTATTTCTTATGATGCAAAATGGAAACCAGAATCAGTCGAATTCGAAGGTACACCTTACGAGTACCCCGCAAAGCTTTCTGCCGATTTACTCGCTAAAGTTAAAGACACTGTTAGGCGATCCTACCTAGCACTTGATCTGAGAGATTACGGCAGAATTGATATGCGCGTTTCTGCTGATGAAATTGTCTATGTTATAGAAGTGAATCCTAATCCCGACCTCCACATTGTTACCGGTTTGGCTATTAGTTTAGATTCTGCCAACCAAACCTATGGGGGCTTTCTTAAAAACTTGGTTTATCGTGCTTGGAAGCGTGGATGCTAATATTCATTTTTTATTGAGGATTCTGAAAATAGGAATCTAGAATCTAGTCAAATCACATTAAATAATAAGATGCATTTTTTAGGCATAAGAAGTAGGGTCTTTAATTCCAGCTTTTGAAAACCCTAGCATTCTTTCAGCGCACTTATTACATTTTCCGCAGTGCAACTCTCTAATTGGGTTAATGCATGAAAAAGTATGTTCTAAGGGAAAAGTTTGCCCTTTTTTTATAATATCGGTCTTATGTAATCCAGCATAAGGCTTAAAAAGTCTTACATTCCCAGAAATTGATTCGTTAACTGTTTTTTCTATTAATGAGAAAAAACTATCAGAAGCATCGGGGAAAGGATTAGAGCCAAGAACTGCCAGAGAAAGGCTTTTAACTTGGTTAAGATTGCACCAAAGTAGAGATTTTGCAGTTAACAACACATTCCTACCCGGTAAAAAAACAGCTTCATCGGGCGTATTACCATCGGGGATATCCTTGCCGCTTAGGCTCCAATGGTTTTTATAAAGGTCAGCAACTGGCATTTCTAGAATTTGTAATTTGCCTAAATTGGGTTGGTCAATAGCTTTTAGAAAACGCTTGAGATATAGTAGTTCTACGGTTTCCCAGTGCAAACCGCACCGTATGAACAAAGGCCATACCTTAGGGAAATTTTGTTTTGCAAGGTCGGCTAATAAAATCGCACTATCTAGGCCTCCACTAATTAATACCGCTGTGGGAAAGTTTACTAATTCATCCATTGTGCTGAAATTCATAAAATACTCCATAGTAAAATGAAGTAGAATTTACACCAGTCCTGATTAAACAAAAAGTTAATAATTCAGGATACTACTATATTATGTTAGATTAGGTATGAATTTCTAATTCTCGAGATTTTTGAAACATTGTTTAATAAATAATGGGATTTTATATGGAATGCTTGAAAGTATTTAATTTGATTTTGAAAAAATCTGCTTCGCTTTCTCCCTATACATTTTCAGGATTAGGCGGAATTTGTGAATACCTTGCGGAACCCCAGAGTAAAGAACAATTGGCAAACCTATACAAAGTTTGCATGGCTGAAAAAATCCCCTTTCGCATTTTAGGTAACGGTTGCAATCTACTTGTGAAAAGCAATTTAGTTCTTGGCGTTGTGGTTCGATTGTCTCATCAAGTATTTAGTGGGTTTGAAAACCTAGGTAACACGGTTCGAATGGGCGCGGGTGCTTCGGTTTTTTCTGCTATCAGATTTTGCTCCGAAAATAATATGGCAGGGTTTGAAACCCTAATTGGTATTCCTGGTACTATCGGGGGTGCCCTGCTTTCAAATACTAGTGATCGATCAGGCCCCATTAGCCGTTTCGTCCGAAAGATAGAAGTTTTAGATTCTCTAGGGAATATTCAAGTTCGCGATAAAGAAGAAATTTCTTTTGGTGAAAAGGGAGGGGGACAAGAAGACCCTGTTATCCTAAGTGTAGAATTTTCTTTTGAACATGATAAAACAGAATCAATTGTGAAAAGGTTAAGAAAAGCTTGGATTAATCGAAAAATTCAACTTCCTCTAGGCGTACCCTATGCAGGAAATATTTTTAAAAACCCTCGTGGTTTAACAGCGGCTTCGCTCATTGAGCAATCAGGTTTTCAAAAAAGTCGAGTCGGTGGTGCCGAGTTTTGTGACAGAGATTTAAATTTTATTATTATACATCCTACGGCCGGTGCGGATGATGTCTCTAAACTTATCGACCAAGTAAAACAGGGAATCAAGGAAAAATTTAATTTAGACCTTGAACTTGAAATATCTATTTGGTGACTAAGAATTGTTTTAACCGAGATACATAGTGAAAAGATTATTATATTCTTGGTTTGGTTTTCTCTTTGTTATTGTGGCTTCTTTTTTTTCTTGTGGTGTTTTGATTTTACTTTTGTCTAAAACTGATTCATCTTTTTCTAAATGGATTTCTACTAATCATTTAACCCCTTTACTATTTACAGATATTAATAGCGATTCTCCAAATGGACTAAGCAAAGAAGAATTTCTTGCAGAGGTTCGTTATTTAGGCAATTTAAAAGAAAATGTTGATTTGCTAGAAGAAGGGATCCTGCTAAAAATAATTGCTGCGTTTAAGGCACATCCTTGGGTTGAAAAGGTCTCTGCGATGCAAAGAGAGGGCACAAATAATTTACAAGTGAATCTGGTCTTCCGAAAACCTTGCCTTATCGTTCCTATGCTACAGGCAAACGATCAAGCTAGGGTCAATGAAAATTACCGAGTTGTTGACAGAAATTCGATTATATTACCTAAAAACGCCATTCGCATCGGCCTGCTTACTTATTATAAAGCTATACCATTCCCTAAGGGAAACGCCGGAACTCCTTGGGGCAATGATGAGGTTCTTGCTTGCGCAAAAGTTGCAGGAAATGTAGTAGATGCAATCAGTTTACCAAAAGATTGTGTAATCGAATTGAAAGACGATTTGATTCAGCTTTACGCTGATAATAATAACTTTAGAGTTTTATGGGGAAGAGTTTTTCAAGGAAATTCTACCTTATTATTAGAAACTGATAAGCGTAAAGAAATCTTGATAGAAAAATATGGAAATTGGGTAACTGCCGGAATGAAAAATGAATTTTTGTTGGATCTCTCTATGTTAGTCCCCCATTAAAATTAGAACTCAAGGTAAGGTAAAAGGATTCTCGACCAAGGTTCAAATAATTCTGATGCAGCTATAATTTCGTTGAGAAAAGAAAATTTACAGTCTACTAAGTTATGTTCCCCTGAGGCGATGTTATTGGATTCTAGGGTTAATAAATGCACAATCCCAAGATGAACTTTCCCTACTTCATTAGTATCGTCATTAATAAAGCCTAAGATTTTAATATTAATTGAAGGTTTTAGACCTACTTCCTCATGAAGTTCCCGCCAAAGTCCTTTCCAATAGGTGTTGTTTTCTGGCCCCCCGTCTTCTTTCTCAATGTGTCCGCCAACTCCTAAAGAGCGAAGCATCCTAAGCCTACTCTCGGAACTTGAACTGCCGCGTTGATAGTTGAAAACTCCTGCAGGACTTTGGATCACTACATAAGGTATAAGTTGTTTGAAAGTAGGATCATTTTCAGCTAAATTCCGTTCCAAAAAAGTAAGATTTTGGTTATCTAAAAGTTCTAATACTACTTTTTCGGATGTCGGAATGAACCCATGTGTTAAAAGTTGTTTTGGAATATGTTGTCTTGCAATCACAAGAATGCTGGATTTGTTCACAATAGACTTCCTGAAAAGTTTTTAAATCGAGGTTTCAACAATCTTGTTGAAATATACAAGAAAGTTTAAGAGAATTTGATTGATCTTTCTTTATTAAAACAATGCAATGTACAAATCTTTTAATTGATATCTTTTTGCAATTTAAATTAAGGTTTAAATGTCAGGTACTAAGGTAACTATAATTCTTGTTGAGAAGTGTATTAAACCCTCGAAGCTTTGGGCTAAGCCTAGTGCTAAAAAATATGTCTCAAAATTTAATCTGATGGAAAGTTTCATTTCAGGTATTTTAATAACTGGTTTATCTATATCGACCCTTGTAAATCACGGGTGCCATATCAATCCCCATAAAGATGAAGAGCTAAGATTAAGGGACCAAGAAGTCGAGAATAAAAATAAAAATGTCCAGCAAGTTTCGCAAAGTATTTTGAAAAACGATAACCACTAAAGCTTAGGTATTTCCATAGGCAAAGGCTTACTGTAAAGGTCTAAAGCTGAAATTTTAAGAGATGTAATTGCCTTTTGGACTTTTACAATGTTGGGATCGGATAACGAGTCAAACCCACCTATAGTTACGATGCTGCTAGTTCGTGTGTGTAAAACATAGGCATCGAATTCTAATCTTCGTAGAACACGAGCGGTTTCGTGAGCTTGGAGTGCTGCAGCATTAAGTAAATCGCCTTGTCGACTGCCAAAAAACTTTTCAATAAATGAAGTAGGGACGGTTTTAGTCGATTGCAATAAGGCCGACCCATTGTATTCTTTAACAACAAGGGTAACAGACTTGCTGTTTTTCAAAAGACTGAAAGATTCATCAGCGTTTAAGGTTTTAAGAATTGGGTCGGGTTTATTATTTGCGATGTTATCTTGTGGAATAAGAGGATTTCGAACAACAAAGGCGGTGGAAAGTGGGTTTAATCTTTCTCTGCGTATTTCGGCGCCTTTCTTGTCTGGCAGGGGAACATAAATATTGATTACATCAGCGGTTTCCTTACCGCTTTCAAGTTTTAGTTGTGGGGGAGGCAGTTTTTTTACCTTCTCCAAATTTTTCCTTGCGTCTTCAATATCCTTATAGCCACCTATCAAGACTGCGCATTGTTCAGAGATGCGTGTAAACTTTTTAGGCATTCGTAATTCTGGGCTTAATTTTTGTCTCCGTTCAAATTCGACTGCCTGCTTTTTTCTTTCTTCTTCACCATGATTAAATATGTAGGCTTCCAAATTATCTCTTGTCCGGAGGATTTCTACCACTTGACGCGAAAGTTCTGGTGCATCAACCCCAGAATAACTCGCACAGCATATTAACCAAGTTCCCGCATCTTTTACCAATGGAAATTGAATTTTTGTAGATGGACTACTAGCAACTGAAAAGCTTGCAAGTACGAAGATAAAACCTGTTAAAAATACCGATGCTAAGAATCGCATCTCAACCTCCATAAAATCAACCAAATGTTTGTTGTCGGTAAAAAATCTCAACAACTTTAGTTTTTCGATGAGAGGTCTCATAACAAATAAATTCTAATTAGTCTAGAGGCCAATTGGATCCTAAAGATTTCTTTTGCTCTGATTTTATTTCCTGAATCCCCTGTTTCCCCAATTTTAACATATTGTCAAGCTGTTTTTGGTCAAAAACTGATTCTTCCCCGCTACCTTGTACTTCTACAAATAACCCACTTCCCGTCATCACAAGGTTACTATCAACTTGCGCAGCGGAGTCTTCTTCGTAACAAAGGTCAAGTAAAGCTTTACCTTCCACAATACCGATGCTAATTGCAGCGACGCTATCATTAAAGATTTCATTAAACGGGGGAAGAGGTGTACGCCCCTCGATAGACCGAAGAGCATCGACAAGAGCAATAAATGCACCGTTAATGCAAGCAGTTCTAGTTCCCCCATCTGCATCTAAAACATCACAATCAATCCAAAGTGTTCGCTCACCAATTTTTTCAAGATTGATGATTGCTCGTAAACTTCTTCCGATAAGCCTTTGGATTTCAATACTTCGACCATCGATCTTCCCGGATCGATCCCTAGCTTTTCGGCTTCCTGTACTTCCCGGTAGCATAGAATATTCAGCAGATAGCCAGCCTTTGCCTTTCCCTAAAAGAAAAGGGGGAACATTTTGATCAATTGTGCAAGTGCAAAGAACAGTTGTTTTTCCACTGGAAACAAGTACGCTTCCAGGGGCTTGTTTGGTGAAGTTTCTTTTAAAGCGCAGGGGCCTTAGTTCGTTGGCTTTTCGTCCATCTATTCGCATATTCATATTTCCAATTCGATTTAATTATTTTTTTGAACCCGAAATTATATCAAAAAGCAGCGCTTTTTGAGCGTGCATCCTGTTGCCTGCTTGTTCAAATACAACACTAGCAGGACCATCGATAACCGAGTCTGTAACTTCTTCGCCTCGATGCGCAGGTAAGCAATGTAAAAACTTACAATGCTTTGGTGCTTTGCTAAGTAATTTATCATTGATCTGAAAATCTTTGAATTTCCTAAGTCTTTTCTCTTTTTCATTTTCCTGCCCCATACTGGTCCATACATCAGCGTAAATGATATCTGCGTATTTAATACTTTCCAAAGGGTCGGAAGATTGTAATAAGGTGGCTTTTGGAAATCGCTTGGCTAGTAAATCCGTAAAATCTTTTTCAAAATGGTAGGCTTTTGGCCCACTTAAAATGAAATGGTATCCAACCATAGCGCAAGCAATAGCAAGTGATCTAGAGACATTGTTTCCATCTCCAATAAAAACCACTGTCTTTCCAGGCTTGCTTCCAAAAATCTCGCGAATAGTCATAATGTCTGCTAGCGCTTGACAAGGGTGAAACCGATCGCTTAAGCCATTGATAACAGGAACGGAAGAATGCTTTGCAAACTCAATCAAGGTTTGATGAGAATAAGTTCGGAGAACCACAGCATCTACATAATGGCTAAGAGTTCGGGCGAAATCAGCAATCGACTCGCGCACACCGATCTGCCCATCAGAGGAACTAAGAAAAATAGATGAACCGCCCATTTGCATCATTGCAGATTCAAAACTAACTCGAGTTCTTAAAGAAGGTTTCTCGAAAATAAGCCCTAAAACTTTTCTGGGAAGAAAGTCGGGCCTTTTCCCTTTTATAAGTTCCGCCTTCATTCTCGAAGCTAATTCAAGAAGTTGGATAAACTCCGTGTCGCAATACTCAAGCAATGAAAGAAAATGTTTCATTAATAATTCCAGTTGATAACCCGGAAGATTTGTCTTTTAAGTTAAAGAGCAGATCTTATCCAAGAATTATTTTCTCCAAAATGTCGCAACCTTCGTCAATTTCTGCATCAGAAATGTTAAGTGCTGGTAAAAGACGGATCACTGTATTATGAGTGCAGTTTATCAGTAGTTTTTTGTCCATACATTTTTGCACAATAGGTGTTGCGTCATCGCAAAGTTCTAGCCCAATCATTGCACCAGAAATTCGAATATCCGCAATCAATGAACATTTGGACTTCCAAGATTCAAACCTAGCTCTAAACCTTTGTCCTATATGTATGGCTCTTTCAAGTAAATTGTTTTGTTCGATAGTCTCAATGGTGGCTAGGGCCGCAACACAGGCTATTGGATTACCTCCAAAAGTTGCAGCGTGGGTTCCGGGCACAAGCTTAGCAGCAAATTCTTCTTTGGTAATCAATCCACCGCAAGCAATTCCACCAGCTAGGGCTTTTGCTAATGAAACACAGTCGGGTACAACATTCCAATTCTGGTGTGCAAACCATTTCCCTGTTCGCCCAGTGCCCGATTGAACTTCATCAAAAATAAGCATTAATTTGTGCTCATCACAAATCTTCCTTAACCCCTCTAGGTATCCAATGGGGGGAAGATTGATGCCTCCCTCGCCTTGAATTGGTTCAACCATAATAGCACAAGTTTCAGCATCAATAGCCTTTTCGGTTGCAAAAAGGTCGCCAAACGGAACATAAGAAAACCCAGGCAGCATAGGTCCTAATCCTTGATGATATTTGGGCTGTCCTGTAGCACTTAGCGCTGCAAAGGTTCTGCCATGGAAACTATTAAGGGCGGTGATGATTTTGTATCTACCAGGCCCACCATTAAGCCTAGCAAGTTTGATTGCAGCTTCGTTTGCTTCGGTGCCACTGTTACAAAAAAAACATTGACCACCCCAACCAGTTCGACTTGCTAGTGCTTCCGCAAGCTTTCCCTGTGGTTCGGTGTACCAAGAGTTAGGAACATGTATCAGCTTACCAACTTGCTCCTTAATGGCTTCAACAACAAGGGGAGGGCAATGGCCGATAATCCCACATCCCCAACCAGGAAAGAAATCTAAGTAGGTGTTTCCTTCATCATCCCAAACTCGTGAACCTTCGCCCTTAACCAAACAAACAGGGTACTTTCTGTAATTAGCAATGACATTTTTGCTGTAACTGTTCAATAAGTTGGAATTCATTAAAAATCCTTTGCTCAAAATAAATTGATTCTTAGTTTATTGTAATCTCGGTACCGGTACCTTGTTTGGTAAATATTTCTAGAAGCAAAGAATGTTTTTGCCTGCCATCGATCATATGAGTTTTAGCAACGCCTTTTTGCAGGCTATCGATGCAAGCCTCCACTTTAGGAATCATCCCGGCTTCAATTATTTTCTGAGAAATTAGATCCTTACAATCTTTTTGGGAAAGACTGGTGATCAAAGAGGACGGATCGTTGCGATCTCGAAGGATACCCGGAGTATCAGAAAGAAAGACGAGTTTTTCCGCCTTTAGGCTAATTGCAACAGCACAAGCAGCAGTATCTGCATTAATATTCAGCCATTGATTATTCGCATCAAGAGCGATAGAAGGAATGACTGGTATGACCCCTGCGGTAATGAAGTCGGAAATGAGGTTAAAATCAACTCGGTCAACAATCCCCACATGCCCCAAATCAATAGGACCTTGTTCGGAAGGCAAAAACCATTTGCTTCCCCATAGAACTTGCATAGCCCCCGAATGAAGTGGAATAGCCCTTCCTCCTAAATTTCTGATCCGCTTGACAATATCGGAATTAGTTTCGTTGATTAATACATTCGTCACGATTTCAAGAGTTTGTGAGTCTGTAATTCGTCTGCCTGCAATTTTTTTTGGCTCAAGTCCTTTGTTGGCCATTGCCTGATCTATCGCCTTACCACCACCATGAACCAGCACGGGAAACATCCCAGCAGTTTCCATTAAAACAAGATCAGCTAAGGTGCTATCAAGTGATTCGATATCATCCATAGTGCTGCCACCAAGTTTGATAACAACGGTTTTTTTTCGAAAAGCCCTAAAGTACCCTAAGGCTTCGATCAGTGCTTCGGCTTTTTGGAGAGCATTCATTTTTGGTAAATCCAAATAATAAGAGGTAATAATAAGGCTAAAGAAAAAGATGTCAACAGTGCAAGTACTTTATTAATGGTTGTTTCTCTTTTTCGTATGGAATAATGCAACTTTTGAGTATATAAATATAATAGCACGGAAATTCTTTAAGGAGATAGTTATGAAAAAGTTAGTTTTTACCGCATTGTCGATGTTAAGCCTTGTTCTTTTTGTAAATGGTGAGGATAAATTAGGTAAAGAAATCACTCTTAAAGGTGAGATTAATTGCTCAAAATGTACCCTAAACGAAACTCCTGATTGTGGACACGCCATTAAAGTTTCTGAAAACGGCAAACAAGTTGTTTATTTCTTTAAAGACAAAGGAAAGGGTGAGCCTTACCACGATACCGTTTGTAATGGGCCTGCCAAGGGATTGGTAAAAGGTATTGTTTCTGAAAAAGACGGAAAGAAATTCATAACTCCAACTAAGGGCAGTGTAAAATTTGATTAATAATTGGTTTAAGCGTTAAAATGGCCATGATTGGACTTCCTGTCTCGGATTTTCAATCGTGGCTTTTTTGTTGGTTGGAAGCGGTATATTTTTTAATAGGACGACAAAAAATGGGGAGAAACCAATATTAAAGTGATACTTGCAAATCCGCGCGGTTTTTGCGCTGGTGTTAATATGGCAATCGAAAGCCTAGAAAAAGCACTCATAAAGTTTGGCTCGCCTCTTTATGTTTATCACGAAATTGTTCACAACAGACCGGTTGTCGAAAGATTTAGTTCACGCGGTGTTGTTTTTGTCAATAGCATTGATGAAATCCCCCACGGGTCGACGGTACTTTATAGTGCCCACGGTGTTTCGCCGGCTATTCGCCAACATTCTGAAACAAGAAATCTTCTAGCTATTGATGCTACTTGCCCTCTTGTAACTAAAGTGCACAAAGAAGCCGTAAAGTTTGCAAGTGAAGGTTTTACCATAATTCTAATAGGCCACGAAGGCCATGATGAAGTATTGGGAACTATGGGTGAAGCTCCGAGTCATATGGTTCTGGTGCAAGATATAGAAAGCGCCAAGTTGTTAGTTTTGCCAAGTGCAACTAAAGTGGCTTATTTAACTCAAACAACTTTAAGTGTAGATGAAGCACAAGCGATAATCGAGGTGCTAAAGAAAAAGTTTCCATCCATTGTTGGCCCTTCTAAAGATGATATTTGTTATGCAACGCAGAACAGGCAAGAAGCGGTAAAGGAAATTGTGCCCGAGGTCGATCTTGTGATTGTTTTAGGTAGCCAAAATAGTTCCAACAGTATGCGGCTTGCTGAACTTGCGAAGTCTTTGGGGAAGCCTGCTTATCTGATAGATTCTGTAAAAGAAATTAATAGAGAATGGTTGAGGAATGCAGATAAGGTTTTAATTACTGCAGGGGCAAGTGCGCCTGAAGATGTTGTTGAAGAATGCGTTGATTGGCTTAGAAAAGAATACAACGCTGAAATCGAAAGTAGAGTGATTCGGGAAGAGCATGTGCAATTTCCTTTGCCTCGAGAACTAAGAGTAATTTCTAACGCATAATCTATAACAAATGGAATGAACCTTGAGCGAATTTTTACGCTTTCTGGTTGAATCAAGGTTGCCCAAGCTACCTTTAAAAAACGATTTTAAAATCGGCTGCATTGGTTCTGGATTTATAATGAAGGATTGTCAAATCCCGGCTTATATTAGTGCTGGGTTTAATGTTTCTTGTATTTCTTCGAAATCTTCTCACCGTGCCCATGAAGTTGCTTCCGAACACCATATTCCTAAAGCCTTTGACTCGATTGATCAGATGCTGAGTCAAGGCGATTTCGAAATTCTTGATATCGCTGTTCCCCCTGAAGCGCAGCCTGAAATTCTATTTAAAGCAATTAATAATTGCAAAAATCTTAAAGGTATTCTTGCGCAAAAACCTTTGGCAATGGATTTAGCCATTGCCAAAAATATGGTCGCTGCTTGTAATCAAAAATCGATTACCTTGGCTGTTAATCAAAATATGCGCTTTGATCAATCAGTCAGGTGTGCCAAAACTCTTATTGAAAGTGGCAAACTTGGCGAAATTATTCTTGCTACTATCGAGATGCGGGCTATTCCTCATTGGATGCCTTGGGCCGAAGGCCTTAAGTCCCTCTCAACATTTATTATGAGTATTCATCACCTAGATACTTTCCGTTATTGGCTGGGCAACCCCGCTCGTGTTTTTGCAAGTACCACGAAAGATCCCCGTACAAAGTTCCAGCATATTGATGGCGTTAACCTTTATATTTTAGAATATGATTCCGGAACTCGTGCTTCTGCTTGGGACGATGTTTGGACTGGACCCTCTAAAGAAGGTGCAGCCAATGATATTTATATCCGTTGGCGAATCGAGGGTACAAAAGGTTTGGCACGAGGGACAATTGGTTGGCCCGAATACCCCAAAAAAATCCCCAGTACACTTGAATTCTCTTCCATCGATGATCAAGGTAAATGGCATTCCCCCAAATGGAATGAAGTTTGGTTCCCAGATGCTTTTGTTGGTACGATGGCACAATTACTTTGCGCTGTTGAACAAGGTGTCGAACCAGAAATAAGTGGCAAGGATAACCTTGAAACTATTGCTTTATGCGAAACAGTATTACTTTCAGCCACTTCTCATCAAGTGTTAAATTTAAAAACTATTCTTGGCGAAGTTTAGCAAAGTCAGGGTGAGATCTAATGGCTTTAATTATTCCAGAAGCCTTGTTTAGAGTTTCTTGATATTCATCCTGTGGCATAGAATCAGCAACGATTCCGCCTCCCGCGCCAAATTGCAACCATCCTTGAGATGAAAAAATAGTTCGTATTAAGATGTTAGTATCCATAGATCCTTCGAACCCCAGATACCCCATACAACCACAGTAAATCCCTCTGGGTGATTGTTCCAATTCCGCGATGATTTCCATAGATCGTATCTTGGGTGCCCCGATAACCGATCCGCCTGGGAAACAAGCAAGTAACAAATCTAAGGCATCATATTCCGATTTTAATGAGCCGGTTACTTTAGAGACAAGGTGGTGTACATTCGAATAACTCTCTAGCTTACAAAGTTCTTCAACTACAATGCTTCCATAAGAGCAAACTCGTCCTAGATCGTTGCGCAGGAGGTCAACGATCATAATATTTTCAGCTCGGTCCTTAGGGCTATTTAAAAGAGAATTTGCAAATTCCTGATCTTCCTTTTCAGTCTTGCCTCGCGGTCTGGTTCCCTTGATTGGGCTAGTAACAACTTTGTTGTCTCTGAGTGTAAGAAATCTTTCTGGCGAAGCGCTTATAATATTTCCAGTTGCAGTTTTCATAAAGCAAGAAAAAGGGGCAGGCGAGTTCTGTGCAAGTAATTGATAAAGAAGAATGTCATTGCAAATTTGTGGATGCCACACCCGTTGGGATAAATTGATTTGAAACGAATCGCCTGCATGAATGTAATCGATGCATTTCTGGACAGCGGTGATATACTCTATTGCAGAACTGTCGCAAAAGAAATGCTCATTGCTATAAAGTCGACTTAGTGTATCTGGCTTAAGATACTGTAATGGCGTCCCATTAAATTTATTCTTACTCGTAGTTTCTTTTACAGAAGGTAAAGAAGCATTTAATAAATTGATTATTTGATCGGCTCTCTCTTGTGCTCGCATAGCTCGCAAATGCTCAACCGTTTCAGGAAACCCAGTAGAAATCATCCAGGCTTGTTTTTTTTTAAAATCAAAAGCCAAGACCCAGTCAAAGAAGCCAACTGATATTTCGGGTGATGGAATTAATCCACCTTTAGGCTCGGGTAGTTTCTCCAGGTGTTTTGAAAATCCATATCCAAAAACCCCTGCCATTCCTCCTTGGAAAGGCGGAATTCCAGGAACTGGTTGAACAGTCCAGCGCCTAAATTCATCCTTTAAAACAGATAAGGTGTTTGTTCCTTGCGAAGGTTTTGGTAAATCAGGTTGTTCGATAATTTTGAAAGGATCTGCTGTTAAAAATGAAAACTCACTTGAGCCTGTATTGCCATCTAAAAACAATAAACCCTCAAGATTTTGCAATCTTAAAAATGCTTGTTCTGGGCTTATGGTAGGACTTAGTTTTTTAATATAAGGTATAATCACTTCTAAAGCTTTCCTGATGTATTTCTAGCACTAATCAATTTTCTTTTCTGCCAATGGGTTGCGGTGGATTGTTTCTTCACGAGTAAGAAAACCCCATTGTAATTCTTGATCTTGGGTATAGTTTTTTCCTAATGTAATTGCTGTAAGTGCCTTGCATAATTCAAATCCTAGGTAAAATGAATGCGATGAATCCAGAAGTTCTGTTTTCTGAATTTTTTCCACTAAATCGAACGGATCTGTTCCCTTGTAGTAAATGTTTTTATTCATTATGTGGATTAATCCATCTTCCGCAAATATTCGAAAGTTCTTGTCTTTGATTTCATCTTTAAAACGATCTAATGTTTTTGCACCATATTTTCGGAAAGTCGGATCCCTCAACATTAGTAATCGATTTTCAAGCCTTTTCGGAATAACTTTCTTTGTGACGGCGTAAAACATTAACCTCCGGGCTATATCAATTTCTTTAACTGAAGTTCTGCACCAATTTATTACCGAAGTTGTTAAGACGCTTTGAATTCCAAGTTCTTGGCAAATTGCAATTAGCAGGGTATTTATTCCTCCAGAATCACAATCTGTTAATTCCGTAACATTCCCCGTCCCCATCATTATGGGTAGATTTGGGTACAATTCTCTTGCCTTATAATAGCCAAGTAATGATTTAGCAAATCCGTATCCAATAGGTTCAAGAATTGGATCAATTCTAAATTTCCTGTTCCAAGAAATTAGTTTGTCGATAGATTTGGTAAGTGTTTCAGGCTTTCCAGCTTCTTTGGGAATAAGAATGAATTCACAATCAAGATCCTTTGCGATTTCGAGGTTATCTTCATTAATACTAAGAACGAGGTCAACCCCCGATTCCACGGCCTTTATTACTTCTTCGGGATTAAATGAATCAATTGAGATTTTGAAATTCATTTTTTTAAGCATTCGGACACATTCACCAACCAAAGGCCAAGTAGAACCTGGATTCATTCCAAGGTCGATGATATCTGCACCTTGAGAAACTAAGAAAGCAGCTTTGGTTTCAATTTCTTCCAGTGAGAAGTCAGGTGCATGATTAATTTCCGCAATAATTTCGAGGTTGTATTTTCCATAGTCGGAGGAAGTGGCTTGGAAATTTTCAAGTTTAAAAAAATCAGGTAAATCACGCAAATCTTTTGGTCCCTTAATACAAGCCACACCTGTGGAAGCTTCTAAATCTTTTTCATTTCCCCTGCATAATCCCGGAAGTATTATCTTATCTGGTTTTGAATTTAATTTCAAATGGGTGCTGATCCAATCTATGGTTGCCAAGGCTGCAACATTAATTGGTAAGGTGTTAATCTCCCATTCGAAAGGAAGTCCGGTTGACATTCGGGAAAGTAAATCTCGAAGAGAAGGACCGGCAAGTTTGCCAGTTACAAATAATACCTTATCTTTCGACATATTTAAGTGGCCCAGAGATTCGTTTACCTAGAGATATTTTAGTGAATTATTGATCGTGTTCTTGAAATTGTTTTAAGGCTGTTGATAAAAGTGCTTATTTTTGATTAAGGAAGCTTTTGTAAAGGGAAATGATTTTTAACCTTTCGGCGTCGGAAACCTCGATTGGATTCCCAAAATCTTGCCCTGTTAATGATTTTAAACAGGAATAGGCCGAGGTTCGAACCCACTCTGCAGGATCATTTAAATAATTGCATATTTTGTCTAACCCGGTTTTTTGATTCCTGAGCGCTAAAGCAGAAATTGCAGCAGCTCTAATTTCGGAATTATCATCTGAAAGGTATTCAAAAAGGGTATCGGCATTAAATCTTGCTAACCTTTCTGCCAGTGCTTTTCTTGCTTCAAATTGCTGGCTCCCTTGTAGTTTTGAAATTGCATTAGATAACGCAATTGTAAATTCGGGGCCTTTGCCCGATTTTAATTCCTCAAGGATTCGTTGGAATTCCTCGGGCTTACTATTTGGTAATAAGTTGTTTAATGGCTTTCTTGGTGTTTTTGTTTCAATTGGATCAATAATTTTAGAATTTGCTTTCGCAGTTTCATTCTTGTAATTAATCTTTCCTTGGGTCCCGCCTTTCCCATCTGATGCAATTGCAGGTTTTAAACCACCTTGCTTTGATAAATTTGCAATAGCTTCCCCACCTACGCCCCCACTTTTTAGCTCTACTAAACCAAGGTCATTAGTTTTACCCCGTAGGATCGAAGTCAAGTCTTCTGCAAAATTTGATTTAGTAAGAAATAAAATCGCGAAGCTTGTATCTGCAAGATAACTTGCATAATCCCCTTTCCATGAACCATTAGGAAGTTGGTTGACAAGTAATATTTCAGCACCCCACGCATACCAATCTTTTTTTGCGATTGTTTCTAAGCCTAGTGCGGTGGAAGCCCTTTCCAATGACCAAAGAAAATAATAACTTTGGCCTGCCTGATCTCCAAGTCTTGGGATTGTTCCTTCTCTACCTTTGCCTGCAGGAAATCCAATACAACTTCCCAAGGCATAAAGTCCTCTTGCTAGAAATATATCTTTGTTGATGTTAATCCTATCTGCAGGCTTAAGCTGATTGTTCATTTCAAAGAAAAATCCTGAAGTTAACCCTAGGCAAAGTAATCCTGCTGCGGTCATCGTTGGTGTTGAAGTTGAGGCAGACCCAGACCCTGAGTAAACCCACCCGCCATCTTGAGATTGTGAAGATCGAAATTTCAAAAGAATCTTTGCGAAGGGAAGTGCTAATGGAATTCCATGCCTTCGTGATATCCAAAGTGCAAATGTTGCAAATTGTGTATTTGAATTATCTGAGTTGATATCATTGGTTATTGGGGCTTGTTTCTCTTGTAGTATTACCCTAATCGATTTTTGTACCTCTGGGCTTAAATCTTCGAATGCTTTTCTAGAATTGTGCTTAGGGAAGATTTTAGTTGCTTTTAATTCGATTAATTTTTTTTGGCTAGCCTCTAGTCGTTGTAACTCTTCATTATTAGGTGCTGGGCAATTATAACTCCACCCGCCAGATTGCGTTTGGCCTGCTAGTAACCTCATCGCCAAAGATTCGATTAAGGGAATGTCTTCTATTTGACCAAGTCTATCGAGGAAGATTAGGCAAAGTGAGATTGAGTAAGTATTGACTGTTAGTGTTGCACTTTTTCGGATTGCTTCTACCGCTATTTTTAAAGAAGCATCTTCAAGTTTTAACCCAGATTCTAATAATGCCAAGGCACTTAAGGCTGTTGGTCCAATATCCCCATCGGACCAAGTTCCATCTTGTTTTTGTGATGTTTTTATAAAACTAACGCCTCGAGATATGGCGGTTTCAACATTGTTTTTGGTAAACGAACTTTGAATATTGTTTTGGCTAAAAATGAACTGATTTGTAAGTAATAAAGAAAAAAAATAAGGGTTCATCGTGATTTACCAATTGGTCATAGTAAACTAATCGCACAAAATTATTGTAAAGCCATTTAAAGCCAAATTCAAAATTACGGTTTTAAATGCTTTAAAGGAACATTACTATAAATGATAATAACATAAATAGTAAATTTTTTATGGTGCACAGATGTTAGATCGAAAAAAATTGACTGAGAATGTTCCAAATTTCCCTTCTTTTTACTGGAGATTAAATTCAAGTAATCAATTAGTTGCTTGTAATTCGGTTTGGGAAAGTAAAATTGCTCAATTTCAAAAGGACGATGTTGAAAATTGTTCTTGGCTAGATTTTGTTCATACTGAAGAAAAATTTGATTTGTTAGATGCTATATCTTCTTCTAATTATCTTAAAAAACATTTTTCTTTTGAGTTTAGGCTTAAAGACTTATCGAATAATTGGATCTGGGTTCATGGACATTTTCAACCACTTTTTAATACTTCAGGTCAAAGCAACGGATTTGATGTTTTCGGGATAGAATTTGATATTCAAAGTCAATCGAGAAAATCAATTTTTTCGCGCTTAATAACTGCTGAAAATGCGAGTAATGTCAAAAGTGGTTTTTTAGCAAATATGAGTCATGAAATTAGAGCTCCGATTCAATCGATTGTTGGTTATGCGCATATGCTTGCAGATTTAGAATTATCTTCCGATGAAAGAAAAAAAATGTCTAGAGCTATGGCTCGTAGTGGAGATTTTTTACTTCAATTAGTTAAAGACATTCTAGATTTTTCAAAAATTGAAGCCGGTAGAATGGATTTGGAGATTCTTCCTTGTTCCCCTTGGTATACTATCGCTGAAGTGTTTGAAACTTTAGCTCTAGAAGCAAATAAAAAGAATTTAAAGTTGGTTGCTGTTCCCGAAGGAAATATCCCTGTCATTTTTCATACTGATCTTACCCGTTTAAGGCAGGTTCTTGTAAACCTTATCAGTAATGCCATTAAGTTTACTACCAAAGGAGAAATTAAGGTTCGCATTAAGATCCAAAATACTAGTGAAATCGTAGGTGAATGTTTGGCTTTTTTTGTTGAAGACCAAGGCCCTGGTATGGATCAAAAACAAATTGAAAGTCTTTTCAAACCATTTGTTCGAGTAGGAAAAGGTTTTTCGTCTCGGATTGAAGGTACTGGCCTTGGACTTACCATCGCAAATCGACTAACTAGTTTACTTGGAGGGGTTATCAAGGTATCAACCAAATTTAAATTTGGATCTTGTTTTACCCTTTATCTTCCTATTGATACTAATGACTTGAAAAAACTTGTAGGATCAGAAAAACTTGGAACTTTGAATTCCAGAGATTTAAATACTATTACCAGTACTTTAGCACTTCCTTCCTCTGCTTCTATTTTGCTTGCGGAAGATTGTGAAGACATTCAGGTTTACCTTCGTTATTTACTTGAGAAAGAAGGTATGAATGTGAGTGCAGTGTCTTCAGGAAAACAAGTTTTAGAAGCCTTGGCGCAATCTGATTTCGATTTAATCTTAATGGATTTACAGATGCCTGATGGAGATGGAAAAGAAACTACAATTAAAATTCGGGACTCTGGTAATAAGATCCCTATTTTTGCTTTTACAGCAAATGCAACTAGCGAAGATGAAAAAGAATGTATTGAAAGTGGATTTGATTTATTTCTTACTAAACCGATAGACCGTGAGAAATTGTTGGAAGCTCTTGCATGTTACCTACCTATTGCTGAATCGGGAAAATTTAATAACCCCTTAGTTAAAGTTGAATCGCTTGATGATTCTAGTTCAGATTTGCAAAATCAATTTTTGAAATCTCTCGATTTAAAAATGCTAAGTATTAAAGAACTTTTTGAAAATAAATCGATGGAACTATTATCAAAAGAAATTCACCAGTTGAGGGGCGCAGGTGGATTCTTCGGTTTCCCTTTACTTACTCAGATTTCTGAAAAAATTGAATATGCTGTCAAGAATGAGTCTAATGAACAATTAATTCAACATTTAATTAAAGAACTTGAGAATAGTGTAAATAAGATAATTTCTAAATGATTTTTTGTTTTCTAATCTTTTATGCTTTTTCTCTTTGTTAAAATCCTATTTGTTTACCTAGGCTTTATCACTCCTACCCTATTTTGTTCAAATCACCTCTGTTTTCAAATACTCCCTCAAGTGGTTTTACTCCCTACCCGAATTCTTATTAGTGGCTTCAATTTTATTAGAGGGCTTTGGAATGAATTCTGAACTTTTATCCCACATAGCATGTGGCGAGAAAGATAAAGAAGAGTTCGCCGAGGTTAGCGTAATTAGTCAAAAATTAGATTTTTTTCTTTCTTCAAATATAGTTGAGATTGTTCCTAAAAATGGCAGTTTAATTATTCGGTCTATCCCAGTTCTTAACAGTTTACCTTGGGTAAAATCTTTACCTGAGTTAGAACCAAAAATTACTACCGATGGTTGGAAATTCCCCACACCTCAAGATGGAAATGCCGCTTTTTCTAATGCAGGACAATTAGCAGGCTTGGCCCTCATTGAAAAAAATTTGGATGCCGAACCTTCTTACCAAATAGATACCGCTCCAGAATCGATCCCAGAAATAAATTTGACTAGGGTCAAACCTCTTAAAGATATGTTTCAGTTTAAGGAAAGGTTAATGTACCTTTTGCAACCACCCATTGAGGAAGTTTTTATAGGTAAAGAAGTAAGTTTGCCTTTTAAACCATTCCCATATCAGATAAAAGGTGTTGCTTTTCTAATGCCTCGAAAGTGCGCGCTCATTGCAGATGAGATGGGTTTAGGTAAGACTATTCAAGTGATTGTTTCTATTCGTTTGTTATTCCGTTCTGGTTTATTGAAAAATGTCCTTATTGTTTGCCCAAAACCTTTAGTTATTAATTGGAGTCGGGAATTAAAACTTTGGGCTCCTGACCTGCCTTTCGAAGTCGTTTTCGGTAACACCGAGGAAAGAAAAATTTCTTGGAATGTTTCTAATACCCCTGTCAAACTTGTTAATTATGAGATTCTTACTCGCGATGTTACTGAAGGTGTGGCGGGTGATAATTTTTACGATCTTATGGTCATTGATGAAGCCCAAAGAATTAAAACCAAAGAATCGAAAACTGCTACCGCAGTTTGTTCGGTTCGGCGTGATCGAAGTTGGGCTATGTCTGGCACACCTATCGAAAATAAACATGAAGACCTAATTCATATATTTGAGTTTGTTGATAAAGGTCGAATTCCTAAAGATACACCTCCGAAAATGCTTGCCAGTCTTACTTCTGATAGCATTATTCGTCGGACTAAAGAAGAAGCAGCACCTGATATGCCTGCTAAGATTATTCAAGATATTTTTCTTGAACTTGCCCCTGCACAAAGACTAGCGTACGACCTCGCAGAAAAAGAAGGCATTGTTCATTTAAATAAATTGGGTGACACTGTAACCGTACAGCATGTTTTTGAGCTTGTTATGCGATTAAAACAAATCTGTAATTTCGATCCTCGAACTGGGGAAAGTTCAAAAGCTGATCAACTGCTGGCAGATATGGAAGAAGTTGCGGCTTCTAATAGTAAGGCTATTGTTTTTTCTCAGTGGGTTAAACCTCTCGATGAACTTGCTCACCAACTTAAAGCTTTTAATCCACTTATGTACCACGGTAGGATTCCCTCGCAGAACAGGCAGCCGATTCTTGACCAGTTTAAGTTAGATCCTAAATCCCACGTTATTTTAATGAGTTATGGAACCGGAAGTGTTGGGCTTAATTTGCAGTTTACTAATTATGTCTTTTTGTTTGATCGGTGGTGGAATCCCGCAGTTGAAGATCAGGCTATCAACCGAGCTCATCGGTTAGGACAAAAATCAACTGTTTTTGTTAAACGGTTTATTTCTCAAAAAACTATCGAAGAACGAATTGCCGAAGTTTTGGCAACTAAACGAAAACTGTTTGCTGATATTATTGATCACGGCACCCTTCCGCCGGCACTTGGTTTAAATGAAGATGAAATTTTTAACCTTTTTGGCTTTTCCTCCAAGTCGAAAAAGCTCGCTGCTTAATCACTTTTGGTTTTTATAAAGCCCTTTCTTCTTACTTTTTTATTTTCAATCCATGTAGTCACTTTGGGTTATTAATTCTAAATTAACTCTTACTTTGTTTTGTCTCGCTTGCGTAATTACCGTCTGTTAGGAAATTATTATGGATATTAAAAAAAATTCTGGAAAACTAGGTATCATTGTCGGGGGCGGACCTGCTCCAGGTATTAATGGTGTTATTAGTGCTGTTACTATTGAAGCTATTCTTGATGGTATGGAAGTTTTTGGGTTCATTGATGGGTTTAAGCATCTTGTCAAAGGAAGTGTAAATAATTTTAGAAAACTATCTATTGATGATGTTAAGTCTATTCATTTAAAGGGAGGTTCAATTCTTGGAACTTCTAGAACTAATCCCGCCAAAAATGAAGCCGACATAAAGAATGTTCTAGATGCCTTAAATGCACTTGGCATTACCAATTTAGTTACCATTGGTGGCGATGATACTGCTTTTTCTGCGAGTCAAGTTTATCTTCGTGGGCAACCCGGTATTCGTGTTGCCCATGTCCCTAAAACTATTGATAACGATCTTCCCCTTCCACCTTCCACCCCTACATTTGGATTTGAAACTGCAAGGCATTATGGGGTTGGAATTGTTCGCAGTCTTTCTGAAGATGCAAAAACAACTTCGCGTTGGTATTTGGTTATTAGTATGGGGCGAGCTGCGGGCCACCTTGCTTTGGGTATTGGTAAAGCCGCTGCTGCTACCCTTACCATAATTCCAGAAGAGTTTCAGGATAGGCAAGTCTCTATGGATGAAGTTTGTGATATTATTCTTGGTTCGATTTTAAAGCGCAGGAAAAATGGTTCAAATTATGGAGTTGCAGTGCTTGCAGAAGGTCTTTTAGAAAAAATTGGCGAGAAAGGTTTGTCTAGCGTTGATATCACCAAGCTTGATCGGTATGGCAAAGTTGAACGCGATCCCCATGGGCATTTAAGACTAGGTGAAATTGAATTCGGCAGAATGGTTAAAGATCACCTCGCTGCTAAACTTGATGAGCTTGGTATTTCCCTTACGGTTATTGATAAAGATTTGGGTTACGAACTTCGTTGTGCTGATCCTATTCCGTTTGATGCTGAATATACCAGAGACCTAGGTTATGGTGCGGTCAAGTTCCTCAAGTCGCCCGAGTGCGAAAAGTATGGTGCGGTCATTTCTTTTATTGGGGGAAGTCTTATGCCCATTCCTTTTGAAAGTATTATTAATCCCACTACTAGAAGAATGCAAACCCGTATTGTTGATGTGAAAAGTGAAGGGTTCGAATGTGCTAGGCGCTATATGATTCGACTTGATAAATCGGATTTTGATGACCTTAACAAATTGACTATATTGGCTAATTCTTTGAATTGGACACCCGAGCAATTTAAAAAGCGCTTTGGCTATCTAGTTGGAGTTTAAAAGTTATTGGCCGCGGCTTGCGGTTCCTTTTTTTACCGACATCGCTATTGGTGCATCAAAATTTAGGGGCCTTCCCGCTACCACAATTTGCTTCTCGTGAATTAAATCTCTGATCCTTCGATAAATCCCAAAACTATCTGGATATACGCAAAAAGTTACGGCCGTTTGATTGTGATCTAGGCTATTGATAATTTTCATAAAGTCAGAGTCTGGTTTTAATGCTTGTTCTAAGGTTTCACCTCGGTCAGGGTCCAAGGATTCTAAAACCCAACCTGTTAGGGCAAAACGAAAATTAGCTCGTTCATCAGGCAAAGCATTAGGTGCGGCCATTTCTATGCCAGTTTTTTCTCTTTCTAAAGTATACCTTAATTTAAATGCTCCATAGTTTTGTGATAACTCTTCAACTTCCCATTGCTTGCGAAGCTTCTCTCCAAGTTCCTGCATTCGCCCAGAGATTTCTTCTAACATAGCTCCTATATCTACAGGAGTAATTTTTCCATTCTTGCATTCAAATATAAGCTCTTCAGATTGCAAGGTTCGACTTACAGGGGTTTTATATTTAAGCTCGTTCTTTGGTCCCTTGGTCAACTTGAAATTATTGATTTCATCACTTAAATCTTCAGTTCGTTTTTTTATCTGGGTTAGCGATAGCGTTTGATTTTTCTCAAGGTTTTCGGTTTCTTTTAATTTGAATGTTATTTTGTCTTCCCTTGCTAACAAAGAATTTAAGTTTTTGTTAAGCTCGTAGAGTTTTTCCTTCATTAAAGATTCTTTTGAAACAAGTTCGTTGATTTCTTGTTTTCTACTTGTTAATAAGGCTAATACTTTTTGTTTTTCTTTTGATTTTTCTGCAATAGTTTCTGATAAAGGGTCATTTATTTCTGGTTGTTTCATTACCATTTGACTTGAGGTTGTCGGTATTGGTGTTTCTGGGATTTCTATACCTTTATAAGTACGAGCCCCTACCCACGCCACTAAAATTAGCTTAATTATAATGCCTACAACATTAGCAACGACATCCAAAAAGGAATCGAAACTAAAATGTATTTCTTTTTCTGGCCTTCTTTTTCTACGCATGGCTTCGAATTTTATCTCCCTTGAAGTATTTCCCTTACACTATCTTCCCGTTCTAAATTTTGCCTTTTTTGTTTCATACCTTCTATTTGTAATGCGGGGTAGCATAAGTGATAAGGCCTTAAACCATCTGGCCAAACTAAAAATCTCACCTCGGGTCGATATGGAGGTTCTCCTTGGCGCACGGTAGATTGTTTTCGTTGAATCATTTTTTCAATTTCTAGTACAAATCTTTTAATTCCTTCATCAGATGCAAGAAGATTCGTTGGGATGACTAATCGATTGGGATGAACCAATATTTCTTCAAATTTACATTCAACATAAATCACCCAGTCTCTTTCCGCAAATAATCTAGCGGGCCTTAAAGGGGCTGGTGCTTTAGTTTTTCTCGGACCTAATTCCGGTAAAGGTGCTGCTACCCTTGCTGTTGGGTCTTGAGATTCTGTTTCTTTTGCAAAATCATCTTCTTTGTTGTAGGTTGTTAGTGGGGGAGGTTGCTTAGTCGTTTCTTGTAAATCTGTTTTTTCTTTGTTGTTAAATGTAATTGATAAATTTGGGTTGTTGGGTTGGCTAGGTGAGGAAGATTCATTACCTAAAGAAGGTGTTTGGCTCGGATTAGAATTGTTTGGTGGATTTGATGTTGAAGTTTGATTGCTTGGTTTACCCGCGGTAGCAGTTTGATTAGCATCGATTTTATCAGTGCCATTTGAAGATGAATTATCATTTTTTTTGCCAGTACTGTTGCCATTTGGGAAAGAATTAGGAGTTGCTTGCACAGAATAAGGGTTTTTTGATTCGGGAAAGCCATTTCCCGAACTGCTATTATTGTTGCCTTTTGTCCCGCCACTTGTTCCTGAAGAATTTGCCCCTGTATTGTTTTTAATGAAATCAGGATCAATTGTTTGGCTTGGAAGATTATTATCATTGTCAGCTTTATTATTGTTTTTATTATCAGAACTAGAATAATTTTTTGTGATTTTGTCTGGACTATTTTCTTCAAAATTTTGACTGTAATTTTCTTTTAAGTTGGTTTGAGATGGTTCATTCTTTGATGAATTGTTTTGGTTTTTTTGATTGGAACTGTTGTTTCTTGCAGAATTATCTTTTGAATTATTTCCAATTTTTGTGTTATTAGATTCTATTGAATTGTTGGAAATATTTGATGAAGTTTTGTTGCTAGCAATATCGTTAGAAGTAGAACTTTGTCCGTAATTATTTGTTTTTGGGTTATTATTGTTTTTGCCTTGGGAGTTACCTGAACTATTGTTTTGGGGAAATCCAGGCAAGCTAATAAGTGGTCTAATGTTTTTTGCGGTAGCTCCATAACCGATATCTTTAGAATTTCCAGTGCCATTATTTTTTTCTAAAATATCTAAAGAAGTAGTGCCACTTCCCTCTGATGGATCATTTGTCTGGGGAATAAAACCATTTCCATTATTTATACCGCCTCGAATGTTCCCCGGTGCTGGAATCGGCCTTGGAAATTGTTTAACAGCACCATTAGGAATAATCATCGAGGCTAAATTTTTAGGCGAAGGTGATGATAACTCTAAAGGAATATCTAAGTTCCAAGATTTGTCTACTAATTCATAACCATAATCGACATCCATTGATTTTATAACTGATTGTAACTTCCAGTAATTTGATATTCCGTCGGGCCGAACAAGGATCATCATATAAGGCGTAGAATTTTTGGGGCCTAAAGATTGTTCTAAGTATTCCCTTAGTTGCACAATTCGATTTTGAACAAGTTCTTTTAGTTGGTTCGTTTCATCCGATGTGGGAACTAAAGTTTTATCTGGGAAAAACATAATGCCTGCTTCATTACATTCGATGTAAAGGGGTCTTCGGTTTAACCCGCTTTTTCCAAAGTAAGGGACAATTGAAAACGAATATTTTTCTTTTTCTTTAGAAGCTTTAAGTTCTTTTAAAATTAACTCCATAGATATAATCTGTTCTGACAAAGTTTTTGATTCTTTTTCTGTTTTATCTGCGTTTGTTTTAGTCTCTTCAAGTTTATTTTCTAAGGCAAGGAGCTTGTTTTTCGAATTTTCTAACACTAATGCCTTCTTTTTTATGTCATCGGGTATCTCATTATTTTTGCTTAATGCTTTCTTTTTTTCTTGGTCTTGAAATTGTTTTTTTAATTCTGCTATTTCTTTTTCAAGCAGCAATTCTTGTTTGGCTAATTGTTCGTGGTTGTTTGTTTTATTTTTAATCCAATCATTTTTCATATTTTCAATTAAAGAGTTTTCGTGTTCCGTTTTAATTTGGTTTTCTCGAGATTTGTTCCACGCAGCTTCATAAGCTTTTTCTAATGCAGCTTTTTTTGCTTTCTTGTCAATGACTAGAAGTAAAAGAATCAGCGACCCCATCGTGCAAAGAAGCACAGCAAGGAATGGAAAAGTAGATACTTCTAGTTTTTTACGCTTTCTCATGCAACCTTTCCAGGAATATTGCGGTTAGGAGTGTTTGCCGAATAAGAAAAAGTTTCGCTGTTTCTTCCTTGAAGTTTTGAAGTAAGTAAATGCACAGCAGCAGTAAGGCAATGTACTGCTTCTTGGAAATCTCCTGCAGAATGAATCTGGTGTAAGTTTTCTTGCATTAGTTTTTGTAAATGGATCAAGTGTTTTTCGCCTTGTTGAAGTTCCAGTAGAGCATTGGTCTGGTTTGCAAGTCCATCGACAACTTTTTGTAATGACTGTTGTTGCCCAAGACTAGATTCGTGCAAAGATGAGGCTAATATAGCCACTTGCTGGGTGAACTTTCTTCCAAGGTCAGAGGATTGCAATTCATACTTTTCCATTTGAAGTTGATGGGATGAAAGAGTTTTAGTTAAGGCTTCTTCAAGGGCATGTCGCATCCGATTTTGAGATTCTGTACCAAGGTTTTCAGCAGTGGAAGTAATTTTTTCAAATGATTTGGACCAAAGTTCTACCTGCTTGGTTACCAATGATTCTGTAGATTTGATAAGTTCTTTGGTATGCCTAGATAATATTTCTACCATCGGACTTTGGTCTGATTGAACCCTTAAAAAACGATGAGCTAATTCTTTATCGATAGTAGAATCTAGATTTTCTAAGAATTGTTCACCAGATTTTTCAACCATAAAACTAAAAAACATACATATCATCGTGAGGGCTAAAGCAAGTGCGGTGGCATCAAAAGATAAGGCCAAACCATCGGTAACAGTACTCATCGACTTTTCGAGCATTTCAGGAGTAACGCCTGAAATTGCCCCCGTAATACCTAAAACAGTTCCAAGAAAACCTAAAATCGGAATAGCCCAACTGATAAATCTGGTCAAACCAAAACTTGTTTCAAATTCAATTGAGTCCGAATCTGCAAAGTCTCTTAATTGGTCGTCAAGATCTTCTGCGCTGCCCCGTTGTTTAACAAATTCTAAGATGTATTGGAACCTTCTGAAGACAATTGTTTTTCGAATCCAACTTGGCGAGGTGCCAATATGTGCGAGTATTTTTTCAGACTCAATTGGGTGTAAAGTTTTGCTTTCCCAATCTGGCAATATTTTGATTCTTAAGGCAGTTTTTTCTTTTTTGATACGAAAATATTTATATATCAGTGCGGTAATTGCACATGAAAACATTACAATTTCGACAAACTCAACAGGGTGACCTAGGTATCGTTTTACTAAAGGCGCATCAATTGGACCAAACATAACAAAACACCAGAACCCTATAGCAATGGGCACGCCAACAGAAAGCGCCAAGGTTGTACCAGCCATTGAAGTAGCTTGGTTGTTTTGATCTTCGCTCATAAGCATATTCCTTTTAGAACTTTCTTGATAATGCAATTGATCCAACAAGGCCAAAGGAAGTTAAAATTACCTAGGTCTTTATGTAGATCGACTTTCAGAGTGCGGGATAATAACGATTTTGTTCAATAATGCCAGCCAAATTTATTCGATAATAAACGAGGGGGAATAGGGAGAACGGCTATTTTTTTTGGAACAAGTGGGGGTTAAAGGCGTGCGATATTTAGGCAATAACGGTTATGTGCGTTGTGTCTAAGCAGGGTGTTTGGGGGGGGCTAGGTTGTTGATTGACTTGTTTGTTTCCCCAAAAATTCTTCAAGCTTTGAACAAGTTTCCACAGCGGAAATGGCAGCCTTTCCAAATCCAAGTTTTGCGCCTTTGTTAATTGCATTTTTTTGCGCTTCGTCAAAATTACTTACCAGCATAATTGGCGTCTTGATAATTCCTTGGTTGGAAAATTTTACGATGAAATCTAAGCCAGCTTCACCATTTGTGTCAAAGATTCGGTTGACAAGAATTAAATCGAACGATTTTTCATTAAGTAACGAAAAAGCTTCTTTGGAGGTATCAGCATTAATAGTTACCGCATTAAATTTTTTCGTTAGAAAATTACTTATAGTAGAGTGATCTGCACAGCACTGGCCAATGCTTAGGACTTTTTTTTCTGTCATATTAATTCCTTTTAGGTTGACTATTTTTATTTAGAAGAAGTAGTTTGAATTCTTGTAATTTTTCGAGGTTGATTTCTGCTGGGCCTTTATCAAGCAAGAAATCAATATCTGCAATAGCTTTTTGAGCTTGGCCATTTTGCGCCAAAAGAATGATTCGTGCACCTCTTTCTTCGTGAGAGTTTTCATCGAGAACAAGGATGGCATCGAAATAACGGATTAACCCTTTGTCATCTTTCTCCCTTTTTGCAACCCCTGCTAAATTGGTAAGTATACGAATTAAAATTTGTTTGTTTGTAACGGGAATAAAATCGAAATCTTTAAGAGTTCTACCATTAATATCCAAGATTTTTTTAGTTGTATCTTCTTTGGATAGAATTTTTCCTTCGTCAAAAACATCGATAAAAACTGTTTCATTCTTATTTTTGTTGATTGAAACTAAAAAATGCCCAGGCAAACCAACACCATTGATTTCAAGATTAGCACTTTTTGCCAATTCCATAAACAATAGGCAAAGGGTAATGGGGAGGCCTTCTCGGTCGTCCATAACCTCCGAGAGATAACTGTTGGATCGGTGGTAATAGTCTTGCCTACTTCCGTGAAAGCCTTTTTCAAGGAAGAAAAAGTCATTAAGAGCTTTGAGTTTTTGGTCAACATTCATTTTGGAAGATATTTTAGAGGCAAGCTTAATTTTCATTTTAGACATTTCTTGGAGGTATATTTGGGGTTCGATTTCGGTGTTATCAATTTTTGCGATAAGTAAGGCGGCTTCCAGCAATGGGATATTATTTTCATTAGCTAAAAGACTGAGTTTTGAAAGTGTACTACGATGAGCAATATCTAGCTGTAATTTTTTAAGTTCCGCCATTTTTTTTTCAAGAGATTTAATTTTATCATCGATTAAGGTTTTAGAGAGGTTGCCATCTTTTAATATTTTTTCGTTAAGAGCCTTATCTTCTTTTTCATTTGCTTCAATATTTGACAAAAATTTGTTAAAGGAATTAGTGAAATCGGAATCAGGGAATACGGTTTTCAAAGTGGTGCCTGACTTAAACCCCTTAAATTCAGCAACAGTATTACGAAATTTAGCTAAGCCTATTTTTTGTGAAGAAGCAAAATCTTCTTTATGTTCATAGGCAAGCTTGCCATTTAAATAAGTTGAAAAACCCTTTTTATTGATTGCAACTTTCAGGTGGTTCCATTCCCCCGGTAAATAATTGTCGAAGGAATCCTGTTTTAAAACTTGCCAAGAATAAACATCGGGGCCATTAAATTTGGTGAGTCTCATCTGGCCATTTGAAGGGTAAAACCCAAAATGATTATCTTTACCATCCGAGTTAAATACAAGGCCTGCTGCGCCAGATTCATCCCGAAGTTTAACCCAAACTTCGGCTTCAAAGGGGATGTTTGGCAGTTCGAGTCTTGAAAGCAACAAAGCTCGTCCGCCAATTCCAACTCCTTGCCCTTCTGAAATAATTTTTCCGGCCCGTTGCCTCCAATTACCAGCAAAAATACTTTCCCACAAATCTTCATTTAGTGCACCGATGGTAGCCCACGCTTTCATAGGAATAGAAATGGGCTTAGATTTTAAAAGTTTGTGTAGTTGCTCAACTGGTATAGCGAATCCAAGGTTGTCGGTAACAAGAGATTTAATGGTAAGAATGCCTAAGACTTTGCCTTCGGAATTGACAATAGGTCCACCGCTATTGCCGGGTTCAATAGGAATGGCGACTTGGATCATTTCTTTGCCATCGATTTCTCTTTTTCCTGATAGAACCCCGGAAACAACACTGTGTTTAAGCCCCTGGGGGTTGCCAACAGCAACAACGCTGGTGCCATCTGGAAAAGAGCTTGATTCAGAAATAGTTAAGAAAGATCCGCTTGGGTTAACAGCCTTAAGAATGGCAAGATCATTATCACGGTCGAAAGCGTAGATGAAAGAAACATCGATTTCTTTTCCTTCTGCAGTTTCGAGAGTAATTTTTTTACCTTCACCGATGACATGATAATTGGTAACGAGAAGACCATCTTTTGAAATAAAGAATCCAGTGCCTAGAGCTTCTTTGCCTTCGGAGCGGCCTTTACTTTTGATAACAACGATTGAAGGTTTAGTGTTTTTTGCAATTTTTTCCGTTTCCCCTTCTTTGGCAAATAGTGTGGATGAATAGCCAAGGGATAAAACGGTAAACAATCCAATAATCTTGTTCATGACAAACCTTGATGAGGTAAAATTCTTAATTTTAAAAAATTCCTATACCCGTATATGATAACAAATTTATGGTAATGCATCATAATTGAAATGATTTTAACGATTATTTTTAATATGCAAGGTTTAAGGTAGGTTGGGATTTTTGATTGGAATAGCAATTTAGTAGAAGAGGTCTAAAAAAGTTTTTTATTTGTTAAAGTATACTCTGTTTATTTGCTTTTCACTGTTTTGGGTTTACAATCTATTAAGGATCGTTTTATAAACGAGATTTACCCGACTAAGTGACAGGTTTTTTTCCTTCAAAATTAGGCCAAATCTATGTCTCAATTTTATTCACTTGAAGAAGCCGCAACTAAACTTGGCATCAGTATTGACCAATTACGCGAACTTGCAAAAAAGCGTGAGGTACGGTCCTTCCAAGATGGCGGGACTCTTCGCTTTAAAAGTGAAGATATAGAAGCAAAGCTGAAAGCAACGAATGCAAAAAATTCCTCCTCCGATTCAGAAGATTTTAATTTAAATCTTGATGATGAACCACTGGTTTCTCCACCGACAGGATTAGGCGGGTCAATAAACCTTGAGATTCCCACTTCCGAGAATTTTGAGCTTACTATGGATGATAGCATCTTGGGAGTTGCACCGTCATCTTCTGAAGATTTTAATCTTTCGTTTGATGATAGTTCCTCTGTGATTTCTCCTAACCTTCCAGTTATTGCAAGTTCTTCAGACTCAGGCGATTTTATTGGAATACAAGACTCACCTGTGGTTTTAGGGTTAGATTTTAGCCTTGATTCCTCAGTTGATGCTGCCGAATCAAACTCCACTTCTTCAAGCGTTATTTTACCCCAAGATTCTCCTTTCGAAATTTCAGAATCAAACATCAATCTGGATGATACCTACGGCGTAAACGACATTGTTCCCATTCAAATCGCCGGCGAAGGGGCTTTTCAAAATCCAACTATTGATGACCTTCAAATTGATGATGATACCGGCTTACAACTTGATGATAGTGGTTCTTCTAGCCAAGAGTTGAGTAGTTCAATTGAACTTCAAGCGGATGCACCTGAAGAAGCTAGCGATTTCGAACTTTCTTTGGAAGAATCAAATTCAGAAGTTTTGTCCTTAGACAATTCAATTGGTGAGGGAACCCAGATTGCTTCTGATAACTCTGACAGTGAATTTGAATTAACTCTTGATGATGGTTTGAACGATAGTGGCCAAATGGAAGGTGTTGCAGATGCTGGCTTGGATAGCAGTTTTGAACTCGAACCTAGCGATAGTGATTCTGGATCGCAAGTAGTGGAAATTGATGACGGAACAGAAGCTGATCCTATGGGGGCAACTGCTGAATTTAATACCTCAGATGATTTAGAAGTTGTTGAAGATGGAAGTTCTAGCCAAGTTGTTGCAATTGATGACATTGAAGAACTTATCGAGGTAGTCATTGAGGAAGAAGCAGAGGTTGAAAACGAAACTCGTGAAACCGTTTTAGTGCAAGCAGGTGAAACATCTTGGGGAGCACTACCTGCAATGGTTTTGATCCCTGGAGTATTGATCTTATTTGTTGTAGGACTTATGAGCTTAGAGCTTATGAGGGGAATATATGGTTACAACAAGGGAACAGGTTTTTCTAGTATAATAATAAAGCCATTGGCAGAGATGTTCACGGATTTTCCTAAAAACTAAAATTTATTAAATCAGTTTAAATATTCGTTCAGAATTTCCACGAAGTAAAGTTGAACCAAGTTCAACTGATTCATAAATTGTAATTTTTTTAGTTTGAACAAAATCTTTTGAAAGAATGTTCGCAAGAATTTGTCGGTACATATTAAATTTTGGCAATCCAAACTCAAGCTTATACATATCGCTGTAATAACCAATTTGTTTCGTTTTTGGTACAGATTGTAACCTTGCTCTTGAATCTTGCTCAATATAAATTGGAATGTTGGAATACCACCAGTGGCCATTCGTGACAACATTTGGAAAAATCCAACTGTAGCTAGCAAGTTCTTGGTTTTGATTGCTGGTCAGAACAGAGATGCAAAAAGTAACTTTTGGAAAAGCGTTAAATAAAGGCGCATATTGGATTAAAGAAGTTCGCTGGTCATATAAGTCTTTGCCTTGAAAGACCCCGTCAACATAAACATTCCTGTTGACGCCAATCATTAAATCAAAAGGTAGTTTCCAATCATTGCAGGCTTCTGCGAGTATCCAGAAGATGCCTTTTTTCCAAGTTGGTGAATCAAAGTTAGCAGAAGTAAGGCATTGGTTTATTTCAAGGTCGGAAATTTTTTCGGGGCTGAAGTCTGGGGGAAGAGAGATAGCGCAAGCTTTGGCACCTTTTTGAGTGAAATGTTTAAAGAGGTTATTAATTGCTTGGTTTAGTTCCTTCACATTACCTGGATTAATGCCTGAGATTTTTTCAAGCCTAGTTTTTACATTATTTCTACCAAAATGAAAGACAAGTTCATCTGTTCTAAGGCAGGGTACATAAAAATTTGTATCAAATCCTTCGAGATTGTCATCGAAGTCATTTGTTAGAAAGATTTTTTCAAGTTTAGAGGTTTTAAGAACTTCGAGTTCCCAGTTAGGGGAATTCATTTTTTTTTGGGCGGTGTCCCACAGAAAATCTGTGTCTTTTGGAAGTATTTTATCGCCTTTAAAGTCGAGGAAAGTCTGTGCGATTTCTAGAAACCAAGCGTATTGAGCGGTATTATCGAATTGATCCATATGACGAATTATTTCGCGAACTTTCTCTTGCCCAGGAACTTCGGGCGCTAGAAATTTCTTATCCATTTGGCACGAGTGCGCCAATTCTGTGTAATAATGGTACCCAAGAATATCTTCGAGCGATTTTGAACCCGCAGTTTTTGGATTGATATGCGAATGGGGATCTATTATTGGTATATCAATAAGGGCATCGTAAATTTCTTTGCTTGTTTTATCTGCTAGCATCTATTTACCTTTTATTATTTGAAGTTGATAATTCTATTAATCATTAGCTACGAATTTCAATTTCCAAATCGAATTCGACCAAGGCTTATCCAAGTAATACTGATTAATATAATTCCCATAATTGTTAGTACAAAGGAAGATTTCCAAATTAGTTGAAAATCGGTAGTAACTTCAGAAGAAGATGGCATTATTTCTCTGAAAGCATCTAAAGCCCAACCTTGTGGAGTAAAGAAAGAAAGACTTCGGGCGGTGTCTGGCATCATTTCCCAAGGGAAAATACAGCCACCTATTAATGCAAAAAGGCAAACAGGCACCGAACTAAATAGCGCTAGTTGGGTTTCATTTTTTGAAAGTAGGCCAACGAACATTGACATTGATGCGACACAAAATGAAGTTGCTAATGGTAGGATTGCTAGGGTTAGAATTAAATCAGTAGTAGACCAATGGGCCGCCCCAATTTTTAATCCCAGTAAGATTTTTCCTAGACCAAGAAGGAAAAATGTTTGGAACAAAGAAATTATGAGGGTGGGAATAAATTTCCCTATTAAAATTCCAGATGTTGGCACGGGGGTAGATAAAAGACGATCGAATGTGCCTTGCCTTTTTTCTGCGACAAAAATCCATCCCGAAATAAGGATTAGACTAAATGCAAACATCACCGTGAACGAGGGAACTAAAATTTGGTAGCGGATAGCCCCTCGGCGTAGGATACCGGCCCCATCTTCATTTTTAAATGTGCTTAAAGGTTTTAGTGGTTCCTTGTTGTTTATAGAACGAGTTAGAGAAGCCCAAGATTTTCCAGTAAGGTTGTAGTTTTTGAATTGACCTGTCAAGGCAATTTGTATTCCTGTACCAACTTTTTCTCTATATGTTTTTGATAACTCTGCATCTTTTCCAGATGCTAATTCCAGTAATTCTCCCAATGGAATTTTATCTTTACGAATCAAAAGTTGTAATGAAGGGGGTACAGGTAATGATACTTCTTTTCCCAATAATTCGATGAACTCTGGATCACCTAGTTTTTCAAATGCTTGGCCTATCATCCAAGGTAATACAATTCTTAGTAAAGCAACCTGACAAACACTTTCGATGATCGCAGAAGTTGCAGGTTGCTTACTATCCTTGACGATTTCGACTTGCAACTTTTCTAGATATACCCCATCGCGGTGAAAGGGATTGACCCCAGTTGTGAGGAACGAGCATTCGTTTATTCGATCGCTAAAACTTTGGTTTATAATGATAACCGCTGCTCTTTTTCCTGATTTTACGAGTTCTTCTGCTTGCTCTCGGTTTGCTATGATTTCGACTTTGATACTAGGTGTTGCTGCGATGTCCTCAACAGCGTGGTCGCCCCAGGGTTTCTTATCTAGCCCTTTGCCTTGGTCGAGATTGAGAATGCTGATGCGCATAAGGTCATCATTTTTTTGACCAAATCCTTCACCTAAAAGTAAACCAAGGATAAGAATCATTCCAAATGGCAAAACAAATAACAACACTGATGTCAATTTATCCCTAAGAAGAAGTTTCATTTCCTTTTTTGCGATGATAAGGATTTTCATAGGTTTGGATTAATCTCTGAGGTGTTTTCCTGTTAGACTTAAGAAAACTTTTTCAAGATCAGGAGAATTTACAAATAAGTTAAGTATTTGAATTTTTTCATTAATTAAAAGGTTGATAATATCTGGTGCGGAATCCTTATTAGATGTTATCGAATAGCTTCCTGGAATGGAACCTGTTTTAAGATTTGGGAGCGTTTTTCGTAGAGTTTGAGTCTTTTGTTCGGTTATTTCGCTGATAGTAAAATTAATCGTGGTGCTGGTAAGGGCAAGTAGGTTTTGTAAGGTGTCACAAGCAATGATTTTTCCCTCATCAAGAATTGCTATCCGGTTGCAAAGTGACTCAGCTTCTTCCATATAATGAGTGGTGTAAATAATGGTAGTGCCCATTTGGTTGATATTTTTGATTGCTTCAAAAATTCTGTTGCGGGATTGTGGGTCAACTCCTACCGTTGGTTCGTCCAATAGAAGAACCTTAGGAGAGTGAACAAGCGCAATACCGAGATTTAATCTGCGTTTCATTCCACCTGAAAAGAATTTAACTAATTGGCCAGATTTTTGATCATCAAGACCAATGATTTGAAGAATATCGTTTACTTTAATTTTTAGGAGTTCTGCTTGGAGGTCGAAGAGTTGGCCGAAAAACAGGAGGTTTTCTCGTGCGGATAATTCTTCATAAAAAGCATATTCCTGAGGAACCAGCCCAATTAGGGCTCTGACTTTGAGGTTCGAGGGTTCGATTGTGGTTTGATTTAGGGTAACTTGGCCAGAAGTTGATTTTGAAGCCCCTGCAAGAATAGAAAGCAGTGTAGATTTACCCGCGCCATTAGGTCCTAAAAGGCCAAAAATTTCGCCTCGATTTATAGAGAAAGAAACTTGGTTGAGAGTTTTTAAATTTCCACGAAATTTAGAAATATTTTTAACTTCAAGAATTAAAGAGGGATCTTGCATTTATGCCACTCTCGAAACAAAAAAAAGCGGAAGGCCAAAACAGCCTGCCGCCTTTTGCGAAAGTATGAAAAAAGGCTGGATTATTTCTTTTTGTCTGCGGGTTTTTTGTCTCCAGCAGCAGATGCTGCACCAGCAGCAGGTGCTGCAGCATCGCCTGCAGCGGCTTCTTTTACTTTCTTTACCTTCTTGCCAACTTTTAAAACTCTTACTTTCGGAAGATTAAAGGGGCCCATTCCTTCTTTCCAGCGGTCTTCAGCTTTAAGCACCGCTATTCTTTCAGCACGATTTAATACATTACGGGATCTTGCCAAGGTGTTTTTTCGTTTCAAACTTTTATCGATTGACATTTTAACCTCTTATCCAAAAACCTATTGTCCATTTCTTAAATATAATGATAATTGTGAATATTGACAAGGTATTTGAACCGTAATATAAATTTATCTCATTACAATACAAAGGGTTAAAATGCGTATAAAAATGGATTATGGCAAAACTGGCATTATGGTTGACCTTCCTAACGACAAAGTTGTAGGCACCTTAGAGATAAAACCAGCTATTCCTTTGGCAAATCAAGAACAAGCTATTTCCGAAGCACTGGCCAATCCTATTGGTTCCAAACCTCTTGCTGAAATTGCTCGGGGTAAGAAAACTGCTTGCATTCTCGTTTGTGATATCACCCGCCCGGTTCCTAATAAAATTATTTTACCTCAAATTTTGAAGGCCATCGAATCATCTGGCGTTCCCCGTAGTGGCATTACCATTCTTATTGCCACTGGTTTACACCGGCCTAATGAAGGCGATGAACTTATTGAATTAGTTGGGGAAGATATTGTTCAAAACTATCGAGTTGAAAACCATCACGGGAAAGAATCGTCTGAACACGATTATCTTGGGGTTACCCCTAGAGGAGTGCCGGTTTACATTGATTCGCGCTATATTAATGCTGAACTTAAAATTACAACTGGCCTTATTGAACCTCATTTAATGGCGGGTTATAGCGGCGGTAGAAAAGTTATTTGCCCAGGTATTGCTGGTATTGAAACGGTTAAAGTTTGGCACGGACCCAAGTTCCTTGAGCACCCTAATGCAGAGTGTGGCATTGTTGAGGGCAACCCAGTACACGAAGAAAATACTTACATCGCCCTAATGAGTGGTTGCGATTTTATTGTCAATGTTTGTGTAGATGGTAACCGCCAAATCACTTGGGCAGGGGCGGGGGATATGATCAAGGCTTGGGAAGAAGGGGTTAAATTTGTTAGTCAGGTGGTTAGGGTACCTTTGCGGGAACCGGTTGATATTGTGCTCACGAGTTGTGCTGGTTATCCGCTAGATACGACTTGGTATCAAGCGGTTAAAGGTTTGATTGGGGCCCTTCCTATTCTTAAAAAAGGAGGGACTATTATCTTGGTGGCAAGTCTGACCGAAGGTTTAGGTAGCCCCGAATTTCAGCAGGTTTTGGCAGAAAACCCCGACATCAAAGCATTTAAAAAGCGAATCCTCGAAACAGACTATTTTGTGATGGATCAATGGCAGGTTGAAGAATTTGCCAAGGTTCTGGAAAAAGGTAAAATCAAGGTGTTTTCAAAAGGATTAGAACCCGAGGTGCTCAGAAAATGCCATGTTACTCCGGTTGATTCCGTCGAACAAGCCATTGCAGATAGCTTGCAAGAATATGGCCCCTTAGCACGGATTGCTGTAATCCCTAAAGGGCCCTATGTTCTTGCTTGCATCGAATAAGACTATTTAAGCAAATGCTTTTGCTAACTTAGGAATTCTTTTTACCAACTTGTAGATTCTGCTGGTTCTGAGCAACCCAGAATGCTGGTTAGTTGATTAAATTCTTCTTCAAATTTATCGCTTGTGGAATGAAAATGCTCAAAATCGTTTACAAATTGTAAGGAATCATTTCGTTTAATATGGTTTTGCTGAAGAACTTTTTCAAATTCAGCAATGTTTTGAGCATAAACGACTATCACTTTATGTTCATCGAATTGGATTTCCATTGGTTTATCTTTTGCCATTACTGCAATTCCAGAGCAACCATCATTGGAAATAGTCATCTCGAATTCTTGCAAGTAACTTTGCAGGATTGGAAGGTCTATTTCTTCCCGATGTAAATCGATGTGTTTAGAAACTTGTGAGCGATGGCTTGATTCCAAGATAATATCAACGGTGTTTCCTAAGAGGTCGGTTAGTTGAAGGAAAAGGTCAAAGACATTTTCCTTAGAAACTGCAATAGCCAGCATGGGTATTTCTTGCTGGGTAAGAGAATCAGTAAAGGTGCTTTTTTTATAGCCATTGGAAAAAGAAACATTCATTTCCTCTGCAGGATAAGCCGCACTGGAAAAAGAAAAGCTGTTAGACATGATTCCGCTTTCTTCTTTATAAAACAAAGTCTTGTACGCGTTCTGCAAGTTCCAAGTCAGATGTGAAATCTAGAACTTACTGAACAAACAAATATAGGCTGCAATCTTTACGAATGCCAGAAACCGATGGTTCATTTTATTATTTATATTTCTTTCTTGAATGTATTTTCATTAAGCATAGAAAAAAGCAAATAGTTGGGGTGATAACCCAGAAAAATCCGAAACTTTTACTTGATTTCTCCAAATTGTCAAAAGTACAACCCCCCTATCTTTCCTGAGTTAATTTTTCGGAATTGTTTTCCTAGCTGTTTTTACCCTCTAAAGTGTTTAAAAAAGCATTTCATTTGAAATCCCTCCCAAATTACTGCTTTTTACTCTCAAGACTTGCTCCCAGATATTCGATTCATCAAGAGAAACCCTTTTCTTGAAAGAATTTGAATATGAACACCAGTTTTGCTTTAGCAGTTTTAGTTTCTTTAAATCTGCTAAATGTAAGTCCCCAGCCTTTACCACTTATTAATTTGTTGACCGATGGGTTCCGTGAGGAAATATACAAAGGCCAAAGTCATTTAGGACTTGTTACCGTGACCTCGCAAGTGCTTGAGAAAAACGGTAAGAAAACTGGCGTAAGATTGCAGAAGGACACCAACTTAACCATGCAGCGCTTTGGTTCTTTGGTGCAACTTCGTATGGTTGAAACTCAGGAAATGGATGCGATCGGAACTGTTAATAGTATCTCTATGAAACAGTTTCAAGGGCCAATGCAGATTATGGCCTTGAATGGACTTAGAGATGGTGCATCATTTCGAATTTGGGTTGAAAATAATAAAGAAAGGGTAATTCCTTGGGATATTTATGCGTTTGGACCTTTAGGAAAAGAACAATTGGTTGCGGGTAAAAAGTGGACACATAATGAACAAATTCAATTCGATTGTTATCAGGCTGTAGTAAACCGAATTGTAACTTTCGATGTAGTTGCAACACAAAAAGTGCCTGAGGGGGCGAAAGACCCTGTTGCTTGGACTATTTTAATGATACCTCACAAAATTATTGCAGGTAATCAAACCCTACAACTTCCCAAAACTCTTTACTTTCTGGACCAAAATCAAAAAGTATTATTTTCTGAAACAGAAATGGATGGTATCGGTGATATAAGTTTAGTTCGGTTTAAAGCTGGTCCATCTCCTATTAAATCTTCTAATTCTGTTTTTGATATTGGTAAGGCTTCTTTTATTCCCCTAAGCAGACGCATTTCTGCTGCTAAATCTGCTATGCGGGTTTCTTACCTTATTACCATCCCCGGCCTCCAGGGTGAGTTGCCTGTTGTTGAGGACGAAAGGCAAAAGATTACACAAAAGAAAGGGAATGCGTATCTCCTAGAAGTAAAAGCGTCTCGTACTCCGGAAGAAACTCTAGGGTCAGAGGCACCTACCCCCCAAGAGATGGCCCCTTCGAAGTTTATAGATTGGAATCATCCTGCGATTAAAAATTATCTCCGAGATATAAATCTTCAAGAGGCTGACCTATGGAGAAGAGCAGTAATGATTGAAAAGTTAATTCGAAGGAAAATATATTTTGATAATCAGGCGCCTTTTGCGAGTGCATCTGAGGTTGCAAAGAATTCACGGGGCGATTGTAGGCATGCGGCGCTTCTTCTTGCAGCATTATGCAGGTCAGAGGGCATTCCCAGTCGAATCGCTCATGGCTTGGTTTATGTGGAGAAAAATGGCCAGCCAATGTTTGGGTTTCATATGTGGACCGAAGTTTTTGTCCGTGGAAGATGGATGCCTTTAGATGGAACTATGGGGTTAGGATTTGTAGGCGCAGACCATATTAAAGTGTCACACCATACTTACGCAGAAGTTGAATCGCTTGCGCCAATTGCAAGCCTGCAAAATTTTATAGGGAAAGTAAAGATTGAAGTTGATTAAGGTTTTGTTAAATCAGGAATTGTTTTAGGCTCGTGATTGATAAAAAACAAAAGCCCTAGGCCTTCATAAGTGTCGTTGGAATTAGGAAGTTTTGCCGGCGAAGACCAAGTTTGAACGCCTTGGTTTAAGATAGTTCTACCGAAGTTAACAGCCCAAGATTTTCCTGCTGTTGCTGGAGAACTAGAAAGCATACCCATTGGAATTGCTGCTTCAAATGTCCAGCCTGTGTCAGTTTTTTTCGTTACGAAGAACCATTTTGGATTCCAAGAATTATCGCCCCAACAATCGTCAATGACATTGCCAAAGGAATCAACTTGGAATTGATAGCAAGTTGAATAATCTCTGTCTAAGTCGATTTGAAAGAAAATTTGATCGGGTGCTATAAGTGTTTGATCTCTGGTTGGTAAAGTTTTAGGTTTAATCCAATTAAGGTTTGACGAAGAACAAGTTGCGCTAATATACAAAAATTCTGAGTCGTAAAGAGTCTTAAACTCGGTGTGATTTTCTAAAGCGGAAACGCCGATCCAATTTGTTAGTTTGATAGCTTTTGCAGATTTCCAGCATTCGTCATCGAGTTTGCCATCGAGGACTGGTTTTGTATCAGTTTGCTTGCAGGTAAAGACTTCTTTTGGAGCTTGGCCCCTTCTTTCTGTAATCCAAAGTTCTGCAAGTGCATTTTGTTTCCAAGGCCCCGGGGGTGCATTACTAAGAAATTCGTTAAGTGCAGATTTTGACTCTTCGATTTTACCTAGGTTTCGACATGCAGCATTGGTGGAGAAAAAAATCCGAGGGTCTTTTTCTGCAAGTGGGCCAAACGCTGATAGTTTTGCCTCAAGTTTCAAGCTGTTTTCTAGCCAGGCTCTAGACTCGGTCAAACTATTTAAAGTTTGGATTTCTCCTTTATGGTTCACGCCAATGAGTGGTAACTCTGGAACTTTTACTGTAATTTTTTTTGGATTTTTTGAACCTTTTATGCCACCTGTTTGATTGATTTTATCCAGTTGAGGGCTTGAAAATAAATCTTTAAGGGGTGGGGCTTTAATACTTTCTACACTCGGTTTACCAAATTCATGCGAGAGGATTGAAATGAATTGTCCTAGTTCGTGCCTGCGTCTGGTTTCCGAACTGCCATCGTGAAAGATTAGCCATTTGATCGCATTTGCAGACTCTTGGGTTGTTGGATAAGTCGAGATAATTAGCTTGAATATTTCCCTTGATGCGCTCCATTGGCCGTTTTTAAAAAACAACATTGCAATGTTAGACAACAGGCTTGCTGCTTGTTCTTCAGGTAAACCCGATACCATCGCCTGCATTTTTGAAAGAAGGATAGAAGAGTTAGAGTCAGGGTCTAAGGGTGATTCAGAAATTTTTCGAAGTAAGGTGCTATTTCTAATAGCGTTGATTTTTTCCTTAATTAATTCTTCGTTCATACTCACCTGCCTTCGGTTGATTCCGGTCAAACCACTTTCCCAATCAATTAGGAGATCTTTACTTTTTTCTCTCTGATTTATATGAGCAAAAAAACTTACGCTATTTGGGTTGTTGTCAATTTCTAAGCACGAGCGCAAGGAATCTGCAAAATCAAGTAAACTGCCTTGTATGGAGTTCAATGGTTGTGTTAGATCAAAATTGATATGACTTTTACTTTGAAATTCTTGCTGGATTAAAAAGTTCGTTTTCCAAGTAGAAAGGTCAAGTATTTTTAATTGTTCATTAAAGGCATCAGGCGTATTAGCTTTTTCTACAGCTTGAATTGTTGCATGCTTAATTACTTGATAAACTGCATCTTTTTCAGTATGATCGTGATTGGCCAAGATTATAATTTCAGGTTTGATCGAGCGGATGGAAAGAACTAAAAGGTTTAAAAGTTGGTCAGCGCTTTTGTTGTTTAATATTCGATCCCAGTTTTCGATGACTTTTTGAGGGGTATCATTAGATTCAAGAGAGGAGATAGGGAACTGCCAATAGTTTTCAATATGCGCATTACCTGCCTTCCTAGAATAAAAAAGGACTTTGTTACTGGAAGAGGCTTTTACATTGTTTTTTTGATTTGTCATAGAAGTGATTGTAAGGCTCGACACGATGTTGTTTTTTTCGAAACCAAGGAAGGCGGATGTCTCGGGAGAAAAATCTTTGGTACCGGCTTGAATGATAAGAATACGAGAATGAGAAGCACCTCGTTTTTGAACCTGCCAAGTTTTTCCTGCATTTTTGGTTGCAAGAATAGTGCCATATTCCCCTGCAGTCCACCCGTTATTAGGATCAGTAAAAAAGATAGAATTTAGGGTAGACTTATTGTTCGTTTTGACAATTTCCCAAGTTTTTCCTGCGTCAGGACTATGAAACAGAATAGAGCCAGGTTTTCCCGCGACCCATAAATGATCTGCAGTTCCGTGAATAGAATGAAAATCAATACAGTTTGCGAGTTCAGAACTAAGGCCAGTATTTAGTGTAGTCCAAGTGGCACCAGTTTGAGAATCGCTGGCAAGAATTTGGCTGCCAAGCCCTACTAGAAAAGTTGATTTTAGCGTTGTATGAGCAGATTTTAAGGATCTGTTGGTCAACTCAGATGCCTCGTTTCCTTGATGTTTAAAGTTCACAAGTGTTGAGATTGAATTATTACTTCCGGCGAGGAAACCGCTGCCTTTCCCCGTTAAAGCTGCTGAATACCAACTCCCCGATTTTGGCCCTTCACCTTTTTCCCAGCTTTTTCCCCCATCGGTGGTAAAGAAAAACCCAGCAGGGTACGCCTCGGTAGCATCTCCCGCAAGTATGCCGATTTTGTTATCGAGGAATTTAACAAAGTTTAAACCTGGCATTGAATTATGCAAAACTTTGGTCCATTTGATACCACCATCTCTTGTAAATAAAATGACTCCAACAGAATCTAAAGTGGGGTGATATTCAGTCCCTACAACCCAGCCAAAATAGGGGCTTAAAAAATGAATTGATTTTAACGATGCACGAGTTCCTGTGGGTTGTCTTTCCCAATCTTTTCCACCGTTGATGGTATGCCATACCACGCCTTCATCACCAACAGCCCAGCCTTCTTTGGAGTCGACGAAGTGTAAGGCCCTAATTGCAGCATCTTCAAAATAGCTATTTGGCGACTGAGCTTGTGAGGGCGTTGTAGAAAAAGCAAAAAATACAATGAGGACGGAAGTTAAGCGTAAAAATTTTGGCATAGGGATTTCTTGCCTTTATTCTCAAAGTATAAATTATTAATATCCTATTTATTGTGCAATAAAAGCTAAGAATTGGTCAACCCGTAAAAGGTAGATCAGAATGGTAGCTTTTTAACAAACCCTCAAACCCCCAAATAATAAAGTAAGAATTGGTCAACCCGTTAAGGTGAGGCTTTAAAGGTTGTGGCAGTTTGGGTTATTTCCAAATGTCATTGGGGGGTGCAAATTCTGCGCTGGCAGGTGCTGAAATTCCCATCGCCTCTGCCAAAATCGATGCTGCTAGTTGAGGTGAAACTTTTTCTTTTATTAACCCGTGTTTTATTCCTCCGCCAAAAATAATAAGGGGAACATGGGTATCGTAGGAATGTGGACTGCCGTGCGTTGTACCTGTCAGGTAAGACCCCGGAATGTTATAGGGCTTAAGAACAAAAAAGATGTCTCCGCTTCGTCCTTTATACCAACTTTTTGAAACACTAATCAAAAAAGGGTCAGTAGAATCCGAAGCCTTGCTTATTTCTTTCGAAGGGTATGCATTTTGAATACCTGTTTGAGTTTTAGCCCATATTTTTAAATATCCAGTAGCATCGTCAAGGTTGATTGATTGGCGTTTAAGGGTGTTATAATTTAAGTATGCGGAGGTGTCAGAAAATGCTTCAAGATACTTTTCGGGAGGTTTTAGTTTCCCAAACTTTTCTTGTAGAGTCATTTCAATTGCTTTGCTAAATTTATCAGTCGATATTCTATTTGCATCAATTCCTTTAGAACTTGAAAATTCTGGCAAAGGACAAACGCCATGATCCGATGAAAGGGCGATAACATAATTATTTACACCAACTTCTTTGTCGAGGTAAACAAGTAATTCGCGAATTAATAAGTCAGTTCTTAAAGTTGTATCATAAACTTCTTGTGAATCGGGACCCCATGTATGACCTACAGCATCATTGCATGAAAAAGAAAGACAAAGAAGGTCTTGATAGTCGTGTTTTCCTAGTGATTCTGCTTTGATTGCTTTTTTTGCAATTTCAAGAAGAACATCATTACCAAAAGGTGAGTTGTAGATTGCATCGTAGTAATCTTTGTCAGATTTGCCAAATAAATGAGGGAAGGACTTACCTTGATTTTTTCCTGAGCCTTCACCTGCTTGGTCGTCTTTTGCAGAAAGTTTTGCGTAATCTAATTCGGGATAGAGTTTTTCCCAAGACTTACTTTTCCATTGGTCAATAAATTTTGATGCATTAAAATCTTGAACCCACGAAGCGAGTTTGCCATTATAAAAGTTTGAAGTTTGAAAACTCCCGAGGCTAGAGTCGAACCAATAGCAAAAATCTGGGCTCATTCCTGCAGGTAAAACTGCTGAACGATCTTTCATTGATAGGCTTACAACCTTTCCTCGATTATTAGTTGAACGCTTTAGGGCATCGCCAAGAGTCTCAGCACGAATTTTTTCTGGGGTGCCTCCAAGTCTTTTCTTTTCTTTACCATCGGCATCAATTATTGGCATTAGTGTTGGGGGAACAGCAGTCCACCTTGAACTTGCAGCGCAATACGAACTTTTTCCTTCTTTACGATCGTACCACTCATTTCCAACAATTCCATGAACGGAAGGAGTTGCTCCGGTGGTTAGGGTTGCGTGCCCAGCCCCAGTAAGAGTTCCAGCGTAAGGATAATGGCAATTTTCAAACCAACTACCTTCAGAAGTTAACTTTAAAAAACCATCTTTTACAAAATGATCTTTCCAGCGGGAGATATAATCCCCTCGTAATTGGTCAAAAACTAGTAGGATTCCCAGTTTTGGTTTTACTTGAATTGGTTGTGAAAATAGTTGCTTGCCTAAAATTAAGGAAAGTAATACGACAGATAAAACAATCAGTTTTTTCATTTATCATCTCAATTTTTTAACAAATGGCATTTCATCCGGTGATTCTTATAACTAGAATTTAGTTTATATTAAGGGTTAGTGCTACAGAAAGATTATTGAAGTTATGATTAATAAATGGTTAAGAAAAGGCTTAAGTTCTTGGTTTGGTGGATTATTGGTTTTTTTGGGACTCTCACCAATGGCACTTGCCGATATTGGTTCCGATTTTCTGACTGAGGTTATGCCTTTAATAAGCAAAGCTGGATGCAATCAGGGGCCTTGCCACGGTAGTTTGAATGGCAGGGGTGGGTTTAAACTTTCCTTGCGTGGAGAAGATCCTGCTTTCGACCACCTTGCTATTGTCAAGCAAAGTGGAATGAGGCGGGTCGACCTTGTAAACTCGGATGCAAGCCTACTGCTTAAAAAAGCTATTGGAGAAGTTCCACACGAAGGGGGTAAAAGGTTTGACCGAAATTCTCAGAGTTATGCTTTAATAAGAAAATGGATAGATTCTGGAGCTTCTGCTCCAGCAGCATTTAAAAGCAACCTAATAAAGTTGGAAATTTCCCCGTCTGAAATATTTATGGAGGGAATTAATAATACTGCTCAGATCAAAGTCTTTGCTACGGATTCCAATGGAAAAAAAACTGATGTCTCATCTTTTGCAACTTTTGATTCTAGCAGTGTTTTGATCACTATTTCGCCCGGTGCTAAAGTAAATTGTAGTGGATTTTTAGAGGGCAATATTACTGCTCGTTATCAAGATAAGCAAGTGTCCGTTAGAATTATTCGTATTCAGTTGAGAGAGTCTGTTTCTTTAAAGAAGTTTCCATTATCAGTAAATTATATCGATGATAATGTGTTTAAGAAATTAGATAAATTAAAGGTTCTGCCTTCAGCAATTTGCTCGGATGAAATTTTTCTTAGAAGAGTTTGTTTAGATTTAAATGGCAGGTTGCCCGATGCAAAAGAAGCAAAAAGTTTTTTGGAGGATAAATCTAATGACAAGCGATTGGCTTTAATTGATTCTTTATTAGAGCGTCCAGAATTTGCTGATTTATGGGCTTTAAAGTGGTCGGATATTTTGCGTAATGATGAGAAAGTGTTGGATGTAAAAGGTGTAAGGGTTTTTCACCATTGGATCCAAAGGTCCTTTGCAGAAGATAAGCCCTTAGACAATTTTGTAAGCGAAATTTTGGAAGCCAAGGGGAGTAGTTACAGTAATCCTGAAACGAATTTTTACCGCGCACTCCGGACTCCAGAAGTCAGGGCAGAAGCCGTGGCTCAGGTCTTTTTGGGCCTCCGTTTGCAATGTGCTAAGTGTCATAATCATCCCTATGACCATTGGACACAAGAGGACTATCATCGCTTTGCAAGTTTTTTCTCGAAACTTGACTACAATATTAGTGTCAATAATAAACGCGATAAATTAGATAATAAAGAGTTTGTTGGCGAGCAGTTTGTTGTAATTAATCGCGCCGGTGTTCTGCTAGATCCGAAAAATGGCAATCCCCTTGAACCTAGATTTTTGGGTAGCAATAGTATAATTAATCAAGTAAATGGCGAACAACTTAAGCAACTTTCTGACTGGTTGGTCAACAAGCAGAATCCTTACTTTGCAAAAGCTCAAGTTAATAGAATATGGTTTCATCTTTTTGGTAGGGGTATCGTTGATCCCCTTGACGATTTTCGGGCAACGAATCTTCCGATTAATAGTGGATTGCTATCGGCCTTAGAAGAAGACTTTAAAAAATCAGGTTTTAGGATAAGGCCATTGGTTCGAACAATAACTGCATCTGCCACTTACCAGATGGCGCCTCAAATTCCCACTTCGCTTGATGACTTTGGTAATTTTTCTCATTTTAAAGCCCGTCCTTTGCAAGCCGAGGAACTCCTAGATGCACTCTGTAAGGTCACGGGTAAAAAGTTAGTCAAGCAAAGTGTAGGCAATTCAGAAACGGTTCTTTCAATTCCTGGACTTCTTGGTCGTTCGGTTTCCAATGCTGGGAATAACGGTGCTACGATTAATAGGTTTCTTGCTTCTTTCGGAAAACCTTTGCGTTCTCTTACTTGTGAATGTGAAAGGTCGGACGATAATACTTTGGGGCAAGCTTTTCATATGATTTCAGGTGAAGTTGTTCAGGGATTATTAGCCAATCCTGGTAATCGAGTTGATGAGATTATTTCAAAAAATATGGATACGGATACAGCGCTTTCCGAAATATTTTTAATTGCATTTGCTCGGACCCCCTTCAAGTAAAGAAAAAGCAAAAGCTTTGCTGATTTTAGAAAAATCTAAAAGTCCTAAAGATGGATGGGAAGATATAATCTGGGGCGTGGTGAATTCAAAGGAGTTTCTATTAAGACAATAATCAAACACCTTGCCTGCATACCTTTATTAATTAGTTTTTTATTAGTAACCCCGCACGCCCAAGGCAGTGTAATAGAGGACAAATCCTTTGTTCCTAATGATGATTTGGTGCGGTTTGTTAAGGAACATATCGGCAAAGCTTTTTATGGTAATTACATGGGTAAGAAAAAAGTAGGCTGGGAGTCGGACGAAATTAAATTTGTAAAACTTGATGGTGTTATGGTTGTTTCTCAGTTTTCCGAGTCCTATTCCCGAGCTTTGTTTGGCGGAAATAAAACCGAAGTTCAAGATAAAACTGAAATCACCTTCAGTCTCGAAGGTCAGGGCGATATCCTCCAAATAAAAGCTAACCATATCGAAAATGGTGTTGAAAAAACAAGAACTTTAATTAAGCGTAATGGAAAGTTTATTCTTATTACAAAATCTAACGACCGTACGGACGAGAAAGTTGTTTCTAAACCAAAAGAAAACCTTTTAATGCAAAAAAATCTTGAGGATTGGTTGAAGGGTAACCGCATTAAAGGCGATATTTACAGTTGTTTTTCTACTTCTATTGAAGAAGATGATCTCAATATTCCTACTCGCTACATTTACAAATCAAAAAAAATGATAGCTCATAATGGAATTAATATTTTAGTCCATGAGATTGATCAAGAAAGTCACGGTGCGATTTTTTATTCGTTACTTGAAAATGATGGAAAGCTTCATTACGGCAGATTGGGCCGAATTATCGAATATCGCCTTGAAACCGAATCTGATTCAAAAAAACTTGATCCTATTCTGGTCGATCTTATTCAGATTTCAGCAGTCAAACTTGATAAATTCCTTGGCGATCCCATCAAGGTGCTTTCTCTTAAACTTCAGTTTAATTCTGATGATGATTTTGATTTTCCTCAGTCGCATAGGCAATCTTCAATTAGGCAAAAAGATAACTCTTTAATTTTAAATATCAAAAAAGATTTCATTGTGAAAACTGGTAACTTGCTATCCGTTGAAGATCAAAAACAATGTTTGCTTTCTAGCCTTAGTGCCCCATCGGATAGCCCTAAAATCAAATCACTTGCAAACAAAATTGTTGGAGATGCAACTACAGATTATGAGAAGTCTGGCAGGCTTGTGCGTTGGATTTATTCCAACCTCGAAAAAACTTTATCCAAAAATAGTGACAATGCACTTGATATCCTCGATAAAAAAGCTGGGGATTGTACCGAACATACCTTGCTTTTTGTTACCTTGGCTCGCTCTCTTGGCATTCCTTCTCGTGAAGTTGGTGGAATTGCTTACATGGCGGGCGAAAAAATACCAAAAATGGCTTGGCATGCTTGGGCTGAATTTCACGACGGTAGGCAATGGATTTCTGCTGATCCTACTTGGAACCAACTCCTCGTGGATGGTACCCACATAAAATTTAGTGAAGGTTCAACAGACTTGAAATGGCTTAATGTTCTTGGTGGACTTTCCTTAAAGGTACTTGATTTTCAAATACAAAAATAAGCTTAACAGTTGTTCAAAATTTATAGGTGGTTTCAATGTTTTCTAGACGAAGTTTTTTAAAATCGGGCCTTGCTATTTCTGCTACCGCTAACGCTTTGCCTCAAATGGTTCTTGCTTCATCAAAAAGTCCTAAGGTGAAATCTGTAATATTTCTGCATCAATTTGGCGGTCCTAGCCAGATGGATACTTTCGACTTAAAACTTAACGCACCAGAAGCTTATCGTGGGCCCCTCAAGGGAATATCCTCCATCATTCCTTCCTTGCCTGTAGGCGAATTACTTCCCAATATGTCGAAGCTAATGGATCGAGTTACCATAGTGAGAAGCGTTCATCATGAGATGAAGAACCATAATTCCGCAGCTTATTACAGCCTAACGGGATATTCGCCCCCGACTGACGATCAACGACTTCGCGATACTTTGGACTTATTTCCTGCTTATGGCTCGATTGTTAGTAAATTCAAGGAAAAAGTTGGGGTAATGCCACCCTTTGTTTCTTTTCCGCATGTGATCCGAGATGGTTCTATCACGCCGGGTCAGCATGCAAGTTTTTTAGGCAAAACCTATGATCCGTTTTTTATTGGCCAAGACCCTAACTCGGGTGATTTTAATCTTCCCGAACTTGTTTTACCATCTGGAATAAGCCCAGAAAGAATTTCCAACCGCAAGGAAATGATGGCGATTATAGATGCTCAAACCGGTATCCTTGAAAATTCGGCCAAGGCCAAGGCCAAAGGTATTCAAGATAACTACGACCGTGCCTATGAGATGCTAACTTCAAAAGCTATCCGCAAAGCTTTTGATATCTCGTCAGAATCTGTTAGTGTTCGGGAAAAATATGGCAGAACTACTTATGGGCAGTCGTGTTTGTTAGCTAGGAAATTGGTTGAAGCTGGTTCTTCATTTATCAATGTTTATTTTTCCCAACAAATTGGTGGGTGTGAAGGTGGTTGGGATACGCACGGTTTTAGAGATAAACCTATGTACCCAATTATGAAGAATTATCTTATGCCCCTTATGGATAAAACTTTACCCGCATTGATTCTCGATTTGGAAGAACGGGGGTTGCTAGAAACTACATTAATAGTTTGGGCAGGTGAATTTGGCAGAACTCCAAAAATAAATAATATTGCGGGAAGAGATCATTGGCCCCAATGCTATACGGTACTGCTGGCAGGTGGTGGTGTTAAGAAAGGTTTTGTATTCGGTTCGTCAGATTCTAAAGGTGCATTCCCAGCGTCGGACCCTGTCAGACCAGAAGATCTCTCTTCCACAATCTTTCATTTAATGGGTATTAATCCAAAAACGGAAGTTAAGGACAATTTAAATAGGCCACTACCCATCAGTACTGGAAAAGTCATCGAGCAAATACTGATATAAAGCCATATAATGAAGGCTTTTTAAAGCTATTTAGTTATTGCACCATGGGAAGTCCAACTTGGACGAGGGAATTATCGCGGGCTTTAAGTTGGCTAGGTTTACCGGTCAAGAATTCGTCTATTTCCCTAGCAGCTTCTCTGCCTTCAGCAATAGCCCAAACAACAAGGGATTGGCCTCGTCTAGCATCGCCTGCCGCAAAAATATTGGGTTTAGATGTGCGGTAATTTTTACGAGGGGTGCCTATGTTACCTTGTGAATTAATATCAACGCCAAATAAAGCTGGTAAGCTTGTATGTGCCCCTGTAAATCCAATAGCAATCAAAACAAGATCAGCGGGGAAGATAAGGTCGGTGCCCCTGATTTCTTCAAATTGCCTTTCGCCTGTTTCGTCGTAAAACTGGTTGACGCGAACGACATGTAATTCTTTAACTTGCCCTTTGGAATCGCCAACAAATTTAGATGTTTTGATTTGCCAATCTCTTCTGCCACCTTCCTCGTGAGCGGGAGAAAGCCGAAGAATTTTAGGCCAGAGTGGCCAAGGTGTTTCTGGATTATAGTTCTCGGGTGGCCGAGGGTTGTAATCGATTTGTAAAACAGATTTAGCCCCCTGACGATGACAGGTGCCTAGACAATCTGCAGCGGTATCGCCACCCCCGATGATGATAACATTCTTTCCGGTAGCAATAATTTCCTTATCGGTGACCGGCTTATTGAGGCAGCGCCGATTTTGCTGAGTAAGAAAAGGCATAGCCAGTTCAATGCCGCCCAAATTTCGCCCAGGGATTTCTAATTCTCGAGCAATGCTTGCGCCTGTTGCCATTAAAATTGCATCAAAAGAAGAAATAAGTTCATCTGCATCGATCGTTTTTCCAACTTCTGCATTATTAATAAATTTGATGCCTTCCTCTTCCAATTGCTTAATCCTACGGTCAATGTAAAATTTACCCATTTTGAAGTCGGGGATGCCGTAGATGAGGAGGCCGCCGTACATATCATCCTTTTCATAAACGGTGACAGAATGTCCAGCTCGACGAAGTTGCTGTGCAGCAGCGAGTCCCGCTGGCCCGCTGCCTATAATTGCAACATTCTTACCTGATTCTTTGTCGGGCGGGGTTGGAATAATCCAGCCCATTTCCCAGCCTTTATCGACAATGGCAAGCTCAATATTTTTAATGGTGACAGCAGGTGAGGTAATTTCTAGCACACAGGATGCCTCACACGGCGCGGGGCAGGTTTTACCTGTAAATTCCGGAAAATTGTTGGTGCTATGAAGTTCCTTTAAAGCTTCTTGCCAACGGTTTCGATGTACCAGATCATTCCAATCGGGGATGAGGTTTCCAAGTGGACACCCTGTGTGGCAAAAAGGTACTCCGCAATCCATACAACGGGAAGCCTGTGCGCGGATACTTGCCTCGGGAAAGGGCTGATAAATTTCGCCGTAGTCCTTGATCCTCTGGTATACAGGACGGGGGGTGGGTTTTTGTTGTTCAATGTTTATGAAGCCGCGTGGGTCTGCCATAATAATTTTACCATTAAGCCTTTGTGTAAGAGTGGTGCCTTTGTTGTCCGATTATAGCCTTTTGAAATTAACCGTTAACAAGTTCCCATTGTCGTTGTGCAACCCGTTTTTGTTCAAGCACCCTGCGGTAATCCTTGGGGAAAACTTTCTTGAAGTGAGAAAGTGCAGTAGGAAAGTCGTTCACAATTGCATCTGCAACGGTGGAACCGGTATACAAAGCGTGCCTGTTGATCAGATTGCTAATGGTAGCAATGTCCTTGTAATCAACAATAGGAACTAGGTCGACCATTTCGTGATTGCAATTATCGCGGAAGTCACCATTAATATCATAAACGAAAGCAAGCCCGCCGCTCATACCAGCAGCAAAGTTACGCCCTGTTTTACCAAGAACGACCACCACGCCTCCGGTCATATATTCGCAAGCGTGGTCGCCAACCCCTTCGACAACAGTTTTAGCCCCACTATTTCTAACCGCAAAGCGTTCCCCTGCGATGCCTCTAAAATAAGCTTCCCCAGCCGTTGCACCATACAATGCAACATTTCCTATAAGTATGTTTTTTTCTGGAATGAATTTAGATTCCGGGGGTGGGGTGACTATAATCTTGCCACCCGATAAACCCTTTCCAACATAGTCATTAGCATCGCCTCGAATTCGTAGAGTAATTCCTTTGGTGACGAAGGCTCCAAAGCTTTGTCCGGCACTTCCATTGAATTGCAGGTCAATCGTATCTTCGGGCAAGCCCTGTTCGCCGTGCTTTGCGGTTACAAAGTAGCTAAGCAAAGTGCCTGTGGTTCGGTTTTTATTTGCAATTGCACATTCGTATTGAACCCGTTCCGCTCTTTCAATGGATGCGTTACAAATTTTTATCAGTTCCCAATCAATCTGGTCTGCTATGCGGTCCGCTTGTTTTTCTACGCACCTAGTGGGGGTTCCAACTGCAACGGGAGGCATTTGAAGCATCGAAGAAAGATCAACCAGGCTCCCTTTCCAATGTTCAACTTTGCGTTGTTTTAGTAGATCTGCTCTACCTATAATTTCATCTAAACTTCGATATCCCATTGCGCCCAAATATTCGCGTACTTCTTCAGCTACATAGAAAAGATAATTAATAACTTGTTCTGGGGTGCCTTGAAACTGAGCCCTTAAAACAGGGTCTTGAGTAGCAATACCCACTGGGCAAGTATTAAGGTGGCACTTTCGCATCATAATGCAACCCATTGCAATAAGTGGGGCAGTTGAAAAGCCATATTCTTCCGCACCTAAACAAGCTGCAATGATGATATCTCTTCCAGTTTTAAGCTGACCATCCGTTTGTAAACGAACTCTTCCCCTTAAACCATTTCTCACTAATGTTTGCTGAGTTTCAGCTAATCCTAATTCCCAAGGAATACCAGCATGACGAATGCTAGAAAGGGGAGAAGCCCCCGTTCCGCCCGAATCTCCACTAATTAAAACCCTATCTGCAAAACCTTTTACAACACCAGCAGCGATGGTGCCCACGCCAACTTCTGCCACAAGTTTCACTGAAACTTCTGCGTGAGGGTTGGAGTTTTTTAAATCGAAAATAAGCTGTGCAAGATCTTCGATACTGTAAATATCGTGATGTGGAGGTGGGGAGATCAAACCTACCCCTGGTGTACTGTAGCGAGTTTTGGCGATAAAATTATCTACCTTATGGCCAGGCAATTGCCCACCTTCACCGGGTTTTGCCCCTTGTGCAATCTTGATTTGTAACTCCGTTGCATTGGCAAGGTAGTTAGATGTAACACCAAATCTTCCGCTGGCAACCTGCTTGATCGCACTGTTCCGAGAGTCACCATTAGTGTCGCGTTTAAACCTAAGGGGGTCTTCGCCTCCTTCGCCTGTGTTACTTCTACCACCAATGCGGTTCATAGCGATGGCTAATGTTTCGTGAGCTTCTTTGCTAATGGAACCAAAACTCATAGCGCCGGTACAAAACCTTTTTACGATATCCTTTGCGGGTTCGATTAATTCGAGTGGGATGGGCCGTCCTGATTTCTTTATTTCAAGTAAACCACGAATAGTGCAAAGGTTTTCTTCCTCTTCGGAAGCAAGTTCTGAAAACTCTTTATAAGAAGAATATTTTTCCTTACTGATTGAATACTGTAGCTTCTGAATAGTTTCTGGGTTCCACATATGGTGCTCGCCTCGTCTGCGCCACATGTATTCACCACCTATATCTAGTTCCTGTTCTTCGAGATTTTTCTCTTCTGGAAAACCAAAGTGATGCCTGTGCATAGATTCCTTGGCAATGACATCAAGGCTAATGCCTGAAATTCGACTTGGCGTGCCTGTAAAAAATTCATTAATGACATTCGCATCGAGTCCAATGGCTTCAAAAATTTGTGCTGCTCGATAACTTAGTAGCGTGCTGATGCCCATCTTACTGAATATTTTCATCAGTCCTTGATCGATAGATTTTATGTAATTCTTAACGGCAGATCCAAGGCTAAGTGGCGATCCATTATTATCGACCATCATATTGTCCGAATTTAAACCTTCAAAAGTTTCAAACACAAGGTAAGGATGTATAGCACTTGCGCCGTAGCCTATTAAAAGAGAAAAGTGCATAACTTCCCTAGCTTCACCGGTTTCAACAATGATGCCACACCGACCTCGAAGGCCACCTCGAAGAAGATGATGGTGAACGCCGGCAGTAGCAAGCAAGGAAGGAATTGCAACAAAATCTTTGTCCACGCCACGGTCGGAAAGTATAATAATAGTTTTCCCAGATTCCACCGCTTCAGTAGCTTCTTCCCGGACCCGTTGCAAGGCGCTTTTCATCCCTTCAGCACCTTCGCTTCGCTTGAATAAAGTTTTGATGGTTTTACTTTCAAATCCCCCGATATTGCAGCGTTTGATTTTTTCAATTTCTGCTGCGGTTAAAGTCGGGGTTTTTAATCGAAGCATTCTTGCGTGAAGAGCTGTTTCTCCAAGAAGATTAACTTCGCTTCCCAATAATGATTCGGTACTCATCACCACTTCTTCGCGGATAGCATCGATGGGCGGGTTAGTAACCTGAGCGAAAAGCTGTTTGAAATAATTGAACAGCAATTGACTTCTGTTGCTAAGAACTGCAAGAGGAATATCGGTTCCCATACTGGAAACAGGTTCTTTACCATCTTTTGCCATAGGAAGTAAAATACGGTTGATATCTTCTTGGGTATAACCGAAGGCGTGTTGCCTTTCAATAAGTGTGGTGAACTCACGGGAAGCACCTTCTTCAAGTTCAACTTCAGGAAGTTTCTCAAGAGAAAGATGATGTTGCTCAATCCATTCGAGATAAGGAGCTTGTTTTGAAAGTTTACTTTTTATTTCTTTGTCGGTGATGATTCTACCTTCACCTGTATCAACAAGGAAAATGCGCCCGGGTTGCAATCTGCCTTTTTCAAGAATTTTCTCGGGGGCAATAGGAAGAACACCCGCTTCACTAGCAAGAATAACCATACCATCATCGGTAATGATGTATCGACTGGGTCGTAACCCGTTGCGGTCGAGCATGGCCCCAACCAAGGTTCCATCAGAAAAGCAAAGATCCGCAGGTCCATCCCAAGGTTCCATCAAACAACTGCTGTACTGATAGTAAGCCTTTTTGGAAGGATCCATATCTGGTTGGCCTTCGTAGGCTTCGGGCACCATCATAGTAATGGCGTGAGGAAGGGATCGCCCTGCTTGAATCAGTAATTCGAGGCACTGATCAAGAACAGCCGAATCGCTTAAGCCGTCGGATGGTAGAGGGACAATTTGCTCGATGTCTTTGCCAAATCGATCACTTTGCATCATTGAAGAACGAGCTTTAAGCCAGTGAATATTACCCTGAAGGGTATTGATCTCGCCGTTATGGGCAAGGAAGCGGAAGGGTTGTGCCAAGCTCCAAAGTGGAAAAGTATTGGTGCTGTACCTGCTATGGATAACAGCAAGGGCTGAATCCATAAGTGAGTTGTTAAGGTCAGGGAAGTAGTTACTGACCTGATCGGGCTTAAGCATACCTTTATAAATAATGGTTTTGGAACTGCAGCTGGCAAAATACATAGGAGCTGGCTGCCCCGCTTTTGTGTTAGCGGAAGACCAATTCTCAGCTTTTCTTCGTAATGTGTAGAGTTTAGTTTCGAAAACTTCTTGAGAAGTCCCTTTATTACTTTTTGCAATAAATGCTTGTTTCATAAAGGGTTCTTGAGACCGTGCCAGCCAACCAATGCTATTAGAATCAACAGGAACATCACGCCATCCAAGAAATTTAAGTCCCGTTTCTTTACAAAGTTTTTCAAAAGCCTTTTCGCAAGCTGAGCGGTCCGTAGCGTCTTTGGGCAAAAAAGCAAAAGCAACGCCATAAGACCCTAATTCAGGCAAGTTTATAGATAAAGCTGAGCAAACATCGACGAAAAATAGGTGAGGAATTTGAATTAAAATGCCCGCACCATCTCCAGTTTCTTGATCGCAACCACAAGCCCCACGGTGCTGCATATTTAATAGAATTTGTAAACCATCAGTAATGACGGAATGCGTTTTTATCCCTTTAATATTCGCAATAAATCCAACACCACAAGAATCTTTTTCAAATTTTGGGTCATACAAACCATGTTGAAAAGGAGGTAGCGGGATGCTAGATATTTTTTCGTTATAATTCAATGCCATGTTTTATATTCGTCCTGATCCAAATTTAACAATCGGTAAATAAAATCCATCAATCAAGATTGTAGCAAAAGTTGTATTATTAAATAATCGTTATACATCCCATTTTTTAAAATAATCATCAAATTTATGCTAGTTACAGTGATTGATATCTTTTTCTTTATTAATTTATAGTCTATCAGAGAGTTAATGAGTAAGGGGCATTCAATAATTTTATGGTTTTCTATTGCGCAAACTGCTTTGAATCCTCTATTCATATGTTGGGTCCAAGAAATATTTTGAAGTAACAAGGAGTTTTCTATGTCTATGGGTAAGGTTGTTAAATCTGATGTTAAAGACCAAAAGTTGGCTGCTGCAGGCCAAAAAAGAATTCTTTGGGCGGATACAGATATGCCAGTTCTTGCTAAAGTTCGTGAAAGGTTTGCTAAGGAAAAGCCTTTAGCTGGTATGCGGATGTCTGCGTGCTTGCATGTTACCGCCGAAACTGCTAATTTAGCTCGAACTCTTCAAGCAGGCGGGGCAGATTTGGTGCTTATTGCTTCTAATCCCTTAAGTACCCAAGATGATGTTGCTGCAAGCCTTGTACATGATTTTGGTATCTCCGTATTTGCAATTCGCGAAGAAGATAACAACACATACTATCGTCATATTGTTGCTGCTTTAGAACATAATCCCCATATAACGATGGATGATGGGGCAGATCTTGTTTCCGCTCTAATTTTTATGGCTTTGGATCGCCTTAATGAAGTGCACCCCGAAGTTAAAAAGTGGGCTGAAAAGATTTCCCCTGAAAACCGCAAAAAGTACCTTGACCAAATTATTGGTAGTATGGAAGAAACCACCACTGGCGTTAATCGTTTGCGAGCTATGGAAAAAGATGGGGTTCTTCAATTCCCTGTTATTTCTGTAAACGATGCACAAACTAAGCATCTTTTTGATAACCGTTATGGAACTGGTCAAAGCACTTTGGATGGCATCATTCGCGCAACTAATATATTGCTTGCGGGAAGAAAAGTTGTTGTTTGCGGTTATGGTTGGTGCGGAAAGGGTGTTGCTCAACGCTCTCGTGGTCTGGGAAGTCTTGTAATTGTGACTGAAGTAGACCCCATTCGCGCACTAGAAGCAGCGATGGATGGTTTTGAAGTTGCTCCTATTGCAAAGGCTGCCGAAGTTGGCGATATTTTTATCACTGTCACTGGAAATTCTCATGTGATAACTGGCGAACATTTTGCCAAGATGAAAAATGGCGCTATGGTTTGTAACAGTGGCCATTTTGATGTGGAACTTGAACTTCCTGCCTTAAAAGCTCTTTCTTCCATGGTTCTTAGTGATGTTCGCACTAATGTTGATGAATATCAGCTCAAGAATGGCAAAAAAATCTATGTTATTGGGCAAGGTCGCCTTGTCAACCTTGCTGCTGCTGAAGGACACCCCCCTAGCGTTATGGATATGAGCTTTGCAACACAAGCACTTGCTACAGAATTCTGTATCCAAAATAAAGGAAAATTAAGTAATAAAGTTATTGATGTTCCTCTAGAAGTTGAGCGTTATGTTGCGACCCATAAACTTGAATCGATGGGTATTGTGATTGATAATCTGACTTCTGCGCAAAAGAAGTACATGACCGGTTGGGAACATGGAACCTAAAAGGTGTTAGTTTAGGTAAAGAATGCGGTCTAACTTTAACTAGTTAGGCCGTTTTTTACTTACTTTCTAAAATTTTTTGTAGAATTAATGTTTTAGGTCAGTTATATTTAACTAACCTTTGGTGTTTTTATCTGCTTTAAAATGGATTAATGTGTTTCAATCAATTTTTAAAATGATTCCCAATTTATTTACTTTGGGAAATGCTATTTGTGGGTTTTCCGCCATAGTTATTGCATCGAAAATAGACTTATCTATTCAGGATGATGCTACCTCTGCGATTTTGCTTCGGTGGTCTGCTGGAATGATATTCCTTGCAATGGTTTTCGATGTGCTAGACGGGGTGCTTGCTAGGTTAGCAAAGGTTTCAAGCGATTTCGGAGGCCAACTAGATAGCCTTTGCGATGCAATTAGTTTTGGTGCAGCGCCAGCTTTTCTTATTCTTCGACTAGGCCAAGACTGGGATAGTTTTTTCGTTCGTAATGTTTTTGCTTGTCTCGCAGGCCTTTATATGGCTTGTGCAATTATAAGGCTTGCCAAATTTAATCTCGATAATGTTGCTACCGAGACTACCAACTTTAAAAGATTCAAGGGGTTGCCATCACCTGCCGCTGGTGGGTGTATTGCTTCCTTGGCGCTGATAAGATCTCTGGGCGTTACGGAAGTGCCAGGATTTGATCTTCTAACTGCAAAAAATGTTGTAAGTGTATGGACAGTTTTTGGGGCTTTAGTGGTTGCAGTACTAATGGTCTCGCCTTTTTCTTACCCACATCTGACCAAGCATATCTTTCGTAAGAAAATGGTGTTGGGCTCGCTTTTAATTGTGATTTTTGTTCTTCCAATGCTTTACTTTGCGAATGAATTATTGATTTTTTTAATTTTCTGGATCTATGCTCTGAACTCACCCGCAAGACAAATTTTATACATTGCATTTCGCAGAAACATTTTGGAAAATCAGCGGGCCAGTTTGGACGATTTTTACCGCCGTTAAGCAAGTATCTCTTAAAATTTAATACGGTTAAATTTATGTTTACAGGAATTGTTGAGTGCTTAGGGAAGGTTGCGGGCCTGAAATCTCAAGGGGTAGGGTGCTTACTTTCACTTTCTAACCCTCTTTTTTTTAAAAATTCTATCCTTGGTGCAAGCATAGCAATAAACGGCGTATGCCTAACTATTGTTGCTAAAAAAACTAATCTTGTCTTATTTGATGTTGGCCCCGAAACTTTAAAAAAAACTAATCTTGGTCTTTTAAAAGAAGGTGACCTCGTCAATTTGGAAAAGCCTGTTTCTACTAAAAGTGATTTTAGTGGTCATTTCGTCCAGGGTCATATTGATACAACTACTAAATTAATAAAAATTAAGCAGTCCGGGCCTTGGGTTGATATTTGGTTTTCAATCCCCGATTCTATTCAGCCTTTTCTTGTCAGCAAAGGTTCTATTTGCATTGATGGGGTCAGTTTAACGGTGGTTGATGTTACTAAAAATAAATTTAGCGTTGCACTTATTCCCCATACATTAGAGAAGACTAGTCTTCGTAATAAAGGGCCCGGGGATATTGTTAACATCGAAGCTGATATGATAGCTAAGTATGCTATGAGAGCTTATGAACTATTTTTTAAAGAGAAATCCAAAAGCTGATGAATATTTATGATGTACCGGCAAGGCAAACGCAAACTTACCTTACCCAGCTTTTAAAAAGCAGAAACATTTGGCCCAAAAATAAAATGGGGCAAAACTTCCTTGTCGATTTAAACCTTATGGATCTCGTTGTTAATGCTGCAGAACTTACCGCTTCCGATGCTGTTTTGGAAGTGGGTAGCGGTACGGGGAGTCTTACGAATCGCCTCCTTGAAACCGCTGGTGGGGTTTTAAGCGTCGAACTGGATCCCGCTTTTCAGCGCCTTACTGAAGAAAATGTTAAGGAAAGAGAGCGGTTTACTCTGCATAGTGGCGATATTTTGAAGGGCAAAAACCATATCAATTCCAGAGTCCTTGAAAAACTTTCTGAACTTTTAGCGACTAAAGGAATTACAAATTATAAGCTTGTTGCTAATTTGCCTTATGCTGTCGCTACCCCAGTAATGGCTAATTTATTGATCGATAAAAATCCACCTTCTCGAATTGTTGTTATGATTCAATGGGAAATTGCTGAAAAATTGATCTCTAAGCCTTCTTCTAAAGATTATGGCGCCCTTGCTATTCTTTTTCAAAGTATGGCAAAGATTGAAATCATTCGCCGTATTCCTCCTTCTGCCTTTTGGCCTAGGCCAAAAGTGGATTCTGCAATTATTAAAATTGATTCTTGTTCAGAACTTCGGAGTAAGCTTGTTTTTGATGGGGTTAAACCCCAAGATGGGCCGTTATGTTTTAGGAATTTTCTTCGTGGACTGTATGTCCATCGCAGGAAAAATTTGCGCGGGGCTTTACTTGCTGTTCCGGGTAACCACCTTAAAAAAGTTGAAGTCGATGCTAAACTCGAATTGCTAAATATTAAAGGTGATATTCGTGCAGAAACTCTTTCCGTACAAGACCACCTCCGCCTTTGTTTTCACTTCGGCGGGGCTTTACTCGGTTTAGAAGAATAAGTTCTGCAGTTATTGCATTAATTTGATTCGGATTAATGAACTAGTTGATTCTTAGTTCCCTAACTTTTAAAGTAATTTTCTGGAGAAGTGAATTTACATCCACCTCGTTTTTGGTCCTACAAGCTTCTTTTAATTTGATTGCCTCGCGATTAAGTTCCGATGAAGTTGCCAAAACCGATTCTTTTTTAGCCTCAGGAATGTCCACAGCCTTTGGCATCATTCGGGATGTTTGTTCCAAACTTTTTGCCGCATCTTCCAACTCTGCCCAGTTATTTATAAAAAATGATTCCGTAGCAAAAGAAGATTGGTTTCTTGCTCGGGTTAGCAAGTCTTGATAAGGCGGTACGGGTGCGTTGTCTGCCAACGGTTGAATTGAAGCTGCTTTTTCTGATACAGATTGGCACCCTGTCACTAGTAAACATAGATAAAATAGAACTGCAAATAAAATATTTTTCATTGTAGCTTCCTTGATAAAATATACCTTATTTTACCACCTTCCGGACGGACCGTATGTTTCAATACCAGTTTTTGGTGCAAAATTCTGGCTTCCCTCTGGTAATGCTATCAATTCTCTTCCGCGCCTTTTTTGCTCATCGATGTTATATTTGGTGTCATCAACCTTTTCTGGGTGTTCTTTATGATACCTCGGGCCTTCCCAACTTTTGCACCCAGGAGCAAAAATTAGGCTTAATATTATAAATATTCTTAAAAACATTATGGTCTCCGCGGGGTTTTGAAGGTCAAGCGTCCTAATCGAATAATCCTAAAATATCGCAAGAACCTACTTTTTGTTTTAATCGTCAAAATAGGCAATAAACTTTAGACTTTGTGATGGCAAGGTCATTCCTTGAAATGAATAATTGCTAAATCCCTGCGTTTGTGTAAATTAATATTTGGTTAAGTATTGGAAAAAAGCAAAGTTTTGGGAATTATATGGCAGTGGCGAAAAAACCTGACCCCGATGATTTCTTCTCCGACACAAGGATGTCTTTTGGCGACCACATCGAGGATTTGCGCTCTCATTTATTTCTTGCTTTTAAGGGCTTTGCAATTGCTTTCTTCCTTAGTTTTTTTGTTGGTAAGTATGTGGTTGACTTTATTACCTTTCCCGTCAAATCTGAACTTAAGAAATTTTATGAACGCCGAGTTGCTTTGCTTCGATTAGAACTTGCCAACGGAACTGATCCAATTTTAATTGATATAAATAAACCTACAGAATTTACGGGTATGATTTTTTCTCGGGCCCAGTTAGATGCCCTTCTTAAGGGCGAAGCCTCTACCGCAATTAGCGAGATTTTACCACCAGAAAATGTATCCGAAGAACTCCTGAAAAAAGAAACAGTTACTCTTTGGGTTTCTCATAAAGAACCCCTTAAAGAGTCAGCTTTGATGGGAGAATCACAGCGTAGAATTGGCGATTTTGATGCCATGAGTACTCTGAATGTTCAAGAAGCTTTTATGGTGTATTTTAAGGTTTGTTTGGTAACTGGAATTGTCATCGGAAGTCCTTGGCTATTCTGGCAAGGTTGGTCTTTTGTTGGTGTTGGACTTTACCCGCACGAAAAAAAATTGGTCCATGTCTACCTGCCTTTCAGCCTTTTTCTTTTCCTAAGTGGGATTTTCATCTGCGAGTTCTTTGTCATTCCTAAGGCTATAGAAGCCTTGTTGTGGTTTAATGAATGGCTTGGCCTAAAGCCTGACCTCCGTTTAAATGAATGGCTAAGCTTTGCAATTTTTATGCCTGTTGTTTTTGGCGTTTCTTTCCAGACTCCTTTGGTTATGTTATTCCTTGAAAGACTTGGCGTTATGGATGTGCAAATGTTCCAAAGTAAACGAAAGTACGCTTGGTTTTTTATGGCTGTTTTTGCAGCCGTTGCTACACCTTCCACTGACGCTTTCAGTATGCTTTTCCTTTGGGTGCCTATGAGTCTTCTTTTTGAACTTGGCATTATTATGTGCAAGTTATCTCCGTCTAGGCCAGATTATGGCATCGATGTTCCTGATCCCGATGAGATGGTTGGGGTTTAACCAATTCCTTGCAAAGAGCGAGCAATTATTTGAATGATTTTGCAAAAGGTGTTGTTTATTTCATAGGTGCGGGACCCGGTGATCCAGGCCTACTTACCGTTCGGGGACATCAGCTATTAAGTTCTGCAGACATAGTCATATATGACCGTCTTGTTTCGGTACAAATTTTGAGTGGTTTGCCCGAAAATATTGCTAAAATTTGTGCGGAATCTCTTCCCGGGTGTCACCCTGAGCGCATGATAACTTTGGTTGATTTAATGCTTCAAAATGCAAAAAAAGGTTTAAAAGTAGCCCGCTTAAAAGGGGGCGACCCATTGCTCTTTGGAAGGGGTAGCGAAGAAATTGAACCTCTTATAATTAATAATATTCCCTTCGAAATCGTGCCAGGCGTTACCGCGGCTTTGGGAGCTAGTGCTTATGCTGGAATTCCTCTTACCCATCGCGAATTTTCCAGCGCTGTTGCCTTCATTACTGGCCACGAAAAAGACGGAAAAACTGGAAGTTTCTTAAACTGGAACGAAATCGCAAAATTCCCGGGTACTCTTGTCTTTTATATGGGTGTTAAGCGGGCACTTGTCATTCAATCCAATCTCATCAAACAGGGAATGAACCCTCAAACCCCTGTTTCTATCGTTTCAAATGCAACTCTGCCTAATCAAAAACAGGCAAGTACGGTTCTTAGCAGCCTTACCTCGGTTATCGAGATTGAAAAATTTGAACCCCCAGCTATCATTATAATAGGACCTGCTGCAAAATTCTTGGGCCTTTGGGATTGGCGCAGTAACCTTCCTCTTGGCAATGCCTCAGTTCTTATTTCAAGGCCAAAAGGGCAGGCACTTGATTTTTCTAATAAGCTTAAAAATCTAGGGGCACATGTCCTTCAGTTTGATTCGATGGAAATTATTAGCCCGGATTCTTGGGATGGCGTTGACTCCGAAATTCATAACATTTTTTATTATAACTGGCTTGTTTTTACCAGTTCAAATGGCGTCGAAAAGTTCTTTTCTAGATTCTTTTACCTCGATTACGATGCCCGAACTCTTGGAAAAATTAAGATCGCATGCATCGGTCCCTCCACTGCAATTGCCCTGCGTCAATATCATCTGAAAGCTGATTTGGTTCCTGATAAATATGATGCCGAGGGATTGCTTGGCGCCCTTATGCCCTTGGTTAAAGGGGCTAAAATCCTTCTACCTAGGGCTAAGGAGGGTAATTCTCTGCTTACTCTGGAATTGTCCAAAATATGTCAAATTACCGACCTCCCTATTTACTCCCAAAAAAAACCCTCCTTGGAGCAAATCCGTTTCTCCCAACAAACAATTTCTTCCCAACCCATTAATTTTGTTGCTGTGACTAGCTCTAATAGTGCAAAACTTTTGGTCGAATCTTTCAAAGAGCAACTTGAGGCTGGCATTCGATCGGGCAATACTCAGGTTATTGCTATCAGTCCGCTTACCGGCGGGGAGCTATTGCGCGCAGGATGGGACAATATTATCTGCGCTAAAGAATTTACCACCGATGGAATTATTGAAGAAATGGTAAGAATCTGGGCAAATAAAAAGACTCCTTCAAAAAACTTAAACTAAATATGTTTTTATAAAACTGTTTTTTAGCCCAAATCCCTAAACGCATCCCACGACAATAATAATACTGCAATACTGCAAGCAATGGCTATAGAATCGATTACCACACTAGACCGTCCAAAAGGTTGGCCAATTGCAATATCAAGAATAAATAACAATAAAACTAATCCAGCCGCTCCCATGGAACTCCAGCACAACCATTTTTCCATGGAGAAACCCCTTTTAAGCCGCTATTCCCTTAAACATTTATGTTTACAAACTAACATAAACAACCTTATGGGTTAACCTTAAGATTTACTCATCTAGTGATATATATCTTATAAAATGCAAGACTTATCGTAAAATGTAAACTTAAATTCATTCGGGATTCAAAAATATATAAGTTTAAGTATGAATTTATCGCCTGCTCTAATTTTATCGTCACTTAAAGAAAACTTATACTTCAGAATAATCTGCTAGAACTTTTGTGTTTTCTACAACTAAATCACTTAAACGGTCAACAAGTCGCTTTAAATCTTCGATCTCTTCGGAATTTAATTTTATTAATAATTCCTTTACAAAGCTTACTCGGGTGGTTTGGTGTGTTTCAAAAGCTCTGTTGCCAGCCTCGGTTAACGCTACATCGATTTTTCTCTTATCAAGAGGATTTATGCTGCAAGCGATTAAAGCAATATCACGATTTTCCAAAGACCGTATTATCCTTGACATTTGGGCGGGCAAAACGCCTAAAAGTTTTTGAATATCCCCCACATTCATTAAGTCTTTATTCCGAAGGTGGCAAAGGGTCAAAAATTCCATTTCTTTTAGGCCGTTGTTTCTTCTTTTGACCCTTGGTTGGGCCAGACTAATTTGATTGTTTAAGTCTACAATTTGTTGAGCAAGCACGATTATTACTGCAGGATTCGATAGGATTACCATAATATTTACCCAAAGTAGAAATAACAAAACAAATTCAATAACCAAACGAATGTAAACAATAAAGCTATTCGCTGTCAAATTATAAACTATAAATAGTTTGGGGTAAATGCATTGTTTTGCCATCTTGGCTGTGAATGTAGCGGTTCTAAGGGTTTTAGCGTTGGTTGGGTCTTTCACTCCCTTTTCTCTTGTCTACCTATGCTAATTCTTCTCTCTTCCCCCGATCTTCTCTTGTTACTTTTGACTCTTTTTTGCTACTAACAACCTATTACTTCTGAAGTTTTAAATCGAATTTGGCCAAGGACTGGTCTTTATTATGAAGAATTTTCTTAGAGCTTTGCGTTATGCTTGGCCTTATCGCACGAGATTATTTATCTCTGTGGCCTGCGCTATCTGTGCTGCTGTTCTCTGGGGATTGAATTTTACTTCAATTTATCCAGTACTAAAACTTCTTAATAACGACCAAAGTCCACAGGGGTGGGTTGATAACTGCATTGCATTATGTCAAAAAGAAATCGATCAAATTGAAAAGGTTTCTGATTCTCTTACCGAAAAAGCTAAAGATCTCGACAAAGTTGAAAACAACAAGTTTTTCGAGCAGCAACGACGGGAGAACACGCACTCGCTTGTAAAAGTTGAAAGTAAGCTTGTTTATGCTCGTAAACAGATGGATTGGTACCTTGTTGCACACAAATATATCTATGCATATTTGCCTAGAGATAGTTTTGTTACCCTTGCGTATGTGCTTGCAGTGGTTATGGGTGGGGTTATCATCAAATGTATTTTTGAATTCTTTCAAGAATCGCTGGTAGGAAGTGTTGTCAACCTAACCCTTTATGATCTGCGTAATCGATTTTACAGAAATGTGGTGCACCTCGATGTGGATCAGTTTGGAGAGCAGGGCACTAGCGAATTAATGGCAAGGTTTACCAACGATATGGAGTCTGTTGGTGCTGGCATCAAAACCTTATTTGGAAAAGTTATTGCAGAGCCTCTGCGTGCCATAAGCTGTATTATTTTTGCTGCTATTATCAGCTGGCAATTGACTCTTTTATTTTTAATTTTGGTTCCGGTTGCAGCTTTCATCCTTGGAAAAATTGGTAGGCTTATGAAGCAGGCAACCAGGCGCTTGCTCGAGCGAATGTCTAGCATTTATAAAATCCTGCAGGAAACTTTCCAAGGTATTAAAGTGGTAAAATCTTATACGATGGAACCTTATGAGCGCAGGCGTTTTAGAACTGCAACTTATGATTATTATTTAAAATCAATGAGTGTTGTAAATATAGATGCTGCCGCTGGACCTATTATTGAGGTCCTAGGACTTGCTGCAGTAATAGGCGCATTGCTTGCGGGATCTTTTCTTGTCTTAAAACATGAAACAATGCTCTTTGGTATGCGTATGAGTCAGCATGCCATCGAGCCTGAAAGTTTGCTTCAGCTTTATGTTCTTCTTGCAGCGATTGCGGATCCCGTGCGCAAGTTATCTAGTGTATTTACAAAAATTCAATCTGGGTGTGCAGCATCCGATCGTATATTTCAATTTATGGATAAGCAACCTAGAGTAAGCTCGAATTGCGAAGGGCCTTGCCTTATCAAAAATGCGAAAGGCTTGTTTTTAGATTACTCGGGCGAAAGAGGTGATGGTTCGCTTAAATCTGTAGGAATCGATAAGCCTTTTATCGAATTTAGAGGGGTTTGCTTTAGTTACAATCCAGGAAAACCTATTGTCTCTAATATCAATCTTGCAATTGCTGAGGGCGAAACTATTGCAATTCTTGGGCATAATGGCTCAGGAAAAAGCACCCTTATGGGTATGATTCCAAGATTTTATGATCCAGACCACGGTACCATTTTATTGGGCGGGGAAGATTTAAGAAAAATAAACCTTCGCAGTTTGCGTAAAAAAATTAGTGTTGTTACCCAAGAAACCGTTCTTTTTGATGACACCATTTACAATAATATCGCCTATGGCACTCGGGGAGCTACCAAGGAAAGTATTGAAGCCGCGGCTAACAAAGCGTTTGCCCATGATTTTATTGTTAATCTACATAAGGGATATGAAACCCTTGCGGGCGAATCGGGCAATAAGCTTTCCGGAGGGCAGAAGCAGAGAATAGCACTTGCTAGGGCTATTCTTCGCGACCCTGCTATTTTGATTTTGGATGAATTTACTAGTCAATCGGATCCTGAAAGTGAAGCCCTTATTCATAAGGTGATGCGTGAGTTTCTAAAAGGCCGCACTTCCTTTGTTATAACCCATCGGTTGCATACTTTAGAAATCGCTGCTCGAATTATTGTGATGGATGCGGGCCTTGTTGCAGGTGTGGGAACCCATCAAGAATTAATTGTGAATTGCCCAGTTTATCAGCGTATGTTTGATGTACACGGGAAAAGGCTATCGGCCTAATTAATCTATGGCCTCGCAAGATTTAAATTGCTCTGCGTTTGAAGTTCTAAAAGACGAAGTTAGAATTGTTACCCCAACTTCCTTTATATTTTTTTTGGTATTTGTTACAGCTCTTTATTTTACTTTCTTTCATCATTTAGAGGTGCGTGATTTCTGGAGCAGTCACGAGGCTCGGTCTGCTATGGATGCCATCAGTATTCTAGATGGTACGGGGTCTACAATCCCTAAGTTGTTTGATGGAAGCGAGGAACTACAAAAACCACCCCTTTATTATTGGATGGTTGCAGGGATAAGTTGGTTACGGGGCGTGCAAGTGGATGCGATTTCGGTCCGGTTGCCTTCTGCGGTTGCAGCTTCAAGTATCATTATTCTTATTTTTACCTTTCTTTGGGCAAATCATAGCTTTATTTCTGGGATTATCAGTAGTAGTTTGCTTTTAACTTGCATTCACTTTGGTTGGCTTGCAAGAATCGGTCGGGTTGATATGGCACTCACTTTTTTTATCACGGCTAGTGTGCTGGCTTTTTATCAAGCAGGTCAATCAGAGGCTGGAAGAAAAAAACTCTTTTTACTTTTTACTTATGCTTCTTTATTAATCGCAATTTTGTTGAAAGGTTTGCCTGCCTTATTGTTGGTATTACCCCTGTTTGCTTCTTGGATAATGGTCGTAGTAATTCGTACTAGAACAAGAGAAACAGTCCCAGATTTGTTACGCAAGGTTTTTGTTTTATTGCAAAATTATCAAGCTTATGTTGGTTTGTTTGTCGTATTGCTTTTGTCGGGAAGTTATTTTTTTTGGATTAATTGGCAAAGCGAAGGGAAGTTCTTTGAAGTTTTTTTTGGCTACCATCATTGGACAAGAGCCTTTGGAAATGGTGCGCTTAGATCTCATCCACCTTGGTTTTACTTTACTCAGTTCTTTATTGATTTTGCACCTTGGTCTCCTTTCTTTTACTGTGCCTTGGTTGGTGTTTTTTGCTTCAAAAATTATAAGCTTGGTTCTATTCAGTGTTTTAGTTTAACTTGGTTCTTGGTTATGATTCTTATTCTTTCGTTAGTAAGTTATAAAAGGGCTGATTACCTGCTACCCGCATATCCGGGCGCTGCAATTTTCTTAGGGGTTTTGATGGCAGATGGTTTTAAACTTTGTCTTTCTAAAAAACTTTTAACTATCAAAATGTTTTTACCAGCGCAAATCGCCCTACTTACTGTAAGTATTTTGGGGTGGATTTGGTTTGTTGATTTTCACCTTCCCAGACTTGAACCTTACAGAGAAATGAAATCTGCTGCAAAAATAATTCGTGAGAAAACTCCTGCTAATCTTTTGTTTTTTAATCTGGAGTCTCACGCTCTAGCTTTTCATACAGGAAAACCACTAGAAACTGTTGTAGGATGGGGGAATCTGGAACAACTTGTTGCTCTTAATAAAGAATCTTTTGTGCTTACTTCTCTCGATAATCTTCCCGAAATTTCACAAAAATTGCCCGGATTTAAATTCAATGTTCTTTATCAAAAAGATATTTTTAAAACAAAAGGCCTTAGCCGTCCTTTTGTTTTTATTAAGATATACCCTGTGAACGAAACTTAATTTTTGCTTTGAAAATCGTATGAATGATAACCAATTAATACCAGTTGCAAAATGTTCGATTAGTTTTTTGCTTTTTGCTCCGTTAGACGAGTTACCCACCCTTAAGCAAGGGTTTAAAAAATGGTTTGATTTTATCTCTACCTTTGAAAATAAAATCGAAGTTATAGTTGTTGCATACGGGTCGATTAAAAGTGAATCAGATTTATTTGATCTGAAAGAATCTATGCAGAAAAATGCTCCTAAAATTCTTTGTAATTCTATTAACTTTCTTGAATCTATTTCTGAATCAGAAGGCGATGCTCTGAGGGTCGGATTTGAAAACTCTAAATATAATATTGTTTTAGTTTCTCCAGCTTTAGCTCGATTTTGCCAACCTACTGTACTCAAAACCTTATTTGAAAATTTAGAACAATCTCACATTGCAGGGGTCGCTCGTGTATTTGAAACATACCCGTGGTGGTTAAGGATTTACAGTTTTCTTAAAGGGGTATTGTGTAGGTTATTTTTATGTATGCCAGTTGAAAAAGTTTGTGGTTCTTCATCTATTATGGGCAGAGCTAAAAGTTGGTTGTTTTGGTTTATTTATGGCATAAGGTATCAAGATTCTTTTTCACCACTTAGGCTATACAGGCGTGAAGTTCTTAGTAGTTGTTTGCCAAGTTCCAAAGGGAATTTTTGGAATGTAGAAGTCTTGGCAAAAGCAAATTTTATTGGTGCTTATTCTTTTACCGAGCTTCATTTGCCTGAATCCGATTCTAACTCCAATAAAAGTATTATATCCTTTTGCGGTGATAAATGGTTTTGGTCCGATTTCTATCGTTTATTGTTATCACCAAGTTTTTCGCCCTTTTCTCAATCGCAAAACATGAATCTTGGTAATAATCCTCTTCCCTCCCAAATGGGCAGGCAAGATTAACCTTTTATTCTTTAATAATTGTTATCAGTATCTTGACGGCGAACTTTCTTGCCTTAGGATTGACTGCATGCCGAAGTGGCGAAACTGGCAGACGCGCTAGCCTCAGAAGCTAGTTCTCGCAAGGGAGTGGAGGTTCAAATCCTCTCTTCGGCACTTAGAAAGAAAAGGGAAGACCAGTTCCCTTTTCTTTTTTATTAGTTATTTGATTTTCAAAGGAATCGATTTTAAAAGTAAATCTCTTATTTCAGAACCTTTCGCACAATTCTTGAAGTTTTTATGGAATGAAGCCAAGGCAACCTCATCAAGGCTGTTTATTACCCTTAAAATCGGATGAAACCGCTGCACCGAAACACTGATTGAAGTTACATTGCAGGAGGCTAAAAACGCTGCACCTAATGGGTCTGAGGCCATCTCACCACAAACTGTTATAGGCTTTTTTGCGTTATGTGCATGTTGAATTGCGGTGGACAAAATGTTAAGAAATCCAGGATGGCAAGGGTCGCATTGTGAAGGGCCTGCTTCATCGTTTCTATCAATTCCAAGTACTGAAGAAAATAAATCATTGGTGCCTAAAGCAAAAAAATCCGCTTTATCTGCCCAAAATGGCATCATCGGTATCGATGCTGCTGTCTCTATCATCAGTCCCAGAGGGATCTCGGAATTGTGTTCTAATTTTTCCTGCAGCAGCGATTCTTTAGCATCTTGTAGCGTTTGTAATACAAATTCTAAGGTGTTAGTTGAAGCAACTAGCGGAATTAGTATTTTTGGATTGCCTTCTATCCCTGCTCGCATAATGGCACGAACTTGCTCATAAAAAAGTTTTTGTAACGGCGGTGAATCAAGGACCTTGCGCCAATCATAGGCTCGGGATGCCGCCCCACCTATATCCGATAGTGACGCAAGTTTATCGGGCCGAAGATCAAAGGTACGAATGGTGGTGGGCTTACCATTCATATTCCGTAAAAGTTTAGAGTAGATTGCGAATTGTTCTTCTTCGGTAGGAATAGTCCTGCGAGCAAGGAGCATAAATTCGCTACGAAAAAGCCCAACTCCGCCAGCGCCTAAATTTAATGCGGTAGGAACTTCCCAAAGTAAGTTGATGTTTACAAAAACCTTGGGGAATTTGTCTGGATTTATTAGGCTAGGATAAGTCGGTTCTGTTTGTTCTAAAGTATGAACTGTATTTTGAAGTTTACTTTCACTTGGGTTAATACTTACTAATTGACCAGGACCATCTAAAAGAACTATTCGTCCCGAAGAGAGAAGATCGGGAAAACCTTCGCCCAATTGCATCATAGGTATACCAAGTGCCCGGGCAAGAATAGCTGCATGGCATTCAGGGCCACCTTTTTCGACAATAACCCCCGCTAGTTTTTCTGGACTAACAGCAAATAATTCCATTACCGAGGCTTCTTTACAAACCAGAATAATCCTCTGCTCTAAGACATTGCCCGACTTTTGTGGCCTCAAATTCCATAAGACTTTAAGAAAAACATCTTTAATATCGTAAATGCGTTCTTGGAAAAAAGGTGCCTTGATTTTCTGGAATGCTGCTAAGTATTTATCAAGCGTCGAAATAAGCGCAGTCTCAGAACTCATCCCTTCCAAAACACAAGCCTTCAGATCGTTTTCAATTGTTCTATCTTGCAAAATCATTAACTGCGCATCAAGAATTGCACCGTGGTCTTGGCCAACCAATTGGGCAATGCGAATACTCATTTCTTTCAGTTCTTCTTTGGCTAAGGCCATACCCCTAGCTAGCCTTTCTTGTTCAACCTCTAAACTTGCGGGCTTAAATGCGGTGGTGGAGCGCCATTCATCAAGGCTATCAAGAGAATGAGTTCTACCAACGCCCACGCCGGGACTTAGAACACGGGCCGAGAGTTCCTGGGGGGAATTGTAAGATTCGGCCGATGCAAATGGTTCGTGAGTTGCAGCTGTCAACTGTGAAAGAAGCCTTGCATCCGAAGCCACGGTTGTCAGTTGTGCAGCCACCGTAACTAAAGTTCTAATTTCATTAATAGAAAAAGTTCTTAGTTCTTCATTTTGAATAACCAAAACTCCCACCAAACTACCAGCTTTTACAAGGGGAACACCTAAAAATGATAAGTAGGGGTCTTCGCCAACTTCAGGAATATATTTAAATCTTGGGTGGGAAAATGCATTTGCGACCATAACGGGACGCATCGTTTCCGCTACTAAGCCTACAAGTCCTTCCGAAGTTTTGATTTTAACTTTTCCAACAGAATCTTTTCTAAGTCCAACGGTTGCAGCAAGAACTAAAACCGTGGCAGAACTTTCGAGAAAGTACACAGAACAGACATCAGCTTTAAAACGACTAGATATTAAAGCTACTATGTTTTCAAGTGTTTCTGCAGGATCACGAGTGTGAGCAACAAGTTGGCTTGTTTCTTCCAAGGTTAAAAGTAGAGGGTCTTCGTGGTCGTTTGACTTCGTGGTCATTACATTCTCAGATGGAGAACTGGTAACTTTTAAGTCCATTTAAAAAATCCCTTTCGCTCCAGCATAGATTCCAGAGTAAATCGGGAGAGATTATTTAGCGATTCAAGAACCTTCTAATTTTATCTTCCTATATTTCAAGGAAGTTTGCAACAGTTAGGATTACAAGGAGGCAAATTTGTTTCACAAAGACCTGTTCTCTGGTTCCCCGATGGCTTCGCAGGTAAGGACCATTTTTTTTCTAATTTAATGCTTTCACAGTTAGGGCATCTTGCTTTTTCCCCTGCAAATACCAAGGTCTCAAATGCATAATCACATTTCTTGCAGATAAATTCGTATAGGGCCATTGGTCTATTTCTAGTTCCTTTTTCGCTTAATCAGTTCACTTGCCTTGTATAAAAAAGATTTTTCCTCTGCAGTTAAGCTACTTGAACCTTTAAGGGAAATCTTTTCAAGTATTTGGTCTACTCGGGTAACCATTTCTTCAGATAAAGCCAATTCTTTAGGTTCATATCGAGGGACTGATACTTCTTCTTGATAAAGCCTAAGGTTTGGCTTTTTTCTAAATAATTTCAGCGATGGTATTTTTTCTGGTAGCAATTTCCATCGAAAATAATGATAAAGTAAGGCAAATAACGAACCCGATAGATGAACTTCAACTGCAACAGAACCCTGCTTCCCTGAAATTAAATTCAAGGCATCTAACGCTACAAATAATACAGCCATTATCCAGACGGGCATAGGTATGATGAAAAAAAGCAGAATGGTGCGGTTGGGAAACCAGCACGCAAAAAGAATGATAACCGCGCTTACACCACCCGAGGCACCTAGGCAAACCGCAAAGGCTTGGTGTAATCCGGATAGGTATCCTAAAACAAAAATAATCCCACCAATAAAAATGCTGGTTAAGTAAAAAAGTAGAAACTCCTTTCCCCCCAGCACATCTTCAACTTCTTTACCAAACATCCATAAAACAAACATATTCATAAGAAGGTGAAATGGATTCGCCATACTATGTAGAAAGCCATAGGATAAAAGTCGCCAAACCTCACCTTGCATTACTTTTTTGGGGTCAAGAACCAACCATTCTGTAATAAAACCGCTTTCTCCGAAATCCGTGCCTGTGTTTCTTGTGATAATTTGCAGAATAAATAAAAGAACATTAATTCCAACGAGCCATTTACAAACATTAACCCAAGGCGTTCCATAAGAAGCTTGGTAGTTACTTTTATAATAATCGCGGTCGTAAACTCCCATAGGAGTAAAAGTCCTTAGTTATTTTGAATTCATTGAATCACTAGTCACTTTTATCTTAGGATATTTACTTGTAATTAAGAAACACTCAATTAAGTTAATTTAATCTTTTTTGATTTTAACTTGATGATGAAGATATTGGCGGATTATGAAATTAAGTGAATTAACCAATGGATTATGTGCAGTAATTGCTGAAAAGGGCGTTAAACAGCTTATAACTTTATCGAATCAAGCATTGAGTTTGGGTGCGGACCTCGTGGAACTTAGGTTGGATCTACTCGAAGAAGAATTTTCGATACCAGATATTTTACGCTCTATTTCTGGCCCAAAACTGGTGACCATTCGAAGAAAATCGGACGGTGGTTCCTGGATCCAAGATGAACAAACGAGAATTAATTTTCTTTTGCAGGCCCAGCAGTTCGGGGCTCAGGCAATCGATGTAGAATCAGATTGTTTTCATCATTTTCAAGCTTCTGACTTATGTTTACGAATTCTTAGTTTTCATCATTTTGCTGAAACCCCAAATAATATTAATGCCTTGCATAAACAATTTGAATCTTTGCAGCCTGATTTGGTGAAAATTGCCTGTCTTGCAAATAAGAATTCCGATGTTGTAAGAATACTTGGCCTTTATGATCAAGCGAAGATACCATTGATTGCATTCTGTATGGGTTCGATAGGCTTTCCTTCTCGAATTTTATCATTAACCAAGAAAAGTCCGTGGATGTATGCCAATTTTTCTTTGGAAATGGTGAATGCGCCAGGAATTCCGACTTTAAATGATGTTAGAGCGATTTATGATTTGAAAAATTTGTCGACACAAACGGATATTTTTGGTGTGGTGGGTGACCCAATTGGCCATAGTATGAGTCCAGTTATTCACAATGCCTGTTATCAATTCTTGGGTTATAATGGAGTTTATTTGCCTTTTCATGTTGCTACGGCAGATTTTGAAGCCGCTCTAAAAGGTTACGAGTGCCTTCCCGTGAAAGGTTATAGCGTTACTATTCCACATAAAGAAAAAGCTTTTCAATTCGCAAGCTCGTGTTCAAGCTTGGTAAAAGAAATTGGTGCCGCCAATACTCTGGTTAAAACCAAGGATGGGTTTTATGCGGAAAATACAGATGCAACAGGTATCTTAGCTGCTCTTGAAAATAGGCTTGGTAATACTCTTTTAGGTAGAAAAGTACTGATTCTTGGTGCTGGTGGGGTTTCTAGGGCTGCTGTTTTTGCACTTAAAAAAGCTGGTTGTATTGTTCATATCACTAATCATAATCGCGATCGTGCAGAAAAGTTGGCCCTAGAAGCTAAAGTTATTTGCCTAGATTGGAATAATAGGCATAACTTTAATTCTGGGCTTTTGCTAAACTGCACCCCGGTTGGTATGGATCCACTTGTAAATGAGACACCTTGGGATTCTAATTCTTTCTCGAAGGACCATATTGTATTTGATACCGTGTACAATCCGATTGAAACTCGTTTCCTGATGGAGGCTAAAAAAGCACAAGCTATCACGATTGATGGTTTAGAAATGTTTGTGTGTCAGGCTGCGGAACAATTCAAGCTTTTTACATCCTTAAGTGCATCTTTGGATGTAATGAGAAACACTGCTATGAAAAAGTTGCGCAAAACAGAAGTTTAAAAAGGAATAGTTTTACTAATGCTTAAGAAAAATGTTTATTTGATTGGGCCTCGTGGGTCAGGAAAGTCTACCGTTGGAAAGTTACTGGCGCTTGAATTAGGTTGGACTTTCGTTGATGCTGATGAGGTATTGGAAAATAAAAGCGGCAGAACGATTTCTGATATTTTCACAACGGATGGGGAACCTGCTTTCCGCATCTTAGAAACTGAATCATTGCGCGAAATTTCAAACTCTTCTAAACAGGTCGTTGCAACAGGTGGTGGCGTTATTCTCACTAAAAATAATCGCAAAATTATGGGTAAAAATGGCATTGTCGCTTTCTTACAAGCCGATGAGAATACCCTAGCTAAAAGAATCTGGGAGGATCAACTTGCAGGCAAAATCAGGCCTGCTTTGCTTCCCATCTTTATTCCCATCGAGGGCGTTGAACCAACTCCTCTTTCCGATGACCCTCAAATAAACATTTTAAATGAAGTTAAAGTTGTTTTAGAAAAACGCAGGGCCATCTATCAGCAAAGCTCGGAGATTTGTTGTAATGTTGATAATGATATGCCTTTAGAAGTTGCGAAATCTCTCGCTACTAATTTAAAAGCAATGAATTGTTTGGAGTTTTAATGTCGCTTCCGGTGATAATCTGGTTAGGTTTTGTTTTTGTTACTGGAGCATGTGTTGGTAGCTTTATCAATGTTTGTGTTTTTAGATTGTTAGCTGAAAAAAGTGTTTTTTGGCCCGGCTCACATTGTGCTAGTTGCTTAAAACCTATTTCTTTTTTTGATAATATTCCCATTTTAAGTTATGTTTTGCTTCAGGGGAAATGCCGTAGTTGTAAATCTTTTTTCTCTGTTAGATATTTGCTTGTTGAAGTGTTTACGGCTTCAATGTTTTTAGCAGTATTTCTTTTAGACATTTTTTTTAATGTTCCAAATTATAATATTGTAGATGCTAATAGGTGGCAAATTGGTTTTGGTGTAATACCGTTTAGTTGCTGGGCAACTTTTATTTCGCATGCGACTTTACTTTCTTTTTTATTAACTGCATCACTTACAGATCTTGAAAAAATGGAAATTCCATTAGGCATTACTGTAACGGGAACGATATTTGGTATTATTTTTTCAGCTTTTCAGGCTTGGCCATTTCCTGATGATCTAGGAAGTATTCGACAGTTTGAGTTCGTGTTAAAAGATTGGCCCGTAAAACCAAATCTCCCGCAAGGTTCAATTCCTTGGCCTGTGTGGTTTCCTGATTTACAATTATTTTCAGGTAATAGTTTCTTAAATGGAATTTTAAGTTCATTAGCAGGGATTTTTGTAGGTACTTTTTTGGTCCGAGGTATTCGGTTTACTTATTCCGTGGGCAGGGGAATTGAAGGAATGGGTTTAGGAGATGCTGATCTAATGATGATGGTAGGTGCTTTTTGGGGTTGGCAATTAGTTGTTGTTGCTTTTTTTCTTGCAGTTATACCTGCTTTCTTTTTTGGAATTCTTCAGTTGTTTTCTAAGGGTGAGCAGGCTTTTCCTTTTGGGCCTTCGCTTGCTATTTCTTCTGTCGCAACTTTTTATTGCTGGAGATACCTTTCACCCTATATTCAGCCTGTTTTTTTTGAATTTCAAGTCTTATTCATTTTAACTTTATTTAGTGCTGTTTCTTTATTGATTATTAGTTTTATTTTCAGATTGTTAAATAAGTTCCGTTCACCAGAACTTGGGGGTTGAATCGGTTATTTGATATAAAATTAATAGGTGTATGCAATTTTATAAGATGGAACTGTTTATGCTTCTTAGTTTATTTAAAAATCTTTTAGGGTTTATTCCTTGGACTATTCTCCTTTTCGCATTGTTGGTTGTTTATCGCCCTGACTTCTTTTTTAAAACCGATGTGCATAAACAAAGCAATTCTACTAGATCTGCGATTTCTGTTCCCGTTACAGTTGATAAAGTTATTGCTCGATCTTTGGCACGAACTATCAAGGCTACTGGTTCTTTTAAAGGGTTAGAAACAATTGCAATTATTTCAAAAGTGGAGGGCAGGGTTAGTAGGGTATTCCACGACATAGGTGATGAGGTATATCCGGGTGAGCCTTTGCTTTCGATTGATGAGACAGATTTTAAGCTTGGAGTTTCTGAGGCTAAAAGATCCTTGGAACTAGAAATGTCTAAACTTGGTTTATCTGAAATGCCTAGCGATAAATTTGATCTCAGTCGCTTGCCTATGGTCGCAAAAGCCAACATTCTTGAAAAAAATGCATCTAATAAACTTGAAAGATTTAGAAGGCTGGGAACCGCTTCTTCAATTGAAGAGCGTGACCAATACGATACAGAAGCAAAGGTTGCAAAGGTAAATCTGGAAAATGCAATTCTCGAAGCTAATACTTCTTTGGCTACTGCTCGTTATAAGCAGGCATTACTGTATACAGCAGAGCAAAAACTTAAGGATACTAAGTTGGTAGTTCCTTCAGTGGTTCAGCCTGGTGGATCAGATTATTCTAATTATATATCTTTATTAGATGGAAAAACTCCTTTTATTGTTTATCATAAAAGTGTTTCTGAGGGTGAATTAGTTCATCTGAATCCTACTGAACCGCTTTTTCGGATCACACTTGATCGAGTTTTAAAACTTCAAGTTGCATTATCTGAAAGAGAATTATTGCGTGTTAAGGTTGGGCAAATTGTTTTGGTTCAGGTTGAAGCTTATCCTGGGAGAAGCTTTACTGGTGCCCTTGCTCGCATTTACCCTACTATTGATCCGAGTAGCCGAACTTTTCTAATTGAAATTGCGGTACTTAATATTAAGCGTGAACTTAAGCCTGGTTTTTTTGCCAAGGTTTCTATCGAAATTGATAAAGTCGATAATGTTTTGACTGTGCCTGAAGAATCTATAATTACTTTTGCAGGTGTTAATAAAGTTTTTAAAATTGAAGGTCAAAAAGTAAAGGCGTGCGAAATAAAAATAGGTCAGAGGATTTTAGTTTCTAACGGTAACCAAGTTGATAATTGGGTTGAAATTATAGGCGGACTTAAAATAGGTGATCAGATTGTTACAACTGGCCAAAATAGCCTTGCTGAAGATTCTATAGTTAAAATCCGTGAACCTAATTTACTCGACCCCGAAAGTAATAAAGATTTCTAATGGCAATATGGGACCTATGCATTCGAAGGCCAGTTTTTACTTCTATGTTAATGGCGGCCCCTATCGTCCTTGGCCTCTTTGGTTATTTTCGCCTTGGTGTTGACCTTTTTCCTGATGTTGATGTTCCCGTTGTCATCGTTACTACCACCCTTCGTGGGGCTAGTGTTGAAGAGATGGAAACCAGTGTTACCAAACTTATCGAGGAGACCGTTAATACCGTTAGCTCAATCGATGAACTTCGATCCACAACTAAAGAAGGGGTCTCTACTGTTGTTGTCCAATTTAGGGTAGAGAAAAATGGTCAAGTTGCTGCTGAAGAAATTGAAGCCAAGGTTAGATCAGTTTTAAACCAGTTACCTCTAAATACCGATACACCTATTATAGATCGTTTTGATATTAGTGCTGCTCCCGTTGTTTCTCTTGCTATTTCTGGTAAAAGGGATCTGCGCGAAATCACTCATATCGCCAAGAAAACTATTAAAGAAAATCTTGAAACACTTACGGGGGTTGGGGCAGTTACTATTGTTGGAGGACGGCAGCGTGCGATTCAAATTACAGTCGACCCAGACCGACTATTAAAATATCCAGGCATTTCTATCGCAGAAGTTCGCAACACTCTCCTTAAAGAAAACCAAGAATTGCCCGGGGGTAAAGTTGACCAAGGTAAAGTCGAGCTTTCTCTGCGTACTATTGGCAGAGTGATCTCTGTTCAAGATATTCGAAAATTGATCATTACTTCTCGCAACGGGCTTCCTATTCGAATTGAAGATGTTGCACGAATTGAAGATTCCTTTGAAGAACCTCATAATCTAAGTCGGCTTTGGACTGCTTCTGAAAATCAAATAAATTTAATTTCTTCAGGTGGGAATGCAGTTACTTTGTTTGTTCAAAAGCAGACTGGTGCGAATACCGTTCAGGTGGTCGATAGGGTACGCGCCCGACTTGATGAATTAATAACCGCATTGCCTCCTGATATTCGTATTGAAACAATACGCGATCAATCTCGATTTATTCGCGGGGCAATTGAAGAGATTAAACGCCACGGAGCGATGGCTGTTGTACTCGTTAGCCTTACAATTCTTATTTTTATTAGGGATTGGCGTACAACATTGATTGCATCGTTTTCGATTCCTGCTTCGATTGCGGGTACCTTTGCGCTTATGGATTTTCTTGGGCTTACTCTTAATAATATGACGGTACTTGGTTTAATTCTTGCGGTCGGAATTGTCATTGATGATGCGGTTGTGGTCCACGAAAATATATTTAGATATATGGAAGAAAAGAAAAAATCTGCACTCGAAGCTGCGGGGCAGGCCACTTCTGAAATAGCTATGGCGGTTACCGCAACTACTTTGTCCCTGGTTGTTATTTTCCTCCCTATCGTTTTTATGGGGGGCCAAGTTGGTAGGTTCTTCAATAGTTTTGGGCTTGTCATTGCTTTTGCAATTCTTATGAGTCTGTTTGTTAGCTTAACTATGACACCTATGCTTTGTTCCAGATTTCTTAAATTAGAGGAAATTATTCATGGCACAAAATCTGGCATAGTTTGGCGCTTTGTTGAATCTGTTTATATGGTTATTTTGCAATATGCGATGGCACATCGCAGCTTTATAATTCTTCTTTCTGTGGGATTATTGTTGTTCACGCCCTGGCTTTTTACAGTGGTAGGGATGGAATTTGTCCCCCGGGATGATCAGGGGGAATTTCAAGTCGCAATTCTTTTGCCCGAAGGTTTTTCCTTAGAGCGTGCTGACCAAGAAGTGGGTAACCTCGAGCAAAAATTTCGCTCTCTTCCGGCAGTTACACATACTTTCACCGTGATTGGCGATACCACGAGTAGGTTAGGAAAAGGGCAGGGCGATATTTCTACTGCTAATATTTATGTAAGGCTTCACGATTTAGGAAATAGGAGTGTCAGCCAGTTTGATGTAATGAAAATGGCCCGTGAAATTGTCTCAGATTTTCCTGATTTGCGTGCTTCCGTTCAAGATATTTCTGCTTTTCAAGAAACTGGTTTTAAGCAAGTTATGGTGGATCTTAATATTCGTGGTCCAGATATCGAAAAATTAAAGAATATTTCCAATGAAATGGTTGCTTGGATGAAAACGCAACCCAATTTTGTTGATGTGGATTCAAGTCTTTCTTTTCGAAAGCCTGAACTTCTTATCGTGCCAGATAGGGATCGCCTTTCCGATTTAGGGGTCTCACTCGATACCCTGAATTCTACCGTTAATGTCCTAGTTGGTGGAGAACCAATCGGAAAATTTAAAGAGGAAGATGAACAGTATGATATTTGGTTAAGGGCAGATAAACAATTTCGTAATGATAAAGAAACTATCTCTCGATTAACATTACCTTCAATTAAGCCTGGCATTGGGGCTGTCGAGTTGGGGAATGTTGCCACCATTCGGAACGCTCTTGGCCCCGCAAGTATTGAAAGGTTTTACAGACAAAGGCAGGTAGTTCTTTCTGCAAATTTAGAAGGTATGCCTACAGGAAAGGCCGTTGAAATTATTAAACAGAAGTTGAAAACAATGGATTTGCCACCCAATTATCAATATGAGTTTCTTGGCCAAGCCAAGATGCTTGCGGAGCAAGTTTCTAGTTTTATCATTGCGTTTAATCTTAGTTTTTTATTTATGTATATGATTTTAGCTGCTCAGTTTGAAAGCTTTGTTCATCCAATTAGCATTATGATTGCCCTCCCTTTGACTATTCCATTTGCAATTGTTGCTTTGATTTTAATGCGAACCAATTTAGATATTTATGCCATGTTTGGTTTATTTATGCTGTTTGGAATCGTGAAGAAGAATGGAATATTGCAAATTGATTACACAAATCAACTGCGTAAAAATGGGATGAATCAACTTGATGCTATTCTTGAAGCTAACCGCACTAGGCTTCGTCCTATTCTTATGACCACAGTTATGTTGATCGCGGCGATGATTCCTATGGCTTTGGGGCAGGGGCACGGCGCTGCTTCTCGTGCTGGCCTTGCTAAAGTTATTATGGGTGGTCAGGCATTATCGCTTCTTCTAACCTTGCTAATAACGCCTGTAACTTATTCATTATTAGACGATTTAGGGAATTGGGTGCGAAAAAAAAATGTAGTTTCATAATAATAGAATTATGGTTTTGAAAGTATTCCTAGAATAGAGTTGTTGAATAAATAATGGATCTTCTTACCCCTGAAAAAAAAATTATCATTGTTGATTACGGTATGGGAAACCTTCGAAGTGTTCAAAAAGCATTTGAAAAGGTTGGATTCGCTGCTTTTATCTCCGATGATCCGGTTCAAATTAATAATGCAGATAAGTTAGTTCTTCCCGGGGTTGGGGCTATTCGTGATGCAATCGGCAGAATTCGCGAAATTGGCCTAGAAAAACCTATTCTTAATCATCTTCATTCCGATAAACCATTTTTCGGAATTTGTTTGGGGCTGCAAATGCTTTTTGAGAATTGCTATGAAGATGGCAAACACCGCGGCTTAGGATTTTATCGCGGTGATGTGGTTATGTTTAGTAAAGCTGAAAATCTTAAAATTCCACATATGGGATGGAATCAACTAAAAATAAACAAAGATGTGCCTATATTTAAGGAATATCCTAAAGGTGCTTCGGTATATTTTGTGCATTCTTATTTTGCTAGACCTGAAAATAATGAAATAGTTGCAGCTTGGTCAGATTATCCAATGCCCTTTGCTGCCGCAGTTGGCGATAACCGTAGAATTGCAACACAGTTTCATCCCGAGAAAAGTCAGTCCGTCGGTTTAGAGATGCTAAGGCAATTTGCATTACTTTCCTAAATTTTAACATGATATTTTATGAGGTTTTAATGCTGGTAATTCCTGCTATCGATCTTCGCGCTGGTAAGTGTGTGCGTTTAAAACAGGGTGATTATGCACAGGAAACAATTTATTCTGTTCGGCCGTTTGAAATGGCACACGCTTGGCAGAATCAGGGGGCACAGTATCTTCACCTTGTTGATTTAGATGGCGCCAAGTCGGGTAAAATTGAAAATGGTACTGCAATTCAAGAAATTCTTAGCCAAGTTACCATTCCTTGTGAACTAGGTGGGGGAATTCGTGACGAGCAAACTATTGCTTTGGCTTTGGATTGGGGTATTGATCGTGTTATTATTGGTACAAAAGCAATAAAAGATCCTGATTGGCTTTATAATATGGCTGTGAAATTTCCTGGGAAAGTTGCGCTTGGCATTGATGCCAAAGGGGGAAGCATTGCTGTTGCTGGTTGGCTTGAACTTTCTGAAATTACTGTCGATCAGTTTTTGTTGAAAGTAAACAATTGGCCTCTTGCTGCTATTATTTACACTGATATTTCTAAGGATGGTATGCTTGCTGGGCCAAATATTGATACAACTGCAAGCCTGGCTTCTAAATCTAAATCCCTTGTTATTGCCTCCGGTGGTGTTTCTTCTCCAAGTGATATTTTAAATTTGAAAAAGGTAGGAGTTAAAGCCTGTATTGTTGGTAAAGCTCTTTACGATGGTAAAATGACACTAAAAGACGCATTGATTGCAGCTAGCTAAATAGACTTTAGGTTGGCGTTGTACATTCTTTTTCGATTTGCTCTCTAAGTATTTTGTAATTTATTTTCCCGGTGCCTAATGTCGGTATTTGTTCTAATTTGGTTACTTTATCTAGCCTCATAATCCCTCGAAAACCTGCTTCTGCTAGAATCTGGTTTGCTTGTGTTAATTGTAAATCTGTTGTGGTAAAGAGGCATATAAACTTACGCTGATCTTTTTCTATCCCTTCGATTGCAACCTTGGAACCATTTTCATCTGCTGGGTGTTTTCTAATAAATACTTCTTCTAGTGCGGGAAGTGAAATCATTTCTCCGCCAGATTTTATAAACCTTTTTAATCTTCCCTTAAAAAACAAGTATCCTTCATTGTCTTGGGAAACAAGGTCACCGGTACTGTACCATTTTTTGTTATTTATTTCTTTAAAAGGGTTTAGCTCTTCATTACCCAAGTAACCGTTGAAAATTGTTGGCCCAGATAAGTAAAGCATTCCTGTTTCGCCAGGTTGTACGGTTGAATTTGAATCAAGATCTAGGATTAAAGTATCCACGCTAGGTAAAGCTTTTCCTATGGAGCCTTTTTTTGAATAGAAAGGTGGATTTACCGCAACAACAGGAGAACATTCGGTGATACCGTAACCTTCTAATACCTGTGTGTTTGGGGCAATTTTTAAAGCTTTCTCGAACAAATGATCGGGGCATTTTTCAGCACCCATAATTATTAATCTTAAATTCGGAAGAAGTTTGACCGAAGCTTTTTCTAAAATGTGTTGTAGGAAAGTTGGTGTTCCTACTAAAAGTGAGATTTTAAAAGACTGTAATTTCGCAGCAAGTTTTGCAGAATCAGTTGGGTCTGGATGATATACAACTCGCATTCCCAAAAGGATGGGCAGAATTCCTGTTACGGATAATCCAAAACTGTGGAAAGGCGGAAGAAAAGCGAGGATGGTATCTTGAGAACTAAGCCCAAGAAATGCTGTACCACTTTTTTGGTTGGCAATTATATTACGGTGAGAAAGCGGCACTGCCTTGGGTTGTTTTTCAGATCCACTAGTAAACAAAATAACGGCAGTAGTTTCTTGGTTTATACTTTTTATGGTTTTATTTAAGATTAGTTTGGGCCAATAAGATTGAAAAATACAGATTAGTAATTTGAGGGAACTTGTGCCACCTTTAACTTTTTCAAGAAAAACCCATTCCGCATTTTGAACCGTTATTCCTACTCGGTCGATGAATCTTTGTGAAGTTAAAATGTTCGTGATGCCTAGAAGATCAATAGAATGTTGAAGGTTTATAGGTCCCGTTGTCCAATTCAACATAACAGGGATTTTACCTGCCAACAGACACCCGAAATAGCCAATAAAGCTTCCGGCGCTTGCAGGTAATAAAATACCAATATGCTTTGCGGGATTTTTACTAAGCATCGATGCAATTACAAGGGTTGCTAGCAGTAGTTTACGATAAGTTAGAACCCCAGAAACATCATCAATGAGGGCAACTTGTTTCGAAGATTTGATTACCCTTAAGAGAAAAGAATCAAGCACCGTTTCACCTAGAATTTCACTTTCTTTAATTTTTCTAGTGCTTTGAATCCATTCGAGCGGAACCTTAATCGGGATAGGTTCGCCCCCCGTTTTGGAGCAAGCAAGGTAAAGGTCACCCAAGGTTGAAGGCACGAAGTTTGAGGTAAATCCAAAATGTTGTTCCAGATTAAGTAAAAGATCTAGTCTTTGAATGCTATCGATTCCAAGCGATTCGAGTTCGGTATTAGAAGGCAATAACTCATCAACAACAATGCCGCTGATTTTTTCTTTAATAATTTGAAGTACTTCGGCTTTAAACTCTAAAGGAAAATCTTGATAAATAATAGAATTTGATGTTTTATTTAAATCAGGGAACTGTCGTTTTTGCCAAAATAGCAAGAAGTGATAAGGGCGAAAAACTGGCTTAATCTCATCCACTTGATTGTACCAACCTTCTAAAAATTTGTTCACTTTGAATTTTTCGAATGGCTGTAAAGCTTTTGTATCTGCATTTTCAATCGTGATATTTATTTTTCTTCTGGGAATAAAGAACAGGAGATTGAAAAATAAAAACAGTAGGCAATAAAAAAACTCGGTAAATAATCCGGGCCGATTCCCCTTATATGCATAGCTAAACCTACTACCCCATAACCCGTTTGTTCTTACTAAAAGTAAATTAACTTCTGGATACGCTTTTAAAATATCACTAACTGCAGAAGTTCCTCCTAGGACTTCAAGGTGATTTCTTTTAAGTCTGCCCGAAGGCCAGATGATAAAGTTTTCCCCTTGCTGCAATCCCTGTTTTAGTTTTTCGATAGAAGTTTGAGCTTTTAATTTTGAAGATTGACTAATTTTTTCAAGATCAGGAACTTCTAATGCATTTAGCATTTTCATAAATGGTTTGATTAAAGGGTTTTGATAATAAGTTTCAAATACTAACGGTCTTGGGGCATAGGTTTTAAACAGTTGCGAAAAAAGTATAACTGGATCCATATAGGCAGGGTGGTTAGGCAAAATTAATGTGCCCTTTTTTGCTTTATTAAAATGATCATTATTTATAATAGTTATTGTGTATCGCAAGCTTAAAATGATGCGCAAAAAAAATGCAAAAATTCTTACAACCATTTTAATTCTCGTTAGAGAAATCTTGACTAGAGGAAGGTGGATTGGTTTTAAAATCCATAGCTGGAAGATTTTTGTTACTAAGTTGTTGCTTCTTTAGTGCAATTTTTGCATTACGAAGTTGTTTTTGATGATGCCACGAGAAAATTGCATCGAGCCCGCTTACCGCAATTAAGAACAATAAAACAATCAGAAAACTAGCCCAAAAAGTTGCATATCTAGTTGCGAATTGGATTTGCTCGGATGAATAAATTAGCTTTTTACCTGTCTCCTCTGATAAATTTCTTAAATTTGCTAAATGTTGAGCAGGGGCTTCAAGATAAATCATTGCTAGGGTAAGCATTAACGCAAGTACAAGCATAATAGTTCCCCCGATAAATCTGCAGCAATGGACGGGGTAGGTTATTAAATTAATATCTGTTTGGCTTTCTGGTTTTGAAAAGACATAAGAGAAGTGCCTAATTATACTAGAAATACCAAGCCAGATTAAGACTGAGCAAATTGCTGACCCTGCTAGTATTTGATTGGTTCCCATTTGATAGACCTTTTGCAAGTATTTAATTTTTTAGCGCTGACGCTGCAACCAGCTTGCAAGGACTTTAGCTACTGCTGCCATTGTTTCGCCCGAACATTGTTCGGGTGTGTCGGAAAGTTTATGCCAATGCTTGTAATCAAAATCTATAATGTCAATTGCGGGAATCCCATTATTATTTAGTGGGATGTGGTCGTCTTCTACCGCAAACTTGCTAAATTCATTCAGTTTAAAATTATCTATTTTTAACTCATTTGCAGTAGACCAAACTTCCCGTACGATCTGGCCTGCTTTCCACCAAGAGTTCTGCTCGATAGGGAATTTAGCTCCTTTTCCTGCTACCATATCTAAAAGAATGGCTGATCGGTATTTTACGATTTGTGTGTTCTTTCTTGCTTCTTTAGCAAAGTGCTTCGAACCAAAAAAATACTCGTCATCTGGATCGAATACAAATTCCTCGCCATCAAAAAAAACAAAATCAACACCAACTTGGCAATTAAGCTTGCGCATATGTCTGCCCATTTCCATTAAAAGCGCAACGCCTGATCCGCCATCGTTAGCACTGATGAAAGTACCTTTTCTTTTTTTTGGGTCGGTTTCTTGATCTGCAAACGGGCGAGTATCGAAGTGCGAACAGAGTATCACTCTTTCTCGTGCCTCTGGGTGCCAAGTTACTATCAGATTAACCATAGGTGTCGGCCTGTTGGTACTTCGTTGGATGGCTTTAAAATCTTGTTCTAAGACTTTAGCGCCAAACTTTTCGAAATGTTTTTTTATGATTTCTCGTTGCTTAACGATGCCTTCCGACCCACTGATTCGTGTGCCTATTTCGCATATTTCTTTTAAATATTTCATCGATTGTTCGGCGTCAAAAGGCAAAGCGATTTCTTTCATTTTCTTCTCTTCGGGGTTTGTTTGCGCTTCAAGACACATTGCAAATGTTAAAGCTGCAATGATAATACTTGTCAATCGTATCTTGCTGGTTGTTGTGATTTGCTGGTTCGGCATAAGAAACTCCGTGTGTTAAGATTTTAGCATCATAGTCTTCACCCCAAGTTCAGGCGATACTGAATACTGAATTAACGACTAAAAGTTGGGGTTATTTTAAAGAGAAAACTTTTGTAGGCTTTAGGAGTTTTGTGGTTTGATCGTAAATTGCCATCGCTCTAAATTTGTTATCACTGTCCAAGATTGCAATAGGCTTTGTAAAGTTAATCGAGGTTTTCTCAAGGTCGAAAGGGGTTTTGGTGCCTTTAATTAGAAGATTTAAAAGGGCCGGCTCTAGAATTAATTTCTCTTCGCTATCAACAGCCGATTCGTGAGGAAGTATGATATTTTTCAAATCCTCAGGCTTGGGGCTTGGGGCTTGGGATTCTGATAATTTAAAACATCCGATGGCGGTTCGCTGAAGATCTTCAACATAACCGCCTGTATTAATTAATGTGCCAAGATCTCGGGCGATGGATCGGATGTAGGTTCCTTTGCCACAGGTTATTTCTAGTTCCAAATAAGGAAAGTTGTATTCAATAATCTGTATGTTATGGATGTGAACTTTTTTGGGAGCCAATGAAATGGGTTCACCCATTCTTGCGAGTTTGTAAGATCGTTGCCCATTAATCCAAGCTGCTGAATGTGAAGGTGGTGTTTGTTCAATTACACCCTCAAAGGTTTTAAGGGCAAGTTGAATTTCTTCAAGGGTTGGAACCTGTTGAACTTCGAGAACTTCAATGGGTCCTTCAGAATCATCAGTTACACTTTTTGCCCCAAGTCTTATAGTCGTTTTGTAAATCTTTTTCATCGATTGAATGTATTCAACCAATCTTGTAGTCCAACCTAGGCAAATCACAAGAACCCCTGATGCGAGTGGGTCGAGGGTTCCTGCGTGTCCTGTGGGCACGCTTTCGCTAAACCATTCTTGGACATAGTCCACGGCGGTTCGCGAGGTCATACCTTTGGGCTTGTTGATGACGATAATTCCAGAAGTTATTGGCAATTCATTTAGCAAGATTAGTTCTCCTGCTTTTATGATAATAAAAGAAGTCGATTTAGTCACCGTGTAAGGCACGGAGTTCGGAGTTTAAAATTATCTCTGTCGTGGTCAAGTTTTTTGGCAAGGACGAGTGAATTCCCGCTTGTGACGGACATAAACCCGAACCTAGCGCGTATTTCGTCCTTGCATTTTGCAAGCCGTTCGCCGCGCTCTTTCTCCGCATCAGGGAATAATAAGTTCGCAGATTCCGCAGATTGTAATTGTTGAAACTCCACCCCAATAAGCCTTAATGGTAGCCTGCGTGTGTAAAGCTTTACTAGTTTTTCCTTGGCTGCGTCAAGTAATTCAGAGTTATTGTCACATGGGGTTTTGAAATGCTGGTAGTTGTGTGCTTCTTTGAGGTCGCCGTAGCGTAGGTAAATTTTCATACAGCGAGTAGCAAGGTTATTAAAACGCATCCATAAAATCGCTCGTTCGAGTAGATGGGCAAGCATAGCGTTAAGAAAGACCTGATCTGGATTGGGTGGGTTAAAACTAGTGGATCGAGAAATCGAAGCAGCACTTTGAATGGTTTGTAAGGTTCGTGTGTCAATACCGTGCGAGAAATCTCGTAATAGTTGTGCCCGTTTGCCAAACATACCTCCAAGAACTTCAAGAGGAAGCTCAGCGGCTTCTGCGACAATGTTGATATTAAGGCGCTGGAATTTTTCTCTGCCTACCGTGCCAACTCCTGGAAGGATCCCTACTGGCCAAGGCTTGATGTAATTTTCCTCGTAACCTTCCAACACGGTAACAACTGGTGAAAAGTGCTTTGTTTCTGCCAAAATATTAGTCCCAGTGATCCAGCGTGATGCGGTTCGACGCTGCGAAGAAATACGCAAATCCTTTGCATGGTGCGTCGCAATATTGGCTATTAATTTATTGCTTCCTATACCCATTGAAACCTTCAGGCCGACTTCTTGCAGGATTTGTTCGCGCAGAGTACTCGCAAGCTGCTTATGCTCGGTCGGGTCTGCTTGGGCAAGTTGCATATACAAGTCGTCCATTGCAGCCATTTCAACAATGTTAGAATGTTCTTTACAAATACCAAGAATTTGTCTGCCTGCTATTTCGTATCTACGGTGATCTCCCGGAAGTATGCGTAACGATTTGCAAAGTTGTTTTGCAAGAGTTAGCCGCATACCAGTTTTTATGCCTTCCCGTTTTGCTTCGTAGCTGCAACTGGCCACCACCCCGGTGCCGACTGCAACAGGAACCCCTTTTAGCCTTGGATCATCGCGCTGCTCGATAGAAGCGAAGAATGCATCGACATCGAGGTGTGCAATAGGCTTAAAAATCGGGTTATGAGAATGTAAAGTCATAGGAACCTGTAAGTGAAATCTGTGGAAAAAAGTGTTCAAGAAACCAGATTAAGTGTACAGGTGTATATTCACTACTATTTGCGACTTGTCAAGCTTGGAATAAATATTCTTCCAGATTGTCTAAATCTACTGGAAAAATACAGCATTTAACGATACATTCACTTGATACAGGGTAAGTTCGATCACTAGTTACCCATAACCACTTACGAAAAAAGAAACTATGCAGACGGTACAAATGACTCTGGGCGAAATCGGAGTTAATGAAATTTCTCGAATAGCACAAAATTTTCAACTTAGAAAAAATAATGTTGAGGGTGCAATTCAACTTCTTTTAGAGGGAAAAACCCCATCTTTTATAGCTCGCTATAGGCGGGCCAAAACCGCCGGAATGAACGAACTCACTCTTCGAGCTATCCGTGAACGGTTGTTCAAAATCAGAGCTTTCCTCGAGCGTAAAGAAACTATTTTAAAGGCGATAGAGACATTAGGGAAATTATCGCCCGAACTGCGTCAGCAAATCCAAGCACTTGAGTCGCCCAAGCATCTTGAAGATTTTTATCTTCCTTTTAAACCAAAGAAAAACACCTTGGCAGCTTCTGCACGCGAAAAAGGTTTGGAAGCTTTTGCGGATGCTTTATGGGCCGAAGACCCTGCAATTGATAACCTTCCTGAAATTCTTCCGACGATGATTAATCCTGAAAAAGGTTTAGAAAATATCGAAAAGATTAATGAAGGTGTGGTTCAAATCTTTGCAGAAAAATTAGCTGAAAGCCCCAGCGTTCGAGCGTCAGTCAGAGATGATTTATGGGGTCACGGGAAAATAAAGGTTACGAAAACAGCCCGGGTTAAAGAAAAGTATGGTATCGAATTCAAAGAATATTTTTCTTACGAGGAACCTTTAAAAACGCTACAAGCAAGAAAGTACCTTCAAATTGCAAAAGGTGAAAAAAGTGGTTTTTTAAACATCCTTTTTGATTGGGATTTCTCCAAGGCAAAGAAAAACGCACTTGACTCTCTTGCTTCGAAAACAATCATTTTTCAGGCTCACGGCGCGGAAAATTTTGAGCCACATTCGACCGATGCGCACGATTCCGAACTACCCGAAAATCAGGAATCCCAATTATCTCCCGTTGCGGAACAAGTTTTGGCTGCACCAGTTCAGCTTCAGACTCCTGCTAAGCCTTCGTTTCAGCATAAATATCTCGAATTGATTAGCAAAGCTATGGATTTAGCTTTTGATCAGATCTTGAAATCATTTATGGAAAAAGAATGCCAGCGCGACTTGGCGGAAAAATCTTCCGAACACGCCGCCACTCTTCTTGCTCGCTTTTTTCATAATAGGCTTGTCGCTGATCCAGCAGGCCCAATCAAGGTGCTTGCAATCGATCCAGGTTTTCGCAATGGCTGCAGAATCGTTGTCCTCAATGAAGAGGGCTCACATATCGATCACGCTGTCATTTTCCCGCACCAACCGCAAGGCAAAAAGGAACTTAGCCTCCTTATACTTGAACAATTGATTCGCAAGCATCAGGTTCAAACCATTGCTTTAGGCAACGGCAACGCTGCAAAGGCAACCGAAGTTCTTCTTTATGAATTGCTGGAAAGGCTTAAAAACCCTCTGCATCTTGAAGACGAGAAAAAAGAAGTTCTTCTTAGTGAAGAATCTATGGAACTAACGGAAACGGTTAATGTTGAACCCCTCGCTGAAGTGGGAAAAGCTTTCGTGGCAATAATTGTACCTGAATCCCCTGCAATAGAAACTGTGGCGGTGGAAACCCCTGCAATAGAAACTGTGGCGGTGGAAACCCCTGCAATAGAAACTGTGGCGGTGGAAACCCCTGCAATAGAAACTGTGGCGGTGGAAACCCCTGCAATTGAAACTGTTGTGACGGAAACTGTTACTGAACCTGTAACTGTAGTGGAAGGCGTGCAGGAAGTTGCCCCCGTTGAACCCGCAACTCCCGTGGTAACGGGTCCCTCGCCAGAAGTCTTAGCCGCCAAGAAAAAGCTTGAACTAGAAGCGCAGAAAAAACTTGAAAAAGAACGCAGGCAAGCCGAATACCAAAAGTTGGTGCAGGATGCCAAAATTATGGTTAAAGGTTTACCTTCCCCTCCTTCGGAAGTCAGGTTTGCTTCGGTTATAGAGGCCGGGGCTGCAGAATACGCATCTTCTTCTTTGGGTAAGGAAGAGTTGCCAGAAATTGATAATGCAATGCGAACCGCTGTTTCGCTTGGTCGTAGGTTGCAAAACCCGTTAAGAGAATTAATAAAAATTGACCCAATTTATGTGGTATCGGGTTTGTTGGATTTTGAAGTTCAGCACCGTTACCTTAGGCCAGCTTTGGAAAATGTATTAGAGTCTTGCGTTAATGCGGTAGGAGCCGACCTTAACAAAGTTGAAGCCTCTTATCTTCAGAACATATCAGGGTTAAACCCGTTGTTGGCGCAGGAAATTGTGGGGTACAGGAAAAAGAACGGCCCGTTTAAAAACAAAAAACAACTGCTCGAGATTCCGAATTTCTCTCCCGAAAAGTTTGAGCTTTGTGCAGGGTTTTTGCAGGTCTACGATGGTGATGAGCCTTTCGATGCTACCAATTTTCACACCGATGATTATGAGATGGCAGGCAAAATCCTCGTTGGCTTTGATATTGCCAAAGACGATTGGAAAAAACCTGAGAAAAAAGATGAGCTCTTGCAAAAGGCCAGAGCTGCTAATCTTAAAGAGGTGGTCGCTGCTACCGGTATTGATTCGGTTACATCCCTCAAAGATTTTCTTGATGAACTGATTCACCCACTTTCTCAAAGTCAGGCTCGAAGGTTCGGACCTGTTTACAGAACCAAGCAACACCACTTTGATGAGTTGCAAGTTGGTATGGAATTAGTTGGAGTGGTACAAAATGTTGTGGAATTCGGCTGTTTTGTTGATGTGGGCATAAAGGAAAGTGGTTTGGTTCACATTAGCCAAATATCAGCTCGTTATGTTCGCAGCCCCTATGAATCTGTAAGTGTAGGGGATATCGTTAAGGTTTGGGTCATTGCGTTAGATAAAGAAAAGTCTCGTATATCGTTATCTATGATCAGGCCGGCTCGGCAAGATTATAATTCTAATCGAGCCCCGCGAGAAAGGCCGCAGCGTAGAGTTGACCCAAGAAATCAGGATCAGGGTAGCCAAAATGCTGCAAATTCTTCAGATCCAAGAGGGCCGAGAGAAAACGAACAAAGGCCTCGAAATCCTGAAAGGCCATCCGATAGGCCTTTGGATAGAAACGCTAGTAGGCCACCTGCAGCCCGTTCTAATAGTGGTAGTAGTTTTAGGCCTAGGGATGATAAACCTAGGGGTGCTAGGCCTCCTAGGCCGGACGCTAATCGCCCGCCCCAAATTCGGACTTTTTCAAGTCCAAAGCCTGTTACCAAGCCTAATTTGTCTCAGTCTGCGTTATCCGGAGATTCTCCTTTAGGAACCTTTGCGGAACTTGCGGTTTTTTGGGAAAAGAAACCTGCGGGCGACGGAACCGAGGCTGATTCTTCAAATGCTGGCCCTGAAAATAATGCCGGTCTGAAGCAAAACGAAGGGAACACTAATCCCGAATAATTTTTCTTCTGGCACTATTAAGTTTCCTCAAACAAAATATTACCTAAAATAGATTCCATTCGTTGGATGAGGCTAAGATAATTTAAGGATCTTTTCGTTTGTTCTTTTGGAGTAGTTAATGACCAACCCAACCCAAGATGGGTCTTCGCCACAAGGTTCAGGAAAACCACCTAAAAAGCGTTCTTTTACGAATATCAGTGGCAACCTCGGATGGCTTGTTATTCTTTTTTTACTTTTGGTTCTATTGTTTAGTTCCTCGGTGAATAACACCAGCACGGTTTTGTATTCTGATTTTGTTAAACTTATGTTCGATGAAACAGATTCCAAAAAAATCAGAAAAATAACTTTTATTGGAACCGACCGAATTTCGGTCGATGTCAATGAACCCGATACGATCAAGGACGAGCGACTCAAAGAAAAAGCAGGTGCTAAGGGCAAATTTACCGTTACTCGGGCTAAACTTGATGATCCAGGCCTTGTTAGCCGTATGGATAAACTCATCAGTAATGGAATGTTGGTGGATCAGCAGGAAGATAATTTTGCGGGCCTAAGTTGGTTCATTATGATGATTTTGCCTGCTGTAATTTTGATTGTGTTTTTCTTGTTTATTTTGCCGAAGTTTCGAGACCCTATGGGGGGTGGTTTTCTAAGTAATTACATTAAAAGCCCAGCTAAAAAATATGAAAAAAATAAAATGAAGACCACTTTTGAAGATGTTGCCGGGTTGCAACACGCCAAAGGGGAACTTATCGAGATTGTTGACTTTTTAAAATCGCCTGAAAAGTTTACCCGCCTTGGGGCAAACATTCCTAAAGGGGTTTTACTCGTTGGCCCACCGGGAACCGGCAAAACCTTGCTTGCCAGAGCTGTTGCTGGAGAAGCGGGGGTTCCTTTTTATTCGATCAGTGGCTCTGAATTTATACAAATGTTTGTTGGCGTTGGAGCTAGTAGGGTTCGAGATATGTTTAAAACTGCAAAGGATAATTCCCCTTGCATTTTGTTCATTGACGAAATCGATGCAGTTGGCAGAATGCGTGGAGCTGGCGTGGGAGGGGGCTCTGACGAGAGAGAACAAACTTTAAATCAGATCCTTAGCGAAATGGACGGCTTTCAGCCCACCGAAACTGTTATCGTGATGGCGGCAACTAACCGACCCGATGTTCTTGATTCTGCCCTTCTTAGGCCGGGCCGCTTCGATAGGCACATTACCATTGATAGGCCAACTTGGCAGGGCAGACTGGCTATCCTAAAGGTTCATACTAAAAATAAACCGTTAGCTGATGATTTAAATCTTGAGTTAACTGCCCGAAAGATGATTGGTATGACCGGTGCTGATTTACGCAACCTGTGTAATGAAGCTGCGCTTGTTGCAACTCGACTTGAAAAAAATAAAATTGATCGATCCGACTTCGAAATTGCCGCGGATAGGGTTCTTATTGGCCCTAAACGAGAAGAAATTCTTACCCCAGAAGATAAACGCCGAACTGCTTACCACGAAGCTGGGCACGCACTTGTTACTTGGCTTATGCCGGGTGCTGATCGACCTCAGAAAGTTTCGATTATTCCTAGGGGCCAAAGCTTAGGCGTTAACCTTAATGCCCCTGATGAAGATAGATTTCATCACGGCCTTGATTATTTTAAAAATCAATTGGTAATGATTATGGGCGGGCGAGCGGCAGACAAACTTGTTTACAACCAACCCTATGCTGGTGCCGAGTCCGATTTAAAAAGGGCGACCCGTTTGGCAAGAATGATGGTAACGCATTGGGGAATGAGTGAAAAACTTGGGCCTATGACATTTAAAGTAGGCGAGGAACATGTTTTCTTGGGCAAAGAAATGCAGGAAGCTCGCGATTTTAGTGAAAATACTGCAGCCCTCATCGATTCTGAAGTACAAAAGTTCTTGAGAGAAGCTGATGCTAACGCCTTGCAATTACTTACTGAAAATCGAGATTTTATGGAAAAAATTGTCGATGCTTTGATGGCAAGGGAAGAATTATTTCGCGAAGAAATCGAAGAGATTCTTAAGGAAGCAGGCTTCAGCGCTGATTTATTGAAATCGTAATTTACGGTGGCTGAATTGCATTAAGTTGATTTCCTCTATTGATTTACGAAGAGTTGCTGCAATAAAATGCAGCGACTCTTTTCTTTTTTATAACTTAAGATTACCTTTTATCCCACCTGTTATTTGTCGCAATCGGTATTATTGATTAGTTGTGAACTATCGTATTAAATGCCAAATGTATACCACTTGTAAATAATTAATCAGAAATTCCTTATGATTCAGCTAGAGTTGCAATAGGCCTTTTTTTTACACTAATTAAAAGTTAAGGGCCATTTGTTTGGCCCTAACAAGGTCATTTTAGATCTGCTGGGTTTTAGGTTCTTCTGCTTTTTGAGAGAAATATTATGAAAGCTTTGTTTTTTAAATCGGTTCTTCTTGGAGTTATTCTTTTAAACACTGGTTGCTGGGGTCAAGATGGCAAGGGCCTTTTTGGTCGACGCCATTCCAATGATAGTTATCCTCAGTCTGCACAGTATGCACCTGCACCGCAATGCGCACCTGTTTGTGCACCTGTTTGTGCACCCGTTTGCGCACCACAATAAATTCTATTCGAAAATTTGAATCGAATTTTCAGCGATTAGGAATTGGGTCTTGATTTGTATTTTTAGGATCAAGGGAAGAGAAATACACTTTTCTTACCTAAAATCGTCATAACCGTAAATCCTTGATCTTTTCTTGGATCTCTTTGATTTTGCAGTCGAAAGATTGCTTGCACCTTCCATTTTGGGATGCATATTCCTTCTAGTGAAACTAAAGGAATATGAGTTCCTTTTGGGTGTGATTCTGAAACTTATATTTAGTTTTAGAATCAATAACCTTAGGTGTGTGAAATATTCTGAAATTATCAGAATCATTTCTATTCGAGGAGGCCGCAATGAAATCTTTTCGTGCATTGGTGATTACAGGTTTTTGTACAATCTTTTTATTGTCTGGTTGCAATGGGCACCGCCTTGGTTTTACTTTTAAACCTTGGGGTTACCTTATTCACGCAGATAAAAACTATAGGCACGGAGGTGCCGGCCAAGTTGATCCAGCTTCAACTTGCGAATGCGAATCATCGATGATGGTTCCGGGCAATATATCCCGATATTCTGAACCACCTCAAATCAAGATTATTCCTCAGAAGTAATCTAAATGAGAATCAAGAATAAGGAGGGTAAAACGAACCCTCCTCATTAAATTCCTATTTCTAATTGGTTATTAGCTGAGATTGGGTCGAAAAGTTGAAAGGATTTTATTAAAAGATTTCTATCTTTTTTATTTTCAAATATAATTTCAAGCCTGAAAATTCCTTCCTGATATGTTCCCCAGTTTCCTTTTATTTTGACCATACTTGATATTTTAAAAGTTTCTTCGGATTCTTGGATTTTCATATCTTCCAGGTTCCAAAATATTAATTCTTTTATAAATTTATCTCCTTGTTTGTTTTTCAACCAAGATTCTAGGTCTGTTTTATTAGTTCCTTTCTGGGTAGTGAATTTCTCGCTTAAATACTTTGTTGTTTCTTGAATTCTGCCACTTTTGCAGAGGTTGGAAATGTTGCTTAATAGTATTTCAGCTTTTTCCTTGTTCGTTTCTACCCAATTATCTAACAACCAATAGCTTGCGATAAAACCTGTTAGTACTATTGTAGTTGGAAGAATGTGGTTGAATTTCCCTATCGACCAAACAAGCAGGAAAGCAACAAAAGTGAATACCAAGAAGCCGTAAACAGCAAATCTGCCCTCATAAAGCCAATCCATATTAGGAGCTCCTAAGGGTTTTTAAGGTTATGTGAGTTGCTAGAATTGGTTCGGTTTTTGTTTGATTTAAAAAAAACGAAAGCGGTTGCGATTAACCCAAGGCCCGCACCTATAAAAATTCTGCCCAGACCCTTATCGGAAAGGAATGGCAAACCAACCGATGAAAGTAATAAAGGCCCTGCCAAAAGGCTGGAACTTCCAGCGATGATGGCTAAGGCCCCCATTGTTAATACCACGCAAAACAAAATGTTTTGGACCATATAAGGTGGGCTCGTTAGAGCCATTCCTTAGGCCATATTTCCCTTCCATACCTTGCGCTTTTTCCAAGATGCTCTTCGATTCGAAGTAATTGATTGTACTTCGCTATGCGATCTGTCCTGCTCGCCGAGCCTGTTTTGATTTGTCCCGCATTAGTTGCGACCGCAATATCTGCAATGGTTGTATCTTCAGTTTCTCCACTGCGATGACTGATGATGGTGGTAAAACGATTTCTCCGAGCAAGTTCAATTGATTCCAAGGTTTCGGTAAGTGTTCCGATTTGATTAACTTTGATAAGGATACTATTAGCGGATTTTTCTAAGATGCCGCGTTCTAGCCTTTTCGTGTTGGTGACAAAAAGATCGTCTCCAACGAGTTGGATTTTGCTTCCTAAAGCGATTGTAAGTTTTTTCCAACCTTCCCAGTCATCTTCAGATAAACCATCTTCAATCGATCGGATGGGCCATTTTTTGCAAAGTGTAACCCAAAAATCTACCATTTCATCAGAAGAAATTACCTTGTCAGGATGACTCTTAAAGAAACAATAGCCAGTTTTGTTCTTGTGTTTTGCTTCTTCAAAAAGTTCGGTACAAGCAGAATCTAGGGCGAACACAATGTCTTCGCCAACTTTATACCCGGCATTTTCAATCGCTTTGGAAATCAATTCCAAGGCTTCATCGCTGCTTTTTACATTTGGTGCAAATCCACCTTCATCCCCTACCGCTGTATTTAGACCCTTGTCGTGCAATACTTTTTTAAGGTGGTGGAAAATCTCTGTTCCCATTCGTAAACCTTCAGAAAAAGTTGGCGCCCCAATTGGCATAATCATAAATTCTTGAAAATCAACATTGTTATCAGCGTGCTTTCCGCCATTTAAAATGTTCATCATAGGAACTGGAAGCACACAAGAATTGGTCCCGCCTATATAGCGATACAAGGGTAATCCTGTGCTTGCAGCTCCTGCGTGTGCACAAGCCATAGAAACTCCTAACATTGCATTAGCACCTAAGTTGCCTTTGTTGGTGGTGCCATCTATTTCAATTAAAAGGTGATCGATGCCAACTTGGTTCAAAACGCAATGGCCTTTTAATTTACCAGCAATGCGCTGGTTTACATTTTCGACAGCTTTGCGAGTGCCTTTGCCCAAAAACCTTTTTTTGTCGTTGTCGCGTAATTCGATGGCTTCGTGGGCACCCGTGCTGGCCCCACTTGGAACTGCGGCTCTTCCTTTAATCCCATTTTCCAAAGTGACATCAACTTCTAAAGTTGGATTTCCTCGGCTATCTAGTATTTCTCTGGCGTGAATGGTGCGAATGATGCTCATTTATTTATCCCTTTTTAATGAATACCCTAATAAAGATTAACTTTATTAGACATAAAATTTCCCCAAACATTATTCTTCTTTTTATGAATTAAGACAAAAAATTTAAGATGTTACCCGGTTTTTGCCTTTGTTGTATTGACCCCAGAGCGCCTAAATAAATATCATCATAACTTGATATTCTGTTTTAATACCTAATTTAGTTGCAAAACTTCTAATGAGTCACGAACTAAGTAACGAAATAGCTTCTAAAAATTCAACCTTTTTAATAAAGCATCAGCTTGTTGCTTTATGCATCTTAGTTCTTTGCGTTTTTTTTCTAAGAGTTTGGCAAATTACCCATACCGAAGTAGCTGCCCGCGATAGTATTGGCTTTATTCGCTATGCTTGGGCATTAGAAAATACTTCGGATTGGAAGTCATTAGTAAAAGGGGCACATCAGCACCCTGGGTTTCCAGTTTCCATTTATATTTTTAGTGTTCCAGTTCGTTTTTTTGTCAGTTCCGATTTACCTCTAGCTTTTCAAATCAGTAGTCAGTTGTCAGCTTCTTTTTTTAGTGTTTTGTTGGTCATCCCATTGTTTGTTATTGGCAGAGAAATATTTAATGCCAAGGTAGGCTTTTGGGCGGTTATTCTGTTTGAATTCTTACCTGCAAGCAGCAAGGTTTTAGGGGATGGATTGTCTGAGGGAATGTTTTTATTCTTTGCAGCTGCTTCCTTGGCTTTGGTCTTACTAGGGTTCAAGAGCCAAAGGCAGGGTAAGAATATTCAAATTGAACTTTGGTTTTTTGCAGGTTTAGCTGCTGCAGCTTCTTACCTTGTTCGCCCTGAAGGGATGATCTTATTTCTTGCCACTGCATTGGTTCTTACCCTTTTTATTTTAATTGCAAAGTTCCCAACTCATTTACAGAGGATGAAACAAGGGTTTAATTTTCTTGGATTAGTTCTTGGATTTTCGCTTTTAGCTCTACCTTTCATCTTGACCATAGGCAAACTTACCACAAAACCTACTGGTCAACGAATTCTTGAGCATACATCTGTTTTTAAACCACAAGTGGAAACCAGGCTTGCCTTATTGCCTAAGCATAACCATGTTCTGGTTTTGTTGGATCAACCTCCATTGTTTGCAAGTTGGTGGGAAGGGGATGATCAAAGTCAAGCCGCTCGGTTTCTCTGGTCTTTTTTGGTCTTAGGTGATTCTTATCTTAAAGGTTTGAATTACCTTGGCTGTTTGTTTGCTTTTGTCGGATTGGTTTTGACTCCTCGTGAAACTTGGAAATCGCCTGAAATGATTGTGCTCGTTCTTTCTTTTTTTATTCTTAATGTAGTGTTTTTTAGAGTTGCACTTGTTATGGGGTACCTTTCTGAAAGGCACGCGATGCTTGCCTTGATGCTGATTGTGCTCTGGGTTTCTTTTGGGGCTGTTACTTTGGGTGATAGAATTGTTTTGTTTTTTGAAAATTCTGCCTTAGGGTTTTTGTTTGGAAAACTTAATCAAATAAGTTTTCTTCTCTTGATACTGATTCTCCCTTCGTTATGGAAAAACCTCGAAACTTTGCATTATAACCGAGAGGGGTTTAAACAGGCTGGGAAATGGATTGCTGAAAATACAAATCCTGGCGATATAGTTGAAGATCCTTTTTGTTGGTCGCATTATTTTGCAGGCAGAGTATTTCTTGAAGGTAAAGTTGATTTAAAAACTTCAGTACCGAGTGCGAAATTTGTGGTGGTAGAGCGATCTGCGAATCCTCATTTTCGATTGCAAACTCAAGATGAAGAAACATTGAAAGCTCAAGATGGAAAAGCAGTTTTCGAGTGGGTTTGTTCACGAAAAGGATTAAAATCTTCGGTTTTAGTTTATGCGGTGCCTTTGCGCTAATATTAAGTGGAATAACTAGATTTTGATTTAAAAATAATTTTTTATTTTCTGTTTGTTCTTATGCAATTTAAATTATGTGTAAGAAAATCCAAAGCCTAACGACTGTATTTCTTCTATTCATCCCGTAAAGAAGCCCAGCGAACGCAGTCCTCACTCTTACCCAAATTATCCGGAGGGTTTGTTTGTGCGCTCGCTGGGGCTGAATTTTTCTGCTGTTTTTCTTTTGTTAAATGGGGATTATCAGACAAAATTTGCCACTCATTTAAAATGGGAGCTCTAGGGCAAAAGGGAAGATTTGTTTGGAGTATTAAGCCAAATTGTGCTATGATTCGTTTACTAATGTTAATTTGGGATGTTTGCTTTCGCTCATTTGTCGATGTTTATGCATATCCTTAAGTACATTCGTGTTCCTAGGCGATTTTTCATACGGTTCCTTAATTTTGAAGGGTTTTATTCTATGTCGAGTTTTCTTAGAAGTCTGTTTGGTGCCAAGAAGGCTCCCAAGGTTATTAAAACCAAGATGCAAACTCGTAGGCTCGAACTCATCGGCCTCGAAGAAAGAATCACCCCCACGATCGTTTTCGACATGCTCGCTATCGGCAATGCCGGCAATGCGCCAGACCACCAAGGCGGCCAAGGCGACTATGGCTCGGTCGGTTACAACTATGCCATCGCACGCACCGAAACCACCGTTGCTGAATATGTCCAGTTCCTCAATGCCGTTGCTCACTACGTGCCGGCTGGCTCGCAATACGAATATCTTTCGAGCTTGTGGAACGATGATATGGAGGCTGTTCCCCCTTCACATTCGGTGATCGGGGGCCAAGTTACCCGGAACGGGACTCCTGGGAATTGGACTTATACCGTTGCAACGGGAGCAGAGCAACTCCCCATCGCCAATGTGAGCTGGTTCAATGCCGCCCGATTCGTCAACTGGCTGAGCAACGGACAACCAGTGTATACCTCCTTTGTGGCCGATCCGGGAACCGAGATGGGGGCTTACACGCTCGATGGCAACCGTGAAACGGTCATCACAACGAGGATGGCCGATGCAAGATATTGGCTTCCATCTGAAGATGAGTGGTATAAGGCCGCCTACTATGACCCGACTAAAGTAGACCCGCTTACTGGCATTGTAGGCGGCTACTGGAAGTTCGCGACCCGTTTAAACATCCAGCCGTACAACGGTGACCCCCGACTACTGAGCGACCCGAATGCAGCCAACTACAACGCGATCGTTACTCAGCAAGGAGACAAGCTCAAGCCCGTCGGGTCGTTTGTGAACAGCGTGTCCTATTATGGCACTCTGGACCAAGCCGGCAGCCTGTGGGAGTGGAGCGACACCTACATCGACAACTATTTGAACCAGCCCAATTCGATGATTGTTCGCGGTGGTTCGTGGAGCCTCGGGATCCTGACTCCCAATAGCAGTATCCGGCGTGACTACACCCCCAACGAGACGGACGATGACACGGGCTTCCGCATCGCTGGTGCCATGTCAACCGTCACCTTGATCGCCGCCCCGACGCAGACCCCAGCGGCAAATCCCGAGGTGACACCCACGCCGTCAACTCCAGCGAACTTGCCGTCGCCAGTACCGAACACAGGTGTTCCGGGTGCCTATGCCCCGAGCATGGTTCGGATTGGCAACCCTGGGAATCGGGCCGATTCCACCACCGGATACGGGGCCGTTGCGAATGAATTCAGCATCGGTAAGTACGAGACCACAGTCGGCGAGTATGTCAATTTCCTGAACACTGTTGCGACGAGTGCTTCTGCGCCTGACTACATTAGGGCACTGTGGCAATCGGAAATGAATGACTCGACCCAGAAGACCGGTGCCCTTATCATTCGCACCCTGAACCAGAACAATGCGTACTCCTACCAGGTCGCACCCGGCCCCGCTAATCCTGGTGGCACCCCGGGCGACCGCGCTCACTTGCCGGTTGCCTTTGTGAACTGGTTCGCCTGCGCTCGTTACGCCAACTGGCTGAGCAACGGCAGCACTGCGGAGGCGAGCACCGAGACGGGCGCGTACAACTTGAATGGCGCTGTGACGGGCGTGTTCAAGGTTCAACCCGGCGCGCGATATTGGCTTCCATCGGAAGACCAGTGGTACAAGGCCGCCTACTACGACCCGGCCAAAAACGGTGTGGGCGGCTACTGGAAGTATGCGACTCAAAGTGACACATTGCCTAGCTACGACTTCTTGGGGACCAACTCGGCCAACTACAACGACGAACGTTCCAGGGGCTACAAGCTCAGCCTGGTGGGCGCTTATGTGAACAGCAATTCGTATTATGGCACCTTCGATATGACTGGCAACCTCTGGGAATGGGACGACGGAGTCGTGTTGTCACCGACTACCACCGATCCCCGACCCGGGCAACCCCCACAGCAGGAACCAGATTCCCGAATCATCCGTGGCGGGTCGTGGAGTCAGGGGCTTATCGCCGTTGCCAATTACACCCGGCGGGACTACCCCACCGGCTACCAGTTGTACGACGAACACCAACAACCCGTGTACCTGTTCTACACCGACGATGACACGGGGTTCCGGTTGGCTGGTCTGGCTGAGTTAACCCCTACTAGCGTAACCCCAACATTAGTAACCGGAACTAGTCCAACTACAGGAACTGGCGGTTCTAGCACCGTTTCCCTTACCGATCCGAATACCGGTGCAGTCATCGGCAGCGCGGTACCTTTCCCTGGGTTTACTGGGCAGCTTCGGGTTGCATCTGCCGATTTAAATAACGATGGCATCAACGAAATCGTCGCTGCAGCAGGCCCCGGAGGCGGCCCTGCTATCGCTATCATCAATTCCCAAACCGGCCAAATCATGCAATCCTTCTTTGCCTTTGACCCTGCATTCACAGGCGGTGTTTTTGT
>Ga0209702_10000050_pt1 | contig 184468 bp, 172 predicted proteins | sample FRY01_FD_187210 | JGI IMG/M metagenome (GOLD analysis project Ga0209702, IMG submission 187210) | Freshwater microbial communities from Lake Fryxell liftoff mats and glacier meltwater in Antarctica - FRY-01 (SPAdes) (version 2) | ecosystem: Environmental > Aquatic > Freshwater > Ice > Glacier...
GTTCCGCACTTGCCGAGTCTGGCGCCTTTGAGATCAGCGTGCTGAACGTGAATTCATTGGGGTTTATGCCTTGGCGTTGCATTTCGGAAAACAGGTGCTCGGCTTGTGTCAAATTAGGCGCTTTCGAGATTAACGTGCTGAATGTGACGACATCCGGCCTAATTCCTTGACTTCTGAATCGGTCCACCAAGCGCTCTGCTTCCAAAAACCGAACGGCTCGCAGCTTTCTGTTTAATTCAATTGTCCTCGGGTCGACAGAAGGTCCGTCAAACAGAGCTCCATCAAAGCGAGTTGTATCATCCCATCGTGCGCGATGCACGTTGGTGCCCCGAAGGTCAGAGCCCGTAAAATCAAAACCACGAATGTCTTCATTCGAGAGGGGTACCCCATTGAGTGAGATGCCTCTGAAGTCACGCGAAGGATCAAGGTTGGCTGCTTTGGTCAAAGCGCCAAAAGTTACGACCTCGTTCGAAAATATTGCTTCTAGCTGTTTGAGCAATCCCTCTAGTGGCAAAGGTTGATCCGGCTTGTTCATTGCTTGCTCATCTTCTTGGCGGGAGACGGTTTGATTGAAGAAATGGGTGCTGCTGGAGGAGGGTTTAGAAGTCTTTCAGCTTGAGCTAGAAGAAGCTCACCATCGAGTACATGCTCCTTATGAAGGCTTCGTTGATCTTGCGACGCCGATTTGGCCTTCTCCAGGCAAATTTCCGCAATCACAATGCGAAGTTGATCTTCTTGATTGCGTTTTCCAATGGCTTCCGTTGCTAGACTGACTCCAGTCATTTCCTTCCGATTTACGGAAAGCTGTAGCGCGGCGACAGGGCCAATAAGCATAGCTCGTACGCTGGCATCGTTAGCGCCTGCTTTGGGAGTCAACACGCAAAGCATGCTTCTCTCTTTGCCACCTATTGTTTTCTTAATGGCCGTGGTATCGGCTCCGCGATCCCCATCGAGATAGAGACCAGACAGGCAACGACCGAGTGCCCCGGTTGCGGGCCTTCGTGGATCACCGGCCGTCGTGGCAATAAGCCAACGGCCTGGCTGTCTCGTTACTAACGGAAATGACGCCGCCGCCTTTGTTTCGGTGGACTTGGAGTTTGAGCCAGAGACGCCGCCATGTACTTCGGCAGCAGCAGGCCCGGCCTTCAATCCCAGTTTGACAAGAAATCCACCTTTTTTTTCTGTGTTGGTGCTCTCTTTCGCATTCTCGCTCCAATCCTTGGAGCTTAGAAATGCCTCATAGTAGTCGGTTGAGTCATAGGCGGGGTGATCAATTGCCAATGCTGCATGGGTTAAACCCAATTGTACAACGTACTCACCCCACTCGAATGTGGGGCAGCCAAATGATGCTGTGGCCCAGATCGCATATCCTTCTTCTAAGGGATATCCAGTAAACGTGACTTCCCCGAGCTTCTTTACTGCCTGCTCGACGCTCGACTTGCCTGTGCGCTTCGCCATTGAGAGAGCCTTATTTCGTTCGCGATCACTCTGCCGGGATTGTCAAAGCTAACTTACGCGCATTGGTAGTCGTGTTGACACTACATAAGAGTGACTTGGCTTTAGAAGCAGGCACCTGACGTCGAAGGTATTCTTGCGCTACGCTTGGAAAGGGCTATACGATATCGCATTCTTGGCGACACTACAGCCGCTGTCCTTTGTAGTGCTCCGCCAACCCCTCCAACGCCGCCGCCCCATCGCCCTTGAACGTCGGCCCGTGCATCAACGCGATCGTGGTCGGCTTCAGCGCGGCCAGGCGTCGTAGCGTCGGCTCGGCCATCGGCGTCGGGGGCATGAAGGGCAGGCGCTCGGCGACGGCGATGGCCGGCGCGACGATGTCGCTTTCGGTGGTGGGATCGGCGGGGCCGGTCTGGGTGAAGAGGTCGCTGCTGAACAGCGTGCCGGTCGTCTCCTCGTAGATCAGGCCGGCATCCCAGTTGTGCGGGACGTGCGGCGTGTCGAGCCATCGCACCCTCTTGCCGCCGAGGTCGAGCACCTCGTTGTCCTGGAGCGCGCGCGGCGGACGGTCGGCCATGTCGGCGAGCCAGATGTTGCAGCCGAGCTGGCCGTGCGCCGGCTGGGCGTTGGGCGCGGCGGCGAGCCACTGGTTGAGCGCGCCGCTTTCGTCGCCCTCGACATGGGAGCAGGTCGTCCAGCGCAGTTTGCTGAGCGGGATGACGGTCTTCACCGCCTCGACGATCAGCGGGAAGAGGCTGCGCTGGCCGTAGTGGAAGAGCAGCGGCTCGTCGGCGTCGATCAGGAACTGGTTGAAGGTGAAGCCGGTCGGCCCGACGTTGGGCACGAAGGTCGAGAGCCGGTAGATGCTCGGGGCGATCTCGGCGACGGTGGTTCTCATCGCGGTCTCCTTTGGCAGGCCGTTGGAAAAATCGAAGTTCTGGTCAATAAACGAAACAGTCGAAATGAATGTCGCAACCCCCTCCGCTGCGACCGTTCGCGCAACAATGTTGCGCGACGTGGGGCGGAAAGCACCTGTTTCACAAAAAACACTTCACCCTGAGGAGCGAACGCAGTGAGTGTCTCGAAGGGTGGGCACGCGCACCTCGCCTGTTGCCCATCCTTCGAGACGGCCGCTGCGCGGCCTCCTCAGGATGAGGTTAGGGGTGTGATGCGGGTACGGATGCGGGTGTGCGGGTGCGGTGTGCGTGGGTGTGGGTGTGGGTGGGGGCGGGCGTCAGGCGTCAGGGCAGCGGCTGCCAGATCGTGCTGCGCACCTCGCCGAATTCGCGCGGCAGCTTGGTCCAGGTGTCGCCGCCGTCGGTCGAGCGGAAGAGCTGGCCGAGGTTGGAGCAGACGAAGATCAGCTTCGGGTTCGCGGGATGCGTCGCCACGGTCCACGGCGTCGAGTTGAGGTCGCCCGGCAGGTTGGCGTCGTTCCAATGGGCGCCGTGGTCGGTGCTGCGCAGCAGCCGGCCGGTCGAGCCCGGCGGGCCGTTGCCGTTGGTCAGGAACACCGTCGCGTCGCCGTCGGCGCGGGGCACGATGGTGCGGGTGTACTGCCAGGGCGAGTCGAGTTCCTGGAAGGCGAAGGTCTCGCCATTGTCGCGGCTCAGGTTCAGGCCGCGGTTGGTCGTGGCGTAGACCAGCTTCGATCCGTTGCGAATCACCGCGAGGCCGTGGATGTCCTCGGAGTTGATGCCGTGGCCGACCTTCTTCCAGGTGCGGCCGCGATCGGTCGAGCGGTGCACGCCGTCGATCTCGACGCCGGCCCACAGCGTGTCGCGGTCGACCGGATCGAAGAGGATCTGCGTCACTCGGGGCTTGCCCACGAAGATGCAGGCCTCGGCGAACGAGCCTTTGGCCGCGGTGAAGCTCCTGCCGCCGTCGGTCGAGACGAAGATGCCGGCGGGCTGGGTGCCGACCACGATCGTGTCGGGATCGTCCGGCGCCTGCGCCATCGCCCAGATGTCGTAACCGTCGAGCAGCGAGGGCAGGTGCGTCCATTTCTGGTCGCCCTCGTTCCAGCGGTAGAGGCCGGAGTCGGTGCCGGCCAGCACCTCGCCCGGCCGCTCGGGATGCGCCGACAGCGCCCAGACGCGGGCCTCGAGATAGAGACCGGATTCGATGTAGGGCCGGATCCAGGTCTCGCCATCGTCGCGGCTGAACCACACCGACATGCCGGCGGTGCCGACGCAGAGCAGGTTGGGCATTTCATTCCTCCGTTCGGGTGCCCTCTTTCGTGGGGGGCGCCGCGTATGATTAAAGGTCCCTCGCTACTCTCGGGATGACAACTTTTTCTAAACTGGCGCACGGAGCCAACCTCAACACCATTGTCATCCCGAGAGTAGCGAGGGACCTTTCTCCAGCGCCCATTGAAGGCCCCGGCGGCTTCGCAGGCAAGCCGGCCGCCCGGCCGTGCCCTTGCCACTCCGGTCGAATTGAAGGACAGTTGTGGGCAACTGCGCCATGGGGTTACAGGCGCGGAACAGGGAGTCACAGATGAAATTCACCGCACTTCTCGGAATGGCGGCGGCGTTGGCCGTCGGCGGCACGGGCATCGCCTCCGCCCAGGCACCGGCCGCGACACCGGCGCCGGCGCAGCTCGATACCAAGAAGTTCAACGTGATCGGCACGTGGAACTTCCTCAACATCAACAAGAAGGTCGAGGCCCCGTTCTGGAGCGAACAGCTCGGCGCGGCCTCGGGCGGCAAGCTGACCGGCAACATCAAGTCGATCACCGAGCTCAACCTCAAGGGCACCGAGGTGCTGCGGCTGCTGAAGACCGGCGTCTATGACGTGGCCCACGCGCTGCCGATCTATGTCGACGACGGCGCCGCCGTGTTCGAGGCGTCGGACCTGTCGGGCGTGGCCACCAGCGTGGCCCAGCAGCGCGAGATCCTGAATGCCTGGATGCCCGAGATGCAGAAGGTTATGCGCGACAAGTTCGGCTCGATGATCGTGTCGACCTTCGCCTTCCCGCAGCAGGTGTTCTTCTGCCGCGACGAGATTTCCAGCCTGGCCGACATCAAGGGCAAGAAGGTGAGGGTGCAGGGCGTCTCCCAGTCCGACCTGGTCAAGGCGCTGGGCGGCTCCGCGGTCACCATCCCGTTCGGCGAAGTCGTGCCGGCGCTCGAGAAGGGCGTCGTCGATTGCGGCATCACCGGCACCTTGCCGGGCTACCAGGCGAAGTGGCCGGAGGTGGTGAAGACCGTCGTCGACGTGTCGCTGGGCTATACCGCGGGCTTCGTGGCGGTGAACCTGGCGAGCTGGAACAAGCTCTCCAAGCCGACCCAGGACTTCATGACGGGCCAGTTCAAGAAGCTCGAAGAGGCGGCCTGGGCCAGCGTCGAGGCCGACACCAAGGAAGGCATCGCCTGCAACACCGGCAACGGCCCATGCTCGGTCGGACCGGCCGCCAAGCTGAAGCTGGTGATGCCGTCGGACGCCGATCGCGCCCTGGTCAAGAAGGCGCTCAACGACGTCGTGCTGCCCGAGTGGGCCAAGCGCTGCGGCGCGGAGTGCGCGGCCAAGTGGAGCGAGACGGTCGGCAAGCGCTACGGCCTCACCGCCAAGGCGAACTGAACGGCAGCGGGGCCCGCCCCGCCGCGAACCTACTTGCGGGAACCACTCGCTCGGGAAGCACACATGGAACGTCTGTGGCGCGGCGCGTCGGTCGTCGCCCTCTGGGGGGCGTGGGCCGGCGGCGCCATGATCCTGCTGGCGGCGGTCGTGGTCACGGTCGAGGTGATCAGCCGCAAGCTGCTCGCCTTCGCCTTCTCGGGCTCCGACGAGATCGCGGCCTATCTCTTCGCCATCGGCACCTCGTGGTCGCTGGCGCACGTGCTGGCGACGCGCGGTCATGTCCGCATCGACGTGGTCTATAGCCTGCTCGGGCCGCGCGCCCGGGCGGCGTTCGACCTGGTGGCGATCGCGGGCCTCGCCGTCCTCGTCCTGGCCATCGTCGACCGCAGCGGGGAGATTTTCCTCGACAACCTGGCCGGCGCGAACCGCTCCAACACGCCGCTGCGCATTCCGCTGGCCTGGCCGCAGGCGCCGTGGTTCGCGGGCTTCGTGCTGTTCCTGGCCGTCACCGTACTGGCCTTCCTGCGCAGCCTGCTGGCGCTGGTGCGCGGCGACTTCGGCACCGTCGCGGCGACCATCGGCGTGCCGTCGCAGGACGAGGAAGTGAAGGGCGAGCTGGGCTCGCTGGGAATCGGGACGCCCAACGGCGCGGCGAAGAGGTAGACATGCTCGGCACCGCGCTCCTTCTCCTCGTCGCCCTGCTGGCGGTCAGCGTTCCGGTCGCCGCCGTCATGGGCGTGCTGGGCCTGGCGCTCAACCAGTTCTTCTCGTCGATCCCGCTCTACCTGGCGATGGGCGACATCGTGTGGAACGCCAGCTCCGAATACATCCTGATCGCCATCCCGATGTTCGTGATGCTGGGCGAGATCCTGCTGCGCTCGGGCATCGCCCATCGCGTCTACGCCGCGATCGCGACCTGGCTCTCGTGGCTGCCGGGCGGCCTGATGCACGCCAACATCGGCACCTGCGCGATGTTCGCGGCGACCTCGGGGTCGAGCGTCGCCACCGCCGCCACGGTCGGCGTCGTGGCCCTGCCGCAGGTCAAGATCCGCGGCTACGACGAGCCGCTGTTCCTCGGCACGCTGGCGGCCGGCGGCACGCTCGGCATCCTCATTCCGCCATCGATCAACTTCATCCTCTACGGGCTGCTGACCCAGACCTCGGTGCCGCGGCTCTATCTGGCGGGGATGATTCCCGGCCTCCTGCTCACCGGCTTCTTCATGGCCATCATCCTGGTCTACTGCCTGGTCTGGCCGGCCAAGGGCGGCACGCCGGTGAAGAGCAGCTGGGGCGACCGGCTGCGCAGCCTGAAGGACCTCGGCGCGCCGCTGTTCATCTTCGGCGTCGTCGTCGGCTCGATCTACGCCGGCTGGGCGACGCCCACGGAAGCGGCGTCGATGGGCGTGTTCGCGGCGCTCGTGCTGGCCGCCTGGGAACGCGCGCTGTCCTGGCGGATGATCAAGGCGGTGTTCGAGGGCACGATGCGGACGACGGCGATGATCATGCTGATCATCATCGCCGCGCAGTTCCTGAACTTCGTGCTGGCAAACATCGGCGTCACCGACGGCGTGGCCAAGGCGATCGACGCGCTGGGCCTCGGCAAGGTCGGCACCATGCTGCTGCTGATCGTGTTCTACCTGATCCTCGGCTGCTTCATGGAGACGATCTCGATGATGATCCTCACCACGCCGTTCGTGTTCCCGATCGTGGTCGGCCTGGGCTGGGATCCGATCTGGTGGGGGATCGTGCTGACCATCCTGATCGAGGCGGCGCTGGTCACACCGCCGGTCGGGCTCAACCTCTATGTCGTGCAGAGTCTGCGCGCGACCGGGGCCATCGCCGACGTGATCCGCGGCGCCCTGCCGTTCGTGGCCTCGATGCTGGGACTGATCCTGCTGCTCATGGCCTTCCCCGACATCGCGCTCGGCCTGCCGCGCTGGGTGATGGGCGGTTAGGCCTGCGAATTAAAGGTCCCTCGCTGCGCTCCAGGGCGGGGGTTACCCCGCCCGCGATGACAATGGTGTTGAAGTTGGCGCGGTGCGCCAGTTCAGAAAAATTTGTCATCCCGAGCGCAGCGAGGGACCTTTCACCTTCTTGGAAACGCCAACTGCTCCGGCCTTTCCTGGCCATATGCGATTGCCCTGATCCCGTGCGGGAGGTGCCGGCGGCACCGCCGCTCAGGGTGTGCGGCCCGGCGGGAACTGGATGTTGAAGCCGGCGAAGATCTGGAAGCTCGGCTGCCCGATGCCGCTCTGCACCACCGAGTATTGCGGCTCGATATACATGTTCAGCACGTTGCCATCGCTCAACTGCCTGACCCGACCGAGGCCGAGGCCGACCGGCACGACCGCCCGCTGGCGGCCGAAATCGATCGTCGTGATGCCGCTCGAGCGCAGGTAGAAGCCGTCGGTGAGATTGTAGAACAGGAAGGGCTGGACGGTGAGCGACCGCGCGCTGCCGTCGAAGGCCTGCTGGTAGGCGACCAGCGCCGCCGCGAGGCCCCAGTCGTAGGGGGCGCTCACGACTCCCTGCACGCCCGCCTGCCACTTGCGCTCGCCCAGCGCCGGGCTGGTGGCGGTGGGCAGGATGACGAGCGGCCCGATTCCCATCTTGGCATTGGCGAGCTGGAAGAGCGGCACGTCGAACAGCGTGAGATCGCCCAGGCCGCTCTCGGTCCCGGCCGGTCCCCACACCGTCGTGCCGGTGGCCAGCGACGCGCGCAGGAGTTGCGGCCAGCCGAACGTGTCGTGCGGCAGGATCCCGCGCAGGAAAGGCTGGTCGGCGCCGCTGCCCGGCTGGCCGCTCATCACCGGCTGCAGGTAGTTCTGCACCTGGAGGGCCGGAATGTCGGTCAACGGATTGTTGGCGACGTTCTGCTGGGCCGCGACCGGCGACAGCGCCATCGCCAGCAGGATCGCGGCGCTCCATGCGCCGGAGATGGCCCGTGCCCGCGCGCTCGTCATGTCGCGAGGGTACGGATCAGGACCTCGTTGAAGGCATCGGCCGCTTCGTAGGCCACCCAGTGGCCGGCGCCGGGAATGACGTTCATCTCGAAGTCGGGTTGCAGGGCGCGGAACAGGTCGATGCGTTCCTGGATGTGCGGATAGGTCGTCGAATCGAACTCGCCCCAGATGCCGGTGAGCGGCGTCTTCACCCGTGGCAGGACCTCGCTGAGCCTGAAGGCCTGGCCCATGATGCGGCTGCGCGTCCGGGCGCGCGTGGTGTTCAGGATCTGCATGTGGATCGCGATGCCGTCGACGTTCTTCGGGTCGTGCAGCATCAGGATCTCGAGATTGCGCCGCGCTTCTGCCGCCAGCGTCTCGGGCGGCATCTCGGCCAGAAGCTTGTGCAGCTTGGGGCCGGGCTTGCGCGTGGCCTTGAGACCGCCGGCGCCGACCAACGCGATGCGCGTCAGCCGGTCCTCGAACAGGGTGGCGATGTGGCCGGAGACCATGCCGCCGAACGAGAAGCCCGCGATCGCGAAGGGCTTGTCCCTGGGCAGCAGTTCCTTCATCGCCGCCTCGACGCAGTGCGTCACCGACCAGATGTCGTTGACGTCGTCGGGCGGGTCGCTGTCGCCCAGGCCCGGCAGGTCGGCGGCGTAGACGGCGAAATGCCGGGAGAGCGGCAGGACGTTGTGGATCCAGTGGATCCACGAGCCCGAGCCGCCGTGGAACAGCAGCAGGATGGGCTTGCCCGGCGCGGCGCCGAAGACGTGCCACATCATGGTGCCGCTGCCGCTGCCGCTGCCGCTGCCGCCGGCGCTGCGCGGGCCCATCGGCACGCGCACGATCTGCGACTTCGCGGCAACCTCTTCGATATGTTCGGCGGCGGTGCGGCCGTCCGGCATGCGCGGGACGGCGGAGAAATCCAGACTCATGCCTTGATCGCACCGAGCAGACGTTCGACGAATTCCGGCGCCTTCTTGCGGTCGATCCAGCGCAGCACCGTCACCAGGTCGTTGTCGGGATCGATCCAGACGATGTGGCTGCCCCAGCCCAGCGCGAAGAAGCTGCTCTCCGACGCGGCCGCGAACTGCTTGCGGCCGGTGTTGAGCCACCACATCAGGCCGTAGAAGGGCGCGACCGGGCAGGGCTTCACCAGCTCGTCGGTCCAGCCCGCGGGCAGGATCTGCTTGCCGTCCCAGACGCCGCCTTGCGCCACCAGCCGTCCCATCAGGGAAAGGTCGCGGGCCGAGATGACGATGCCGCCGCCCCAGTGGCCGCCGCCCGGCACCGACAGCATCTGCTGGCCGTCGATCGTGTCGTGGGAATTGCGGTAGCCGTCCCATTTCCAGCCCTGCGAGCCGCCGATCGGATCCATGATCCGCCGCTTCAGCACCTGGGGCAGTGGCTCCTTGAAGACCTGCAGCAGCGAGCGCGACAGCCGGTTCACCCTCACGTCGTTGTATTCGTAGAAGCTGCCCGGCTTCTTCATCGCGCGCCGCGTGCCCTTGGGCGCATCGGCGACAGCCAGGCCGACCACGCGGTTGTGGTCGATGCGGTCTTCCTTGCCGAAGACCGTGCCTTGCCATTCGCTGGTCTGGGTCAGCAGGTGGCGCCAGGTGATGTCGCGGTTCTGCTCGCTCGTGAACCCGTCATCGAGCGCGTAGCCCGCGACCTCGTCGTCGAGGCTCCTGATCAGCCCGTCGCCCAGCGCCAGACCGGCGAGCAAGGCGAGGTAGCTCTTGGCCACGCTGAAGGTCATGTCGGCGCGGTCGGGGTCGCCCCATTCGGCGATCTTGTGGCCGCCGCGATAGATGAGGCCCGAAGGCCCGCCGCGCGGCGTCACCGGGCCCAGCACCTCGTTGTCGGGTGCCTTTTCGCCGGAATCGTAGGTCATCACGAACTGCCCGTCGGGCATGTACATGCTGGCGGGCCAGTTGGATTGCGCGGCCAGGGCGAAGGCGACGGCGTCATTCAGGTCGTTCATGCCCACAATCAACATTGGAGCCCGTCCGGGAGCAAGCGTAGAAAGCGCATCATGGCCCCTTCAATTACGACCCCCACTCCTACAAACCCCGCTTCGATCACGATCCGCCGGCCCGACGACTGGCACGTCCACCTGCGCGACGGCGCCCTGCTGGCGGCCTGCGCCGTGCACACCGCCCGTCAGTTCGGCCGCGCCATCATCATGCCGAACCTGGTGCCGCCGGTGACGAAGGTCGCCGAGGCCAGCGCCTATCGCGAGCGCATCCGCGCCGCGGTGCCGGAGGGGCTGAAGTTCGAACCGCTGATGACCAGCTACCTGACCGACGGCGCCGACCCCGCCGAGTTGACGCGCGGCAAGCAGGAGGGCGTGTGGGTCGCGGCCAAGCTCTATCCGGCGCATGCCACGACCAATTCGGCGCACGGCGTGACCTCGATGGATCGCGTCGCGAAAGGGCTGGAGGCCATGGAGAAAGCCGGCATGCCGCTGCTGGTCCATGGCGAAGTCACAGATCCCGAGGTCGACATCTTCGACCGCGAGGCGGTGTTCCTCGACAAGGTGATGGCGCCGCTGCTGAAGCGCCACGAAGGTCTCAAGATCGTGCTCGAGCATATCACGACCCGTGAGGGCGTGGCCTTCGTCGAAGCCAACCCCGGCCGGATGGGCGGCACGATCACGCCGCATCACCTCAGCTACAACCGCAATGCGATCTTCAAGGGCGGCATCCGTCCGCACCTTTATTGCCTGCCGATCGCCAAGAGGGAGGAGCATCGTCTTGCCCTGCGACGGGCGGCGACCTCCGGCAGCGGCCTGTTCTTCCTCGGCACCGATACCGCGCCGCACACGACCGACACCAAGGAATGCGCCTGCGGCTGCGCCGGGGTCTTCAACGCACCGGTCGCGATGCAGGTCTACACCCAGGTCTTCGCCGAAGAGGGCGCGCTCGCCCATCTCGAAGCCTTCGCCTCGCTGAACGGCCCGCGATTCTACGGCCTGCCGGTCAACGAGGAGACCGTCACGCTCCACGCGAAGCCCCTCGACATCCCCGACCGCGTGGCGGTCCCCGGCGGCGGCAAGGACATCACCGTCTTCCGCCCCGACGCACCGGTCGAGTGGAGCTTCTGATCTTTGGCGCGCGCCCCTCCCGTGGCGCAATCATGATCATGAGCGCCACGGGAGGGGCGCGCTCCGTTGAGAGACCCGCTCAAAGATCGCTCGCGTTGGGGTGAATGACCATTTAACTTCTGTGTCATGAGCAAACGAGGCATTCCCGACGGCGCCGTCGTCCGCGGCACCGACAAGGGCTACGACGATCCCCCCAAGGTCCCCCTGACGCCCGGCAGCGAACGTCCGGTCGAGCAGGTCGACAAGGTCTATCCCTACCTGCGGCCGCGCGATGCGGCGACGCTGATCCTGGTGCGCATGAAGGGCGACACGCCGGAGGTCCTGATGGGCTGCCGCGCCGCCGCCCACGCCTTCATGCCCAACCGCTACGTGTTCCCAGGCGGCAAGGTCGATCCCGACGATGCGCGCGTTCCGGTCGCCACGTCGCTCGATCCCTTCGTCAACGAGCGCCTGATGCGTGCGGCCTCCTCGCAGCGCGCCCGGGCGCTGGCCGTCGCCGCGGTGCGCGAGACCTTCGAGGAGAGCGGCCTGATGCTGGGCAAGCCGCTCCAGGGCGGCGCGCCGGCCAAGGACTATGGCGAGCATTGGCGCGGCTTTCTCGACCAGGGCATGGCGCCGGCGCTCGATTGCCTCGACCTGATCGCGCGTGCTGTCACACCGCCCGGCCGGCCGCGCCGCTTCAATGCCCGCTTCTTCATGGCGCGGGCGGAAGATGCGTCCGGCGAGATCCGCCATTCGAGCGAAATGGGCGACATCCGCTGGGTGCGCCTCGACGAGGCGCGCGAACTGCCGCTGCCGACCATCACCGGGCTCATCCTGGGCGAGATCGGCCGGCTGGTGAAGGAACCGCCCGACCGCAAGCAGCAGCGCAGGATCCCGCTGTTTACGACGGTGCATCGCAAGCACTTAATGCTCGAGGAATAGGATCGTGGCGGAGCGTGCCGACGCCGCGCGCCCGTCTGCAGAGTCCCCGCCTGCCGCTCCCCGGCGCTCCAGTGGCGTGCCCGTGCTGCGCGGCGGCGTGCGTCTGCGCACGCTGGTCCTCATCCGCTGGGGCGCAGTCGCGGGCCAGGCCTTCACCGCCGCCGTCGTGCATTGGGGGCTGGGATTCGGCATGCCGGTCCTGGCGGTCGGCGGCACGATCGCGCTCTCGGCCCTGCTCAACCTCACCGTCAGCATCGGCCGGCCGGCCTCGGCGCGGATCGACGACCGCGAGGCGGCGGTCTTCCTGGCCTTCGACATCCTGCAGCTCGCCGTGCTGCTCTATCTCACGGGCGGCCTGACCAATCCCTTCTCGCTGCTGCTGCTGGCGCCGGTCGCCATCGGCGCGACCATCCTGTCGCTGGCGAGTAACGTTGCGCTCACCCTGGTCACCATCGCGAGCATCGCGCTGCTGGGAGTCTTCTATCAGCCGCTGCCGTGGAGAGGCCCGCCGCCCAACCTGCCCGACATCTATCAGGTCGGCGTCTGGGCCGGCCTCTCGCTCACGACCCTGCTGATCACGCTCTATGGATGGCGGCTTGCCGAGGAAGCGCGCCAGATGGCCGATGCGCTGGCCGCCGCGCAGGCGGCCCTGGCGCGCGAACAGCAGCTCTCGGCGCTGGGGGCGCTGGCCGCCGCCGCGGCCCATGAGCTCGGCTCGCCCTTGTCGACCATCGCCGTCGTCGCCAAGGAGATGCAGCGCGAAATCGAGCTGGACGATCCGTTGCGCGAGGACGTCGAGTTGCTCGCCGCCGAATCCGATCGCTGTCGCGCGATCCTGGCGCGCCTCTCGAACGATCCGGCCGGCGACGTCTCCGATTCCTACACGCTGGTGCCCCTGCCGGCCCTGATCGAGGCCGCCGCGCAGAACTATGCCCGCGAGGAGATCGACATCGCCTTCGAATCGGGCCCGGCCGGGCCGGGCGTGCCGGCGACGGCCCCGATCCAGATTCGCAGTCCGGAGATCATGCAGGGCATCGGAAACATCGTGCAGAATGCCGTGTCCTTTGCCCGGCGCGAGGTGCGTGTCGCCACGCGCTGGACGACGGAATGGTCGGAAGTCGAAGTCGTCGACGACGGGCCGGGCTTCTCCGAGGCGCTGCTCGATGAACTCGGCACGCCGTTCATTTCGACCCGCCAGGGCCAGGGAGGGCATATGGGCCTGGGCGTCTTCATCGCCAAGACCCTGCTGGAACGCACCGGCGCCAACGTGACCTTCGGCAATCGCAGCGCCCCGGGCGGCGGCGCGGCCGTTTCGGTGCGCTGGCCAAACCCAGTCTTCAAGGCTACATAGCCGCCGATGTCGAAGGAGTCGCCATGACCCAGGACAGCGGCGCCAGTCGCCCTTTGTCACCTGTCATCGCCGGCACGACGAACAGCAAGGACCGTACCTTGTTGATCGCGGACGACGATGCAGCATTCCGCAACCGTATTGCGCGTGCGCTTGAGCTGCGTGGTTTCATCGTCACCGCCGTCGGCTCGGTGGCCGAAGCGCTGGCGCAGACCGCCCGTCCACCGGCTTTCGCCGTGCTCGACCTGCGGCTGGCTGACGGCAACGGGCTGGAACTCGTCGGGCCGTTGCGCCAGGCGCGTCCCGATATCCGGATCGTCGTGCTGACGGGCTACGGCAACATCGCGACCGCGGTCGCCGCCGTGAAGGAAGGCGCCGTCGACTATCTCGCCAAGCCCGCCGACGCCGATGCCATCGAGCAGGCGCTGACCGCGCACGGCCGCAAGCTGCCGCCGCCGCCCAGCAATCCGATGTCGGCCGATCGCGTGCGCTGGGAGCACATCCAGCGCGTCTTCGAACAGTGCGACCGCAATGTCTCGGAGACGGCGCGCCGCCTCAGCATGCACCGGCGTACCCTGCAGCGCATCCTCGGCAAGCACGCCCCGCGCGAGCACTGAGTCTTCCATCCCTGCTAACCACCGACCTCATCCTGAGAGTCTGGCTGGAAATGAATGCAGCTAAAACAAGAGGCTATGAATAGCCCCAATAACCTCACCCTGAGGAGCATCGCGCCGCGATGCGTCTCGTCGCGCGGAGTAACCTCCGCGCTGGGGTGGGAACGCGCACCTTGCCTGTTGCCCATCCTTCGAGACGCGCAGCTTTGCCACGACGACGCGGGGATTGCTGGCGCTGGGCGAATGGATCGTCGAGCACGCCTGCAGTCATGTCGCGATGGAGGCGACCGGCATTTACTGGCGGCCGGTCTGGCACGTGCTGGAAGGCCAGGCCGAGCTTGTGTTGGCCAATGCCCAGCACATCAAGAACGTTCCGGGCCGCAAGACCGACGTCAACGACGCGATGTGGATTGCCGATCTGCTGGCGCATGGGCTGATCCGCTCCAGCTTTGTCCCGCCCCAGCCGATCCAGGAGCTGCGCGATCTGACGCGCACGCGCAAGCAACTGGTGCGCGAGATCAGTCAGCATTCGCTGCGCATCCAGAAGGTGCTGGAAGACGCCAACATCAAGGGCCGCAAGCGCCACATCGTCACCGACACCGAAGGCTTCGTGATCGCCAGCCAGGTTCATGCCGCCAACATCCAGGATCCCCATGGCGCGGTGCCGCGGCTTGGTGAGCTGCGCCGCCGCTTTCCCAAGCTGCGCCACATCTTCGCCGACCGCGTCTACCGCGGGCCCCAATTGCGCGCCGCCATCGACCAGTGTGGGCCCTGGACCATCGAGATCGAGCGCCCGCCGGGCGTCAAAGGCTTCCAGCTCCTGCCCCGGCGATGGGTCGTCGAGCGCACCTTTGCGTGGCTGGGCCGAAGCCGACACCTCGCCAAGGACTTCGAGGCGACCATCGAAAGCGCCGCTGCTTGGCTGCTCCTCGCGAGCATACGCCTACTCTTCAGACGTCTCGCAAGACCTTGATCCAAATACATTCATTTAGAGTCAGACTCTCAGGATGAGGCAAGTGCTTGAATCGATTCAATTCATTTCCGGTCAGACTCTCAGGATGAGGTAGGAGTCAATTCGAGAGGGAAAGACTCTAAGTAGCGGGAATCAGGTCGCTCGCCTTCTCCGCGATCATGTTGGTCGCGGCATAGGTGTTGCCCGAGACCATCGCGGGCATGCACGAGGCGTCGGCGATCCGGAGGCCGGTGAGGCCCAGCACGCGCATGCTCTGCGGATCGACGACGGAGGTGGGATCGGTGCCGAGCCTGGCCGTGCCGACCGGGTGATAGGTGGTCGAGCCGGTGGCGCGGGCGTGAGCCATCCATTGCTCGTCGGTCTGCACGCCGGGGCCGGGCAGGTTCTCCTCGACCACATGTTCCTTGAGCGGCGAGGTGTTGATCAGCTTGCGGAGATACTTCAACGCCGCCAGCAGCGCGTCGCGGTCGTGCTGGACCGCCAGGTAATTGGGCTGGATCTCCGGTTTGGCCGCGGGATCTGCACTCAGCGCCTTCACGTGCCCGGTGCTCTCGGGCCGCAGCTGCGAGCAGCCGAGCGTCATGCCCGGCACCGAATCCAGCACCGAGGTGCCATAGCTGCCGGGCGCGTAGCTGGCCGGCGCGAAATAGAGCTGCATGTCGGGCGTTTCGAGGCCCGGCCGCGTCTTGAAATAGCCGCCGGCATGGCTGGGACTGGCCGCCAGCAGGCCCTTGCGCGTAAGGGCATAGCGGAACACCTCGCCGACCAGTCGCAGCCCGTGGCTGCGCTCGTTCAGCGAACCCGCGCCCTTCACGAGGGCCGAGACGCGCACGGCATAGTGGTCGCGGAAATTGCGCCCGACTCCGGGCAGGGCGTGCTTCACCGCAACGCCGATGGCGGCGAGATCTTCGGGGTTGCCGATGCCGGAGATCTGCAGGAGCTGCGGCGTGTTGATGGCGCCGCCGCTCAGGATCACATCGCGGCGCGCGCGGACCGTTTTGCTCTGGCCGTGCCTGTGATCACCTTGGCGGTAGGTGACGCCCACGGCCTTGCTGCCCTCGAGGTCGATGCGCTCGACCAGCGCGCGGGTGACCACCTTCAGGTTCTGCCGGCCCAGGGCGGGCCGCAGATAGGCGTCGACGGGGCTCCAGCGCCGGCCGCGCTTCATCATCTGCTGATAGAGCATCGTGCCTTCCTGGTCGCCGCCATTGTAGTCGGACGAGCGCTTCAGCCCGAGCGTCTCGTTGGCGGCGATGAAGGCATCGGACAGAACATGCGGGTCGCCCTGGTCCTCGATGCTGAGCGGGCCGGTCCGGCCGCGCACCTCGTCGCTGCCGCCGATCCGCGACTCCGCGCGCTTGAAGTAAGGCAGGACGTCGCTCCACGACCAGCCGCGGCAGCCGAGCTGCGCCCAGGTATCGTAGTCGGCGGCCTGGCCGCGCACGTAGAGATGGCCGTTGATCGAGCCCGAACCGCCCAGCACTTTTCCACGCGGAAATTTTATCTTCCGACCGTCGATATGCGGGCCGGGCGCGGTTTCGTAGCCCCAGTTGAGATTGTCGTTGTAGACCGTCTTGTTGAAGCCGGCCGGCACCTTGATCCAGATGTGGTTGTCGTTGCCGCCGGCCTCGATCACCGCGACGGTGTTCTTGCCCGACTCCGAAAGACGATTGGCCAGCACGCAGCCCGCGGCGCCGGCGCCCACGATGACGTAGTCGAACTCTTCCATTTGTTCCCCTCTTGTCGTCCTGAGCGCGGCGAAGGACCTCGCCGAACGATCAGACACGATTGCGACCACCGTATTCTGGTCGAGCGTGAGATCCTTCGCTGCGCTCAGGATGACATGAAGGTAGCCTCTCTTTACGCGGCGACCACGAGGGTCGATGCCAGTTGGCGCACCGTCTTCACCATCGCCATGGCGACCAGCTTGCCGGTCTTGCGGTTCTCCTCGCTGACGGCCACGTCCTCCCTGAAGGTGAAGTGGCCGAACGCACCTTTGGCTTCCAGCTCGACGATGTGCGTGGAGATGGTGGGATCGGCCACGATGACGACACGCGTCCTGTCGAGGCCCAGGCCGGCAATTGCCGCGGCGGCGGAGATGTTGACGTTCTGCGGATAGAGACGCGCGCCCTCGCGCACCGGGCCGTCGAAGACCGTATACGGTGCGGTCAGCCCGTCGAGATCGACCAGCGTTTCGGCCACGGTGCCTTTCCAGGCCGACGGATCCTTGCGCACCGTGACGGTGACGCTCTCCAGCCCGCCGACCGCGGCGCTGCTCAGGATATCGAGCGCGCCGATACCGGCCGACGGCAGGATGAGCCTCACGCCATTGGCCTTTGCCACGGCAAGCAGCCGCTCGAAAAGGACCGTGTCGGTGAAGGCGCCGACGGAGGTCACGAGGAAATCGGCGCCGCTTTCCAGCACGCGCTGCCCATGTGCGCGGACGGCCTCGTGGCCGGCGCACTCGGCCACGGCGTCGAAGCGGTGGGCGAAGAACCGGTCGGGCTCGTGCGTCAGCAGGCCCGCGGGCCGCGGCCGCTTCACCAGCGCCGCGACCAGTTGGAGGTTCTCGATGTTGCCGGTGTTCAGCGCCGCCTCGACATGCTTGCCGATGGCGCCGTAGCCGATCATGCCGAGACGAACGGCAGGCTTGGCCGTCACGACAGCCGGCTTTCGACCCAGCGTGCCCAGGAGATGAGCTTGTCGTCGCTGCCGTGCTTTCCGATGAGCTGCACGGAGAGCGGCAGGCCGAACGGGCCGGTGTTGAAGGGTAGCGCGATGCAGGGCGTTCCCAGCAAGGTCCAGAAGCGATTGAAGATCGCGTCGCCCGTGCTGCCGAGCCCGGCCGGCGCCTCGCCCTTGGCCGAGGGCGCCAGCAGGATGTCGAATTTCTCCCAGGCGTCGTCGAGCTGCCTCACCGCCGCACGCTTGCGTTTCTTCGCATCGGCATACTGCTTGGCGCTCACCGCATCGCCGTCGGCCATGCTCTGGTGCATCACCGGCGAGAAGAGGTGCGAGAAGCGCTTGCGTTCCGGCGCGTAGGACTGCGTCGCTTCCTTGGTCATGATGCGGTGCTGCGCCTGCATCAGGCCGGCCCAGTTCTCCGGCGCCTGCCACTCGCGGACTTTCGCGCCCGCCGCGCGCAACGTGCGGGCGGCTTCCAGGATGTTCTTCTGATTGTAGGTATCGGCCAGGTCCCACCACGGGCTGCGGATCAGGCCGATGCGCGGCGGCTCGCGCATCGGATCGGCGGCCTCGTGGCCATAGGCGGCGCGGATCAGCGCGAGGTCGTTGGCCTCGCGGGCGAAGAAGCCGAGCGTGTCGAGCGACCGGGCGTAGGTCTTCACGCCGGTCATGTCGGCCCAGCCGTAGGTGCCCTTGTAGGCGACCACGCCGTTGAAGGCGCCGGGCCGGATCACCGAGCCCGCGGTCTGCGTGCCGTAGCCGACCGGCGCCATGAAGTCGGCGACGGCTGCAGCGGAACCGGAGGACGATCCTGCCGGCGTGTGGCGGAGATTGTGCGGGTTGTGGGTCTTGCCGGCATGGGCGCCGGCGAATTCGGTGGTCACCGCCTTGCCCAGCACGATGGCGCCGGCCTTCACGAGCTGGGTGACGCAGGCCGCGTCGAAGCCCGCGACATGGTCGCGATAGATCGGCGAGCCGCAGGTCGTCGGCATCGTCCGGGTCGAGATGATGTCCTTCACGGCGAGCGGCACGCCGTGCAGCGGGCCGACCGGCCTGGCGCGCTTGTCGAGCATGTCGGCGCGCTTGCGGGCGCCGTCGGGATCGAGTGCCTCCCAGGCATGAACCTGGCCCTCGCGCAATTCGATGCGGTCGAGGCAGGCCTCGACAAGGTCGCGGGCCTTCAGCCGCTTCTCGCCCATCCGTCGCACGGCCTCGCTGGCCGACAGCCTGTTCGGCGATTTCGCCATGCGCTTTTCCCCCTCTGCGTCGTTCGACGCATGATGACCGAGCGCCGGGCGGAAGGGTAGCCCGTGCCCGGCGCGCCGGCGGGCATGCCGCTTGCTGCCGGGAACCCGTACCCGAGGAGGGCTGCATGGACATCGGTGTATTCATTCCAATCGGAAACAATGGCTGGCTGATCTCGACCACGTCGCCGCAATACATGCCGAGCTTCGATCTCAACCGCGAGATCGTGCAGAAAGCCGAGGGCTACGGGCTCGATTTTGCCCTGTCGATGATCAAGCTGCGCGGATTCGGGGGGACCAGCGAATTCTGGGACCACAATCTCGAATCGTTCACCCTGATGGCGGGACTGGCCGCGGTGACCGAGCGCATCAGGCTCTATGCCTCGGTCGCGGTGCTGACCATCCCGCCCGCCATCGTCGCGCGCATGGCCTCGACCGTCGATTCGATCTCGAACGGCCGGTTTGGCGTCAACATCGTCTCCGGCTGGGCCAAGGACGAATACGAGCAGATGGGCCTGTGGCCGGGCGAGGCCTATTTCGGCTACCGCTACGACTACTCCACCGAGTTCGTGACGGTGATGAAGGAACTCTGGGGGACCGGCACGTCCGACTTCAAGGGCAAGTACTTCCAGATGTCGGACTGCAAGCTCTCCCCGCGTCCAAAGACCCCGATCAATCTCGTCAGTGCCGGCCAGAGCCCGCGCGGCATGGAGTTCGGCGCGACCTACTGCAACTACAACTTCACCCTGGGCAAGGGCGTCAACACGCCGACGGCCCATGCGCCGACCAACGAATTGATGATCGAGGCGGCGACCAGGACCGGGCGCGACGTCGGCAACTACGTGCTGATGATGGTGATCGCCGACGAAACCGACGAGAAGGCGATGGCGAAGTGGAAACTGTACAACGAGGGTGCCGACATGGGCGCGATGGCCTGGATGTCGGGCCAGGCCGATGCCGATCCCAACGCGGTCGAGGGCGGTACCGCCAAGGCGATCTCGGCGCCTGAGGGCGCCATCAACTTCAACATGGGCACGCTGGTCGGCTCCTATGCCAGCGTGGCCAGGATGCTCGACGAGTGCGCCACCGTGCCCGGCTCCAAGGGCATCATGCTGACCTTCGACGACTTCCTCGTCGGCATGGACCAGTTCGGCCAGCACATCCAGCCGCTGATGAAGAGCCGCAGCGACCGCCTGATCAAAGCCGCCGCCTGAACCTCCACCTCACCCTGAGGAGCGCTCCGCAGGAGCGCGTCTCGAAGGGTGGGCACGAGCACTTCGTTTGTCGCCCACCCTTCGAGACGGCGCTTTGCGCCTCCTCAGGTGAGGTGGTTTTGCTTTGATCGACTCTACGTCAGTGGTCTGATTTGGCCGATGTCGGTGTCGGAGCGGGCGCCGCGGGCTTGGCTCCCATCCAGCCCTTTACCGTCTCGCGGAAGCGCTGGAAGGCGACGTAGAGGCCCGGGATCACGAAGATGCCGAGGAACGAGGCCGCGATCATGCCGCCGAACACCGCGGTGCCGACGGCGCGCTGGGTGGCTGCGCCCGCGCCCGATGAGATGACCAGCGGCACCAGGCCCAGGATGAAGGCGAACGAGGTCATCATGACGGCGCGAAAGCGCAGGCTGGCAGCCGTCGTCGCCGCGGTCAGGATGTCGGCACCCTTGGCGCGTTCGGCCATCGCGAATTCGATGATCAGGATGGCGTTCTTGGCGGCGAGCGCGATCAGCACCACGATGCCGATCTGGGCGAAGATGTTGTTGTCGAGGCCGGCGACCAGCAGCGCCGTCACCGCGCCGAACAGGCCGACGATGACCGACAGCAGGGCCGCCACCGGGATCGCCGTGCTCTCGTAGAGGCCGACCAGGAACAGGTAGGCGAAGACGACGGCGAGCCCCAGGATGAACCCGGTCTGGCCGCTGGCCGCCTTTTCCTGCAGCGCCGTGCCCGTCCACTCGAAGCCGTAGCCGTTGGGCAGCGTGCGCGTCGCCAGTTTCTCCATGGCGGCGATGGCATCTCCCGAGGAGTAGCCCGGCGCGGGCGCGCCGTTCACCACCACGGAGCGCAGGTTGTTGTAGCGCACGACCGAGGAGGGCGCGGTGACCATCTCGATGTTCGCCACCGCCTGCAGGGGTACGAGTTCGCCGCTCGCCGAACGCACGCGTATGCGAAACACGTCGTTCACCTTGCTGCGGTCAGCGGCCTCGGCCTGCACCTTCACCTGCCAGGTCCGGCCGAACAGGTTGAAGTCGTTGGTATAGGCGCCGCCCAGCGCGGTCTGCATGGCGGAGAAGATGTCGGAGATCGAGATGCCCAGTGCCTGGGCGCGCTCGCGATCAAGCTTGAGGTTTATCTGCGGCGTCGATGCGCTGTAAGTCGTGTAGACCCCGGCGAGTTGCGGCACTTCCTGGGCAGAGATCATCACGCCGCGCGCCACGGCGGCGAGGTCGGTCGGCGACGCGCCGGTGAGCGACTGCACCACGAACTCGAAGCCCGACGAATTGCCCAGTCCCATGATGGGCGGCAGGTTGAAGGCAAAGACGTTGGCGGACGCGATCTGGCTGAAGGCGGCGTTGAGTTCCTTGAGTGCCTGGAACACCGAAAGCGAGGCGTCCTTTCTTTGATCGAACGGCTTCAGCTCGACCACGACCAGCGCGCGGTTGGGCAGCGCCAGGCCGTCGATCAGGCTGTAGCCCGAGACGGTGAAGACGCTCTGCTTCCAGGGCCGGTTCGCGATGGTCTTTTCGACTTCCTCGACCGCGGCGAGCGTACGGTTGGTCGAGGCGGCGTCGGGGAGCTGCACCTCGGCCATGAAGGCGCCCTGGTCCTCGTCGGGCAGGAAGCCCGAGGGCACCATGGAGCCGATGCCGCCGGTCGCGGCGGCGAAGCCCACGACCAGCAGGAGCGCCACGATGCCGCGCCGCGCCAGCGGCGTGACGAGTTTCGTGTAGCCGTCGCGTGTCCTGTCGATGCGGGCCTGCATCCAGCCCATGACGCCGGTCGGCTTCTTGCGGTGGCGCAGGATCAGCGAGCAGAGCGCCGGTGAGAGCGTCAGTGCGTTGATCGCCGAAATGATCATCGAGACCGACACGGCCACGGCGAACTGGGCGTAGAGCTGGCCCGAGATGCCGGGGATGAAGGCGGTCGGGATGAACACCGACAGCAGCACCAGGGTGATGGCGATGATCGGCCCGGTGACCTGGCCCATGGCCTTCTCGGTCGCCTGGGCGACCGTGAGCTCCGGCTCGTGCTCGAGGATGTGCTCGACCGCCTCGACCACGACGATGGCGTCGTCGACCACGATGCCGATGGCCAGCACCAGCGCCAGCAGCGAGATCGTGTTGGCCGAGTAGCCCAGCGCCAGCATGACGGCGAAGGTGCCGATCAGCGCCACCGGCACCGCGATGATCGGGATCAGGGTAGCGCGCAGGTTGCCGAGGAAGATGAAGACGACGATCGCCACGAGGACGAAGGCCTCGATCAGCGTGTGGATCACGCTCTCGATCGTGGCCTTCACGAAGACCGTCGTGTCGTACATCACGTTGTAGGCGACATCCTCGGGGAAGCGCGGTTCCAGCGCCTTGATCGCATCGCGCACGCCCTCGGCCGTGGCCAGCGCATTGGCGCCGGGCAGCTGGTAGATCTGGATGCCGGCCGCGGCCTGGCCGTTGTAGCGGCCGAGCTGGTCGCTGGTCTTGGCGCCCAGCTCGACCCGGGCGATGTCCTTGACCCGGACTATCGCGCCGTCGGACTTGGCGCGCACCACGATGTTCTCGAATTCCTCGACCGTGACGAGGCGACCCTGGGTGGTGATGTTGAGCTGGAAGCTGACATCGTCGAGCAGCGGCGCCGCACCCACCAGGCCGACCGCGGCCTGGACGTTCTGGGACTGGACCGCCTGCACCACCTCGTTCGGGGTGATGTCGAGGCTCGCCATGCGCTCGAGGTTCAGCCAGATGCGCATGGAATAGTCGAGCGCGCCGAACAGCGAGGCCTCGCCGACGCCCGGCACGCGCCGCAGCGTGTCGAGCAGGGTGATGGTCGCGAAGTTCGACAGGAACAGCGCGTCGCGCGTGCCGTTGGGCGAATAGACGGCCACGACCTGCAGCAGCGCCGAGGATTGCTTCTTGGTGGTGACGCCCAGCCGCTGAACCTCAGGCGGCAGGAGGGCGATGGCCTGGTTGACCCTGTTGTTGACGTTGACGGTGTTGAGGTCGGGATCGGAGCCGACCTCGAAGCTGATGGTGAGCTGGTAGCTGCCGTCGCCGCCCGACGTCGACTTCATGTAGATCATGCGCTCGACGCCGTTGACCTGCGCCTCGATGACCTGTGCCACGCTTTCCTCGACCGCCTGGGCCGAGGCGCCGGGAAAGGTCGCGGTGACGCGGACCTGCGGCGGCACGATGTCGGGGAACTGCGCCACCGGCATCGCCGTCATGGCGATGATGCCGGCGATGGTGATGACCGTGGAGATGACGAACGCCAGCCGCGGCCGGCGGATGAACAGCGACGAGATCGTCATGATCTACTGCTTCTGCGGAGCGGCGGACGGCGCCACGCTGGGATTGACCGTCATGCCCGGTCGCACGCGCTGCTGGCCCTGCACGATGACCTTTTCGCCCGCCTGGAGACCGGACGTGATGGCCGTCAGGCCGTCGCGCGAGACACCAGTCCTGACACGCTTCTGCTCGACAACGTTCTTGTCGTTGACGACGAACAGGTAGGCGCCGCTCTGGTCCTGGGCGATCGCGGCCTGGGGCACGGCGACCGCGGTCGGAACCTTCTCGCCCTCGATGATGACGCGCAGGGTCTGGCCGTCGGTCAGGATCCCGTCCTTGTTGTTGAAAGTCGCGCGGACGATCTGGCCGTCGGTCTTGGCGTCAACCGTCACATCGATGAAGTCGATCTTGCCCTTTTCCTGGTAGATCGAGCCATCTGCCAGGCGGATACGCACCGCGATGCCGTCGGGGTCGGTGGCCGATTCCCGCTTGGCCTCCAGAAGCTCGCGCTGCGTCACCGGGAAGAGAACGCGGATCGGATGCTCGCTCACCACCGTGGCCAGCACGCCCGACTCAGGGCTCACGAGGTTGCCAGGCGAGAACGCCGCGCGACCGATGCGCCCGTCGATCGGCGACTTGATCTCGGTGTAGGAGAGCTGAATCTCGGCGTCGCGCAGCTGGGCATTGGCATCCTCGACCTGTGCCTTGGCCTGAAGCTGCTCGGCAAGCCGCTGGTCGTACGTGACCTGGGTGCCGGTGTTGGTGCGCAACAGCTCGGCAGCACGCTTCAACTGCATGTCGGCATTCGTGAGCGCCGCCCGCGCGGCATCGCGCTGCGCCATCTTCTGGTCGACCGCCGCCTGGTAGGTCTCGGGTTCGATAGAGAAGACCACTTGGTCCTTCTTGACCTGATCGCCGTCAGCGAACTTGCGGGGGCCGAGGAAGCCCTTCACGCGGGCACGCAACTCGACCTTGTCGACGGCGGCCGCGCGGCCGATGAATTCGGCCTGGTCGGCGATTGGCTTCATCTCGGCGGCCTGGACAAGCACGGCGGGCGGCGGGCCGCCCGGCTGCTGCGCGAGGGCGGGCGCCATGCTGAAGGCAGCCCAAATCGCCGCACCGACGAGCATCGATGCCGTCGAACGTCGGTCTTTCATCTCAGGTCCCCGCTCAAAACTAACGTCGGAACAGTGCCTTAATTCGCCCAAATGGTCACGGCAATTCAGGGGCGAGATGGGCCTTGCAACACAGCGTGCGATCGGGGAGGAGTCGGGGATGGCGGATTGGCGGTGGTTGGCTATCGTTCTCGCGGCGGCATGGGCCCTCGCGTCGTTCAATGTTGAAGCACAGACACCGCCGCAAACGCCCGCGCAGGTTCCTGGTCAAGCCGCTGGCCAGGTGCAACGCAGCTCCTTCGCCAATCCCGCCGAGTACGACAGCTACATGGGGGCGCTGAACACCAAGGACGCGGCGCGACGGGCACAGGCAATGGAGGTGTTCATTGCCTGGTATCCGGGCAGCGTCCTGCGGCTCGACGCCCATGAGCAGGCGATCTCGGCCTGGCAGGCGGCCAACCAGCCGGCCAAGGCCGACGTGCTGGTCGCCCGCCTGCTGCAGGTCGATCCCGACAATGTGCGCGCACTGGCCAACCGGGCCTATGTCGGCCGCCTCAAGGCCTCGGGTGGCGACGCCTCGGCGCTGGCGGCGGCGGTCACGGCCTCGGAGCGCGGCCTTGCGGTGATGACCAAGTGGCAGAAGCCCGCCTTGCTGGACGATGCCGGCTTCGTGGTCCTGAAGGAGCACATGGCCGGTATCTTCAACGGCGTGCTGGGCTTCGCGGCGCTGCAGACGAAGGACTACGACAAGGCGCGCGCGTATTATCGCCTGGCCGTGGCGGCCGACCCGACCAACCTGCAGGACGTCTATCAGTATTCGGTGGCCCAGCTCGAAGGATCGCCGGTCGATGCGCTGGGCTTCTGGTACGGCGCCCGCTCGATCGCTATCGCGAAGGCCGCCAGGAACGACTCCGCCGCCCAGGACATCGATCGCTACGTTCGCTCCCGCTACAGCGTCTATCGCGGCAGCGAGGAGGGATGGGACGCGATCGTTGCGCGCGTTGCCAACGAGACGGCGCCGCCCGCCAACTTCAAGAAGTCGATCCCGCGCGCCATGACGCCGCCGGAGCAGGCGCTGGAAATCCTGGAAGACAACGAGCCGGCCAAGCTCTCGCCCGCGCAATGGGTTCTCGTGCTGCGCCACCGCGATGTCAGCCCGGCGAACAAGCGGGCTGCCGAGGCGGTGTGGAAGGCGATCGGCGACAAGCAGCAGGCCGGTACACGCCTGAAGCTGCCGTTCAAGGTGGTCATCGCCACGCCCGAGCGCATCGAAGGCGCGATTACGGACGAAGCTCAGGCCGGCAATCTCGTCGACCTCGAGGTGGTGATGATGCGACCCCTCAGCCCGCTGCCTGCGGTGGGGTCCAAGATCTTCATGTTCGGAACGCTGAGTGACTACCGGACCCAGCCGTTCCTGTTCCGCCTCACCCGTGGCGAACTCGCGCCTGAATCGCTGCCGGTGGCGGGCGGTCCCTGCGCCGATCCGCGGCCGAAAATGTGCTCCAAGGATTATCGGCCGGCCTGTGGCCTGCTTCGCGACGGCACGCGCAAGACCTACGGAAATGCCTGTACGGCGTGCAGCGATCCGCTGGTCGTGACCCAGGGCGCCGGCGCCTGCCCCTGAGGCTGGTCGGAGGCCGGACAGGGTCCTCTGGCGTCTCTTCCCCTTTGCGGACTTCGCAAAGCGGAAGCGCCCTCGTCTTACGAGGGCGATGGGGTCATGAGTGAACGCTCTTTCTTCGGCGCTCCCGGACATCGCTTTGCGTGGCGGCTTGTAACCAAGCCGCGGCCTGACGCTTGCTGGCCGAGCTTTGCTCGGCCTAATGCGCCATCAACAGCGGCACGCGGCAGGACGAGATCACTTTGCCGGTGGCGCCGCCGAGGCCGAGGAAGCTCATCAGCTGGCCGCGGCCATAGGCGCCCATCACCAGCAGGTCCGAGCCCTTGCCGTGCGTGTAGTCGAGCAGGGCGCGGCCGCGGGCGCGGCCCGACACCGCGCCGGGATCGATGGCGTCGATGGTGGTCTTGATGCCGTGACGGCCGAGATTGCGCGCGAGATACGAGGCGCCGACATCGTCGGCCTTCGAGCCCACGATCAGCAGCGTCACGTTGCTGGCCTTCGCCAGGAACGGCAGCGCGTATTCGACGGCGCGGGCCGCCTGGAAGCTGCCGTTCCACGCCACGATGATCGAGCCGAAGGCGCCGGTGGCGGCATTCGGCGGGGCGATCATGACGGCGCGGGCGCATTCGTGAATGGCGGCCTCGACGGTGGCGGGTGCCACGTTCTCGGGGTCGGAACCCGGACGGCCGAGCACCAGCAGGTCCGAGCAGCGGCCCATGGCGACCAGCGTGTCGAGCGTCGCGGTCTCGGCGGCGGTGTAGGTCGAACCCGCAGTGGCGCCGAGCACCTCCTTGTAGGCGCGCTCCGATTCCTTGGCTCGCTCCTCGAGGCGCTCGTCGTCGAGGTTCATGATCAGGGGCATCGCCTCGCCGCTCATGGCGAGGCCGCCGATGGCGCCGCCGGCCGGTCCGACCGGCAGGTGCAGCGCGTCCACGCTGGCGTCGAATACGGCAGCGACCCGGGCGGCCACCCGGAAAGACATCGCGGCATCGGGACCGCCTTCGGACACGGCCAGAATCGACTTCAACATGGAATTCCCCCAACTGATTTTTCAGGACGCGCGATTAAGAAGCGGCGACGCGTCCAGTGCAAGACAGGTCTTTCGGCAGGCGCTTTAGGCGGGCGGTTCAGGTCCGCGCCGCGTTGGCGAGGCCGGTCATCAGCTCGGCGACGCCGCCCAGTTCCTGCCCGCCATTGCGCGCGCCCCGCAGCACCTCCTCCATCGAGCGGCCGTTGGCCAGAGATGCAGCGCCCCACAGCAGCGCCGAGCGCATGCCGCTCTTGCAGAAGGCCACGACCCGGTGGTCGCCCGCGGCCAGCAGGTCGGCGAACGCTCGCACCTGATCGGGCGTGGCGCGCGGGCCCGAAAAGGGCAGGTCGAGAAATTTCAGTCCGGCTGCTTCGGCGGCGGCGCGGAGATCGGCCGTCTTCGGCTGGCCGAAGAAGGCCTCGCCGTCGGGCCGGTTGTTCACGACGGCGGTGAAGCCCGACGCGGCCAGTTCCTTCATGTCGCCCGGATCGAGCTGACCGGAAACGGAGACCCGGTCGTCGACCGGCAGCAGGGAAAGGCTCATGTCAATGTCTCGTGTTGGCGGATCTCCAGCTCGCGCTTGCGGATCCAGTGAATGAAGGGCAGGGCCAGCAGCACCATCCAGAGCTTGCCCAGGATCTGGCCGGTCAGATAATCGAGGCTGCCGAAGGCCAGCCACAGAAAGAGCACGCTGTCGGCGACCAGGCCGACGATGCTGGACGCCAGCACGGCTATCACGAGGCCGCGTGATTGCAGCGGCGTGTAGACGGCGAAGTCGGCCAGTTCGGACAAAAGGAAGGCCGCGGCCGAGGCAATGAGAAGCTGTGGCGGTGCGACCGCGCCCGAGAGGGCGGCGCCCGCCACGATGGCGCCCAGCGCAACGCCGCGGCCCAGCCGGCGCTGCACGAGGTCGCGCAGGACCAGCGCCAGTCCGATCATCAGCACGCCTGACGGCGCCATCAGCGGCTTGTCCCCGGGGCCCCAGGGCCAGACGGGTACCAGACACGGTCCCTGCGGCACGCACACGGTGCCGACATTGCCGATCATCCAGTTGGCGAGCGGGATGCAGGCGATGAAGCCCAGGAAACAGGACAGGCCCAGCAGCTTGGCCCGCTTGGATGAACTCATGCCCGGGCTCCTAGCAGGTCCGACGCTCCGCTGGAACCCGGGGGGAACCCGCCGGCAATGGTTGCGTTCAATCGCATACAATTCAGGAGTATTTCATGCAGCCCATCGCCCGCCGCTCGATTCTGATCGGCGTTGCCGCCCTGTCGACCCTCCCTGCCACGGCCGCGTTTGCGGTCAACGCGCTGCCCGATTCCCGTTTCGTGGGTTTTGCCCAGGAGTTCAACGACTTCGAAATCGCCTCGGGTCGGCTTGCCCTCGCCAAGTCGACGAACGAGAACATTCGCGGCTTCGCGGCGCGCATGGTCGCCGACCAGACGGAAGCGGCGCAGTTCCTCGGCCGGGCGCGCTCCGAGGCCGGCGTCTCCTATGCGCCCGATCCCAGCAACACGCCGGGCTGGACCGCCACGCTGCAACGCCTCAACGTGCTGGAAGGCGTCGAGTTCGATACTGCCTATGCCAACGCCCAGCTCGCCGCCCATATCGATGCCAACGCGCAGTATGGCGCTTACTCGCAGGACGGTGGCAACGGTGCGCTCCGCCGCTACGCCCAGGGTCAGCTCCCGAAAATCCAGCAGAATCTGACCGGCGCCCGCCAGATCGCCGGCGACCGCTAGGCCGCTACAGCGAGGACTTGCCCTCGCGCCACGCCAGGAATCCCCGCTTGCGCAAGGCGCAGGCGGGGCATTCGCCGCAGCCATTCCCCCACTCGTATCGCGGGCCGCGCACGCTGTCGTAGCAGGTGTGGGTGTGTTGGAGGATCAGATCGACGAGTGCCGCGTCGCCCAGCTCGTTTGCGAGCCCCCAGGTCTCGGCCTTGTCGAGCCACATCAGCGGCGTGTGCAGGACGAAGGCGCGGTCCATGCCGAGGTTGAGCGTCACCTGCAGCGCCTTGATGGTGTTGTCGCGGCAGTCGGGATAGCCCGAGAAATCGGTCTCGCACATGCCGCCGATCAGGTTGCGGATGTTGCGCCGCCAGGCGACGGCGGCGGCAAAGGTGAAGAACAGCAGATTGCGGCCGGGCACGAAACTGTTGGGCAGCCCGTTCTTTTCCATCGCGAAGGCGACATCGCGCGTCAACGAGGTCTCACTGATCTGGCCGAGCACGCCCATGTCGATGAAATGGTCTTCGCCCAGCCGGTCCGCCCAGTGCGGGAAGCGGTGCCGGATCTGATCGAGGACGACAAGCCTTTGATCCAGCTCGATTCGATGCCGCTGACGGTAGTCGAAAGCGACCGTCTCGACATGCGTGAATCGTTCTAGCGCCCAGGCCAGACACGTGGTGGAATCCTGACCGCCGGAGAAGAGGACGAGGGCCGACCGAGCATCGTTCATGAGGGGCTTTATCGCCCGCAACCTCGCTCCGCGCCACAGCGTAGGCTGTGTACCGGACCCATCACCACAGACGGGGGAACCCATGTTCGTCTCCGATATCCTGTCGCTCAAGGGCGGTCTTGTTTACACGGTCGCACCAGGCACCTCGGTCGGCCAGATTTCCCAGCAACTGAGCACCCGCCGCATCGGCTCGGTGCTGATCCTCGGTGCCGACAGTTCGGTCGCCGGCATCGTTTCCGAACGCGACCTCGTGCACGCCTTCGCCACGCACGGCGCCGCCGCCCTCGATCTCGAGGCACACGACGTCATGACCCGCGAGGTCGTGACCTGCGATCCCGACGATTCGATCGACCACGTCATGCAGCTCATGACGCGCGGCCGCTTCCGCCACCTGCCGGTGGTGCGCCATGGCGAGCTGCTCGGCCTGGTCTCGATCGGCGACGTCGTGAAGGCGCGTCTCGAAGAGGCGCGGCATGAAACCGAGGCTCTTCGGGCCTACATCGTCGCCGGCTAGGGCCGCGCTTAAGTTTGCGGTCGATCTCCGCTAGGGTCCCGCCCGGACCCCTGGGTGGAGAACGGATGTCATTACCCCTGCAAGGCAAAGTCGCGCTCGTGACGGGCGCGGGCAAGAATATCGGCCGCGCGATCGCGCTGACCCTGGCGCGCGACGGGGCGGCCATCATGGTCAACGGCCGCTCCGACAGGGCCGCGGTCGATGCCGTCGTGGCCGAGATCGAGGCGGCGGGTGGACAGGCAGCGGCCGCGATGGGCGACGTGTCAGATCCGGCGGTGCCGCCACGGCTGGCCGCCGAGGCTGCGGCAAGGTTCGGCGGCGTCGACATCCTCGTCAGCAACGCCGGTCTGCGCCGCCAGACCTCCTTTCTCGACATGTCGTTCGAGGAGTGGCGTGAGATCATGTCGGTCGCCCTCGACGGGGCCTTCCTTCTGGGCAAGGCGATCGTGCCGCAGATGGTGGCGCGCGGCGGCGGTGCCTTCGTGGCGCTGTCCGGCATTTCCACCCATCTCGGTACGCCCAACCGCTGTCACGTCTCGGCCTCCAAGTCGGGCCTCGAAGGGCTGATGCGGGCGCTCGCGGTCGAGCTGGCGCCGCACCGCATCACCTGCAACGCGCTGGCCCCCGGCGCGATCGACACGTCGCGCGGCGCCGCGGCCGGCGCGGCGCCGCCCAATCGCGTGAACCGTCCGATCCCGCTGAAGCGCTTCGGCACGGTCGAGGAGATCGCGGCCATGGTGCGGTTGCTGGTCGGACCGGAAGGCACCTTCATTACCGGCCAGACGATCCACGTGAACGGCGGTGAGTTCCTGACATGAGGAACCTCATCACCGATGTGCCGGGGCTGCTGGTCGGCAACGCCCAGGACATGCGTGCCGCGACGGGCGCCACCGTGGCGATCTTCGAGCAGGGCGCGGTCGCCAGCATCTCGACCCTGGGCGGTGCGCCGGGCGACCGGATGGGCACGTCACTCGAGCCCGAGATGGTGGGCCAGGCGATCGACGCCGTCGTGCTGTCGGGCGGCTCGGTCTACGGACTCGATGCTGCCGGCGGTGTGTCCGCCGTGCTCTGCCAGCGCGGCCAGGGGCGGACGTTCGGCGGCCTGGCCATTCCCGTCGCGGTGCAGGCGATCCTGTTCGACCTGATCAATGGCGGCGAGAAGGACTGGATGCGCGAGCCGGTGAAGCATGAGCCGCCCTATTGGAATCTCGGCCGCGACGCGGCCCTGGTGGCGGCCCAGGATTTCGCCTTGGGGACTGCGGGCGCCGGCGTGGGCGCCACGACGGCGGGGCTGAAGGGTGGGTTGGGGTCGACCAGCGCCCGGACCAGCCAGGGCTTCACGGTCGGTGCTCTGGTCGCGGTCAACGCGGTAGGTTCGGCCCTGATCGGCAGCGGCCCGCATTTCTGGGCCGGCGCCTACGAGCAAGGGCACGAGTTCGGCGGCCTGGGCTGGCCGGCCAAGCTACCTGACGATGCGCTGAAGCTGCGCTTCAAGGGGCAGGCGCTGCCGGTGACGGCGACCACCATCGCGCTGGTCGCCACCGATGCGACGCTCACCAAGTCGGAATGCAAGCGCCTCGCGATCATGGCGAACGACGGGCTCTCGAGGTCGCTGCGTCCGGTCCACGCCCCCAACGACGGCGACACGGTGTTCGCGGCGGCGACGGGCCGGGCGGGCCGCGGCGGCGATCCGCCGATCCTGACGGAACTGGGCACGGTGGCGGCCGACTGCCTGGCGCGCGCCGTGGCGCGCGGCGTCTACGAGGCGACGGCGCTGCCCTTCGCGAATGCGGTGCCCGACTGGAAGACGAAGTTCGGAGGCGGGCGGTGAGCTACCTGATCGTCTTCGCGGGCGCCGGCATCGGCGGCGCGGCGCGTCACGGCATGAACATCTGGGTGGCGCGCCTGCTCGGTTCGCATTTTCCCTGGCACACGCTCGTCATCAACATCCTGGGCTCGATCGTGATGGGTCTGATCACCGGCTGGTTTGCCGAACGCCTCGGCGCCGCCGGCCACCTGCGCCTGTTGCTGGCGACCGGGGTGATGGGCGGCTTCACGACCTTCTCGGCTTTTTCGCTCGACGCCGTGCTGCTGTGGGAGCGTCACGAGCATCTCCTGGCCGCGCTCTATGTCGGCGGTTCGGTCGCGGGCGCGATCGCGGGCCTGGCGCTGGCCTTGTGGATCATGAGAACGGCGCTGGCGTGACGCGCCCGTCTTTCGATGTCGTCATTGCGGGTGCCGGTGCCGCCGGCCTGATGTGCGCCATCCGCGCCGGCCAGCGCGGGCGTCGTGTGCTGCTACTCGACCACGCCGAAAAAGTCGGCAAGAAAATCCTGATCTCGGGCGGCGGACGCTGCAACTTCACCAATCTGGGCGCGCGGCCCGAGGCGTTCCTTGCGGACAATCCGCACTTCTGCAAATCGGCGCTGGCGCGCTACACGCAGCACGATTTCATCGAGCTGGTGAACAAGCACGGTATTCCCTGGCACGAGAAAACGCTGGGCCAGCTCTTTTGCGACGGCTCGGCGCGGCAGATCGTTGCCATGCTGCTGACGGAAGCGGACGCCGCGGGTGTCGATGTCCGCGTGGCGCATCGCATCGCCGGGATCGAGAAATCCGACCGCTTCACGGTGCGCACCGACCACGGCGACTTCGATGCGGCGGCCGTCGTGCTGGCGACCGGCGGCCTTTCGATTCCCAAGATGGGGGCGACCGGGTTCGCGCATGACATCGCGCGCCGCTTCGGTCTCGTCGTCACGGAGACGCGGCCCGGCCTGGTGCCTTTCACGGCGCGCGTGCCGGACATCGCGGGCGTATCGCTCGACGTGATGGCGAGCCTCGGCAGCACCCGCTTCCGCGAGGCCATGCTGTTCACCCATCGCGGCCTCTCGGGACCGGCGATCCTGCAGATCTCGTCCTACTGGCGTCCGGGGCAGGAGATCACGATCGATCTGCTGCCGGACCAGGACGCCGCGACCTTCCTGAAGGGCCGCAAGCGGCTGCGACCCAAGGCCGAGCTGCGCAACATCGTGGGCGACCTGATGCCCGATCGGCTCGCGCAGGCGTTGGCATCGGAAGGCGTCATCGGCGAGCGGCGCGACAAGGATCTGGAGACCCTGGCAGCGGAACTGAAAGCCTGGCACGTGAATCCCACCGGCACCGAAGGCTACGCCAAGGCCGAGGTGACCGTGGGCGGCATCGACACCGACGGACTCTCGTCGAAGACGATGGAAGCGAAGAAGGTCCCCGGCCTGTTTGCGATCGGCGAGGCGGTCGACGTCACGGGCTGGCTGGGCGGCTACAATTTCCAGTGGGCCTGGTCGAGCGGCTGGGTGGCCGGCGAGGCGGTGTGAGTTTCCAACAAGGAGGCGGTTGGTGTCATTCGGAACAATGTTGCAGATCGCCTATATTATTGGCGCCTTTGTTTCTCTGTACTTCTGGCTCCAAGGCTTCTGGAGATTCGGGCTGCACGTAGGGAGCCGGCCAGCATCTTGGCTGACAAGAGCTTCCGCGCGATCTATCGCGCGAAGCCGGAAGACTATTTTGGTCGAGGTCGAGAGAGTGTTCTGCGCGCGCAGCGGAGTTGGCGCTTGGCGCTGATCAGCGGCTTCATTGCCGCCCTTCTGAGCGCTCTCTCGAAAGTCCTTGCCAGTTGACGGGCATCCGCGGTGTGCTCGCCTTCGCGTCAGTGACCCAAGTAACTCTTCCTTAGATCGGGATCGCGGGCGAGGTCGGCGGCGCTGCCCGACAGGGCGATGCGGCCGTTCTCCAGCACGTAGGCGCGGTGGGCGATGGCGAGCGACTGCACGACGTTCTGCTCGACCAGCAGGATCGCGAGGCCCTGCCGGTTGAGCTGGCCGATCAGGCCGAACATCTCCTCGACCAGGAGCGGCGACAGGCCGAGCGAGGGTTCGTCGAGGATCAGCAGCCGGGGTTCGCTCATCAGGCCGCGACCGATCGCCAGCATCTGCTGTTCACCCCCCGACAGGGTGCCGGCGGACTGGGCAAGGCGCTCGCGCAGCCGCGGAAAGGTGTCCAGCACGCGCTCCAGGTTACGGGCGCGGGCGGGCTTGCCGCGGCGATAGCTGCCAAGTTCGAGATTGTCGCGCACCGTCAGGTTGGGGAAGACACGGCGGCCTTCTGGCACCTGCACCAGGCCGGCCGCGACGATCTGCATGGAGGATGCCGCCGTGATGTCCTCGCCGTCGAAGCGGATCGAGCCGCCAAACGGCCGGTACAGCCCGGAGACGTTGTTGTTGAGCGTCGACTTGCCCGCACCGTTGCTGCCCAGCAGCGCCACGATCTCGCCCTTGCCGACCGCGAGGTCGATGCCGCGCAGCACCTCGATGACGCCGTAACCCGCCCGCAGGGCCGAGACTTCAAGCACGAAGCACCTTGGCGGCGCCGTGGCCGAGATAGGCTTCGATCACCAGTTCGTTGTCGGCAATGGCCGCCGGAGTGCCCTCGGCGATCATGCGTCCCTGGTTCAGCACATAGACGCGCTCGGCCAGCGACGTCACCGCCTGCATCACGTGCTCGATCAGCAGGATGGTGATGCCGGAGGCACGAATGTCCTTGATGACGCCCACGATCTCGACGATCTCCGTCGGATTGAGCCCCGCCATCACCTCGTCGAGCAGGAGCAGGCGCGGTCCGGTCGCCAGGGCGCGCGCGAGTTCGAGCCGCTTGCGGCCGGCGACGGTGAGGTCGGCGCCGCGCTGGTCGAGCTGCTCCTTCATGCCGACCATGGTCGCCACCGCCTCGGCCTCGCGCGCGGCAAGGCGACGGTCGGCGGTGCGGAAATAGGCCCCGACCATGATGTTTTCGCGCACGCTGATGCCGGCAAAGGGTTGCGTGATCTGGAAGGTGCGGACCATTCCTGCCGCGCAGACGCGATGCGGAGCGAGGCCGGTGATCGGCTTGCCCTCGAAGACGACCGTGCCGGCATCGGGCCGCTGAAAGCCCGCGATCGTTGCGAACAGGGTCGTCTTGCCGGCGCCGTTGGGGCCGATCAGGCCCACGATCTCGCCCCGTGCCACGTCGAGCGAGGCGCGGTCCACCGCCTTGAGGCCGCCGAACGATTTCGAGATCTCGCGGACCTCAAGCATGGCGCGTACGGGTCCGGGCGGTGGGGCGGCGGAACAGGCTCATCAGCCCGTCCGGCAGCCGCGCCACGATCAGGATCAGCATGATGCCGTAGACGATGAGGCTGAGCGGCTGGACGTTCGCGAGGGCTGGCACGACGCTGGCCAGCCAGCGCGTCACTTCGTTGATGCCCATCAGGGTGAAGGAGCCGATCAGCGGGCCGAAGATCGTGCCGGCGCCGCCCACCATGCTGACCAGCAGCATCTCGACCGACTTGTCGACGCCGAAGGCGATGCCGGGATCGATGTAGAGGTACTTCTGCGCATAGAACGTCCCGCCGGCCGCGCACATCGCGCCGGACAAAGTGAGCACCTTGACCTTCTCGGCGAAGACGTCGATGCCGAGCGCCCGCGCCGCATCCTCGTTCTCGCGGATCGCCACCAGCCGCGCGCCGAAGCGGCTGCGCGTCAGCTGCCAGGCGATCAGCAGCGAGACGATGCAGAGCAGAAGGGCCAGATAGTAGATCCAGATCGGATCCTTGAACTGGAAATTGAGCGGTCGCGGGTCGGCCTTGATCAGCATGCCGAGGCCGCCCTTGGTGAAGGGCACCGAGTTGGCGAGGATGCGGAAGACCTCGGCAAACGCGAGCGTGATCAGCGCGAAATAGGAGCCGCGCAGCCCGGCGCGGAAGGAGAGGACGGCAATCATCCAGCCGACCGCGCCGCCCGCCGCCATCGCGACGGGCCAGGCGAGCCAGGGGTTCCAGCCGTAGGTCACCTGCAGGATGGTCGAGGTGTAGGCGCCGGTGCCGAAGAACACGACATGGCCGAACGAGGTCTGGCCGGCGAAACCGCCCGCGATGTTCCACGACTGGCCGATGAAGGCGGTGAAGAAGACCAGCATGCCGACGGTGACGAGATAGTTCGGCACCAGCAGCGGATAGGCCAGGGCCGCCACGAGCCCGCCGACGCAGAGGAGGACAGGGCGGCTCATGCCTTGCTCCCGAACAGGCCGGTCGGCTTCAGCAGCAGGATCAGGATGAAGATCAGCGAGATGCCGATCTGGCCGAGCTGCTCGCCCAGGAACAGGCCGCCCAGCGATTCGGTGATGCCGATGATGAAGCCGCCGACCGCCGCGCCGGCGAAGCTGCCCATGCCGCCCAGCACGACGATGGTGAAGGCCACGAGGACGAAGGCATGGCCCGACGACGGCGTTACGTAGTAGGTCGGCATCAGCAGGCACGCCGCGGCGCCCAGGCAGGCGATGCCGATGCCGTAGGAGACGGCGAAGACGTTCTCGACATCGATGCCGACCAGGCGCGCGCCGTGCCTCTCCCTCGCGACGGCACGGATCGCCTTGCCCATGTCGCTGCGCGCCATGTAGAGGCCGAGCGCCGCGCACAGCACCAGCGAGGCGCCGAACGAGATGATCTTGGGCAGCGGCAGGAAAGCCGCGCCGACCTCGAGGAAGGTGCCGGCATAGGGAACGTCGATGGTCTGCGTGTCGCCGCCGAAGAACAGCAGCGCGACATTGTCGATCACGATCGAGAGGCCCAGCGTGATCAGCAGGATGTTCTCGTCGCGGCCGTGATTGTAGCGGCCGATCAGCAGGCGGTAGAGCACGAAGCCGAAGCCGAAGGCGCCCGCGATGACCACCGGCAGGGCGGCATAGGGATCGATGCCGATCAGCCGCCACAGATAGAAGACGGCATACATGGCCAGCATCAGCAGGCTGCCATGGGCAAAATTGATGATGTGCAGGACGCCGTAGATCAGCGTCAGGCCGACGGCGACCAGAACATAGATGCCACCGGCCAGAAGGCCGTTCAGGACGCCCGCGAAGAGAAAGGCGGGATCGAACACGCCTTTAGAGTCCTTCGGCTTCGGGTTGAACCCTATCCCTCATCCTGAGGAGGCCTGAAAGGCCGTCTCGAAGGATGGGCAGCAGACGCGGTGCTCGTGCCCACCCTTCGAGACGCATCGCTGCGCGATGCTCCTCAGGGTGAGGCTATCGGGCCCGTTCATAGCCTGTTGTTTTAGCTGCATTCATTTCGAGTCAGACTCTCAGGGTGAGGTCGTTGTTGGGTAGCTCGACGCGATTCAATATCACCCTGCCCTTAGAGCTTCGGCTTGGGGAACACCGCCTTGGCCGAGGCGAATTCCTCGGGCGCGATCACCTCGATGTCGCCCTTGAGCGACTGCATGGTCGCCGGACGGCCGCCCTGGTTCTGGCCGTCGACGAACCTGGTCGGCCCATAGGGCATCAGCTCGGCCTTGAAGGTCGAGGCCGCCAGCGCGGCCGTGAGCTTCTCCTTGTCGGTGGAGGCCGCACGTTCCAGCGCATCGGCCAGGAGCATGACATTGGTGTAGGTGAGATAGACCTCGAAGGTGAACAGGGCGCCGGTGGCCTCGACGCGCTTCTTCAGCGCCTGCGCCTGCGGACTCTTCGGATTGTACCAGTGGTTCACGTCCATCATGTACTGGGAGACGTCGGGCATCTCCTTGACGAACTTGTAGTTGAAGCCGCCGCCCAGGATCGAGAAGAAGCCCGCGACGTTCACCTTCTGCTGATAGAGGGTGCGCGCCAGCAGCATGTATTCGTTGCCGTAGTTCGACATCATGACGATGTCGGGCGCCAGCGAGCGGATGCGCAGCGCGATGTTGTCGAAGTTGCGCGTCGGGTTGTCGTGCGCGATCAGTTCCTTCGGCGCGATGCCGATCGAGGGCAGCTTGGTGGCCAGCAGCCTGGCCGTGCCAGTGCCGAACTCGCCCGATTCGTGGACGATCACGGCGGTCTTGGCGATATTGTTGGCGGCCTTGTTCAGCCCCCCCAGCGAGGCGATGCCGTCGTCGACGCAGACGCCGAAGCCGGGCTTCAGGCGAAACACGTTCTTGAGCCCGCGGCTCATGAGAAGATCGGAAGCGCCGACGTCGACCAGGAAGGGCGTGCCGTACTTGGCGGCAGCCTGGCTGGCGGCGATGCCGACCGGGCTCTGGAAGCAGCCGATATAGGCCGCCACGCCCTGCTCGTTCATCTTCTCGACTTCGCTGACGCCGACCTCGACCTTGGACTGGCTGTCGCCCAGCAGGGCCTCGAGCCTGGCGCCGCCCATCGACTTGATGCCGCCCGCCTTGTTGACGTCCTCCACCGCCATCGTGCCGCCCAGCCGGCTCTGCTGGCCGTTGTAGGCCACAAAGCCGGTGACGGGATGGATCATGCCGACCTTCACGGCGGCCGGCTGTGCGCCGACCAGCGCTGGTGCGCCGATCGCTCCGGTCGCCAGCACGGAGCCACCCGCGAGGAAGGTCCGACGCGAAACCCCAGACTTCCGTTGCTTGGTCATGAAAACCTCCCAGCAGATCAACGAGCGAAGATCGAGCGTATGTCGGCGATGCCGTCCAGCGCCAGAATCTTCTTCCTCACTTCATCGGCAACTTCATGACGCAACATCCGTGCCGTCAACGAGAAGTACTTGCCCGTGAGTTCGTCGCGCGAATAGGGATCCTGGTCATCGCCGCGATTGGCCTCGACGGCGGCGGACAGGGTGCGGCCGTCGCGCAACCTGAGATCGACGCGGGCCGGCCGGAATTGTGGCAGCTTCGCCGTCATCGCCTCGTCCTCGACCACGAACACGCGCCTTGCCAGTGCCTGCACCCGCTCGTCGCGCACGGCGTCCCAGGTGAAATTCTCGACGCGGGAGGAGCCGCGGACCAGGCGCGTGGCGACCGCAAAGGGGACGGAGAACTTGCCGGCCAGCGTGTTGCGCGGCGCCTGGTCGTCGAGTTCGGCGGCATAGAGATAGCTCGCGACATCGACGCGTTCGACCGAGTCCGCGGCGACGGTCTCCCGCGCCAGCAGGAGGTCGAGCGCATCCAGCGCGCCGTGATTGTAGCGGCAGCAGGAGTGGAGCTTGAAATAGTTCTGGTCGATCTGCCAGTCGCGGCCGAGCCCGTCGATCATGCGCGCCGTGTCGAAGCGTTCCGACACGACCCTGCCGAACACGCTCGACAGACCGTCGCGTTCGCCGATGAAGCCGGCCTCGACGAGGTCGATCGCCATGAGCGCCATGCGGTTCGAGATACCGGCATAGGCGTTCCGCACCGTGCCGCCTTCCAGCATCGTGCGCTTCGAGGAGGCCAGCGTGAGCGAGGAGGCGACGTTGATCGTCTCGCGCATCTGCGCGGCGTCGTAGCCCAGCAGCTTTGCCACGGCGACCGCGGCGCCCACCGTGCCCCAGGTGCCGTGCGGGTGCATGTCGGGTCGCAGGGAGGCCGCGATGCCGATGCGCGCACCGACCTCGTAGCCCACGATCAGCGCTTCCATCGCGGCCTTGCCGGAAAGCCCCCTGATCTCGGCCATGGCCCAGACGGCGGGCAGGGCATGGATGGAGGGATGGCCCTTGGCGAAGCGGTTGCCCTCGTCCATTTCGAGGAAGGTGCCGGCGGTGCCGTTCAGGAAGGCGGCGGCAGCCGACACGGCCGTCTTGCCGGTGCCCATCACCGCGGCCTCGCCGACCGGGCTGACCGTGAGCCTGGCGGTCAGCGCCTGCATCTCGGGCTCGGCCGCGCCCCCCACGATGGCACCGACCGTGTCGAGGATGACGTAGGAGGTCTGTTCGACCGTCGCGGGCTTCAGCGTCTCGAAGCGGAAGCCCACGAGGAAGTCGACCAGCGTGTCGAGCCAGAAATCGGCCACGGGCTCAACCCATCATCGTGTCGATATAGTGCCGCGCGACCTCGCCCGGCGTCGCCTGCCAGGAATTGCCGAAACGCTCGATCCGCCGCAGCGCCTCGTCGAGATACCTGATGCGATGCGCCATGCCCATCAGCCAGGGATGGACCGACAGGTTGAACACCTGGCCGCCCTCGCGGTGCAGCAGCTCGAAAGCGTCGCCCACGATGTCGGGATACCGTGTCGTGTTGATGCGCCGCAGCCACAGTTGCTGCACGTCGTCCCATTCCGGCTGGTTGGGCATCGAGACGAACTTCCGGCCGTCGCCGACATGCATCGCATAGGGCTGGTCGTCGTTGGGCCAGTCGAGCACATAGTCGAGGCCGGCCTCGGCCAGTAGCCTGGGCGTGCGCTGGCTCTCGCCGTATTCCTGGCCGAGCCAGCCCTTGGGGGCCACGCCGGTGGCCTTCTCGATCGCGGCGAGGGACGTCGCGATCTCTTCCTTCTCCTCGGCCTCGCTCATCTTCGAGCTGATGATGCGGTTGGCCGAGACGCCGTGGCCGATGAACTCGTAGCTACGCTTCCTGAACTGCTCGATCAGGAAGGGATAGCGCTCGGCCGCCATCGCATTGACCGCGACGCCGGCCCGGATCTGGTAACGGTCGAGCACGTCGAGGACCCGGAAGATGCCGGTGCGGTTGCCGTACTCGCGCTGCGTCCAGGTGCGGTAGTCGGGATGGTAGGTGCCGAACTCGCCGGTGAAGCGGCTGTCCCTCACCACGCCGTCGGGCGGCAGCAGCTCGTAATATTCGAGATGCAGCACGACCTGGAAGGCGACGCGGGTGTTGCGCGGCCAGGTGAGCTTCGGCCGCTTGGGATAGGGAGAGTAGTCGTACCAGGGATTGTCCATCCCGGCGGGTAGCGGCGACGGGTTCTTGGGAACGGTGCTCATGTCAGGCGTCCTTCCCGAGATGCTGCTGGTAGGGTTTCAGCCCGTTGGCGACGTACCAGTCGAGAATCTCCTCGGCGGTGCAGACCCAGGCATCCTTGTGCTGGCGGATATACGACAGGGCGCGGTCGAGGTGCTTCAGCCGGTGCGGCGCGCCCATCATGTAGGGGTGGAGCGCAAGACACATGACGCGGCCGTTCTCGCCGCCCTCGCGATAGACCGTGTCGAAATGGTCGATGATCATCTGGGCGAACTCCTCCGCCTCGACCGGCTGCCGGTAGATCATCGCGTCGTTGAGATCCATCGAATAGGGAACGTGGATCAGGGGGCCGTGCTTGGTGGCCAGCGGCGTCGGCTGGTCGTCGTGATAGAAGTCGCAGAAATAGTCGAGGCCCGCTTCCTTCACGAGATCGGGCGTGTTCAGGGTGTTGGACACGGCGGGCGAGAACCAGCCGCGCAGCTTGCGGCCGGTGAGGCGCAGATGCGTCGCCTTGCTGTGCTCGATGACCTCGCGCTCTTCCTGCTCGCTGTAGCCCCAGTGATAGCGCGTGTTGAAGTAGCCGTGGCTCATGTATTCCCAGCGCCGCGCTTCCATCGCCTCCAGGATCTCGGGATACATCTCGATGACCGACATCGAGAGCGAGACGGTGCAGCGCACGCTGTGCTTGTCGAGCACCTCGAACATCCGCCACAGCCCGACCCGGTTGCCGTAGTCGCGGCCGCCATAGCCCAGCACGTCGGGGTGCGGCACGCGCGGCCACGGGTTGCGCACGCGGACCTCGGCCGGGAGGTATTCGTAATGCTCGATGTTGGGACAGACCCAGACCGCGACCCTCGCGTTGTTGGGCCAGGAGAGCTTCGGCCGTTCGACGATGGGGGAATAGCCGAAACGATAGGGGTCCATCCGGAAGGTTCTTTCTCTGGTTGGCGCGCTTTGGTTGGCATGGCGAGTGCAACACGGGTTGCGTTGCACTTCAACGCCCAGCATCCTGTTCGCATGGCGGATAACGTTCGGTTCACCCTCAATGACAAGCAAGTGGAGATCGTCGGCGTTCCGCCGATGACGACCCTGCTCGACTGGCTGCGCGACCAGCGCGGCCTGCGCGGGACCAAGGAGGGCTGCGCCGAAGGCGATTGCGGCGCCTGCACCGTGGTGCTGGAACGCGAGGGCCGCCGCGACGCCATCAATTCCTGCATCGTCCTGCTGGGCCAGCTCGACGGCCAGTCGGTGCGTACGGTCGAGGGGCTGCGCGGTGCCGAGGGCGGACCGCATCCGGTCCAGACTGCGATGGCCGAGGCGGACGCAACGCAATGCGGCTTCTGCACGCCGGGCTTCGTCATGTCCGCGCTGGCCTTTGCGAGCAACCGGGGCGCGTCCGGTCCCGACGCGATCCACGACGCGCTGGCGGGCAATCTCTGCCGCTGCACCGGCTATCGGCCGATCGTCGAGGCGATGACGAGGATTGCCAGTCTTGCCGTCGAACTACCCCCATTGCCTCCCGGGTTATCGCATATGCGCCAAAGGTCCCTCACTTCGTTCGGGATGACACCGTTTTCTGCATCGGCGCACTACTCAGATCCCAGCAATATTGTCATCCCGAACGGAGTGAGGGACCCTTCGCTTCCCTCGACACGTGAACCACTAGGGTCGCCGCAGATCGCTTCGATCGCTTTCGACGGCATCTTCTTCGCACCGCGCAGCCTCGAAGAACTCCTGACCCTGCGTGCCGCCCATCCCGAGGCGCTGCTGCTGGCCGGCGCGACCGATCTCGGCCTGTTGGCGAGCCGCGCGCGCACGCCGCCGAAGGCCGTGATCCACCTCATGCAGGTGCCCGAACTGGCGGCGATCTCCTCGACCGCGGACAAGATCACGATCGGCGCCGCTGCGACCTATCGCGAAGCGGCGCCGACGCTCGTCGAAGCCTTCGCGGCGCTCCGCCCCTATCTGTCGCGGCTGGGCTCGCCGCAGATTCGCAACATGGGCACGATCGGGGGCAATATCGGCACGGCGTCGCCGATCGGCGACATGCCGCCGGTGCTGCTGGCCCTCGAAGCGAGCCTGACGCTGGTCTCGAAGCGGGGCGCGCGCGAGGTCCTGCTCGACGAGTTCTTCCTCGACTATCGCAAGACGGCGCTGGCCCCCGACGAGATCATCCAGAGCCTCTCGATGCCGCGCCTGTGGGAGGGCGAGACCTTCCATTGCGACAAGGTGAGCAAGCGCCGCGACCAGGACATCTCGACCGTCGCCGGCGCCTACCGCGTGCGCATCCGGAACGGAAAGATCGAGGATGCGCGGCTGGCGTTCGGTGGCATGGCGGCCACGCCGCGACGGGCCCGCGCGGCCGAGGCGGCGTTGCTGAAGGATGGTTTCGCGGCGGCGGCACAGGCCATCGCGATGGATTTCAGGCCGGTCGACGACTGGCGCGGCTCGGCCGCCTATCGCCTGCAGGTCGCGGCCAACCTGCTGCGGCGACTGGAGCTTCGCCTCGCCGAGCCGGGGCGCGTGCTCGAGGTCGAATCGCTGTGAGCCCAAAAGTTCATAAGGTGCAGCGCCATGACAGCGCGCTGAAGCATGCCACGGGGCAGGCGCTCTATATCGACGACATGCCGGAGCCGCCGGGCACGCTGCACGGAGCGCTGGTGCTGAGCGCCGTCGCCTGCGGTCGGCTGGTGTGGCTCGATGCGGGCGTCGCCTCGGCACTGCCGGGGGTGGTGGCGGTGCTGGGCCCCCGCGACATTCCCGGCCGGAACGATGTCGCGGCCATCGGCCAGAACGAGCCGCTGTTCGCCGTCGACCGGATCGACTTCGTCGGGCAGACGCTGGCGATGGTGGTCGCGGAGAGCCTCGACGCGGCGCGCGCCGCCGCGGCGCAGGTCGTCGTCGAGATCGAGGCCGGGGAGCCGATCCTCGACATCGCGACGGCGCTGGCCCGCAAGGCCTATGTCCAGGCGCCGTCCACGGTGCTGCGCGGCGATCCCGAGGGGGCGCTGGCGGGCGCACCGCATCGTCTCTCGGCCGAATTCAGCGTCGGCGGGCAGGAGCATTTCTATCTCGAGGGCCAGATCGCCTTTGCGCTGCCCGGCGAGGACGGCGACATCACCGTCCATTCCTCGACCCAGCATCCGACCGAGGTCCAGCATATCTGCGCCCGGCTGCTGGGCTGGGACTTCAACCGGGTGACGGCCGTCGTCCGTCGGCTGGGCGGTGGCTTCGGCGGCAAGGAGAGCAACGCCTCCTGGGTCGCGGCCGCGGCGGCCGTCGCGGCCAACCATACCGGCCGTCCGGTGAAGCTCCGCCTGCCGCGCGAAGTCGACATGCTGACGACCGGCAAGCGTCATGGCTTCGACTATCGCTACACGGTGGGCTTCGACGGCGACGGCCGCGTGCTGGCGCTCGACGCCGAGCTGGCGGCCGATGCCGGCTGGAGCCTTGACATGACGCCCGGCGTCGTCGCGCGGGCGCTCACCCATACCGACAACGCCTACTGGATCCCGCACTTCCGGGCCATCGGCTATGCCTGCCGGACCAACAAGCAGTCGAACACGGCATTCCGCGGCTTCGGCGGGCCGCAGGGCGTCGTGGTGATGGAGGACGCGCTCGACCGGATCGCGCTTCATCTCGGACGCGATCCAATCGATATACGCGCGCTCAACTTCTATGCCGAGGGACGGGACGAAACGCCTTACGGGCAGAAGGTCGACGAGAATCATCTGGAGCGCTGCTGGGCCGAAGTGAAGAGCGGCGGCGAGATCAAGCGGCGGCGCGCCGAGATCGATGCCTTCAATGCGGCGAACCCGGTGCTGAAGCGCGGGCTCGGACTCTTCCCGCTGAAGTTCGGCATCTCGTTCAACCTGCCGCACATGAACCAGGCCGGCGCGCTGGTGCATGTCTATACCGACGGGTCGATCCGCCTCAACCATGGCGGCACCGAGATGGGGCAGGGTCTGTTCATCAAGGTGGCCCAGATCGTGGCCGAGGTATTCAAGGTCGATGTCGACCGCATCCGGCCCTCCGCCACCTCGACGGCGGAAGTGCCCAACACCTCGCCGACCGCGGCGTCGACGGGAACGGACCTCAACGGCTGGGCGGCGTGGGAGGCGGCGAACACGATCCGCCAGCGCATGGTGGCCTTTGCCGCCGGGCATTTCGGCGTGGCCGAAGCCGACATCGAATTCGCCGACGGCGCCGTGCGCATCGCCCGGCCCGGCAGCAACCAGGTGCTGAGCTTCGGCGAGCTTGCGAAGCTCTGCTGGCTCGGTCGCGTCTCGCTGTCATCGACCGGCTACTACAAGACACCCAAGATCCATTGGGATCCGGTTTCCATGCGCGGCCGGCCGTTCTTCTACTTCGCCTTCGGCGCGGCGATGGCGGAGGTCGCGATCGATACTCTCACCGGGGAGAGCCGCGTGCTGCGCGCCGACCTCGTGCAGGATTGCGGCGAGTCGCTCAATCCGGCCATCGATCTCGGCCAGATCGAGGGCGCCTTCGTGCAAGGGCAGGGCTGGCTCACCTGCGAGGAACTGTGGTGGGACGCCAGCGGCCGGCTGCGCACGGCGGGCCCGTCGACCTACAAGATCCCCGGCAGCCGCGACGTGCCGCCGGTGTTCAACGTGAAGCTGCTCGACAACGCACCGTCGCGCGAGGCCACGATCTTCCGCTCCAAGGCCGTGGGCGAGCCGCCGCTGATGCTGGCGACCGCCGTCTGGACCGCCCTCAAGGATGCGATCGGCGCGGTGGCCGACAGGAAGGTCGCCGTACGGCTCGACGCCCCGGCTACGCCCGAGCGCGTGCTCGCGGCGGTCGAGCGAGCTCGACGGGAGCGCCGAACAGCCGCTCCATGAGCTCGACCAGCGCGCGGTCCATCTCGCGAAGCGCGGTCTTCTCGTCCTTGGCCTCGGCGATCCACAAAGCGGCTTCGTTGAAGGCGCCGGAAAGCAGGAAGGTGATCGGCTCGACGCCGAGAGCCTGATCCGGCCGCGCCGCCAGCACAGCGGCCACGCCTTCGCGCAGCGAACGCACGCCGTGCGGCGCGTCGATCTCGCGCCAGCGATGCCAGCCCAGCACGGAAGGCGCATCGATCAGATAGATGCGGCGCACGGCGGGATCGAGGCAGGCATCTAGGAAAGCACGTGTGCCCGCGATCAATGCCCGCAGCGGATCGGAGGCGGGTTCGGCCATCCTGTCGATCGATGCCGCGATCTCGCGCGCCACCTCCTCGACGATGGCCTCGAACACCGCGCGCTTATCCTTGAAATGGTAGTAGAGCGCGCCGCGCGTGACGTTGGCCCGCTGGACGATCTCCTCGGTGGCCGCGGCGTCGTAGCCCGAGGCGGCGAAAATGAGTCGGGCCTCCCTGAGCAAGGTCGCGCGCGTCACGGCCAGCCGCTCGGCCTGGGTACGGGGTCTTGACATACATACAGCCTGTATCTAAATCGCTTCACATACAGAATGTATGTAAATAGCCACGTAGGAGAGGGCAATGCAGCTCACGGGTTTCTACACCGTTCTTTGCACCGACGATGTCGCCGGCACCGCCGCGTTCTGGGAGCGACACTTCGGCTTTCGGCGCGCCTTCGAAGCGGACTGGTACGTCCATCTCACCAGCACGGGGTCGGACAAGGCGAACCTTGCCATCCTCGACTATCGCCACGAGACGATCCCCGCGCCGTTCCGCAAGAAGGCATCCGGCGTGCTGATCAACTTCGAGGTCGACGATGTCGATGCGCTCTATGCCAGGGCACGGGACGAGGGCCTGAAAATCCACCTCACCTTGCGCGACGAGCCTTTCGGCCAGCGGCACTTCATCACCGAGGATCCCAATGGCATCGCCATCGACGTGATCAAGCCGATCCCGCCCAGCGCCGAGTTCGCCCAGCAATATGCGACGGACTCGCTGCCGCGATGATCGATGGATAAGGTGTCGCCCGATTTCGCCGAATTGGGGAGGACAAGATGGACGTACGTATGGATGGCCGCGTGGCCGTGATCACCGGCGCGAGCACGGGGCTGGGCCTCGCCATGGCCAGGGAGTTCGCCGCGTCGGGCGCGTCGGTCGCGCTGCTGGCCCGCAAGGCCGACGCGCTGGCCGCGGCCAAGGCCGAGGTGCAGGCGGCCACGGGCAAGGCCAACATCAAGATCGAGGCCTATTCCTGCGACGTCGCCAAGGCTGCCCCGATCGCCGACACCTTCAAGAAGATCGAAGCCGATTTCGGCAAGGTCGACATCGTCGTGAACAATGCCGGCATCAGCCACGCCAAATCGTTCGAGACCGTGACCGACGAGGACTGGCAGGGCGACCTCGACCTCAAGCTGTTCGCCGCGATCCGTCTCTGCCGTGCGGCGGTGCCAGGCATGCGCGAGCGCAAGTGGGGCCGCATCGTCAACGTGCTGAACATCGGCGCCAAGGCGCCGGGCGCCAACTCGACGCCGACCAGCGTCAGCCGCGCGGCGGGCCTTGCTCTCACCAAGGCGATGAGCCAGGAACTCGCCAAGGACAATATCCTCGTGAACGCCATGCTGGTCGGCCTGATCGAGAGCGACCAGTGGCAGCGCCGCCACAAGACCGCGGCGGGCGAGGGCAAGACCTACGAGGAGTTCCTGGCCGGCATGGCCAAGGGCCGTATCCCGCTCGGGCGCATGGGCAAGGCCGAGGAATTCGCCCGCATGGCCTGCTTCCTCTGCTCCGATGCCGGCTCGTTCATCACCGGCGTCGCCATCAACGTCGACGGCGGCGCGAGCCCGGTGGTCTGAGCAATCACAGACTCAAAGGTCCCTCACTGCGTTCGGGATGACAGCTCTTTCTTGCATTGGCGCACTGCGCAAATCGCAACAAAGTTTGTCATCTCGAACGAAGTGAGGGACCTTTCTTGCTTCAATCGCGTTGTCTCTAACGCCGGTTCCCCGGTGGGGTCACGGTCCAGCGGCGGCGCAACTCGTCGAGATCGTGCGCGACCCAGTCCCAGACGTTCCACTTCGGATCGAACAGGTCGGCCGTCATCTCCGCGCCGCGCGCCCAGGCATGCCAGAATTCGTCGGGATCGAGGCCGCCTTTGCCGGCATGGCCGACATCGTTCAGCTGCTCGCCGAAGTGAAAGAAGAAGATCACCGGCAGGATGTGGCCGCTCATCGGATTGATCGGATGCATGCCGGCGGTGAAGGTCGACACGAGGAGTTCGCCGCGTGCGCTGGTGTCGTAGCCCGAGATCACGTGTGTCGAATCGTGCGCCGTGCCGAACGCGGCGTTGAGCGCCGCCGGGTCGCCGGGAAACGGATAGCCGTTCGTCTTGTCGAAGTCCCACAGGGCCTTGCCGAACGTATTCTGCGGCAGCCTGCCCAGCGCCTCGTAGCGCGCGACCAGCGCCGGGTCGGCGTTGGCGCCGGCATAGGGCCGGATCCATGCGTCCGGGTCGAGGCCCTGGGAGGAGCGGCTCAGCACGCTGTCGAAGTTCTTGCGCCACATGTCGGCGGTGGCCCAGGCGAGATGGCCCGAGGCCGCCTCGACCAGATCGGTGAGATAGTCGGCCTCGACGTCGAGGGCGCGGGAATAGTCGAGGACGCGCTTCAGTTTCACGGTGTCGAGCGTGCCGTCGACCATCGCCATGATGGCGAGATATTTCACCGCCTCTTCCGCCAGCGCGCGATCCTCGAGCGTCGCCACAAGGTCGGCGGGCTCGACCGCCGGCAAGGTGCCGAGGTCGGCGAGGTCGCGGCGGCGCAGGAGATAGTGGCCGGCCGCCAGGATGCTCGCGGTGTCGGCGTAGCTGAGCGCACGTCCGCCGGCCAGCGCCACCTGGCGCATGGCGCCCAGGATGGCGTCGCTTTCGCGGTGGCCGACGGCGCGCACGGGGTTTCGCCTTTGGGCTAGCGCAGCGGCTCGAGGATGCTCACATAGTTGGCGACGGCGGCGCCGCCCATGTTGAACACGCCGCCGAGTTTGGCATTGGGCAATTGCAGGCCTTCCGGCGCCGTGCCGGAGAGCTGCATGGCCGACATCACGTGCATGCTGACGCCGGTGGCGCCAACCGGATGGCCCTTGGCCTTGAGGCCGCCCGAGACGTTGACCGGCAGCTTGCCGTCGCGCTCGACCCAGCCTTCGTGGATGGCACGCTCGCCTTCGCCCGGCGCGGTGAGGCCCATCGCCTCGTATTCGATCAGCTCGGCCGAGGTGAAGCAGTCGTGACTCTCGACGAAGGAGAGGTCGAGCAGGTCGAGATGGGCGGACTTCAGCGCCCGCTGCCAGGCGAGTTGCGGCCCCTCGAACTTGATGATGTCGCGGCGGCTCATGGGCAGGAAGTCGTTGACGTGCTCGGCGGCGCGGAAGGCGATCGCCTGCTTCATGCCCAGCGCGGTGCCGACGTCGGTCAGGATGACCGCCGCCGCGCCGTCGGTGACGGGCGAGCAGTCGGTGCGCTTCAGCGGGCCGGCGACGAACGGGTTCTTGTCCGACGGTGTGCGGCAGAACTCGTAGGCGAACTCCTTCTGGAAGTGCGCATACGGATTCCTGGCGCCATTCCTGTGAGCCTTGACCGCGATCTTGGCGAGGGCGTCGGACTTGTCGCCGTAACGCTGGAAGTAGGCCGAGGTGATCTTGCCGAAGATGCCGGCGAAGCCCGCCTCGATGGCCGCTTCCTCGGCCACATAGGACGCCTTGATCAGGACTTCGCCCGCCTGTGCGGAGTTGAGTTCGGTCATCTTCTCGACGCCGACCACCAGAACGAAGCGCGCCTTGCCGGCGGCCAGGGTGTTGAGGCCCATATGGATCGCGGCCGAACCGGTTGCGCAGGCATTCTCGACCCGGGTCGAGGGCTTGAAGCGCAGGTCGGGATGGGCCTGCAGCGGCAGCGAGGAGTGGAACTCCTGCCGCACGAAGCCGCCGTTCATGTTGCCGACATAGATGACGTCGACGTCCCTGGGCTCGATGCCGGCATGGGCGATGGCTTCGGAGGCCGCCTTGACGATCAGCGTCTCGCTGGTCTCGCCGTCGAGCTTGCCGAATTTGCCGTGAGACCAACCAACGATGCAGGCCGTCATGGAATGTCTCCTTCGTTCGTGGCGGCGACCCTAGACGCGGTCGTGCGGCGGGTCGAGAGGCGCCATTAAGTGCATCTACACTTATAGCGCAGGCCGGCGGATGCAAGAGCCTCCGCGCGGCCCGCGCGGCGCCCAAATTCCGCCGCGCGGCGGGTATTGACTGTGCGCTTCAACCGGAGCCTCACTGATACATGAGCGACCTTCCGCCGCCCGAGCGTTCGATCCCCGCGCAATCCTCGCCGCGCTGGCCCTGGATCATGGGCGGGCTGCTGGGCGGTTTCTTCCTGCTCGCCGCCGGGTTGGGACTGGGCTGGTATCTGTTCTACCGCCCGATCGTGAACGTGGCCGTTCAGTTGCCCGCGCCGCCTGCGCCCCCCGCGCCGGCCGGTCCCGATGCCGCGCAGGTCAAGGCGCTCGAGGAGCAGATCGAGAAGCAGAAGCTCGCGAACAGGCAGATCGAGGATCAGATCGCCACCTTGAAGGACCGTCTTCGCGCCGACGTCTGCACCGCGAAGGACCCGGCGGGCAAAGTACCCCCCGCTGCGGCGCCCGCGCCGGCCGGCCAGAAGACCTGAGCCGCGAACCCAAACGTAACAAAAGAATCGTTGCTCAATACAAGAACTAGCTTCACTCTGCCCTGAGAGTTCAAGAGATGGGGGCGGGGGCGCGTGAGGCTGGCTGTTACGCGATGGCGGGGGGCGGCGTCGGCGGCCAGTCTGGCCCTGTTGACGGCTGCCTGCGACCTCAGGCAAGCGGCCGTGCTCGACCCGAAGGGCCCGATCGCGCTCGCCGAGCGAGATCTCCTGTTCGACGCCTTCTGCGTGATGATGATCGTGATCGTTCCGGTCATCGTGCTGACCTTGTGGTTTGCCTGGAGGTATCGCGCCTCTAACACCAAGGCGGTCTATACGCCGACCTGGGCCAATTCCGTCGGGATCGACGCCCTCACGTGGCTGATACCCGCCGTCATCGTCATCGCCGTCGCCGTGCTGCTGTGGCGCAGCACCCATAGGCTCGATCCTTACCGCCCGCTGGAATCGAAGGAACCGCCGTTCGACGTCCAGGTCGTGGCGCAGGACTGGAAGTGGCTGTTCATCTACCCCGAGCAGGGGATTGCCGTGGTCAACCAGCTCGTCTTCCCGGCCGGCCGGCCGGTCAGCCTGCGCATCACCTCCGACACGGTGATGAACTCGTTCTACGTACCGCAGCTCGCCGGGCAAATCTACGCCATGGCCGGCATGCAGACGCGGCTGCAGATGCTGGCCGACCAACCCGGCACCTTCGTCGGCCGCAACAGCCAGTACAGCGGCGGCGGCTATTCGCAGCAGCATTTCGAGGTCAAGGCCATGACCCCGGCCGACTTCGACGCCTGGGTCGCCCGCGCCAGGCAGGGCGGCACGCGGCTGGATGGCACGACCTATCCGGCCCTGGCGACGAAGAGCCGCGCCAACCCGATCACCTATTATTCGACCGTCGAGCCCCAGCTGTTCGACTCGATCATCGACAAATACAGGCATAGCGGCCACGCGCACTCCGCGCCGGTCCGGAGATAGCGGATGTTCGGCAAACTGACGATCGAGGCCCTGCCGCTCTACAGCCCCATCGCCGCGGGAGGCGCCGCCGTCACCGTGGGCGGCGCGCTGCTCGTGTTCCTCGTGCTGACGTATCTGAAGGCCTGGAAGTATCTGTGGACCGACTGGCTGACCAGCGTCGACCACAAGCGCATCGGCGTCATGTACATCGTGCTGGCGCTGATCATGCTGCTGCGCGGCTTCGTCGACGCCATCATGATGCGCGCCCAGCAGGCGATGGCGCTGAACAGCGGCGGCTACCTGCCGCCCGAGCATTTCGACCAGATCTTCAGCTCGCACGGCACCATCATGATCTTCTTCATGGCGATGCCGTTCATGACGGGGCTCATCAACGTCATCGTGCCGCTCCAGATCGGCACGCGCGACGTGGCCTTCCCGTGGCTCAACGCCGTCAGCCTGTGGCTGAGCGCGGCCGGCGCGGCGCTGGTCATGGTCTCGCTCGTCATCGGCAAGTTCTCGACCGCGGGCTGGACCGGCTATCCGCCCTATTCGGGCATCGAATACAATCCCGGCGTCGGCGTCGACTACTGGATCTGGGCCATCCTGATCAGCGGTGTCGGCTCGACCATGTCGGGCATCAACTTCATCGTGACGATCCTGAAGCGCCGGGCGCCGGGCATGACCCTGATGCGCATGACGCCCTTCGTCTGGACCTCGCTCGTCGCCTCGGTCCTGATGGCCTTCGCCTTCCCGGCCATCACCGTGGCCTGCGGCCTGCTCGCCCTCGACCGCCTCGCCGGCATGCACTTCTTCACGAATGCGCATGGCGGCAACATGATGAACTACGTCAACCTGTTCTGGATCTGGGGCCATCCGGAAGTCTACATCCTGATCCTGCCGGCCTTCGGCATCTTCTCCGAGGTCGTGTCGACCTTCTCGCGCAAGCGCCTGTTCGGCTACGAATCGCTGGTCTATGCGACGGCGGCCATCGGCATCCTGTCCTTCACCGTCTGGCTGCACCATTTCTTCACCATGGGCTCCAGCGCCGGCGTCAACGCCTTCTTCGGCGTGATGACCATGATCATCGCCGTGCCCACGGGCGTGAAGGTGTTCAACTGGCTGCTGACCATGTATCGCGGCCGCATCGACTTCCACCCGTCGATGATGTGGAGCATCGGCTTCATGGTGACATTTGTCATCGGTGGCATGACCGGCGTGCTGCTGGCCATCCCGCCGGCCGACTTCCTGATGCACAACACGACCTTCCTGGTCGCGCACTTCCACAACATGATCATCCCGGGCGTGCTGTTCGGCTACCTCGCCGGCTACATGTACTGGTTCCCCAAGGTCTTCGGCTTCGCCTTCAACCGCGGCTGGGGCCTGGGCGCCTTCTGGTGCTGGCTGGTCGGCTTCTATCTTGCCTTCATGCCGCTCTACCTGCTCGGCCTGAAGGGCATGCCGCGCCGCATGGAAACCTACAACGACCCGACCTGGCAGCCCTATCTGCAGGTCGCCGCCTTCGGCGCCTTTGTCGTGCTGTGTGGCATCGGCTGCATGGTGATGCAGCTCTACGTCTCGATCCGCGACCGCAACAAGACGCGCGACCTCATCGGCGATCCGTTCGAGGGCCGCACGCTGGAATGGTCGACCTCGTCGCCGCCGCCGCCGTACAATTTCGCGGTGATCCCGACGGTGGGCGACCGCGAGGCCTTCCTCGAGATGAAGGAAAAGGGCACCGCATATCAACGGCCGGCCGCCTACGTGGCGATCCGCATCCCGTCGAATACGCCGATCGGCGTGATCCTGGGCGCCTTCGCCTTCGTGCTGGGCTTCGCCATGGTCTGGCACATCTGGTGGCTGGTCCTGGCGTCCGGCCTCGTCCTGTTCGCCGCGGTGATCGTGCGCTCGTCCAATGATGATCAGGAATTCACCATGTCCGCGGCCGAGGTGAAGGCCATCGAGGACGAACGCTTCCGCCTCATGGGGAGCCGGCCATGAGCGTCGCCCACATGAGCGAGCCCTCCATGAGCGAGCACGAACGCGAGGAGATCGAGACCCACGAGCAGCGGGCGCTGGGCTTCTGGCTCTACCTGATGGGCGATGCCGTGATCTTCGCCCTGCTGTTCGCGACCTACGCCATCATGATCCCCGGCACGGACGGCGGTCCCACGGGCAAGCAGCTCTTCGAGCTGGACAACGCCGCCATCGAGACGGTCCTGCTGCTGGTCTCCAGCATGACCTTCGGCTTTGCCAGCCTCCAGGTGAAGGCGGGCAATCGTGGCGCCGTGCTGGCCTGGCTGGCGATCACCTTCCTGCTGGGCGCGGCCTTCGTGTTCCTCGAGGTGCGTGAGTTCGCCGGCATGATCGCCAAGGGCGCGGGGCCCGACCGCAGCGGCTTCCTCTCGGCCTTCTTCACGCTGGTCGGCACGCACGGCGTCCATGTCACCATGGGCCTGATCTGGATCGTGATCCTGGGCGCCCAGGTCGCGCTGAAGGGCCTCACGATGCCGGTCGCCTCGCGGCTGCACCGGCTGGGCCTGTTCTGGCACTTCCTCGACATCGCCTGGGTCGGCATCTTCTCCATCGTCTATCTGCCGGGATTGCTGTGATGGAACATCCTGAAACCGGGCACGGGCTTCGCTCCTACCTGATCGGCTTCGTGCTCGCCGTCATCCTGAGCGCCGTTCCGTTCTGGCTGGTCTACACGCACGCTTTGCCGCCGCAGCGCACGCTGCTCGTCATCGGCATCGCCGCGGTGCTGCAGGTGCTGGTCCATCTGCGCTTCTTCCTGCACATCAACTTCACGACCACGCCGCGCGAAAACGTGCTGGCGCTGGTTTTCACCGGCCTCCTGCTGTTCATCATGGTGGGCGGCAGCTTCTGGATCATGTTCGACCTGCACAGCCGCATGTCGCTCTAAGCCAGCGGTAGCGTTCGATGGCGCAGGCCAAGTCGAAGATGACGCCGATCCTGGTGTGGGAGTGGATCCTGATCCTCTCGCCCATAGCGGCGACGGTGCTCGCCTATGTCGTCTTGGCGAACACGGCGCTGGCGGAGGGGGCGGTCGGCTTCACAGGAAAGACGCTCGACGGTCTGTGTGCCGCGGGCTTGCCGGCCTTCTGGTGCCGTCTCGCCAAGCCCGCGACCCTGCTGACCGCCGTGCAGTTCGTGGGCTTCCTCTGGTTCGTGGCGATGTCCGTCTTGCTGTTCTGGAGGGTGCGGTTCGCGCCCTACGCAAAACCGGCGAGCTACGTGCCCGGCGCCGCCTCGTTGTTCGAGATGGTGAGCTGGGGCGGGATCTGGCTGTTCATGCTGATCGGCGGACAGGTCTTCCCCTATCGCGGCGCGGCTCTCGAGGAGCCCAGCCTGCTCTTCGCAATGCTGGGCCTCAGCCTCGGCCTCCTGTCTCTGCGCATGCTGGCAGTCAGCCTGAGGTTTCGCGCGTAGGCCGCGAAGAAGCTCTTAAGGGAAGAGCTGCACGACGATTTCGGCACCTGACCGATCGAAAGCCTGCTTCGCGACCTTGGCGCCCGTCGCCACATTGAGCACGGAGCCGTCCTCGAGGCTGAGGCGATAGATCTCGCGCAGCACGTTGCCGGCAAACCCCAGCTCGACGATCGACACGCTCTTGAAGGCGGTGGGGATACCGTCGGGCAGGATCTGGTTGAATTCGATCGCGGTCTGGTTGAAGGCCGCCTGAATCTCCGGCGTGAACTTCGCCATCGAATAGACCAGCGTGTTGTGCGGATTGTGCGGCCGCAGCTCCTTGCCATCCTTCACGGTGTTGATGCCGCTCACGCCGACCGTCTGGACGAGTTCCTTGCCGGCATCGCCCATGGCCGCATAGACCGGTCCGGTGACGCGCGGCAGCGGACCGTCGCGCAGCGGCGTGAGCGCTGGCGTGGCGAGCGTGTTGAAGGCCATCATGGCTTCGAAGCTGGCGCCTTCCTTGACGATGCCGAGGTCGAGTCACCATGGATGGCCGGCGCCCTTGGCGGCCTCGGTCGTGTAGAATGTCTTCAGGGTGACGTTCAGGACCGGCGGCAGCGTGGGCATCGCCTTCAGCATCTTCTCCGGCGTCGTCGGATCGGCGCTATGGATGTGCAGGACGGTGACGTGGGGGATGTTGAAGCGCAGCGCCTCGTCAATCAGCTTGGCGTTCAGCAGTTTCTCTCGCAGCAATCCGCCGATGGTGACGCTGAGGAGGTCGTTCACTTCCTTCGGCAGGGCATAGACCAGCCCGAAGGTTCTCTTGTGCTCTCGGAAGACGGGTGAGGTGAGAGCGCTGTTGTCGATCGCGCCTTGCGCCAGGGCGGGTTGGACGGCGAGCAGCGTGGTGCCGATGAGTGCGAGGGCGGTCAGGCCGCCGACGATTTTGACTTTCATGTAATCCCTCGCTGGAAACCGTAGACGCACAAAAAATGCAGAATGCGTGCCCGCGGCAAGAAGGGGCTTCCTAGAAAATGCAGTCCGCCCGCGCCGTCGACTCGATGGGATCGGCCGGCATGTTGAGCCGGCAGTGATAGTCGAAGGACGCGCGGTACGGTTCGGCGATCCGGGCTTTGGCCTGCACGGGAAGAATGAATCGGTTGCCGCGCCGTTCGATCTGCTGGCGGCTGTAGCCGACGTCCATGCCGTCGGGGAAGTAGGCGCCGAAGAACGAGTGTCCGGCCGACGAGGTGAACTCGACGACCAGAACGGCGCCGTCAATGCACTCGAACCGCGGACCGCTGCGCAGGGCGCCGGACTCGGTCGTCTTCTCGAGCGGGCTGGAGACCGTCCAACTCGATCTGGCGCCCGTTCGGGTGGCTTCTGCCTTCAGGGCACCGCAGGTCAATGTGCTGGCCGGCGGGGTGCCGGTGGTCGTGCCGCCGGAGGTCTGGGCCTGTGCCGGTCCTGTGATCAGCGCCGAGAGCAGAAGGAGGCCAGCCGCTCTCATTTCGGCAGGCCGTCCAGCGCCTTCTTTGCGTCGGCGTCGTTCTGCGCCGCCGCCTGCTGCAGCCACGTCCTGGCCTTCGTCGCGTCGGCGGTGAGGCCGGCGCCGCCCTTGGCCCACAGGAGGCCGAGCTTGCGCTGGGCTTCCGCGAGGCCCGTCACGGCGGCGCGCTCGTACCAGTCCGCGGCCTGGGCGCCGTCCTGCGGGAAGCCCGCCCGGGCCGGCGCCGTCGGATCGTAGAAGGACGCCAGCTCGAGCTGCGCGGCCGCGCTGCCCTGTTCGGCGGCCTGCCGGAAGACCAGGAAGGACGCCGCACTGTCGCCCGCCTTGGCTAAATCCCGCGCCTTGGCCAGCATCGCCTCGGGCGTGGGTTTGGTCGCGAGATAGTCCGCGACCGCCTCGCGCACCGACTTCTTCGGCGGCTCCGCTGAAGCGGGCGGTACAGCCGGGGGCGCGGCGGCGACCGCGGGCTCCGGCGGGTTCATATGGTTGGTCCAATAATAGTAGCCACCGCCGACGAGAAGCAGCAGCACGACCGCCGCGATCATCCAGCCTGTCGCGCCGGACCGCTGGGGCGTGTCGGCCAACGCATCGCGCGCGGCGCGCAACTCCGGACGAGGCGGTGGAGGAGGAGGCGGTTCGACGATCGCTTCGAGCGGCGGCGGAAGTTCCGACTCGGGCTCGGGCGCCGGCTGCTGGCGACGTCGGAGCCGCACCGTGTCGTCATAGGTGCCCGAGGCGCCAGCGGCGCCGGAGGTCAGCATGGTGGGCCAGGCCACGACGGTGGTGCCGACCACGCCGATGTCGGGCTCGCGCACGCGCAGCCTCACGGTGGCGATGCCGGCCAACCGGTCGCAGATCTCGGGACCAAGATGGAATTCCAGGACCTCGCCGCTGCGCGTCACCTCGTCGGGCATCAGCCAGGTCTCGGTGCGACGCCAGCCATCGTCGGCCAGATGCGTATCGGGACCCTGCTGGCGCTGGATCGAGATCGTGAGGCCGTCCGGCGCGGCGTCGAGTTCGCTCACGCGCAACAGCGCGTGGCCGGGTTCCGGCAGCGGGGCAATGGTCGCGCGAACGGGCATCGAAGCCTCTACGCCGCCACGGTGCGCAGGATGGCGCCCAGCCGGTCGTTCTGCTCCGCCGTGATCTCGCGTCCGCCTTCGTAGCCGACATTGTCCATGGCGAGCTGCAGGAAAGCGCGCATCCAGTCCTTGCAATAGTCGGCGTAGATCGGCGCCGGGTTCTCGCTGAGCTGCGGATTGCCGTCGACCGTCATCGCCGGCTGCTCGAACACGCGCCGCAGCGGCGCGTTCGGCGGCAGGCCGGGTCGCTGGTCGAGCGGCAGCTTGTCGAAGCCCAGCGCGCTGACATAGCCGTTCAGCGCCGAGGAGGCGGTGCGCACCTGGCGCTCGGCGATTTCCTCCCACTTGGCATTGGCGGCATTCTCCAGCGCGCGCACTTCGTGCGAGAGCTGGTCGATCAGCTTCAGGCGATGGGCGCCGACGATCAACTCGTCGATCAGCCAGCCGAGATGCTGGCGGTCGACGCCGAAATGCGACAGCGCTTTCTCGTCGGCGCCGACGCGGCGCATGTTCTCCAGCCAGTATTCGGCGGCTTCGCGGGCAAAGCGCTCTGCGCGATCCTCGATCACCCCGGAAGGCGGAGGGGCACGGCCGGGCTCCTCGCCGAACACGTCGGCAAAGATGGCGCCGATGTCGACGGCGGCACCGGTCGACTGCGCGGCGGCGGTCGGCGCCATGCCGTTCTTGCCCGTTGCCTCGTCGGACGGCCGGGCCGTGGCGATGCGGAAATAGATCTCGCGCAGGGCCGTGTCGGCGATCTGCAGGGCGGCTACGAGTTCACCGAAGAGCTGTTGCTGGATGACGGTCGCCAGGCCGCGCAGCACGGTATGGATGAGGTCGCGCTTCTTGGTGCGTGCATCGCCGTCGGAGGCGCTGTGGAAGCCGGCGAGCCGGTCGACAAGCCGGCGCAGCTGGACGTCGAGCTGGCCGCGCACCTGGGCGCGCTTGATTGCGGGATCGCAGACCGGGATCAGGCTCTTCACCAGATGCGCCACGCCGCCGTCGTTGGCGCGGAACGCCTCGTCCCAGGCCAGTGCGGGATCGGCGAAGTGACGGCGCACGTCCTCGTTCTCGATGAAATGGCTGCGCAGCTCGCCGGCCCTCTGGGCGAATGAGTCGGCGATGCCGACCTCGCGGCCGCCGTCATAGTCCATCAGCCGCTCGTCGATGACGGTTGGATTGCGCAGCCAGAAGCTGTTGTCGAAAGGCTTGCCGTTCCAGTTGAGCGGCCACTCGCCACGGAAGTTGTTGACCAGCGAGTTGCCGAGGCGCGCGCTCCAGCGCAGGCGGCGCGACTCCTCGGTCTCGCCGGCCTTCTGCTCGAACTCGCGGTCCATCTTGGTCAACACCAGGAACAGCGCGTTCTTCTGCTTGGCGCGCTCCGCCGGCGTGGCGCCGATCGTCTGGTCGATCCACGCCGTCATCATGTCGGAAAGGTCGCGAACCTCCTGGTTGCCGTCGGGAATGCACAGCAGGATGGCACTGAGTTCGCGCTCGGCCGAATAGCGCTGGAAAAGGTAGGCGACCTTGCCGCGCAGCAGCAGCTCGCGCAGCGGGTTGGCGCCCTCCGCAACGCCCTTGGTCTTGGCAACGTCGTCGAGGTTGGCGAGCTTCAGTCTCGACCGGGCGCCGGGAAAGTCGAGCAGGTCGGTATGGTCGAAGAAATCCCACGGCTTCTCGTCGATCGCCACGTTCAGCTCGGCGGTGAGCGCGCAGACCAGCGAGCGCGGCAGGCGCGCGTCGGGCGAGGACCGGCCGTCGGCCTGCCTGGGTCGCACCAGCAACGGGTCGTCGGCATCGGCGCCCAGCCGGTCGAGCGTCAGCACGTCGACGATGCTCTTCTCGCGCGGGATCAGTGCGTCCATCCCGAGCAGCGCTTCGGGCGCGTGGCCGAGCTTCTGCAGGCCGTCGTAGAGCGTCAGGTAAAGGTCGGTGAAGGGCTGGAAATCGTACCACAGCACCGACCACAGACGCGCGCGGTCGTGGCCCGACAGGCGCGGCGCGAGGTCGATCGCCTCGCGCCAGAAGTCCGTGCGCAGCTCGGCGGTCACGCCGGCGAAGAAGGTGTCGAAATACTCGATCAGGTCGAGCACGTCGTCGGAGTCGAGATCGCCGACCGGCGCCGGCTGTGCCTTGGCGCGCAGCTCCGACAGGCGCTTGCGGATCGCCGCACCGTCGGGCCCCACGAACTCGGCCTTCTGATGGTCGAAGTCGAGCAGGAAGGAGTTGCCCAGGATTTTCACGATATCGGTCTGGGTGAGCAGACGCACCCTCACCGGGAATTCGGACGAGCCGTCGCTGAGGCCCAGCCCGAAGCGCGTGACCAGGCCGGTCGATTCGCGATTGCCCGGCGGATTGATCTCACGCAGGAAGTCGTAGGTCCTGTCGGCGAAGCGCGCCTGCAGCGGCCGGCCGTCGCGGCTCGCTAGGATCGACACGAGATAGGACTTGCCGGCCTGGCTGGGGCCGAACACGCCCACGCACATGCGGCGGCGGGCGGCACGCGCCAGCTTGCGGCTCTGGTTGCGAACCTTCTGCAGTTCGCTGACCAGCGACGGCGCCTGCTGCGCCACCGTCGGCGACTGTTCGGCGGCGTTCTTCAGCCACGCCACGCCCTCGCCCGCGGCGACGGCCACCGCTTCGCAATCCTGGGCCAGCTTGAGATCGACTGTATCCATGTCCCTCAACCGGTCTTGAGCATGCCGGTGTCGAGCCAGTAGCCCTCACGGCGCGGCAATGTCTGGAGGCGGAGCGTCAGGCGGTCGAGCGCGACGGCGCGGCCGTCGCGGTTGGTCACCTGACGCAGGCGGAAACGCTCGACGTCGCCCGAATCCTTGTCCTTGGGCTTGACGCGGGCCAGCGCGATACGGAACGGCGTCTCGCGGGCATGGCGCTCGGCATACTCCGGCTTGGCGAACTCCAGCGCGTAGAGCCGCGCCGCCGGCCAGCGCACCAGATCGAGCTGACGTGCGCCCAGCCACATGGGGCCGCGGAACTCGAAGGCGATCTCCGGCAGCTCGAACTCGCGATTGTCGAGGTCGACGTCGCGATAGATGAGGTCTTCCTTCTGAAGCCGGCCGCCGCCGTCGAGCTTGCCGATGAACCGGGCGATGCTCTTGGAGCGCAACAGGTCGGAGCGGAAGGAGAAATCCGGAAGCTGGGATTGCGCGAGGGCGGCGATCATCGCGCCGACCGCAACGGTGGTCTTGGGATCCTCGACCCGCAGGCGCGCGTCGCGGAACGGATACCAGGCGCCGACACGATATTCGTGCAGCGAGATCACGCGCTCCGGCGGCAGCGGCAGCAACTCCATCACCAGCGCGCGGATGCCCGGCAGGCGCGACGGCCGCCCCGACAACAGCAGCACGTCGCAATCATAGGCGTGCACGATCTCGGCGAGCGGGGCGAGGACGCGGCCCATCTCGGCCCGCACCGTCTTGTCGAGACCCGGCAGATCGACCGGGAAAACGACTTCGCGCAGGTCGAAGTTCTGGGCGCCGCGCTTGCGCGCCGCCTCGTTCACGAAGGTGACGACTTCGTCGGACGGCCTGGCGCCGCCCGGGAAGAAGGTCTCGTAGGGGCGCGGCTCGGCCGCGACGACGCCCGACGTCGGATCGTAGGTCTCGGCCGCGTGCAGGAATTCGAGCGCGAGCGGATGGGCGATCTGCAGTGCGAACTGCTGGCGGAGGTTACGCTGGATCACGTCCTCGCCGCCGCGATCGCCGCCCACCAGCTCGGCCATCAGGTCGCCGGGGTTGCCGATGCCGGCGGCGCGCAAGGCCGCCTCGATCGGCGGCAACACATGGCCCTGGACGACGCGCAGCAAGATGTCGTCGCCCGCGACGTTGAAGCCTTCGCGGAACTTCTGCTCCGGGAGCAGCGTGACGGACGTGCCGGCGCCTTCGAGGCGGTAGGAGTTGATGATCAGGTCGGTCGTGCCGCCGCCGACGTCGATGCTCGCAATGTTGAGCACGTCCTCGGGCGGCTTGCCGCGCGGCTTGCGCGTGATCTGGAAGAAGCGACGGGCGTCGCCGCCGAAATTGCGCGCGACTTCGGTGTAGAGGTAGACCAGCTGCGTGCAGCTCGCCTCGTCCCAGTCCGTCAGCACGCGCGGGGCCGGCGCCGCCGGATCGTCGAGCTTCCAGCCCATCATCATCCAGACGAGATCGCGCGCGGCTTCGGCGCGCTTGCGGAAGATCAGTCGTTCGGCCAGCGGCATGCCGGTTGGCAAAGTAAGCACGATGCGGCGCAGCCGGCGCGGTGTCTCGGCATGGGCGCGGCGGCCGCGCTGCTGCGGCGAGTTCATCAGCATCAGCGCCTGCAGCAGCACTTCGGTGAGCACGAAGGTCATCACCGAGGAGCGCGAATAGAGCGGTTCGAACACCGGCAGATGGTCGGCCGAATCGGCGTCGGGATCGACCAGGTGCAGCGGCTCGCCCTTCTGGTTCACGAGCTGGGCCATCGGCCCGGCCGCGGCCGGCATGGCCGTCTGGTCCTGGGCGTAGGCCACGTTGAAGCGCCATTCGCGGGTCTGCGGTTCCTCGTCCCACAGATAGCGCTTGGGGCTCGACATGCCGGTATTGCCCTCGGTGCCGCGCCGGCGCGCGGCCAGCCGCGTGGCCTCGGGACCGACGCGCGTCATGGTCGGCCAGACGAAGGCATCGGCGCGGCCGCCGAGACGCGAGAGGTGGTTCTTGCCGAACCATGCCTGGGCGAACTCGACGCGCGATTCGAACGGGCGCGTATGGACGACCTCGGGATGCGAGAGGTCGCGAAGTGCCAACTCGTAGGAATCGTTCAGGTTGACGCCCAGCTCGCCCGCCGCCTCGATCAGCAGGCCGCAGGTGCGCGAGTTGCCGACGTCGAGCACGAGGTCGACCTCGATCGCGCCGCGCCCGGGCCGCTCGGCATCGCCCACCAGCTTGACCGGCGGGAAGTGCGCCGCCGCGGCGAGCAATCCGAGGAAGGCGAGGTAGCGCGCCGTGGCTTCCTGCGGCTTCTGCTTGATGTCGTTGTCGATCTCTTCGGCCGACGCCCGAGGATGCAGCTCATGGAACAGCTCGTCGAGCCACTGCACCATCCAGCCCTGGCGCAGCAGCCAGTGGTTGGCGCGCTGCTGCGGCGCCAGCGCGAACAGCGCGCCAGACGTTACATCCTTCGGCGACGGCGCGAGATAGGCGCGGCCCTCGGCTTCGGCGATCAGGCCGGTGTCGAAGGCCAGCACCGCGCGGTAGCGGTTGCCCTGCTCGTCGCGATAGCCCGAGCCATAGCGCGCCTCGAGGTCGACCACGCGCACGCGCGCCCAGTCGGCCGGGCCCTCGCGGAACTGGTTGTTGGGCCGCACCTGGAGAAACGGCACCGGCACCCACTTGTCGAGAAAGGGCGCGAGCGCGTCCTTGGCGGTGATCACGAGATTCGGATCGGCGGCGCGGCGCCGGCCATTCTCGACGACCTCGTACTGGCCGCGGCCCTCGTCGAAGTCGAGCTGCACCAGGTCGTCGACCGCGTTCGAGGCGGCGGCGTCATGGAAACCCCATTCGCGCACCTTGAGACGCACGGGATCGAAGCCGAAATCGAGGAACTGGATGCCGGAGCGGGCAATCAGTGTCGTCGGGCTGGGATAGCTCGGCAGGCGGGCGAGGTCGCTCATGTCAGATTTGTACGGCCATCATGTGTATGTAGGGTCTCAGCGACCGATCTGCACCTTGTAGCTGCGCTGGTCGCCGGGCTGGCTGCCCTTGCATTGCGCCGCGCCATCGGCGCCGACCTCGCAGTTCACGGTATTACGGGCATAGGTCCGGCCGTCGCTGCAGCGCGGGTTGCTCTTTTCCTCGATCACCAGCTTGGTGCCGTCCCAGCGCGCCTCGGCCGGCGCCTCGCAGGTGGCGCCGTTTTTCTGCACGAACGACACCTTGCCCTTGCCCTTGTCATCCAGACTGTAGGACGGGCGGATGTCCTTCTCGCCGGTCGCGGTCGCGAGCCCGGTGCGCGAGCGCCAGTCGCCCTTCAGGAAGGCGAGGTCCTGCTTCTGCTTGGCCTCGGGCGGCACGACCATCGGCTTGGGTTCGTCCTTCTTGTCGTTCCCGGCATCGTTTTTCGGATCGTTCTTGGCCGCGGCGTTCTTGTCCTTGTTCTGCTCGTCCGGGCCCTTCATCTCGGCGCCCTTGGCGTCCGGCTTGTTCGGGTCCTTCGCGTCCTTGGCGGGATCGCCGGCGGCCATGCCGAGATCGGGGCCGGCGCCGCGTTCGATCGGCGGACCGCCCACGGAACCGACGATCACGCCGCCCGGCCCGAGGATGCCCGCGGCGCAATCGCCACCGCGGCGCGACAGCTCGTCGGTGAGACGGGCGAGTTCGAGGCGCAGTTCTTCATTGTCGTTGACCAGTGTCGAGACACGGGTCTGTTGCAGCTCCAGCGGTTGGCGGACGGCGAAGCCCAGCGCGCGCTCGCGCGCCTCGGCCTCGATGTAGGGCTCGATGCGCGGCAGATAGGGCCGCACCAGCCAGGCCAGCAGTGCCAGGATCAGCATCAGCACGACACCCAGCAGCAGCCACTGCCACCACACGGTCCGCGCGCCCGCGACGGCGGCAATCGCCGGCGCCGACGCCATCACGGCCTCGGGCCGACCGAATTGCGGGGCGGCGCGTGACGTGGCGGTGGCCGCGGCCGTAGCCGGCGGGCTGGCCAGGAACACGCCCGGCAGGGCCGCATCGGCGGTGAAGCCCCAGAAGGTCATCACCGGACGCCCATCGACGACGTAGAGCGTCTCCTCGCCCGGCGCGGTCAGCGCGTGACGCAGCAGGCGCGCGAAGTTGCGCTCGGCGTTCGAGCGCTCCACGGCTTCCATCTGGGTCGCAAGACCGGCGATCTCGCCGTGCAGGCGCTGAACCTTGTCGAGCATGTCGCGACGTTCGGTCTCGCCGAGTTCGCTCAGCCGCTTCACCTCTCCGTCGAACGGCGCATACCAGTCGATGGAGCGCCCGCTCGGCTCGGCCTCGGGCAGCGCCAGGAGGTCGGCATGCTCTCGCGACAGCCGCGCGGCGATGGCGGCGCGCAACTGCCCCGCCGCCCGCCACACCGGATCGCCGGCGAGGCCGAGCGCGCGATAGCGTTGCAGCGGTTCACGCGCGAGAAGCGGACCTGCGGCCATCTCAGCTCCTCACCGTCTGCTGCCACGCGGGCAGGAAATGGCGTAGTTCCATCGCGTGCCCCATTGTTCACCCGTTACGATCACATCGACCGAATAATCCCCCGCGACCGGATTCCAGTCGAACCCGAAGCCGCCGCGACCGCCGCGAGGACCGCCGGTTCCGGCGAGCTGCTGGCCGCGATAGATGACCTTGATGTCGTCGGGTCGCACGAAGAGCTGATAGTTCAGCGCCACGAAGCCGGGCTTGTCACCGAGATAATGCTTGTTGCGCGTCACGCCCTCGCCGCCGGAATCGCCCGACCAGTCGCAGGGAAGCTGACCCGGCGGCGGCCGGTTGACCGGCGGCGCAGAGGCCTGCTGGGGCGGTTGCGGCTTGAGGGCCGGCGGAGGGGGCTTTGGCGGCTCGACCTTGGCCACGGGGGGTGGCGCCGGCGGCGGCTTGGGCGGCTCGATCGGCTTGCAAAGCTCCAGCTTGGCCTTGAGGTCGGCTTCGAGCGACGCGAGTTCAGCCCTGAGCTTCTGTTCCTCGTCGCCCGCGGACTCGAGCGACGCCTTGAGAAGCGGTGTCGGATCGAGCGGCGCTTCGGGGGCCGGGGGCGCCGGTATCTCGAGCGTGGCCACATTCAAGGTCGGATCGACCGGCGCGCAGGTCCGCAGCAGCCAGGAGGTCAACAGCAAGAGAAGGAGAAGCAACAGGCCGAACAGCAGCGCGCTGAACCAGGGCGCCCAACCGACGATGCGCGTCGCCGCCAGCAGAGGGGCGGCCGGTGCACTGGCGAACACCGCCTGCCGCGGTGCCGCTGTAGGAACCGTCGCCAGCTGGGAGGCCTGCAGGCCGGCCGCGGCATCCTGTTCGTAGCCCCAGGCGACGATCACCGGCTGGCCATCGACGACGAACACGAAATCGTCGGAGGGACGCGACGTCGAGAGTTCGAGCGAGCGGCCGATCAGCCGGGCTTCCTCGCTGGTCTGCGAGCCCATGAGCTGCGCGCCGAGAGACCGGATGGCGGCGAGCCGCTCCTCGACGAGGTGCAGGATGTCCGCGCGCTGGGTGTCGTCCAACTCGCTGAGGCGTTGCACGGTTCCGCTGAGCGAGGCGTACCAGTCTATGCCGTCACCGGCCTCACGAAGCTGCGGATCGGCCAGCAGGTCGGCAGGTCCGTCGCCCAGGCGACGGCGAATGACGGACAGCAACTGGCCGGCGACCGAATGCAGCGGTTCGCCCCGCACACCCAGAGGGCGCACGCCGAGTCGCGTCGTCATCAACAAAGTGGGGCGTTCGCCCATGGATGCCCAAGGTCAGACTTCTGGTTGCCGGCCGAAAGATCATATCATCGTTCGAATCCGGCGGGTTTATGTCGGATTGAACACCGAAACGCGGTGAATCAGCCGGGGCTCAGGAAGGCCGTTCCGCCGGCTGCCTCGATGCGCACGATGGGGGTCGCGAATACGGCCGAGAGCCGATCCGGATCCAGCGTCTGGCGGGTCGGCCCCAGGTCTGTCAGATGGCCGTGCTCGACGATGCCGACGCGGTCGGCATAGCGCGCCGCCATGTTGAGATCGTGCAGCACCGCCAGCACGCCCAGCCCGCGGTCGGCGCGGCGTCGCGCGCTGGCCAATGCCGCATGCTGGTGCGAGAGGTCGAGGCCGGTGATCGGCTCGTCGAGCAGCAGAAAGGGCCGGGCATCGGGTTCGGCATCGCACTGAGCGAGCACCCGGGTGAGCTGGATGCGCTGGCGTTCGCCGCCCGACAGAACCGTGTAGGGCCGGTCGGCGAAGGAAAGCGCCTCGGTCTCCGCCAGGGCCCGTTCGGCCAGCGCCTGCATCTGCCGTTCCGACAGGACGCCGCGAAAGGCGAGCAGGCCCAAGGTGGCGATCTGCAGGCCGGTGAAGTCGAAGGCCACCGACGAATGTTGCGGCAGCACGGCGCGGCGGCGCGCAAGCTCCAGCTTGCTCCAGTGCGGCAGCGGCCGGCCGTCGAGCCGGATCTCGCCGGCGGTCAGCGGGCGATCGCCGGCCAGGGCGTTGAGCAGCGTGCTCTTTCCCGCACCGTTGGGACCGATGATCGCGACGAATTCGCCCGGCGCGATGTCGAGCGAGACGTCGCGCAGGAGCGGCCTGGTGCGGGCGCGCACCTCGATGCCGATCGCCTGCAGGAGCTTCAAAGCCCGCCTCGCGCGGCACGGCTCGCGAGCAGCCACAGGAAGAACGGACCGCCCACCAGCGCCGTCAGCACGCCGATCGGCAGCTCGGCCGGCTGCACCAGCGTGCGGGCGAGCGCGTCGGCCAGCACCAGGAAGGCCCCGCCGAACAAAGCGGCAGCCGGCAGCAGGGTGCGATGCGACGGGCCCAGCAACAGGCGTACGATGTGCGGCGCGATCAGGCCGACGAAGCCCACGATGCCCGAGATCGCCACGCCGGCGCCGACCGCAAGCGCCACCTGGGTCACGAGGCGTTTCTTCAGCCGTTCGACATCGACGCCGACATGGCCGGCCTCGCGCTCGCCGAGCGCCAGCGCATCGAGCAGATGCGCGGTCGGCAGCAAGGTCGGCACGCTGATCGCCAGAATCAGCACGGCCGGCAGGATCGCCGCCCAGGTGACCGAGCCGAAGCCGCCCATGGTCCAGAAGATCAGGGTGCGAAGCTGCTGGTCGTCGGCCACGAACACCAGCATGCCGATGCCGGCCGAGGTCAGCGCATTGATGGCGATGCCGGCCAGCAACAACGTGCCGACCAGGGTCACGCCTTCGCGCGCGGCGATACGATAGACGACGACGGTGGCCGCGAGCCCTCCGAGGAAGGCCGCGATCGGCAAACACCAGGGCTGCAGGCCCGGCGGCACGATGTGCATCACCTTCTCGCCCAGCACGATGACCGATACGGCGGCCAGCGCCGCACCGCTCGACACGCCCAACAGGCCGGGATCGGCCAGCGGGTTGCGAAACAGGCTCTGCATTGCAGCCCCTCCAGCGGCCAGCGCGGCGCCGACGGCGAAGGCGGCAAACACGCGCGGTGCCCGGATGGCATAGAGGACGGCCGCCGTCGTGTCGTCGAGCGGCACGTTCGACAGGCCGATCGCCGACAGGATCTGGCCCAGGCCCACCGGAAAAGCGCCGATGCAGAGGCTGGCCATCACACTCGCCAGGGCGGCGAGCGCGAACAGCGGAATCGGACGACGCAACGCGAGAGCCGTCACGGCGCGCGGGCGAGTTCTGGATGCAGCGCCACGGCGAGCTCGCGTGCCGCCTCCGGCGTACGCGGGCCGAAGCCCAGCAGCAGCAACGTGTCGAACTCGAGAATCCTGCCGGCCCTGCCCGCAGGCGTGCGGTTGAGCGACGGCTGGTCGAGGATCGCCTTCAGACCACCCATCGCCTGCACCGTCTGACGCGTCACCAGGACGAAGTCGGCGTTCGACGCGATCACCGATTCGGGCGTAAGCGGCCGATAGCCCGCATAGCCGTCGACCGCATTGATGCCGCCCGCCAGCTTGATGATGCCGGCCGCTGCGGTGTCGCGGCCGGCGGCCTGCGGCGCGCCGCCGCTCATCGACAGCAGGAACAGCACGCGCGGATGGCGGGCGGCCGTGGTGAGCCGGGCCGCGAGCGTCTTCATGGCCTCACGTCCCTTGGCGATCATCGCGTCGGCTTCGGCCACCTTGCCGGTCACCTTGCCGACGGCGGCGATCTTGGTGATCACGCTGTCATAGTCGTAGAGGTCGGGAAGGATCATGACCTCGATGCCCGTCGCCTTGAGCTGGTCGAGCGCACCGGGCGGCCCGGCCGCCGTCGTTGCGATGATGAGTGTTGGTTTCAGCGACAGCACGCCCTCGGCCGACAGGGCACGCATGTAGCCGACCTGCGACAGGGAACGCGCGGCCTCGGGATACATGCTGGTCGTATCGACGCCGACCAGCAGCTTTTCGGCGCCGAGGGCGTAGACGATCTCGGTGATGGAACTGCCGACCGCCACGATGCGAGGCGGCTGCTGCGCGGTGGCCGGCAGGACAGCCATGGCTGCCGCGGCGAGTGCCACTGCGAGGGCGGCACGGCGCTTCATCACGAGGCGGCCTGCTTCTCGACGCGCGCGACGATGGCGCGCCATTGCTCGAGTTCCGGCTTGCCAGGCTTGCGGGCGCCGAACATCAGCAGGATGTTGCGATTGTGGGCGTCGAAGGCCTCGATCGAGGTGACGATGCCGTCTTCGGTGGGCTTGCGCACCGAGAAGATGCGCGCCACGCCCTCTTCGCGCAGGTGCAGGTTGAAGTCCGGATCGAGGACGTTGAACCAGCCGTGCGTGTCGACCAGGCGCTTCACCGGGCCGGTGTGAATCTGGATGCAGCCAGGGCTGCCGACGAAGACCATGATCGGCGTGCCGTCGGCGGCCGCTGTCTCGAAGGCGGCGCGCAGGGCGCGCACCGGCAGCTCGCGGGCGAAATCCTCGCCGACCAGGCGCAGCGCCTGGACGCGGCCGACCTTGAATTTGCCCAGCATGCCGAAGAATTCGTGCGTGTCCTTCATGCCGAGCCAGGCCGTGCGCAAGCCCTCGACGTCGATTTCGGAATCGGACCGATCCACCGCATCGGGGACACGCGCGTCGATTTTCATGTCGGGCAGCGTTGCCGCCGTGTGGTGCGCAATCAGCGCGTCGAAGGCCGGACGGTCGGTCTCGTCGGTGGCGTAGATCTTGTGCACGGCCTCGCCGGCGCCATCGAAGAACTGCAGGCTGAGCCGTTCGCCCTGCTTCAGCGGCTCGCGCACGGCAAAGCCGTGCTTCCACGAGCCGAGGAACAGGCGCAGGTCGATGTCCGGACCGAGCACGATCCCGTGCGGGGCCTTCACGTCGACACCCTCGAAGCGGCCATGGCGCTCGTGCACGCAATGTTCGTTGCGCGTCAGGCACATGACGCGGCCGACGCCCGGCATGTCGTTCAGGATGCCGCGCCAGTCGGCCTTCAGCGGTGTCGCGGTCCTGCCGACGCCCAGCGCCACCAGTTCGGCTTCGCTGACGCCCAGGGTGGCGGCAGCGTCACGGATCCGCAGCGCAGGCTTCTCGCCGCGCAGGATGTTCCAGCGGGCGGCAAGGTCTGAATTCGAAGGCGATAGCATCAGGCTATCCTTTCAACGAAGATGAAAACGAACCGGGATCTCCACCCATGCAGCGACCGGGCGACCGTCGCGCATGGCGGGAAGGAAGTGCCAGCCGCGTACGGCCGTGAGCGCGGCGCGATCGAGCAGCGGAAAGCTGCTGCTGCGCCAGAGCACGATTTCGGCGGCGCCGCCGTCGGGTTCGAGGCGCACTCTCACCAGGACCTCGCCTTGCTGGCCGAGTTCGATGGAGCGCGGCGGGTAGACGGCCGGCGTGGGAGGGATCCGGTAGCGTGGCTTGCCCTCGAACACGATGAGCGACGACGAGGAGCTGGCCTGCTGCTGCGTGATGCTGGCATTGCCGGCGTCGGGCGCAGGGGCTCTGGTGATCGCGGCCTGTACCGTTGGACGTGGCGCGGCCGCCGGCTTGGGCTGTGGCGGCTCAACTTGCTTCAGGTCTGTGGAGGTGAGTGGCGGCGACTCGTCGGGCGGTGGGAGCTCGACCTTGATCTCGGGTTCCGCGGTGGCGACCTCCTGCGGAGGCGGCGGCTCCGGCTCGGGCGGCGGTGCCGTTTCGGCTCGCTCGACCGGCGGCGACGGAAGATCTGGTTGCTGCTGCGGTTCGGAGGTGGTTTCGGGTTGGTCGGCTTCTGCCGCCGGACCGGCGATGGGCGCCGCCAGCGAGAGTTCGACCATCAACGCCGGTTCGTCGTCGTTGGCGCTGCTGCCGGACATGCCGGCCAGAAGCAGGGGAACGATGGCCAGCCCATGCAGGGCGAGCGACAACGCCACCGGCACGCGGGGACCGCGCGCCGGTGGTGCCGGCAGTCGCTCGGCAGAGAGGGCTGCCGGGACTACCATTTGGCCGTGAGGTTGACGCCGAAATACCGGCCGGGCTGGGCATAGAGATCGAGCTGCTGATTGGTCGAGGCGATGCCGATCGTGTCCGGGGCGTTCCAGTACTTGGCGTTGGTGATGTTGAACGCGCCGGCATTGACCTTGAAGTGGTCGTTGACGACGTAGCCTACGGTGGCGTCGAGATTGAAGTATGCCGGCGCCTGGAAGTACGTCGGACTGCTGACCTGGGTATGGGCCGCCGCCACTGTGCCGATGAGCTGTGCCACGAGGCCCTTGTCGAAGCCGTAGCGGATGCGGGCCTGCGTGGTCCACGGCGATACCGAGTCGATCGGCAGCCCGGTCCTCGTATCGGTGCCCTGCGCGAACGCCGTCCAGCCGGCCACCGCCCATTCCGGCGCGAAGCGGTACTCGCCGCGGGCCTCGATGCCCCAGATCGTCACGTTGGTGAGGTTGACGTACTGGTACTGCGTGACCGCGCCCACCATGCCGACGACGGTGGTTTCGAGGAAGTTGTTGTAGAGATTGTAGAAGCCGGTGAGCTGCCAGCTCGAGCCGTCCTCGTACTTGCCGCGGAAGCCGACCTCGAAGGAGTTGGCCGTCTCGGGCTTAAGGTTGGCGTTGGGCAGGATCTGGTAGAACGACGCGGTGTTGGTGAAACCGAAGTTTGCATTGTCGTAGGGCGGCGCGCGGAAGCCCGTCGCGTACTGGAAGTAGCCCGAGTATGTGTCGTTGAAGTGGTACAGCAGGCCGAGCTTGGGCGACGCCGAGACGTAGGTGGTGGCCGACGGTACGGCGTTGAGCGTGGCGCCAGTGGAGTTCCAGAAGTACTTATCGGGATTGGGCGTCATGTTGTAGTAGTCGAGGCGCACCGCCGGCGTGATCTTCAAGCGTCCGCCCAGCGCGCTGATCTCGTCCTGGACGTAAATGCCGGCCTGCACCGTGTCGGTGTCCGGGAAGTTCTTGTTGGGATAGAGCTCACCGCCGACGGAGTTCGTCGTGGCGCCGGTCGCCAGCGTGATCTGCGTCCTGTTGCGCGGCCGGGTCGTCGTCGTCCAGGAGAAGCTCGCGCCATAGGTGAAGAAGTTGTCGAGGCCGCCGATCTCGCGATCAGTGTGCATCTGCAGCTCGGCGCCGGCGACGTTCTGCGTGTAGTAGAACTGCGAGGTGCGGGCATTGCTCGGGACGACGCTGGTGACTCCGCCGCGCAGCGCATAGGTATCGGCCTGGGTATAGACCGAGTTGAAATAGGCGAGGAAGCTCAGCCGGTCGACGAAGCCGATCGGCGCGTTGTGCTCCCACTGGGCGCTTATCCGGTAGGCGTTGGTATAGTCTTGGCCCCATTCGTCATAGACCCGCGCGAACAGGCTGGGGAAAGTGCCGACGGCGCTGAGCACGTTGGTGCTCTGGGTACTCTGATTGTAGGAGCCGGTGAGGCGGATCGTGTCGACCTCGGTCGGCTTGATCACCAGCTTGGCGAAGAAGTTGTTGTTGGACCAGGTCGTCGGGTTCGGGCTGATGGTCGACTGCGCCGGCTGGTACTCCTGGCCGTCGCGCCGGGTGTAGATGCCCATGAACTCGACGTTGCCCGAGCGTACCGCGCCGGTGAACGATTCCGAGAACTGCTGGTTGGCGCCGCTGTAGGCGGCCTTGGCGCTGGCATAGACGTTCTTGCCGTCGATCATGTAGTCGCCGGGATCCTTGGTGGTGTAGGCCACCACGCCGCCGATCGCGTCGGAGCCGTAGAGCGCCGAGGCGGGGCCGCGGATGATCTCGACCCGCTTGATGTCCTCGAGGTCGGGCTGCTCTCGCGAATAGGTGCCGGCGCCCTGGTTGCTGTCGGGGAAGTCGGGCGTTCGCATGCCGTCGACCATCAGCAGGACGCGATTGCCGCCGATGCCGCGGATCACGAAGTTCTGGAAGCCGGCACGGTTCGGGTTGTTGCCGACGGTGACGCCGGGCTCGTTGCGGACGAGGTCGCGGACGTCCTGCATGTTCTCGCGATCGATGTTCTCGGTGGTGATCACCGACACGGTCGCCGGCACGTCCTCGAGCGCTCGCCGGCTGCGCATCGCGGCCGTCGTCACGGCGTCTAGTTGCGTCGGAACGGTCTGGGCCGGCGGCGGCCGGGTGGGGTCGACGGTCGGCGAAGACGGGGGTGTCTGCGCCCAGACAGGCGCACCTGCAACTGAGCCGATGGCGGTTGTCGCCATCAGTGCATGGAGGAGCGTACGGATGTTCATTTGAGCCAGGTCCCCAAGGAAAAAAGGACGCCTGGCTTGCTGGGTCCCCCTGCGGGGAACGGCTGGCTGGGCAGTTTAGCCGAGGAGGGATGGCCCCTCGGGGTTTCGAATTACTTGGTCAGGATGAGCTTGTTCGATGCGGTGAGGCGCAGTCGGTACATCGCGGTGCCGTGGCGGATCACGAGCTCACGCCGTCCCTGCAGGAGCGCGGTGCTCTCGACGGCGGGAATTGTCACGTCCAGCCTGTCGTTCTGCGCCTCCAACACCCGAAGCGGCCGGGTCATGTCGTTCATGGCGTCTCTCACTGCGCTCGATAAAAACATTTGCGAACGACTCTTAATTGCATAGACTGTCGTTCCCGTCAAGCTCCTTCAACTTTCGGTGAGGTCATGCAAACCATTCAGGAACAGCGGCTTATCGCCTTGCAGAGCGACCCGAAGCCGGGCTGCGGGAAAGCCGATTGCGCCTGCGCCTTGCCGATCAGCGAGCGGTTCGTGCTGTGGGCGCTGCGCCAGTGGCAGCAGGACCGCGCGCTGCCTCGCGAAGGCTCGATCCTCCATCGCGGCTTCAAGGTCGCGGGCGTTCTCGATGCCCTGCCGGACTTCGCCATCGCCATGGACGCGTTCCTGTTCGGCGCACGGCGCGCCATGGAGATCCACGTGCCGACCTGCTCGAGCGTCAGTCACGATGAAGCGGTGATGGTCGCGCTCTGCGGTCTCGCCCAGGCCGATCATGACGGGCCGCTGCTGGCGTCGCTCGACATCATGATGGCGCCCACCGCCTCTCGCGTGGCCGCGATCCGTCTGAAGGCCTTTGCCGTCGCTCTCGCCGGCGCGGGCCTCAGGATCGCTCCGGCGGCCGGTGCTGCCGCCGGTCGTCTCAATTGAAAGCCGCCACCATGACCGCACCGATGCCCGATCGCCTCTCCGACCTGCAGCGAGCGATGCGCGTGATCGCGGATGCGGTCGAAGGCCTGCCCGCGGAGTGCCGCGATCTGGCCGGCAACGCTCTACTCAATGTCGCTGCCGAGGCGGTGGCCCAGGATGTCGGCTGCAGCGAAGCCGGCCGCATCTTCGCGCGGCTGGGCGATCTCCTCTCGCGCGGCCTGCAGCCGCCGGCCAGAGATGCGATCTCACTCACCGGCTTCGATGCATGACGGTCGACTTTGCCCGCACGATACCGATCCTCGCCTCGCTCGACATCGCCGAGACCAGCGCCTTCTATGCCGATCAACTCGGTTTCGCGGTGGAATACCAGGATGGCAACTACCTGATCGTCAAGCGCGACGACATGGAACTGCACTTCTGGAAGGCCGACCATCGGCAGTTTCCGGAGAATACGTCCTGCTACATCCGCGGCGGCCAGGTCGCTTCCCTCCACGAGGAGTACATGGCGCGCGGCGTGCCCAACCTGTCGCCCTTCCTGGTTCGGCCGTGGAACATGAAGGAATTCTACATTCACGATCCGCACGGCAACCTGTTGAAGTTCGGTTGCGGCGAATGGTGAAACGCTAGAGTCCTCCCGGCCTACACCGACCCACTCACCTCATCCCGAGAGCACCCTTCGAGACGCTCACTGCGTTCGCTCCTCAGGGAGAGGTCGTTTTGCGATCCTCGCTGAAAAGGCCGGGTCCTGGGGGAGTAAACGAAACAAACGAAATAAACGAATCAGTCGAAGCGAGAGTCGCACCCCTGAAACCGGTATCCTGGTACCGCGTACGGGTCGATGTTGCCCGCCGGCACCTGCAAAAACCTGTTCCAAAAGCCTGTTAGATCTCGATGCGGCTGCCCAGCTCGACGACGCGGTTGGTGGGTAGCCCGAAGAAGTCGCCGGCGCTCGCGGAAAATCGCGACAAGGTGAGGAAGAGCTTCTGCTGCCAGCGCGGCAGCAGCGGTTTGCTGGCACCCACATAGGTGTTGCGGCCGACGAAATAGGACGTCCTCATCGGGTCGAACGGAATTCCCTTGTCCTCGAGGAGGGTGAGGTCGCTCGGCACGTCAGGCTGCTCCATGAACCCGTAATGCAACACGACACGGTGTACGCCCTTGCCGAGATGGGTCACCTGGCTTCGGCCCTCGGCCGATACGAAGGGGATGTCGGGGACCTCGATGCTCAGCAGCACGACGTGCTCGTGCAGCACCTCGTTGTGTTTGAGATTGTGCATCAGGGAGCGCGGCGCCGTGGCGGACGTGGCAGTCAAATAGACGGCGGTGCCCTGCGGCCGGTGCACGCGGGCCGGATTTATACTCTCCAGCAGCGTTTCCAGCGGCAGCGCATCCTCATGCTCGCGCCTGGCCACGGCGGCGCGGCCGGTCAGCCACGTCCACATGCAGAGGAAGATCACGGCGGCGATCGCCAGCGGCACCCAGCCGCCGTCGAGGAATTTCAGCATGTTGGAGGAGAGCAGGGCCAGGTCGAGCATCATGAAGCTGCCGAAGACCAGGATGCTGAGCGGCCAGCCCCAGTTCCACTTGCGCACCGCGATCACGAAGACGAGCGTGCTGGTGACCAGCATCGTGCCGGTGACGGCGATGCCGTAGGCCGAAGCGAGGTTGGTCGACGATTTGAACGCCATGATCAGGATGATGACACCCACCATCTGCAGCCAGTTCACTACCGGCAGATAGACCTGACCGAATTCGCTGGCCGAGGTGTGCTGGATTTGAACGCGCGGGCTGAGACCCAGCAGGGCCGCCTGCTTGGCCATCGAGAAGGCGCCCGAAATCGTGGCCTGCGAGGCAATCACGGTGGCGGCCGTGGCGAGGCCGACCAGCGGATAGAGCGCCCAGTCCGGGGCGAGATTGAAGAACGGGTTGGCCAGCGCGGCCGGATCGCTGAGGATCAGGGCGCCCTGCCCATAATAGTTGAGGAGCAGGGCCGGGAGCACGAGGCCCAGCCAGGCGAGCCGGATGGGCCGGGCGCCGAAATGCCCCATGTCGGCGTACAGCGCCTCGGCGCCGGTGATGGCGAGCGTGATCGCCCCCAACGCGATGAACGCGACGATCTTTTCGCGCATGGCGAAGCCCACCGCATGGTGCGGCGACAGCGCCGCCAGCACTTCGGGACGCTGAACGATCTGGTGCGCGCCGAGCGCTGCGATCACGATGAACCAGATCAGTGTCACCGGGCCGAACCATTTGCCGATGCCGCTGGTGCCGAAATGCTGGACGGAGAACAGCGCGACGATGACGCCCAGCGCAATGGGTATGACCATCGGCTGGAAGGCGGGGGTGGCGACGGTCAGACCCTCGACGGCGCTCAGCACCGAGATCGCCGGTGTCAGCAGGCAGTCTCCGTAGAACAGCGCGGCGCCGGCAATGCCCAGCATGAGATAGAAGCGGCGCCGCCAGGGTGACGTAATGTTGTTCTGGCTGGAGACCAGCGCCATCAGCGCCAGCACGCCACCCTCGCCCTTGTTGTCGGCGCGCATGACGACGAGCACATATTTCAGCGTGACGACGACGATCAGCGCCCAGGTGATGAGCGACAGCATGCCCAGCACGTTGTCGGGCGTGGGCTTTATGCCGGTGTACTCGCTGAAGCACTCCTTGACCGTGTAGAGCGGGCTGGTGCCGATGTCGCCGAAGACGACTCCGAGGGCCGCCAGGGTCAGCGCCGCCCGGCGCCGCCGTCCGGCGGGTTCAATTGCAGTGCCGCTGGCGGCCATTGTCGTCACGTCTCCCCTTCGGACGATTGATCCTAGCCGCGAATTCCGGGAGGCTGCAGTCCAGAATTCGTAACAAAGGAGGAAACGATGGCGGAGAGTGAGAATTACAGGAAGGGCAGCGAAATCCGGGCCAGCCTGATGGGCGAGAAGTTCGCCGCGGAGATGAACAAGTCGGTCTACGACGACCCCATCATGCAGAAATTCGGCGACTACGCCCGCGAGGCGGTGTTCGGCATGCTGTGGTCGCGTCCCGGCCTGGATCTCAAGACCAAGACCCTGATCTGCGTCATTTCAGACACCGCCCAGGCGCGCTGGCCGGAACTCGCCATCCACCTTCGCATGGCTCGCCGCCAGGGCTGGACCGAGGATGAATTGTCCGAGGCGCTGATGCATCTTTGCGGCTATATCGGCCTGCCGTCGGTGCGCGAGGCCATGCTCACCGCCAAGGAAGTGTTCGAGGAACTGCGCAAGGAAGGCTGATCGGAGGAAAACCTCACCCTGAGGAGCGGCCGCAGGCCGCGTCTCGAAGGGTGGGCACCCGCACTGTGGCTTGTCCTTCGAGACGGCCGCGGCGCGGCCTCCTCAGAGGCTGACCGGAAATGAATTGAATCGATTCAAGCACTTACCTCATCCTGAGGAGCGCCGCCCCTCGAGTACCTCGGGGTAAACTCCACGGCGCGTCTCGAAGGATGGGCAACAAGCAAGGTGCGCGTTCCCACCCCAGCGCGGAGGTTACTCCGCGCGACGAGACGCATCGCTGCGCGATGCTCCTCAGGGTGAGGTTATTGGGGCTATTCATAGCCTCTTGTTTTAGCTGCATTCATTTCCGGCCAGACTCTCAGGACGAGGTAAACTGATGATGTTGATGACGGTGAGCGACCTGCCGCTCGAGCGGATCGCGCGCGGCAAGGTGCGCGATGTCTATGCGGTGGATGCCGACCGGCTGCTGCTGGTCGCGACCGACCGGGTTAGTGCCTACGACGTGGTGATGGCCGAGCCCATTCCGCAGAAGGGCGCCGTTCTCACCCAGGTCAGCGCATGGTGGTTCCGTCAGCTGGGCGAGATCGTCGCTCATCACATGATTTCGGCCGACGCCGACGAGATCGTGGCCGCCGTGCCCGCTCTCAAGAGCCACCGCGCCGAAATTATCGGCCGCGCCATGCTCTGCCGACGCGGCACGGTGTTTCCCATCGAATGCGTGGTGCGTGGCTACATCACCGGCTCGGCCTGGCGCGAATACGCCAAGGCCGGGACGCTGGCCGGAGAGACGCTGCCCAGGGGCCTGCAGGAGAGCGGCCGCCTCGATCCGCCGATCTTCAGCCCGGCGACCAAGGCCGAGAGCGGCCACGACGAAAACATCACCATCGCCCAGATGCAGAAGGCGCTGGGGGTCGACGTCACCGCCCAACTCGAAAGGCTGACGCGCCTCGTCTATTCGCACGGCCGCGACGTTGCCCTGACGGAGGGCATCATCATTGCCGATACCAAGTTCGAGTTCGGGCGCACGGCCTCGGGCGAGATACTGCTGATCGACGAGGTGATGACGCCAGATTCCTCGCGCTTCTGGCCGCTCGACGGCTATGCCGAGGGGCGGCCGCAGCCGAGCTTCGACAAGCAGCCGCTGCGCGACTGGCTCGACGTCGAGCGCCATGCCGGGCGCTGGAACGGCGAAGCGCCAGCGCCGAGGCTGCCGCCCGTGGTCGTCGAGGCGACCAGCAAGCGCTACCTCGAGGCCTACCGGCGGCTGACCGGGGCCGAGCTGGCGGTATCGTGAAGAGTTAGTCGCGCCTGGGCAGGGTGAAGCGCGCGTCGCGCAGCTTCTTCTCCAGCGGTGGGATGCCGGCGGCGTAGTTGCCCTTGGCGCATTCGTCCATGGCCACGCCGGCGGAGACGTCGGGAAAGAGCTGGCCGTTGCCCTGACCGCTCAGATAGCGGCGATAGAGGCGCGAGAGTTCGGTGCAGTAGGAGGCGTCGTCGGCGAAAGCGGCCGACGGCGCCACGAGTATTGCCAGAAGCGGCAAGAGCTTGCGGAGCATGGGGCGGTCCTACGCCGTGCCGAGAGGCTCCGCAAGCATTGTGCCTTCAGCCTATTGCGCGCTGCGGGCCAGACGGGTGTTGCGCAGCACGAGCCGCTCGCGCACCCACAGGAAGAGCGCGGCGAACGGCAGCCAGCCGATCCAGCGCAAGCCTTCGAGGAGGTATTCGCCCTGGGTGGTGGCCAGCAGATAGTCGGTCTGGACCTTCCAGAAGCTCGACGCCACCTCGAAGCCCAGCATCCAGATCAGGACGGCCGGCAGCAGGACGGTCAGGGGCTTCATCGACTCGCTCAGCCGCTCGGCGTACCACGGTGCCAGTGCGATCGAGAAGGCCAGCACCGCGAGTATGAGCTTGGAGGCGGGATGGGCCTCGAACCAGGCCACCAGCATCGGCTCGCGCACGATCATCGTGTAGGCCGTCCAGCACAGAACCGCGCCGCCGATCAGAATGACCGACGGATAGCGGTCGACCAGCTTGATCACGAGCTGGCTGCCCCAGACGATGATCGGCACGCTGATGGCGAGGCCGATCAGGATCAGCAGGATCGAGCCGTGCGCGGCGCCGCCGATGGCCAGCACGTTGTCGATGCCCATCACCGCGTCGGCGATGACGATCGTGCGCACTGCCGCAGCGAAGCTCGCTACGGGTGCTTTGAGAAGGTGGCTCTCCTCGGCATTCTCCTGGGGGGTCAGCAGCTTGCGGGCGATCCACACCAGCGCGAGGCCACCGGCCAGCATGAAGCCCGGCACCGCCAGAATGTAGACGACGAGGATGGCCATCAGGGCGCGGATGGCGATGGCGCCGAAGGTGCCCCAGAAGATAACCCTGTTCTGGCTTTCCTTGGGAAGATTGCGGGCGACCAGGCCGATGATGAGGGCGTTGTCGCCCGCCAGCACGAGGTCGATCAGGATAATGGCGAGCAGGGCCGAAAAGAATGCGCCCGAAAAAAGTTCAAGTTCCATGAAAATCTCCAACAACACGTGAATGCGTACCGTCGCCGCGCGCTTCCGGTGGAAGGGCGGTCGCCGGTGGTTTCAGCCAGTCGTCAGAGTTTTATCGGCACCTTCTCGACAGCGCCGGGCGCGGCAGGATCGAGCGGGGGGAAGACGGCGCCGGCCACGATTCGCAGGATCATGATCCCCGCGGCCATCGCGCCACCCGCCAGCAGCAACTCGAGGAGATGCCAGTGGCGCATCGCCAGCACGGAGAACTCGCCGCCGAGGTCGAAGAATGCGAACTCGAGGCCGGCTTCACCGATCCAGGTCGGATCGACGGCATCGCCAAAAGCCGACAGGATCATGCACATCACGATCGACGCGACGAACAACTCACCGCTCGGAGACACGGTCCGGACGGCGTTGGCGGCGCGATGCGATCGATGAATCAGGCGCATAGTTAAGTCAATTTCCGGCGGGACCGGCTGCAGATCAAGCTCAAAATGCCAAGGGCCGCGAGAAATGCCGCAGTCTTTTCAGATCTCCAGCCGTCGCAGTCGGAGTGCATTGGCAATGACGCTGACGGAACTCAGCGCCATGGCCGCGGCGGCAAGAACGGGGCTCAGCGTGATGCCGAGCACCGGATAGAGCACGCCGGCCGCAATTGGCACGCCCGCTGCGTTGTAGACGAAGGCGAAGAACAGGTTCTGGCGGATATTGGCCATGGTCGCCCGGGAGAGATCTCGGGCGCGGGCGATGCCCAGCAGGTCGCCCTTCACCAGGGTGATGCCGGCGCTCTCGATGGCGATGTCGGTGCCGGTGCCCATGGCGATGCCGACATCGGCGGCGGCCAGCGCGGGCGCGTCGTTGATGCCGTCTCCCGCCATGGCGACGACGCGGCCATCGGCCTTCAGGCGCTGGACGATCCGCGCCTTGTCCTCGGGCAGCACCTCGGCCTCGATGGAGTCGATGCCCAGCCGGGCGGCGACCGAGGCGGCGGTCCGCCGGTTGTCGCCGGTCAGCATGACGATGTGGAGGCCGGCCTCGCGCAGGCGCTTCAGGGCCTCCGGCGTCGTGTCCTTGACCGGATCGCTCACCGACAACAGCCCCGCAACAGAGCCGTCGACCGCCAGCAGCACGACGGTGGCGCCGTCTTCGCGCAGCGCATCGGCCTTGGTGTCGGCCGCGGCGACGTCGATGCCGGCCTCGCGCAGGAACGCGGCGTTGCCCAGCAGGAGACGCCGGCCCTCGACCGTGCCCGACACGCCCTTGCCGGCAGGCGAGGCGAAGCCTTCGACGTTTGCTGTCGCCAGGCCCCGCGCATGGGCACCGGCCAGGATCGCCGTGCCGATGGGATGCTCGCTGCCGCGCTCGAGGCTGGCCGCCAGCCGCAGGATCTCGCCCTCCGGCAGACTGCCCAGCGGTGCGACCGCCGACAGGGTCGGCTTGCCCAGCGTCAAGGTGCCGGTCTTGTCGATCACCAGCGTGTCGACCTTCTCCAGCCGTTCGAGCGCCTCGGCGCTGCGGATCAGGATGCCCGCGGCGGCGCCCCGGCCGACGCCGACCATGATCGACATCGGGGTGGCGAGGCCCAGCGCGCAGGGGCAGGCGATGATCAGCACGGAGACCGCCGCTACCAGGGCATAGGCAAAGGAAGGCGCGGGCCCCCAGATCGACCACGCCGCGAAGGCGATCACCGAGATCGCGATTACCGCCGGCACGAACCAGCCCGCGACGATGTCGGCCAGGCGCTGGATCGGCGCGCGGCTGCGCTGCGCCTCGGCCACCATCTTGACGATCCGCGACAGCATGGTGTCGCTGCCGACCAGCTCGGCCTTCATGACGAAGGTGCCGCTGGCGTTCACCGTGCCGCCGACCACCCTGGCCCCCGCTGCCTTCGAGACGGGCATCGGCTCGCCGGTGATGGCCGACTCGTCGACCGATCCCGCGCCCTCGATCACCGCACCATCCACCGGCACCTTCTCGCCGGGGCGCACGCGCAGCCGGTCTCCGACCGCGATCCGGTCGATCGCCACCTCTGCGTCGTTGCCGTTGGAATCGACCCGCAGCGCCGTGCGCGGCGCCAGTCCCAGCAGTGCCTTGATGGCGCCGCCGGTCGCATCGCGGGCGCGAAGTTCCAGGATCTGTCCGACCAGGACCAGCACGACGATCACCGCGGCCGGCTCGAAATAGACCGGCGCCGTTCCATCGGCGCCGCGCAGGCCGGCGGGGAACAGGCCCGGCGCCACGGTCGCGGCGACGCTGTAGGCCCAGGCGACGCCGGTGCCCAGCGCGATGAGGGTGAACATGTTGAGATGGCCGGTCCGCACCGACTGCCAGCCGCGCACGAAGAATGGCCAGCCGGCCCACAGAACCACCGGCGTCGCCAGCGCCAGCATCAGCCACGGCATGAGACCGTGCGGCAGGAACCCGTGCAGGCCGAACAGATGGCCGCCCATGTCGAGCGCCACGAGCGGAACGGCCAGCGCGCCGCCGATCCACAGGCGGCGCGTCATGTCCAAAAGCTCTTCGTTCGGACGGTCGTCGAGTGAGATTTCGGCGGGTTCCAGCGCCATCCCGCAGATCGGGCAGCTTCCCGCGCCGACCTGGCGGATTTCCGGATGCATGGGACAAGTGAAGATGGTGCCGGGCGCGACCGGCGCTGCGGGCGGTGCTTCCTCGGGCTTCAGATACCGGTCGGGATCGGCTGTGAACTTTTGCAGGCACTTGGGATTGCAGAAGTAATGGGTCTGCCCCTCGTGGACCGTCGTGTTCTTCGCGCCGTCGATCTTCACCTTCATCCCGCAGACGGGGTCTATGGCGATCGCGGGATCGGTGACGGGCGCGTGGCTGGCGTGGCAGCAAGAGTGGGTCATGCTTGCTATTTATACCCTACGGGGGTATGGTTCAAGCATGAACGAAAAGCTAAAGAAATCGCAGCTCGCACGCCTCAGCCGCATCGAAGGCCAGGTGCGTGGCGTCGCCCGCATGTTCGATGAAGGCCGCTACTGCATCGACGTGCTCACCCAGATCCGCGCCGTTCGCGCTGCGCTCGACAAGGTCGAGCAGGAGACCCTGAATGACCATCTGCAACACTGCGTCGCCCACGCCTTCCATGCCGGCTCCGAAAAGGACCGCCAGGTCAAGATCGACGAACTCCTGGAGGTTCTGGACAGTCGTCGCCGCTAGCCTCGCCGTCGCCGCCACGGCGCAGGCGCACGGCGGCGCCGAGGAAACGGCGTACGGCAAGCCCGGCGACGGGGCGGGACCGCTGCGCATCGTGCAGGTCGTGATGCGCGAGGAGGACGGCCGCATGCTCTTCCAGCCGGCCAAGCTCACCGTGCGGGTGGGCGAGCAGGTGCGCTTCCTGCTGCGCAACAACGGGAGGATCGAGCACGAGTTCGTGGTGGCGACGCTCGAGGACAATCTCCGTCACATGAAGGCGATGGAGGCCAATCCCGACATGCGCCACGCCGAGCCGAACGCGCGGCGCCTCTATCCCAAGCAGACGGGCGAAATCGTGTGGCGCTTCACCACAGCCGGCACGTTCGATTTCTCGTGCCTGATTCCCGGCCATCGCGAGGCCGGCATGTTCGGCACGATCCTCGTCGAATAGCTTTCGTGCACCCGTCCAGTGGCATACAATTTGCTGAGAAGTTCTTTGGAATTCTGGGACAGAGTGGGGGATTGCATATGCTGAAGCGGTTGCTGAGTGGTATGGCCGTGGCGGCCGCGTTCGTTTCCGCGGTGGCTGCGCAGGACCTGCCGAAGAGCCAGTTCAAGGTGATCGGCCTCAACAGCCCGACGCCGGTCTCGATTCACGACGAGTTGCCGTTCTGGCGCAAGACGATCCCCGAGGCCTCCAAGGGCGCCATCACCGTGGACGTGACGCCGCTCGATCAGATGGGAATCGACGACAAGACCATGCTGCGGCTGCTCAAGCTCGGCGTCATGGATTTTGCCGCCATGGACATCTCCAAGATGGCCGGCGACGACCCGCGCTTCGAGGCCTGTGATCTCGCCGGCCTGACGCTCACCCCGGACAAGGCACGCGCAGCCTGCAGCGCCTATCGCGGCGTGATCGACCGTCAGATGCAGAAGAACTGGAACGCCAAACTGCTGGCCTTCGGCGGCAACACGCCCCAGGTCTTCTGGTGCCGCGACGTGCTGGCCGGCCTGGAGGGTCTCAAGGGCAAGAAGATCCGCGTCTTCAACAACACGATGCGCGATTTCCTGACCGGCGTCGGCGGCACGGCCGTCAGCATGGCTTTTGCCGAGGTCGTCCCGGCTCTCAACAACGGCGTGGTCGATTGCGGCGTGACCGGCAGCCTGTCGGGCAACACGGCGGGCTGGGCCGAGGTCACCAAGTCGATCTACCCGATGTCGCTGGGCTGGAGCATCAACGTGCTGGCCGTCAACCTCGACACCTGGAAGCGGCTCGATCCCAAGACGCAGGCCTTCCTGACCGATCAGTTCAAGGCCTACGAAGACAAGATGTGGGCGACGATCAACACGACGACCGGCGAGGCCGACAACTGCAACACCGGCAAGCAGCCCTGCACCATGGGCAAGCTCGCCAAGACCACCATCGTCCCGGTGAAGCCGGAGGAGATGGACACGCACAAGAAGCTGGTCGAGGGCGCCGTTCTGGCGGGCTGGGCCAAGCGCTGCGGCGTGGAGTGCACCAAGGAGTGGAACGACACGGTCGGCAAGGCACTCGGGCTGAAGGCGCCGACGCCCTAGCCGGCGGCTGCATCACATGATCGGGGTCCGGCGCTTCGCCCAATGGGGCCTGTGGTTCGGCGGCGGGCTCGTCCTGCTGGCCGCGATGCTGATCGGCATCGACGTGCTGATGCGCAAGTTTCTCACGCTCTCGATCGGCGGCGCCGACGAGCTTGCGGGCTACGCGCTGGCGATCGGGACGACCTGGGGATTGGGTGCGGCATTGCTCGACCGCGCGCACATCCGCATCGACTCGCTCTATGTCCTGTTCCCGCAGAAACTGCGCCTGGCGCTCGACCTCCTGGCCCTCGTGCTGTTCACCGCGTTCTTCGCCCTGACCCTGTGGCACGGCTTCGGCGTGGTCGGGCAATCCTGGACGTCGGGATCGCGCAGCCAGTCAGCCCTCGAGACGCCGACCATCATCCCGCAGTTTCTCTGGATCGCCGGCTTGGTGGCCTTTGTCGGTATAGCGATCGTGATCCTGGTGCAGTCGCTCAGGCTCGCCATGGCGGGCGACCTGCACGGCATGGCGCAGCTGATCAGCACGCGCTCGGCCGAAGAAGAGGTCGAGGACGAAATCCGCGACTTCAAGGGCCGGCAGGGCCGCGACGGGCGCACCTGACATGCTGATCGTCACACTTCTCATCCTTCTCGGGCTCCTGGCAGTGGCGATCCCGGTCGCCGCTGCTCTCGGCATCCTCGGCCTCTCGCTTTCGGCCCTTTATTCGAAGCTGCCTCTGTCGCTGGCGATCGGCGAGATCGCCTGGGGCACCTCGAACAATTTCCTGCTGGTGGCGATCCCGTTCTTCGTGCTGCTGGGCGAGATCCTGCTGCGCTCCGGCATGGCCGAGCGCATGTACGGCGCCTTGGTGCTCTGGGTGCCCTGGCTGCCGGGCGGCCTCATGCATTCCAACATCGCCGCCTGCGCGATGTTTGCGGCGACCTCGGGCTCGAGCGTGGCGACGGCGGCCACGATCGGCACCGTGGCGCTCGGCGAGATCGAGAAGCGCGGCTATTCCGAGCGCCTCTTCCTCGGCACCATCGCGGCCGGCGGCACGCTCGGCATCCTGATCCCGCCCTCGATCAACATGATCGTCTACGGCGTGCTGACCGAGACATCGATCCCCAAGCTCTACCTCGCGGGCTTCATCCCGGGTCTCGTGCTCGCAAGCCTGTTCAGCCTGACGGTGCTCCTGATCTGCCTCATACGGCCGTCGCTGGGCGGCAAGCCGACCTCGACGAGCTGGGCGCAGCGCTTCGCGGCATTGCCCGACCTGATCCCGCCGCTGGTCATCTTTCTTGCCGTGATCGGCTCCATCTATGCCGGCTGGGCGACCGCCACCGAGTCGGCGGCGCTGGGTGTGATCGCCTCGATCAGCATCGCGGCGGCCTATCGCCGGCTGACGCTGCGCACCCTCCTCAATGCCTTCGAGGGGACGATGCGCACGACCGCCATGATCATGGCGATCCTGCTCGCGGCCTACTTCCTCAACTTCGTCATCACCTCGATCGGCCTGACAGGGCAGGTGAACCGCTTCATCACCAGCCTCGGCCTCTCGAAGGTCCAGCTCCTGATCGTCGTGGTGCTGTTCTACTTCGTCCTCGGCATGTTCATGGAGACCCTGTCGATGATGGTGGCGACGGTGCCGATCATCGCGCCGATCATGATCACGGCCGGCTACGATCCGATCTGGTTCGGCATCATGATCATCATCCTCATGGAACTGGCGATGATCACGCCACCGGTCGGCATCAACCTCTATGTCGTCCAGGGCCTGCGCAAGAAGGGCCGGATCGACGACGTCATCATCGGCACGTCGCCCTTCGTGATCACCATGATGCTGATGCTGCTGGTCCTGTCGATCTGGCCGCAGATCGCGCTGTGGCTGCCGCAGATGGCGGCGACCTAAGGTCTTCTCAAACGAGATAAAATCCCGTCGATCTGTCCAACAATGACCTCATCCCGAGGAGCGCTCCGCAGGAGCGCGTCTCGAAGGAGGGGCGCGAGCACACCATCCGTTGCCCATCCTTCGAGACGGCGTGCCTCGCACGCCTCCTCAGAGGCCGACCGGAAATGAATTGAATCGATTCAAGCACTTGCCTCATCCTGAGGAGCGCCGCGAAGCGGCGCGTCTCGAAGGATGGGCAACAGGCAAGGTGCGCGTTCCCACCCCAGCGCGGAGGTTACTCCGCGCGACGAGACGCATCGCGGCGCGACGCTCCTCAGGGTGAGGCTATCGGACCCGTTCATAGCCTGTTGTTTTAGCTGCATTCATTTCGAGTCAGACTCTCAGGATGAGGTGGTGCTCAAGGTGTTCCTAGAGCGTCATCACGATGTTGCCGGCGCTGTCGCGCTCGGCGTGGGCGCCGGGCGGGACGACGCAGGTCGTGTCGTATTCATCGATGATCAGCGGTCCGGTGCGACCGCCGGCGAGGTCGGCGCGACTCACCACCGGAGTGTCCATCCAGCCATGCTTGTCGCCGAACCAGGCGCGGCGCGGCGCCCGCGCCTCGGGCTCGGCCCGGCTCGACCGCACGTTCTGCGGCACGCCGTCTCCGTCGCGCAGCCCGGCGCCCACCAGCTGGATCGACACCAGTTCGACCGGTTCGTCGGGACCGGCGCGATGGCCGTAGGTGCGCTCGTGCTCCTGGCCGAAGGCTTCCTCGAGATGCGTCACCATGCCGGCGTCGATCGGGCCGTCCGGCACCGGGACGGTGAGTTCGTAGCTCTGGCCCTTGTAGTGCAGGGCCGCGGAGCGCTTGAGCCGGGCGCTCGCCCCGGTGAACCCCTCGATGGCGAGCTGCGCGTCGGCCTGGCGCGCCATCGTGTCCCACACCGCGCCGATCTCGCCGAGATCGGCCGTGCGCAGCAGGCGGCGGAAGGTCCGGGCGTAATGATGCTCGACGTCCGCGTAGAGCAGGCCGAAAGACGAAAAGAGCCCGGCCGAGGGCGGCACGATCACACGACCGATGCCCAGGGCCGCGGCCATGCCGGCCGCGAACAGCGGCCCGTTGCCGCCGAAGGCGAACAGCGAGAATTCGCGCGGGTCGCGGCCGCGTTCGGTCGACACCGCCTTGATGGCGCGGATCATGTTGGAGGCCGCGATCAGGTGCGCGCCATAGGCCGCGCGCTCGAGCGTCATGCCGAGCGGCCGAGCGATCTTCTCCTCGAACACCGCGCGCGCCTTGTCGGCGTTGAGCTTCAGTGCGCCGCCCACGAGATGGCCGGGATTGATGTAGCCCAGCAGCACGTTGGCGTCGGTGATGGTCGGCACCTCGCCGCCCTTGTCGTAGCAGACCGGTCCGGGGGAGGCGCCGGCGCTCTCCGGTCCCGCCTGCAACGCGCCGCCCGGATCGATCCAGACATGGCTGCCGCCGCCCGCGCCCACTTCGGCGAGATCGATGGCGGGAACCTTCAGCGTGTAGCCGGCGCCGGTGAGCAGGCGCGAGCCGATCATGATGCCGGCACCCACGGCATATTCCTGGGCACGCGCGACCTCACCATCCTCGACCATCGAGGCCTTGGCGGTGGTGCCGCCCATGTCGAAGGTGATGATCTTCTCGAGCTTCTTGGCGCGGGCCAGCGCCTGCGCGCCGACCACGCCGCCGGCCGGTCCGGACTCGATGATGTTCATGGGCCGCTCGGCGGCGGCGGTGTCGGTGGTCAATCCGCCGTTCGACTGCATCAGAAGCAGGCGCGCGGGAATCCCGGCACTGTCCAGTCCGCGGCGCAGCGCGTGCAGATAGGTCGCCACGATCGGCATCACATAGGCGTTGATGACCGTGGTCGAGGTCCGCTCGTACTCCTTGATCTCGGGCAGGACCTCGCAGGACACGCTGAGCGGCAGGTGCGGCGCCTTTCGGGCGACGATGTCGCGCAGCATCAGCTCGTGCGCCGGATTGGTGAAGGAGTTGAGCAGGCAGATGGCGATGGCCTCGACCTTCTCGGCCAGCAGCGCATCGACGGCGCGCTCGGCATCGGCCGGATCGAGTGCGCGATCGATCTGGCCGGCATGGTCGACCCGCTCGTCCACTACCTTGCGCAGGTAGCGTTCGACCAGAGGTTCCGGCTTGGTCCAGGTGAGATCATAGAGCTTGGGCATGCGCAAGGTGCGGATCTCGAGCACGTCGCGGAAGCCCTTGGTGGTGATCAACCCGACCCTCGCGCCCTTGTGCTCGAGGATCGCGTTGGACGCGACCGTGGTGCCGTGGCGGATCTCTTCGATGGCGCCGCCGTCGAGCCCGGTTTCACGGAAGACTTCGCTCAGGCCATCGACGATCGCCTGGGCGTAGTTGCCGACGCTCGACGAGATCTTCTTGGTGTGGATGGTGCCGTCGGAGCCAAGAAGTACGATGTCGGTGAAGGTGCCGCCGATGTCGACGCCGACGCGATAGGTCACGGTCATTGAATCTGCTCATGGCTGGGAGCGCGCCACTCCAGTGGCGCATCTTCGCGGATGAAAAAGACATGAGAGCCACTGGAGTGGCGCGCTCCCGGCAAGGGCACGGCTCTACTCCGCCGCGCGGGCGAGCAGCACCGGATCGTGCCGTTGGACCTTGGGGGTCTCCGTCCAGGCACGTGCCTTGGCGATTTCGCCGCGACGGTGGGAGGTGGCGGCCGCGTCGACCGTCCAGGCCTTGGTGTCGACCACGACGCCATAGTCGGCCAGCGCCTTCGCGGGCGACAGCAGTTCGTTGCGCACGTCGCGCAGCACGGCGGCGGGATCGCGCTCCAGCGGGTCGCCCCAGCCGCCGGCGCCGGCCAGCACGTGGCGGAAGATGTCGCCGTCCTTGACCGTCATGGTGAGCTTGGACGGCAGCAGCCGGTTCTCGCCGTCGGGATTGAGATAATTCTCCGACGGCCCGCCGGGACTGCCGCCATAGAGGCCGAACGGCCGGTGGTCGCGCCGGTCTGAGCGAACCTGCAGCATGCCCTCGGCCTCGAGGAACCTGTAGTCGCGCAGGAACGGCACGCCGCCGCGGTATTTCCCGGCGCCCGCCTTGTCGGCCACGAACTCGTAGGCCAGCAGCTGGATCGGCTGCTCGGCCTCTGTGACCTCGATGGAATGCGAGGCCATGTTGGCGAACATGTGCGAGTTGCCGTCGAGCCCGTCGGCGAAGGGGCGGGCGCCCCAGGCGCCGCAGGTGAAGTCGACATAGACGAAGGGCTTGCGCGTCGCGTCGTAGCCGCCGATCGAGATGCCGGTGTTGCCGCCGTCGCCCGCCGCCTTCACGCGATCGGGCAGCATCATGGCCAGCGCGCCGAACATGCAGTCGGTCATGCGAAAGCCTGTCAGGCCGCGCGCCGCGCAGGCCGCCGGCAGCACGCCGTTGCCCACCGTCCCGGGCGGGCAGATCACTTCGATGGCGCGGAACACGCCCTCGTTGTTGGGAATGCCCGGCGGCAGCACCGAGCGCACGCCGGTGTAGGAGGCGGCCTTGGTGAAGCTCAACGTGTTGTTGATCGCGCCCTTGACCTGCGGGTTCGTGCCGGTCCAGTCGACCACCATGTGGCCGTCCTTCTTGGTGATGGTGACGAACAGGCGGATCGGCACGCCGTAGTCGACGCCGTCGTCGTCGATCCAGTCCTCGAAGCTCCATTGGCCGTCCGGCAATTCCTGGATCGCCGCCCGCGTCAGACGCTCGGCATAGTCGATGACCTCGTTCAGGTAGAACTTCGTCTCTTCTGCCCCATGGCGTGAGACCAGCTCGGCGAACTGCTTCTCGCCGATATGGCAGGCCGCGAGCTGGGCACGCAGGTCGCCGAACAGCTGGACGGGCAGGCGGACGTTCTTCTCGATGAACGTCATGATGGTCTTGTTGAGGACGCCCCTGTCGTAGAGCTTCATCGGCGCGATGCGCAGGCCCTCGGCATAGATCTCCGTCGAGTCGGAGGCGTTCGAGCCGGCCACGCGCCCACCGACGTCGATGTGGTGGCAGACCGTGCAGGCGAAGGCCAGCCGCTCGCCCTTGTGGAACAGCGGCTTGATCACGAAGATGTCGGGCAGGTGCATGCCGCCATCGAACGGATCGTTCATGATGAAGACGTCGCCCTCCGCCATGTCGTCCTGGAAGTGACGCATGATCGATTCCATGGCGGTCGGCACCGAGCCGAGATGCCCCGGCAGGGTCAGGCCCTGGGCGGCGAGCTTGCCGTTGGCATCGGCGAAGCCCGTCGAATAGTCCATATTATCCTTGAGCACCCCGGAATAGGTCGTCCTGAAGACCGTGAGCGCCATCTCGTCGGCGATCGAGAAAATGGCGTTCTTGAAGAGCTCCAACGCGATCGGATCGGATACCGGCACTTTTGTCTTCCTCCCGGAACTTGCAGCCTCATTTGGCGAGCCTCGACATGCAATTTGCAAGCCGTCCGCACCCCTATTTCTGCGCAGCAGCCTGTCCGGGAGGGAGGGGTCGACGGTTAGACGGGAGAAACCATTGGCTTCGCGCTAGACTGGACCGTCCTCCTGAGAAGAAAGCGTTTCATGCCCAAGACCAAGATCGCCGTCGCCTGCCAGGGCGGCGGCAGCCAGACCGCCTTCACCGCTGGCGCACTGAAGGCCTTGTGCGAGGCCAAGCTCGGCGAGGAATTCGAGTTCGTGAGCATCAGCGGCACTTCGGGCGGCGCGGTGTGCGCCACGCTCCTCTGGTACTCCTTCATGAAAGGCGAGCGGCCGGTCTGGAAACGCATGATGAATTTCTGGGAGGAGAACACCGCCCAGGGCCCGATGGAACACGCCATCAACCGGTTCATCGTCGAGTCGGCGCGGCTGGTGAACGCGGGCATGATGCCGACGCTGCAGCTCAGCCCGTCCTCGCCGATGATGCAGTCGATGACGGAAATGATGACGGCCGGCCAGCGCATGGGCTTCTCCGATTTCCGCGGCCTGCTCGAGAAGCACATCGATTTCGCCGAGATCGCCTCATGGGGCGCCCGGCCGCAGCCGCCGGTGCTGATGCTGGGGGCGGCCAATGTGACGAGCGGCGCGCTGGCCAAGTTCCTCTCGACCCGCGAGCCGATCCGGGTCGAGCATGTCCTGGCGTCCTGCGCCGTGCCGAACATCTTCCCGGCGGTGCAGATCGGCAACGACGCCTACTGGGACGGTCTCTTCTCCGACAATCCGCCCGTGGAGGAACTCATTCGCCCACGCGCCGTCGGCGAGGCGAACATTCCCGACGAGATCTGGCTGATCAAGATCAATCCGACGGCGAGCCGGCGGGTGCCGGTGAAGCCCGGCGAGATCGTGGACCGGCGCAACCAGCTGGAGGGCAACATCTCGCTGTTCCAGCAGCTCGGCCATCTCGAGTTCCTGAATGACATGATCCTAGCCGACGCGTTCCGGCCGGAGTTCCTGACGCGCTTCGACATCAAGGCGCCGGTGCGTATCCCGAAGTCGTTCCATACCGACGCCGACAAGCCGTACCACATCCCCTGCATCGAGATGCCGGTCGAGTTGCAGGACCTGCTCGACTACGAAGGCAAGATCGACCGCGGTTCTGAAAACATCACGCGGCTGATGGCCGAGGGCGAAAAGGCAGCCGCTGTCTTCCTGCGTCAACGCGAGGCGGCGGTCGCCGCCTCGCCGCTTGGCGAGGATCAGACCGCCGGACAGGCCGAGTCACGGGGCGGCACCGATGAACTGCCATTGGCGCGATGGAAGGATCCGTCCTGACGGTTGGAGCGACTTCTACTGCGGCTCGATCCTGGCGATCTTGACGTAGTCGGCCCACTTGACGCGCTCCTCGCGATCCTGCGCCGCGCATTGTTCCAGCGTCAACGGCCTGGCGGTAAGGGCGAACTCCTCGGTCAGGCGCTTGTTGATCTCCGGCGAAGTGATGGCCTCGTTGATCAGCGTGTTCAGCCGTTGCTGGATCGGCAGCGGCGTCGCCTTCGGCACGGCGATCGCGAGGAAGCCCGAAGTCACGAACCCGGGGAAGGTTTCGGAAAGCGTCGGCACGTCGGGATAGAGCGGGCTGCGGCTGGGGAGCGAGACGGCCAGCGGCCGCGCCTTCTTGTCGACGACCTGGCCACGCGCGGCTGTGAGGTCGACGAACATGAAGTTGATGGCGCCGCCGTAAAGGTCGTTCCAGGCGTTGCCGATCGCCTTGTAGCCGACGCCCTGCCAGTCGACGCTGGCGCGCTTGCCCAGCACCTCGGCCGGGACCTGCGAACTTGCGTTGAAGTAGCCGAAGTTGAGTTTACCCGGGTTCGCCTTCGCATAGACAAGCAGGTCGGCCAAATTCTTGTAGGGCGCGTCGGCCGGCACGACGAGGAAGGCGCCGCTTGAGCCGATGATCCCGACGACGGAAAAGTCCTTCTCCGGGTCGTAGCCCGGATTCTTGTACATGTGGATGTTGGCCGCGTTGGTCGAGGTCGTGGCCAGCATCAGCGTGTAGCCGTCCGGCGGCGCGACCTTCACGGACATCGCGCCCACGATGCCGTTGGCGCCCGGCTTGTTCTCGACGATGAAGGGCTGGCCGGTCTTTTCCTCGATGTACCTGCCGACCAGGCGCGCGGTGATGTCGCCCGAGCCGCCCGGCGCGAAGGGCACGATGATCCGGATCGCCTTGGCGGGAAATGTTTCGGTCTGCGCGGCGGCCGGCAGCGTCGCGAGCAGGGGAAGGGTGAAAAGGCTGCGGCGAGACAGCGACATGCGAAATGTGTTCATGCAGACAAGTCTAGCGCATGTGCGGCGCATGGACAGCGCAATGCCTGCAGCCCTACCTTGCAGCCATGGCAACATCAGGTCGGCCGCCGCTCGACGGCATTCGCATCATCGATTTCTCCCGCGTGATCGCGGGCCCCATGTGCACCCAGATGCTCTCCGACATGGGCGCCGAGGTCATCAAGATCGAGAATCCCGACGGCGGCGACGACACGCGCCGCGGCGCCGGTCCGCGCGCCGGGGGCAGTGACGGCGAGAGCCACTTCTTCATGACCTACAACAGGGGCAAGAAGAGCGTCGGCCTGGATTTCACCAAGCCCGAAGGCCAGGCGATCGTGCACAAGCTGCTCGCCGCAGCCGACGTGCTGGTCGAGAACTTCCGGCCCGGCGTGCTGAAGAAATATGGCTTCGACTATGCCAGCGTGGCGGCGAAATATCCGAAGCTGATCTACCTTTCGATCTCGGCCTACGGCCAGACCGGGCCGCTGTCGGACCGGCCGGGCTACGATCCCGTTTTGCAGGCCGAGTCGGGCATGATGAGTGTCAACGGCGAGGCCAACGGCGAGGGCCTGCGTCACGCCATCGCCATCGTCGACACGATGACGGCGATCCACTCGGTGGCTGCGATCAACGCCGCTCTCTATGCGCGCCGCGACACCGACAAGGGCCAGCATATCGACCTTGCCCTCTACGACACCGCGCTCGTGTCGCTGGGCAACATGGGCTCCTATTACCTGATCGGCGGCGAGCAGCCGCGGCGTGCCGGCAACGGCCATTTCGCGTCGGCGCCGAACAGCTCGTTCGAGACCGCGAACGGCAAGATCTACATGGCGGTCGCGAACCAGAAGCTGTTCGGCGACACGGCCAAGGCGCTCGGGCACCCTGAGTGGGTGACCGATCCGCGCTTCGACACCGTCGCAAACCGCGTGGCCAACAAGCCCGAGCTGACGCGCCTGATGGAAGAGGTGCTGACGACCGACACGAAGGAAAGCTGGGCGCAGAAACTGCGCCACCTGCCGGCCGGCCCGATCCGCACCATGAAGGAAGCGCTGGACGAGCCGGAAGTGAAGCGCCGCGGCATGCTGAAGACCTACAAGCACAGTCGCGTCGGCGACGTGCCGCTGATCGGCTCGAACTTCCACTTCTCCGACACGCCGGTCGACGACACGCGGCCGCCGCCGGCGCTGGGCGAGCACACCGATCAGGTGTTGAAGGAACTGGCGGGCCTCGGTGCCGCCGAGATTGCGGCTTTGCGCGAAAAGAAGATCGTCGGCTGAGGGTTACCTCTTTCCTGTCGTCCTAACTAAGGAAGGACCTCACGGAACGACCGGATGACTCCGTAGCTGGCGTGAGATCCTTCGCCTTGGGCTCAAGAGCGGGGGGTACCCCGCTCGCGATGACGGGAATCTTCACCTGTCGAGCCAGGTACTCAGGATCAGGCTGGTTTCCTCGGGCTTCTCCATCGTGACCAGATGGCCGCACTGGTCGACCACGACGAGGGCGGCGGCCGGAATGGCCTTGGCGATTTCCTCCGACAGGAACAATGGCGTCGCTGCATCGTCGCGGCCGCAGACCACGAAGGTCGGGCACTTGATGCGCGGCAGGTCGGGCCGCCGGTCGGTGCGGATCGCCGCCAGCTTCTCCTGGCGCTTGTAGATCTCGACGCCGATCTCGCCGCACATCGTCATCACCTCGTCGACCAGCACCTTGTCGGGCAGGCGATAGGCCGGGATGAAGCGCGTCATCTGCATGCCGAGGACCAGCTCGAAATGTCCTTCTTCGGCAAGCCGGATGCGGGCGCGCCGGATCGCGCGCTCGGCCTCGCTCTGGCTCCTCATGCCGGTGTCGAGCAAAGCGAGTTTCGTCACCCGCTCGGCGGCGAACTGCATGATCTCGACCGCCAGCATGCCGCCCAGCGACAGCCCCGCCAGTGCGAACCTCTGTGCCGGCATCTGGTCGACGACCCAGCGGGCGGCGCTCTCCCAACTGTCCCAGATCGACAGCGGCGCCGTGCGCCAGTCGGGTACGACGATGTCGGCCCGACCCCCGAGTGCGGCCACCTGGGCCGCGAAAAGGCGCGGCGAGCACAGGACGCCGGGGACGAGCAGCAGGGGTGTCTTGGTCATTCTTTCCTCCGTCGCCCAGCGTAGCGCACACCCTTTGGCTGCGGTACCAATGACCATGGCCGCCGCCTCCGTTCGCGACATCCGTCTCGACCTGTTCCGCGGGCTCGCTTTGTGGTTCATTTTTCTCGACCACATTCCGACCAACGTCGTGAGCTGGCTGACAGTCCGTAACTACGGCTTCAGCGATGCGACCGAGATCTTCGTCTTCATCTCCGGCTACACCGCCGTCATCGCCTACAGCCGCATGCTCGAGGAGGAGGGCTGGCCGCGGACTGCCGCACGTATCTATCGCCGCGTCTGGCAGCTCTATGTCGCCCATATCCTGCTGTTCGTTGCCTTCTCGGCGCAGATCGCCTGGGTCTCGATCGCCCGCGACACGCCGGCGCTGATCGAGGAGATGGAGCTGCTGGGCCTCGGCCAGAACCCCTATCGGGCCATCCTCGAGGCGGCCCTGCTCAAGTTCCGGCCGGTCAATCTCGACGTGCTGCCGCTCTACATCGTGCTGCTGGCCGCCTTCCCGCTGGTGCTCCCCGCCGTGGTGCGCTGGCCGTGGGCCGTCATCGCGGCGTCGATCGTCCTGTATGCGATGACCTGCCGCTACAACTGGGGTCTGCCGGCTTATCCGGACGAAAAGGTCTGGTTCTTCAACCCCATGGCCTGGCAGGTGGTTTTTCACGTTGGGGCCGCCTGCGCCGTGTTCGGTTCCGGAATGTCGTGGCTCGACAGGTACCGAATGCCCCTGAGCGTGCTGGCTGTCGCCTTTGTCCTGTTCGCGCTCCTCATCGCCCTGTCCTGGCATTACAATCCGCTTGAGCGGCTGATCCCCTCCTGGGTGGCGCGGATCATCTACCCGATCGACAAGACCAACATCGACGTCCTGAGATTCCTGCATTTTCTGGCGATCGCCTGGCTGGTCCGGATTGCCGTGCCGATCGACGCACCCGGGCTCAAATGGCCGATCTGGCGGCCACTTCGCAGATGCGGCGAGGCTTCCTTGCTTATATTCTGCATCGGCACCTTCCTGGCCCTGAGCGGTCAGGTGATCGTGGGCCACCATGAAGATTCGATCTTGTCGCAGGTTTTCGTGAGCATCGCCGGCATCGCCATCATGTGCGCGGCCGCCTACATCGCCGCCTGGTTCAAGCGCGGCAACGTTCGTTCGCCGGCCCGCACGCCGGCGGCAACCGGGACCCTCAAGTGAAACGGACGATCGCTTTCCTCGCCGCGGCCCTCATGTTCGTGCTGGGCGGGACGGCCCATGCGCAATCCATGAAGCTCTGCCGTGCCAAGCCAGCCCTGCTTGAGCTCGGCACCAACCTGCCGGTCGTGCGCAAGGCCATTGCCGAACGCAAGCTGTTTCGCATCATTGCCCTCGGATCCTCCACGACCGCCGGCTACGGCGTCTCCAACCCCGCCTTCGCCTATCCCACGCAGCTCCGTATCGGCCTGGAGAAGGAGCTGCACGGCATCGATATCGAGGTGATCAACCGCGGTATCGGCGGGCAGGACGTCGAGGAGATGGCGGCCCGCATGCGCACCGAGATGGAGGACAACCCGGCCTCGCTGGTCATCTGGCAGACCGGCACCAACGCCGCCATCCGCCACATGCCGCTCGACAAGTTCGACACCACGCTGCGCGCCGGCCTGAAGCTCGGCAAGTCGCTGGGCGCGGACTTCGTCCTGATGAACCTGCAATACGTGCCCGCCGTCGTCGCCGCGCCCGACAAGGAAGCGTATGAGAACATCATGGCCGCTGCGGCCAGGGACTATTCCGCCGGCCTGTTCCGCCGCTACGACATCATGCGCAGCTGGTACGAGGGCGGCATGCCGTACGCCCAGTTCGTGCAGCTCGACGGGCTCCATCTCAACGATTTCGGCCAGAGGTGCATCGGCAGACTGCTGACCCGTTCGATCCTGGACGCGCTGGCCGCACCCTGAGAAGAGGACGCTCCATGCCCCGTCGCTTCGTCGATCTTTCGATCTATCTCGAGAACGACGTGATCTCCGATCCGCCGCCGTTCGGGCCGAAGATCCAGTATCACAAGCACGCCGACACGGCCGGCCAGATCGCGGGCTTCTTCCCGGGCCTGAAGAAGGAAGACCTGCCGGACGGCGCCGGCTGGGCGGTTGAGAACGTCAATCTCTCGACCCACAACGGCACGCATCTCGACGCGCCCTATCACTTCCATCCGACGATGAACAAGGGCGAGCGCGCCATGACCATCGACGAGGTGCCGCTCGAATGGTGCTTCCAGCCCGGCGTCAAGCTCGACTTCCGTGACAGGCCGGACGGCCACGTCATCGCCGCCGCCGAGGTCGAGGAGGAGCTGAAGCGGATCGGCCATGAGCTCAAGCCGCTCGAGATCGTCGTGGTCAACACGCGCGCCGGCTCGCGCTACGGCAACAGCGACTACGTCAATTCCGGCTGCGGCATGGGCTACGACGCCACGATCTACCTGCTGGAGAAGGGCGTGCGCCTCACCGGCACCGACGCCTGGAGCTGGGACGCGCCGTTCTTCTTCACCGCCCAGAAATGGGCGAAGGACCACGACCCGTCGATCATCTGGGAAGGCCACAAGGCCGGCCGCGACATCGGCTATTGCCACCTCGAGAAGCTGCACAATCTCGAGGCGTTGCCCGGCGACGGCTTCACCATCGCCTGCTTCCCGCACAAGATCCGCGGCGCCTCCGCCGGCTGGACGCGCGCCGTCGCGATCTTCGAGGATAGTTAAGGCGAGACTGGGCGACGGGCGAAGAGCAGCGCAAGACCGAGGCCCGCGATGAGGCCACCGGCACCGGTGCGCAGGCGGCGCAACATCGTCGGTCGCGCCATGGCCATCGAACGGGCCTGCGACGCCAGCATTGCGACGACGACATCGACGACGGTGTTAAGCGCCATCGAGATCAGGCCCAGCAAAAGGAACTGCAGCCAAACCGGCCCGGTCGACGGGTCGACGAACTGCGGCAGGAAGGCCAGGAAGAAGGCGGCGGTCTTGGGATTGAGCGCTTCTACGACGATGCCTTCGCGGAACGCCTTCGACGCACCCGTCGATGCCACCTTGACCTCAAGAGGCAGGCGGGTGTCGCGGATCGTCTTGATGCCGATCCACACCAGGTACAGTGCGCCCGCGAGCTTCAGGATCGTGAAGGCTTCGGCGCTGGCCATCACCAGCGCCGACACGCCGATCGCGCCAGCCGCGACATGGAACAGTCCGCCCAGTCCCGTGCCGAAGCTGGAGGCCAGGCCCTCGCCGCGACCGCCCGACAGAGTGCGGGCCGCGACATAGAGCATACCGGGGCCGGGCGATATCGCGATCGCCAGGGCCGCCACGAAGAAAAGCGCGAGAGTCGGGACGTCCACTTACGGCAGCGGGTCGGGCTCGCCCGGCGGCAGCGGCATCTCAAAGACGTTGAGCGTCATCGACACCAGCATGTAGTAGCCGCAGACACCCACGAGATCGACGACACCCTTCTCGCCGAACGCATCGACGGCGCGCTTGTAGTTCGTCGTCGCGACCCTGTTGGTCTCGAGATATTCGGTGACGAAGTCGTAGACCACCTGCTCGACGTCGCGCTTGAACGGCGGCGTGGCACGCAGACGGACCGCCTCGATGATGTCTTCCGACAGGCCGGCTTCCCTGGCGAGGCGCGCATGGGCGTAGAACTCGAACTGCGCCTTGAAGTGTCGTCCCACCAGGCAGATCGCGAGTTCGGACAGGTCGCGGGGCAGCGAGTTGTCGAAGCGGCAATATTCGCCGAGCTTCTGGGCGCGGTCGGCCAGCACGGGGCTGCGCAGCCACGGCTCGAACGGGCCACGCAGGCCGCCACGGGGGCCGGCCATGATCGCGTCGGCGACCTTCTTCTGTTCGGGGTCGAGTTTGTTCAGGTCGAGCGGAGACAGACGCGGCATGACGTTTCCTCTTTTCTGGCTTTATTGAAGGATTAGATCGGACAGCCGGCGTCGGCGACGCGGTTGGCATCGGCATTGTCGAAGATGTGATTCACGATCGACAGGCCGGCCTGCATCGCGGCGCTCGAGCGGACACTGCAGGACGCGGTCGCCGTCCACAGCACCTTGCCGCTATTGGATTCGTAGAGCGTCAGCGAAACGCGCAGCGTCGAGCCCGAGGGCGCCGCCGGGATGGTGTCGCGCGGACCGATCCGGTTGGCGGGCAGCGCGAGACGCGGATTGGCGCCGGTCTCGTAGTCCTGGCTCTGCATCATCGGCATTTCGCGGTCGGACCCGCCGGACAGGTCGAAATAGCTCACGTCCATGCGCATGACGTTGCCGCCACTGAAGCCCACCTGGTTGCCGCGCTGGGTGAGGCGGACCATGACCTGGCGGCGCAGCTCGCGCGCCAGATGCGTATCGGAGGTGAGCTGGACGGCGATCTTGACCTTGGGAATCTTCTGATACGCCTTGATCTCCAGGTCGCCGAGCTTGGGCCCGCCGCTGCCGCCGAGGCCGTATCCCTGGGCCAAGACCGGCGCGGCGAACCAGAGCGCCGAGAGCGTGACAAAGGTGGCGGCGATACGCATTCGACTTTCCCCTAACGTCCCTCGATCGCCGTCAGCCTGCTCCAGCCGGCTTCGTCCCGGTCGAGCATGCGCTTCAGCGACTCGAAATGCAGGAAGGCCTGCTGCGCCTCGCCCGCGATCTGCCTGGCCGTGTGCTCGGCCATCGCCTCGTCGATATTGTGCAGCTCCCGGCCGGTCTGCATGGCCAGCACCTGCACCATCGCCGCACGTTCGAGGTAATAGAGGTCGTCGTAGGCTTGGGCAACGGTCGGTCCGGAAACGATGATCCCGTGGTTGCGCAGGAACAGGATGTCCTTGTCGCCCATCGCCCGGCACATGCGCTCGCCCTCGTCGTTGGACAGCGCGACGCCGCCATAGGCCTCGTCGTAGGCGATGCGCCCCCAGTAGCGGAACGCGTTCTGCGTGCACATCTCGATGCGGCCGTCGCGGATCGACGTCAGCGCCGTCGCGTAGGGCATGTGGGTGTGCAGCACCACCTTGGCGCGCGGGTTGCCGGCGTGGATGCGGGCATGGATATAGAAGGCGGTCGGCTCGACCGGGTACTTGCCCTCGACGATGTTGCCGTCGCCGTCGGCCATGACGATGTCGGACGGCGTGATCTCCGACCAGTGCAGGCCCTGCGGGTTGACGAGGAACAGCTCCTCGCGGCCAGGCACGGTCATACTGAAATGGTTGCAGACGCCCTCGTTCAGGCCGTGCCGTGCAGCAGCCCGCAGCGCCGTCGTCAGGTCGATCCGCGCCTGGGTGACCGGGTCGTTGGCCAGCATCTGGGAAGCTCCATCCTCAATATCCGTTGCAGCTGCGATGATGCGGCCTCCGGCAAGCCGGGCCAAGGGAAATTGCCGCGGGAAGCCGAGGTGCGATCAGGTGGGCGAGGATCTGCGCGGCCCGTCGGTCGCCGAGATCTCGCGCACCAGCTTGGTGCGGATGGCGCGGCTGAAATGGTCGAAAGTGTCGGCCACGATCATGAAGGAGCCCGGTCCACCGATGACGCTTTCCTCGTAGTACTTGTCGAGCATGAGGTCGGGCGGGCGGCCGAAATTGTTTCGGTCCATCATCACCGGCAGGCCGTTCACGACGATGCCCTGCGACACCAGCCTGTCGCGCACGATCTCCGCCGGCGGCCCGTCGTTGGTGCGGCCGTCGCCCGAAACGTCGATGACGCGGCGCTTGGCGATGAAGGGGGAGTTCTCGAAACGCTGGCCGGCATGGGCGAGGGCCGCACCGACGGCGGTCCAGCTCTGTGACGCTCGCGGCGCCTCGGCCAGCTTGTCGGCGAATTGCCGAGCGGCGGCCGGACTGTCGATCACGGCCCAGTCGAGCACGACGACCTGGAAATGCGCGCCGGCCCACTCGGTGTAGCAAATGGCGATGCGCTTGTTCTCGCCCGACAGGATGGCGTCGACAACGCGATCGTTGGTCAGGGCCTCGATGTAGCCGCGTCGCTGAAGCTCGGCTTCGACCTCATCGATCGAGCGCGAGACGTCGACGGCCAGCACGAGTTGGAGGTCGACGGGTGTCTGGGCGCGGGCTGACGTTCCCGTCGCCAGCGCCGCCAAGGAGCCTACGAGCGCCGACCGTCGCTTCATGCCCACCTCCGTCTAAGAAGCGAAGCATAACACTGTCGCGACGCACGCAAACAAAAACGCCGGAGGAAACCCTCCGGCGTTCAGGTCGACTGTCGGGACAGTCTATTGCCCGTTCAATCTATTGATCGTCGTCGAAGCCGCGCTTGCGCGGTTCGTAGTCGCGCTCGCGGCGCGGCTTGTCCGGAGCGCCGCCCGTGTGACGACGTACCGGCTTGGCGAATTCGCCACCGGGAGCGCCACCGTCGGCCGGAGGAGGAGCGCTGGAGAAATCGGCACGGCGATCCCGCATCGGACCACCATCGCCACCGGGGCCTGCGCCGCGGTAACCACCGCCGCCGCCGCCGCCGCCCTCACGACCGCCGCCACCACCATAGCCACCGCCACTGGCACCGCCGGGACCGCCACCACCGTAGCCGCCGCCACCACCGCCGCGATAGCCACCGCCACCGCCGCCGCCGTCACGACCGCCACCACCGTAGCCACCACCGCCACCGGGGCTGCCACCGCCACCCCCGTAGCCGCCGCCACCGCCGCCGCCGCCGCCGCCGTAGGGCGGACGCGGACCGCGCGGACGGAAGCCGCCGCCGTCGCGGCCACCGCCACCACCGCCGGCGCCAAATCCGCCGCCGCCGCCACCACCGCCGGGCTGACGCTCGACGGCTTCACGGACCGCGATCGAGCGGCCATCCAGCAACGCGCCGTTCATGGCCTGCATGGCCGAGGCGCCTTGGTCATCGGTTTCCATCTCGAGGAACGCGAAGCCGCGGCTGCGGCCGGTCTCGCGATCCACGATCACTTTCGAAGAGGTAACGGTGCCGAACTGAGAGAAGGCTTCAGACAGACGCTCAGACGTGACCGAATAGGGCAGGTTGCCCACAAACAATTTGCGACTCATTCAAGGCTCTGGGCTGGAGGAAGGATCGAGCGGAGTCCGGCGCGCGCTTGCTGGACAGATGCGTCCAAGCGTTTCGATGACCTTTGACAGATGACCAAGTAGCTCACGGGAAGACGTTGACCGGTATCGCGCTCCGCGACTGGGTGCCGAGACTCATGGTGATGCTCGTCGGCGAGTGTCGCAATGCAGCACTTATGCTCTGATTCAAGACTTGAGTCCACCGCTGCGCGGGGTTGAGACGCAACCGGCCACGGCACACAATCGACTGGAAATCGGGAGGGATTTGAAAATGATCGTCGACCATCGAACATACGAGCTGCAGCCCGGCCGCCTGCGCGACTTCCTCGCGCTGTACGAAAAGGAAGGCCTGCCTGTCCAGTTGAAGCATCTCGGCAATCTCGTCGGCTACTACACGACCGAGGTCGGCAACGTGAACGAGATCGTGCACATTTGGGGCTATGCCGATCTGGCGGACCGCACGAAACGTCGCGCAGCGATGGCCGCCGACCCCGCCTGGCTGGCTTATTTGCAGAAGAGCCGAGAATATATGAAGCACATGAATAACAAGATATTGGTGCCCACCACCTTCTCACCCACGAAGTAAGGGAAAGACCTCCATCATGGCTACCGCACACCCGCGCCGCAGCGGCGCGCAGGTTCTGATCGATCAACTGCGCATCCACGGCACCGACACGATCTTCGGCGTGCCCGGCGAAAGCTATCTGGCCGCCCTCGACGCGCTCTACGCGCAACGCAATTCCATTCGCTACGTGATCTGCCGCCAGGAAGGCGGCGCTTCCTACATGGCCGAGGCCTACGGCAAGCTGACCGGCAAGCCGGGCATCTGTTTCGTCACGCGCGGGCCCGGCGCCACCAATGCCAGTGTCGGCATGCATACCGGCTTCCAGGATTCGACGCCCATGATCCTGCTCGTGGGGCAGGTCGCGCGCGAGCAGTCCGAGCGCGAGGCGTTCCAGGAGATCGACTATCGCCGCATGTACGGCCAGATGGCCAAGTGGGTGACCCAGATCGAGGATGCCCGGCGCATCCCCGAGATCGTGAGCCAGGCCTTCCATCGCGCCATGAACGGCCGGCCCGGTCCGGTCGTCATCGCCCTGCCCGAAGACATGCTGGTCGACGAGGTCGAGGTCGCCGATGCCGGTCCCTTCAAGGTCGCCCGCGGCGCGCCGGCGCCCGAGGACATGGCTGCGTTCCGCGACCTGCTCGCCGCGGCCAGGCAGCCGCTCGTCATCCTGGGCGGCGGCGGCTGGAACGAAAAGGCATGCGACGACATCCGGGCGTTCGTCGAGGCCAATCACCTGCCGGTGACGACCGCCTTCCGCAACCAGGACCTGATCGACAACCGCCACGACAATTTCGTCGGCGATCTCGGCCTCGGGGTGAATCCGCCGCTCGGCAAGCGCATCAAGGAGAGTGACCTCATCATCGCGATCGGTCCGCGTCTCGGCGAGGCCACCACCGGCGGCTACGCCATGTTCGACGTGCCCGTGCCGGCGCAGCAGATGGTGCATGTGCATGCCGGCGCCGAGGAGCTGGGCCGCGTCTACCAGGCGACCCTGCCGATCAACTCGGGCATGTCGCAGTTCGCCGCCGCGGCCAGGGCGATGAAGCCGGTCGATGCTTCGGCGTGGCGGGCGGGTGTCGCCACGGCCCGTGCCGACTATCTGAAGAACATCGAGCCGACGCCGCAGCCGGGCTCCGCCAACCTCGCCGAGATCGTGGGCTGGCTGAACAAGCGCCTGCCCGACGACGTCATCGTCACCAACGGCGCGGGCAACTATGCCGGCTATGTGCACCGCTTCTTCCAGTATCGCGGCTTCCGCACCCAGCTCGCGCCTACCAACGGCTCGATGGGCTACGGCGTGCCGTCGGCGGTGGCGGCCAAGATTGCCGCGCCGGGTCGCACCGTCGTGTCGTTCAGCGGCGACGGCTGCTTCCTGATGAACGGGCAGGAGTTCGCGACCGCCGTCCAGCACGGTGCGAACGTCGTGTTCATCGTGGTCGACAACGGCATGTACGGCACGATCCGCATGCATCAGGAGCGTGAGTATCCCACGCGCGTGCATGGGACCGAACTCAAGAACCCCGACTTCGCCGCCTATGCCCGCGCCTTCGGCGGCCATGGCGAGACGGTCGAGCGCACCGCGGACTTCGAGGCGGCGTTCGAACGCGCGCTTGGCGCCGGCAAGCCCTCGATCATCCATGTGAAGACCGATGCCGAGGCGATCACCTCGCGCATCACCATGACCAAGCTCCGCGAGCAGGCGCTCGCCAGGCAGAAGCACTAGACGGAAGCAGCGAAGCGGCCGGCGCGGAGCTCGCCTGACGAGCTTGCGTCCGGCCGTCGCCGCCCTTATAGAGGCGGTCCGTGGAGATTTGAGCCGACCGGCTTGCGACCACGTTAAACATCGCTAAAAGGTCGGAGGTGCTCGCAAAGCCCCCGTCCTTCCAGGTCGGGGGTTTTTCGTTTGCGTTGCCGGGAAGGGCGCACGGCGAGAGGAGAGACATGATGGACGGATCGATTCCCAGCAAGAAGGCGAAAGCCGATGCCACCAAGTGGCGCACACAGACCCGCGCGGTGCGCGGCGGCCAGATCCGCAGCAATTTCGACGAGACGTCGGAAGCGCTGTTCCTGACCTCGGGCTACGCCTATGCGAGCGCCGAGGAGGCCGAGGCCACCTTCAAGGGCGAGAGCAACCACTACCAGTATTCGCGCTTCGGCAACCCGACCGTCACGATGTTCGAGAACCGGCTGGCCGCGCTCGAGGGCGCCGAGGCCTGTCGCGCCACCTCGACCGGCATGTCGGCGGTGTTCTTCGCGCTGCTGGCGCTGCTCAAGTCGGGCGACCGCATCGTCGCGGCGCGCCAGCTCTTCGGCTCCTGCCACTACATCGTGACCGACCTGCTGCCCAAGTACGGCATCCAGAGCGAGCTGGTCGACGGCGGCGATCTCGCGCAGTGGGAAAAGGCGCTGGCCACGCCGACGCAGGCCGTGCTGTTCGAATCGCCGTCCAACCCGATGCTCGACATCGTCGACGTCAGGGCGGTGTGCGACCTCGCCCACAAGGCCGGCGCCAAGGTCGTGCTCGACAACGCCTTCGCCACCCCGATCCTGCAGCGGCCGCTCGAATTCGGCGCCGACATCGTGGTCCACTCCGCCACCAAGTATATCGACGGCCAGGGCCGGACCCTGGGCGGCGCGGTGCTGGGCTCGAAGGAGTTCATCATCGACAAGCTGCAGCCGATCATCCGCAATACCGGCCCCTCGCTCAGCCCGTTCAACGCCTGGGTGCTGGTGAAGGGCCTGGAGACGCTCGGCCTGCGGGTCGAGCGCCATTGCACCAACGCCCGCCGTGTGGCCGACGCGCTGGCTGCCCATCCGGCGATCGGTCGCGTGCTCTATCCGGGCCGTCCCGACCATCCGCAGCATGCGCTGGCCGCGAAGCAGATGTCCGACTTCGGCGGCGTGGTGACGTTCGATCTCAAGGCCGGCAAGGCGGCCGCCTTCGAGGCGCTGAACCGCCTGCAGATCGTCGACATCTCCAACAATCTCGGCGACGCCAAGAGCCTGGTCACCCACCCGGCGACGACGACGCACATGCGCATCGGTGCCGAGGAACGCGCGAAACTGGGGATCACCGACGGCACCGTCCGCATCTCGGTCGGCCTCGAGGATGTAGAGGACATCGTCGCCGACCTGGTCCAGGCGCTGGGCGGCTGACGCCGGCCGTCGGAGATAAGCATGTCGCTTTCTTCCGACCTGTGGGCGGCGAATTCCGACCTGGCCTCACGCATCCTGTCGCACGGTTTCGTGCGCGGGCTGCGGGACGGCACGCTGCCGATCGAATGCTTCAAGGGCTATGTCGCTCAGGACGCCTATTTCCTCGAAGCCTTCGCGCGCGCCTATGCCTTCTGCCTCGCCAACTCGCGGTCGCGCGAGGATCTGCATGGTTTCGCCGGCCTGATCGCCGGCGTGCTGGAGGAGCTGAAGCTTCACAAGGGGTATGCCGAGCGCTGGCGGGTGGAGCTCGACGGCGTCGCGCCGATCGAGGCGACCCGCGCCTATGTCGACTTCCTGCTCGAGACGGCGCGCCGCGGCAATCTCGGCGAGACGATCGCGGCCATGACGCCGTGCATGCGGCTCTATGCGTACCTCGGCCGCTCTCTGGCGCTGAACAACGTGGCCAAGCTCTATTCGGAATGGGTGAAGACCTATGCCGACCCCGGGTTCGAGGGGCTGGCCGCACAGCTCGAAGCCCTGCTCGATCTCCATGCCGAGGACACCGAGACGGTGCGCGCCAACTATCGCCGCGCCATGGAACTCGAATTGGGCTTCTTCGCCGCCCACGTCTAGAATTCACGCACGACCTCATCCTGAGGAGACGCGCGAAGCGCATCGTCTCGAAGGATGAGCCGCAGAGAAGGTGCGTGTGCCCATGCTTCGAGACGGCTGCTGCGCAGCCTCCTCAGCATGAGGTTGGTTGTTGGTTTGGATGCAATTCTTTCCTGTTCGGAAAGACCTTGGCAGGCTGTTGAAACAGGCTTTCAGAAGTACTGGCGGGCAACATCGACCCGTCAGCGGTACCAGGATACCTGATTCAGGGGGTGCGACTCTCATTTCGTCTGATTCGTTTATTTCGTTTGTTTCGTTTATTTGCCGGACTCTATTTTTTCAACGGCCTGTCAGAGCGGCGCCAGCCTCTGCATCGAGCGGTCGAGGGCTTCGTGAAGGTCGGCGGTCAGCTTAGCGCCCATCGCCGTCCGGACCTCCTGCTCGGCCTCGGCCCAGAGCGGCAGCGCGCGCTTGAACAGGGCGCGGCCCGCCGGCGTCGCGACCAGCTCGTGCCGCCGCTTGTCGCCCGCGGCCGCCCGTTCGATCACGCCAGAGGCCAGCAGCGGCCGCAGGTTGCGTGTGAGCGTTGTGCGATCGGTCGCCAGCAGCTCGGACAGTTCGGTGATGCTTACGGGGCCACGGGAGATCACGTGGCCCAGCAGCGGGAACTGGGAGATGCGCAGCCCGGTCGGCACCAGATGCCGGCTGTAGATCTGGGTGACGCGCCGCGCCGCGCTGCGCACGCGAAAGCAGGTGCACTCGGCAGGCGACAGGCGAAGCGGAGGCGGGACGGAATTCATGCAGATGAGACTATCGCCGCTTCTTGTATTGGCAAAGGCGTAATGTGTATATGCACATAAAATTGCGATGGAGACGGGTATGGCGGCAGGAGCGGGATATGGCGTGGTGCCGATCGAGCAGGCGCGCACGCTAGATGGGCTGGATCTGTTCAGGGGCCTGCTGGAGGGACGCTATCCGGCGCCGCCGATCTCCCGGGCCCTTGGCTTCAATCTGCTGGAAGTCGAAGCGGGACGCGTGATCTTCGGCTACACGCCGGTCTTCGACCATTACAACCCGCTGGGCACGGTCCATGGCGGCATCGCCGCCACCCTGCTCGATTCGGTGATGGGCTGCTGCATCCACACGATGCTGAAGGCCGGCAGCGGCTACACGACCGTCGAGATCAAGGTCAACTACGTCCGTGCCATGACCGACAGGACCGGACCGGTCCAGGCCGAGGGCAAGGTCATCAATGTCGGCTCGCGCATCGCCACGTCCGAGGGCCGCCTGACCGACACCGCCGGCAAGCTGCTCGCCCATGGCACGACCACCTGCCTGATCTTCCCGATTTAGCCTAAACTGGTGGCATGCAGAATGCGGCCGCCGAACAAAGACTCCTGAAACTCTCCATCGCCGTCACCATCGGGGTGGCGTTGGTCGGCGTCGTGTTCGGCCTGCTGTCGGGGTCGATGTCGATCGTGTTCGACGGCGTCTTCTCGGCGATCGACGCGGCCATGTCCTGCCTCGCCCTGCTGGTGTCACGCCTGGTGAGCCGGGTGGCCGACAACCGCCGCTTCCAGTTCGGCTACTGGCATATCGAACCCATGGTGCTGGCCTTCAACGGCGGCACGCTGATGCTGCTCTGCTTCTATGCCTTCCTGAACGCCTCGGGCAGCTTCCTGGACGGCGGGCGCCGGCTCGATTTCGACTGGGCGATTGTTTATGCCGCCGCCGTCGGCGTCGTGGCGTTCGGCATGTTCTTCTACGCCCGGCACCGCAATCGGCAGATCGGGTCGGATTTCGTGCGCCTCGATGTACAGAGCTGGTTGATGTCGGCCGCCATCACCTCGGCGCTGCTGCTGGCGTTCGCGGTCGCGTGGTGCCTCGAGGGCACCCGTTACGCCCATCTCACGCCCTATGCCGACCCGCTCATCCTGGCTGTGCTTTCCCTCATCCTCGTCTTCGTGCCGATTCACACGGTGCGCCGGGCGCTGACCGAGATCCTGCTGATCACGCCGCCCGAGCTCGACGCGCGCGTCCGCCGGGTCATGGACGAGGCGGTCGCCCGCCGCGGGTTCAAGACCTACACCAGTTACGTGGCCAAGGTCGGACGCGCCCAGTTCATCGAGATTCACATTGCCGTGCCGCCGGACTCTCCGATCGGCAGCGTCGGGGACGCCGATGCCATCCGCCGGGAGATTGCCGGGGCGATCGGTGGCGAAGGCCCGCACCGCTGGATCACGATCGACTTCACCGCCGATCCCCGGTGGTTGTAGACGCATTTGACCTTTTGGGCCGAAACTCCCATGTCAGAGGTCGGAAGGAAAACGCCCGAGCATGTACAAAGCCACAACTCGTGCCATTCTGGTGGCGGTTGACCCGCAATATCTGCCCGACCAGTCTGAGCCGGCGAAGTCGCAATATGTCTGGTCCTACAAGGTCCGCATCGAGAACCGGGGCGATGTCGCAGTGCAGTTGCGCAGCCGGCACTGGAAGATCACCGACGGTCTCGGCCGGGTCCAGGAGGTCAAGGGCCCCGGTGTCGTCGGCAAGACGCCGTTGCTGCGTCCCGGCGAGACGTTCGAGTACACTTCCGGAACGCCGCTTTCCACGGCATCCGGCATCATGAGCGGTACGTACCAGATGGTGGACGAGGCGGGGGTGAAGTTCGATATCGAGATTCCGACCTTCTCGCTGGATACACCGACTGCGCAACGGAGCCTCAACTAGGCGACGCGGATCAAGGGAGAGCGACAATGAACAAGATGGCGAAGCCGGGCGAGATGCTATCGCTCGCCACCGGCCTGCCCCGTCCTTCGCGCGAGGATGCCGAGGCGGCCGTCCGCACGCTGATCCGCTGGGCCGGCGACGATCCCGGCCGTGAGGGGCTGGTCGGGACGCCCGACCGCGTCGTCCGCTCCTACGAGGAATTCTTTGCCGGCTACGACCAGGATCCGCGCGACATGCTGCAGCGGACCTTCGAGGAGGTCGAGGGCTACGACGAGGTCGTGGCGCTGCGCGACATCCGGCTCGAGTCGCACTGCGAGCACCACATGGTGCCGATCATCGGCAGGGTCCATGTCGGCTATCTGCCGGACAAGCGCGTGGTCGGCATCAGCAAGCTCGCCCGCGTGGTCGACGCCTTCGGGCACCGCCTGCAGATCCAGGAGAAGCTGACGGCGCAGATCGCCAACACGCTGCAGGAGGTGCTGCAGCCGCGCGGCGTCGCCGTTGTCATCGAGGCGGCGCACCAGTGCATGACCACCCGCGGCGTTCACAAGTCCGACGTCACCATGGTGACCAGCCGCATGCTGGGTGCCTTCCGCGACAACGGCGAGACGCGGCGCGAATTTCTGGCCATGATCGGCCGCACGTCGGTTTAGCCCGACCTTCCTCCCGAGGAGCGCGCCGCGGGCGCGCGCCTCGAGGATGAGACACCGCGTTGTTGCCTGCCCATCGAGACGCTCGCTTCGCGCGGTCCTCGGGGTGAGGCTCGAAATGAGTGAGCAAGGGACATCATGGCCGGAGAGACCGTCAATTCCATCGAAATGCTGCGCAGGCTCGTGGCGTTCGACACCACCTCGCGCAATTCCAACCTCGCTTTGATCGAGTACGTGCAGGCCTACCTCAAGGGCCACGGCGTCGAGTCGAAGCTGGTCCCCAACGAGGACGGCACCAAGGCCAACATGTTCGCCACCGTCGGTCCCAACGTGAAGGATGGCGTGGTGCTCTCGGGTCACACCGATGTGGTCCCGGTCGACGGCCAGCCCTGGGTCACCGACCCGTGGACGCTGACCCTCAAGGACGGCAAGTATTACGGTCGCGGCACCTGCGACATGAAGGCTTTCTACGCCATCGCGCTGGCCATGGTGCCCGAATTCAAGAAGGCGCCGCTCAAGCGGCCGATCCATTTCGCGCTCTCCTACGACGAGGAGATCGGCTGTTTCGGCGCCCATTCGCTGGCCGCCGCCATGGCGACCGAGGTGCCGCGCCCGCGCGCCATCATCATCGGCGAGCCGACGATGATGACGGTGGTCCATGCCCACAAGGGCAGCCAGTCCTACGTCACCAGGTTCACCGGCTTCGAGGCCCATTCCTCGATGACCCATCTCGGCGTCAGCGCCATCCATTTCGCCGGCGAGTTCGTCCACTACCTCAACACGGTGCAGGAGGAGCTCGAGGCGGCCGCGCCCCGCAACAGCGAGTTCATGCCGGCGGCGGCGACCTTCAACGTCGGCACCATCATCGGCGGCACCGCGGGCAACATCCTGGCGCGCGAGTGCGAGGTGCTGTGGGGCTATCGCGAACTGCCGACGCGGCCGATCGAGGAGCTGGGCGAGCGCGCCAAGAAGTGGTTGACCGAAGTGCTGCTGCCCAGGATGAAGGCCAAGCACCCGGCCGCCGCCATCGCCACCGAGCTGCGCGCATCGACACCGGCCTTTTCGCCCGAGGGCAACGACGAGGCCAAGTCCCTGGCCGCGAGCTGGTCGGGCTCCAACACGGCCGGCAGCGTCGTCTACGCCACCGAGGCCGGCATTTTCCGCAAGATCATGGGCGTGCCGACGGTACTGTGCGGCCCCGGCGACATCGCCCAGGCGCATCAGCCCAACGAATTCCTGCTCGCCTCCCAGGTCGAGGCCTGCGAGGCCTTCATGAAGCGCATGGTGGAGTGGGCCTGCCGGGACTGAGGCGGCGCGGGCGTTGCGACCCGAAGTTGTCATTCCGCGATTGAAATGGGTACATTGTTCTTGCGGCGAGTACGCGCGCAAGCGAGGGCATTTCTATCGTTTCCACGTTGGATGAAGCTGTCGCGGCTTTTGGAAAAAGCACCACGGCCAAGCTTTCGAATGTCGCCATAAACGGCGCGCCCGAGGATCAACTTCGGGGGCCGCTGGAAGCTCTGGTTGCCCAACTGGCTCTGATCGCCGGTCTTCCGGCCGACGCTGTCGGTCTCGTGGGAGAGACCAGCATCGCCGAAGACCGCACCCGTCCGGACTATGCCGTGACGGTGCAGAACGCCCTCGTCGGCTTCATCGAGGTCAAGGCACCGGGCAAGGGCGCCAATCCCAAGGCCTTTCGCGACAAGCATGACAAGACGCAGTGGGAGCGGCTGAAGTCGCTTCCCAACCTGATCTACACCGACGGCAACAGCTTCAGCCTCTGGCGTGACGGCGAGCGGACGGGCGACATCGTCCGTCTCGAAGGCGATGTCGAAAGCTCCGGCGAGAAGCTTTCCGCTCCGCCTTCGTTGCTGGCCCTCGTCTCGGATTTTCTCGGTTGGGCGCCGGTGTCGCCCAAGAGCCCGAAGCGCCTGGCGGAGATCAGTGCGCGGCTTTGCCGCCTGCTGCGCGAGGAAGTCGGCGAGCAGCTGCGCAAGGGCAATCCCGGCCTCACTAACCTGGCGCAGGACTGGCGCAAGCTGCTGTTTCCCGAGGCCAACGACGAGAGCTTCGCCGATGGCTATGCCCAGGCGGTGACGTTCGGCCTGCTGATCGCGCGAGCCCGCGATATTCCGTTGGGCAAGGGGATCGACGAGGCGGCCAATGCGCTGCGCAAGTCCAACTCCCTGATCGGGACCGCGTTGCGCCTCCTGACCGACGACGTCGACAACCTCAAGGCGCTCGACACGTCGCTGGGCACGATGGCGCGGGTGTTCGACGTCGTGAACTGGGCGACGCTCAGCAAGGGCGACGAAGACGCCTGGCTCTATTTTTACGAGCATTTTCTCGAGGTCTACGACAACAGCCTGCGCAAGCGCACCGGCTCCTACTACACGCCGCCGGAGGTGGTGAAGGCCATGGTGCGGCTGGTCGACGAGGCTCTGCGCGGCCCCCTGTTCGAGAGAGCGGACGGGCTGGCGGCGGGAGACGTCACCGTCGCCGATCCCGCCGTGGGAACGGGAACCTTCCTGCTGGGCGTGCTCCGCAGGATCGCCCAGACGGTGAGCGACGATACCGGTCCGGGCAGCGTGCCGGGCGCGCTGGCGAATGCCGCGAACCGGCTGATCGGCTTCGAACTGCAATTCGGTCCCTTCGCCGTCGCCCAGCTCAGGCTGCTGGCAGAGTATGCTGACCTGATGAAGGAGGCCGGCGCCAAGGGGACGGCCCCGACGGCCAAGCTCTTCATCACGGATACGCTGGGCAACCCGTTCGTCGAGGACGAATACATTCCGGCGATGATGCAGCCGGTGGCACAGTCACGGCGGGCCGCCAACCAGATCAAGAAGACCGACAAGATCACGGTCGTCATCGGCAATCCGCCGTACAAGGAAAAGGCGGAGGGCCGCGGCGGCTGGATCGAGCAAGGTTCGGCCGGACGCGAGGCGCCGATGCAACGCTGGCGGCCTCCGGTCAATTGGCAAGTCGGTGCTCACACGAAGCACCTCAAGAACCTCTACGTCTATTTTTGGCGCTGGGCGACGCTCAAGGTCTTTGGCGCCGGCTGGGCCGATGCCACGGGCCTGCCCGAACGCGACGAGGAAGGAATCATCTGCTTCATCACCGTCGCGGGCTTTCTCAACGGTCCCGGTTTCCAGAAGATGCGGGCCGATCTGAGGGCGAGTTGCTCGGACATCTGGATCATCGACTGCTCGCCAGAGGGCCATCAGCCTGAGGTCGCCACACGCATATTCCAGGGTGTCCAACAGCCCGTGTGCATGGTCTTGGCCGCCCGAAGAAAGGGCAAAAATGCCAACATGGCGGCGCATGTTCACTTCATTGCACTGCCAGAGGGGCGCCGCGAGCAGAAGTTCGGTGCCTTGGCGGAAATCGGGTTGAGCAAAAGCAAGTGGCTCGATGGTCCTCGCGACTGGCGCGGCTCCTTCTTCCCGGAGTCGACCGGTCAATGGGCAGGGTTTTCTGCATTAAAGAGTCTGTTCGATTACAACGGTTCGGGTGTGATGCCGGGCCGAACCTGGGTGATTGCGCCCGATCGGGTTTCTTTGGCGAATCGTTGGAAGGCTTTGCAAGCGGAAGCTGATCTGTCTGCGAAACAAAAGCTTTTCCACCCGCAATTGCGTGATGGAAAGCTCGCCAGCAGACATCTCGACAAGATCGTCGATCAAAATCTGGGCAATGTACGGACGCGGCGTGTGTCTGTCGGCGACGACGTTGGCTCAGTGCCTGAGCCAATTAGCTACGCCTATCGCAGCTTCGATCGGCAGTGGTTGATCGGGGATGCGCGACTAATAAATGACGTGCGGCCGGTGTTGCAGGCAGCATATTCGGAGAATCAGATATATCTAACAGGCTTAGATGCTCATTCACCTGACTCAGGGCCGGCAGTCTCGTTTGCTGGGTTCGTTCCGGATCTTCATCACTACAAGGGCTCTTTTGGTGGTCGAGCCTTTCCTCTTTGGGCCAATGCAGATGCCACAAACTCAAACGTAAAGTTGGCCGTCCTCGAGAATCTTGCTGAAATCTATGGCCACAACGTCGTGCCGCCAGATTTGATGGCCTATCTTGCGGCAGTTATGGCGCATCCTGCCTTTACCAAGCGGTTTGCCAACGACCTGAAGCAGCCCGGCCTGCGCGTGCCGGTGACGGCGGATGCCTCCATCTTCATGGAAGCCGTGGCGCTGGGAAGGGAGGTCATCTGGCTGCACACATACGGTGAGCGCTTCGATGATGCGACCGCAGGCCGTCCCAAACAGGCTCCGCGCCTCGACAAGGCGCATGCGCCGACGATCCCGGTCGGTGGGGCCATTCCCGGCGCGCCCGAGCCACTACCCGACGGCATCGACTATGACCCGGCCAAGCGCCGGCTGATCGTGGGCAAGGGCTACATCGACAACGTGATGCCCGAAATCTGGGCCTATGAGGTGTCGGGCAAGCCGATCGTCAAGCAATGGTTCAGCTATCGGCGGCGCGACCGGACACGGCCCGTCATGGGCGATCGCCGGCCGCCGTCGCCGCTCGACGGCATCCAGCCCGAGCACTGGCTGGGCGAGTACACGACGGACCTGATGAACCTTCTGCACGTGCTCGGTCGGCTGGTGCTGCTGGAGCCGCGTCAGGCCGCGTTGCTGGAGCAAGTTCTGGATAAACCGCTTCTGAGCGTTGCCGATCTCGGTCTTGCCGCCGACAATGAGAGCGCAGTGAAGAAGGATGCCGACGATGGCCCAGCTTAGCATGTTCGCCGACCAGGCGCCGAAGGCCGCGGCGCCGACGGCCGACCCCGATCGCGTGCGCCGCAAGCTCGCGGCCTTTCTGGCCGAGGCACGCGAAGCCGGTGCGCAGGGACTGCCGCTGGAGCGGCGCCGGCTGATCGAGACGGTCGTCCCGCAGATGACGCGCTGGCTTCCGCAGGACGAAGCCGAGCTGACCAGGAAGGCATTCGGACAAGCGTTGGCGGCTTGAGGTTAGGGCCGCACAGGCCATGCCGGACCTGATCGCCGTCGACTGGGGCACGAGCTCGCTGCGCGGCGCCCGGCTCGACCAATCAGGGACCGTGCTCGAGGAGAAGAGCGCGCCGCTCGGCATCCTCAACGTGCCCGACGGCGATTTTGCCGGCGTCTTCGCTTCTCTGTTCGCGGACTGGATGAAATCGGCGGGCAGTGTCTGCCTGATCTCCGGCATGGCCGGCAGCCGGCAGGGCTGGGCCGAGGCGCCCTATGTCGCCTGTCCCGCTGGGCCCGCGGAGTTGAAGCAGCATCTGCACTGGATCGAACCGGGGCGGATTGCGCTCGTGCCCGGTCTCAGCGACGAACAGCGTGACGTGCCCGACGTGATGCGCGGCGAGGAGGTGCAGATCTTCGGCGCGATGCGGCTGGCCGGCCTCATGGACGGGCTGTTCGTCCTGCCGGGCACGCACAGCAAATGGGCCACGGTCAGCGGCGGCCGGGTCACCGGCTTCCGGACCTACATGACCGGCGAATTCTATGGCCTGCTCGGCCAGCATTCGATCCTGGCGCGGACCCTCGACGCCGATGCCCCGCTCGACGAGCCGATGTTCCTGCGCGGCGTGACCCGCGCCGGCGACGGCGAAGGGATCCTGCACAATGCCTTTGGTGTGCGGGCGCTCGCTCTGTTCGACCGGCTGTCGCCCGCTCAGTCGGCGAGCTATCTCTCCGGCCTGCTGATCGGTGAGGAACTACGGGCGCAGGACCTGCCGGCCCGCCGCGAGGTCGGCGTCATCGGCGCACCGGCACTCACGGCGCGCTATGCTCTGGCGCTTGGACAGAAGGGCGCAACGGTGCGCAGCTTCGGCGCCGAGGCGACATGGGCCGGTTTGAGGGCTTTGCAGGGATGACCACCGTCGACAGGTTCCGGGCCGCGATGCGCGAGCTGCCGCTCGTCGCCATCCTGCGCGGGGTGACGCCCGCCGAGGCGCCGGCGATCGGTGACGTGCTGGTCGAGGCGGGCTTTCGCCTGATCGAAGTGCCGCTCAATTCACCGCAACCGCTCGACAGCATCGCCGCGCTGCGCCGGCGCTTTCCCGATGCCGTGATCGGCGCCGGCACGGTGCTGACGCAAGCCGAGGTACGCGAGGTTGCGTCGGCGGGCGGCGAGCTGATCGTTGCGCCGAACTTCGATCGCGACGTCGTGGCCGAGACGGTGCGGCTCGGCATGGCGAGCCTGCCCGGCATCCTGACGCCGACGGAAGCGTTCGCGGCCCTGCGTGCGGGCGCACATGGATTGAAGCTGTTTCCGGCCGAGCTTGCCTCGCCTGCCGTCGTGAAGGCGCTGCTGGCCGTGTTGCCGAAAGGCACGCCGCTGGTTCCGGTCGGCGGCATCGGGGCGGATAATCTTGGGGCCTGGCGTGCAGCCGGGGCTGCAGGCTTTGGCCTGGGCTCGTCGCTCTACAGGCCGGGCGACGATGCGGCCACGGTGCGTGCCAAGGCGGCTTCCATCGTGTCGGCGTGGCGCGGCGTTTCGAATACGGGGAGGAAACAATGAAGATCAAGAGCTACGAAATCTTCCGCTGCGATGCCGGCTGGCGTCTGTTCTCTTTTCTCAAGCTGGTGACGGACACGGGGCCGGTCGGCTGGTCGGAATACAACGAGAGCTTCGGCAGCCCCGGCCTCTCGGGCGTCATCGAGAACCTGATGCCCAGCGTGATCGGCATGGACCCGATGGAGATCGAGCTGGTGAACGCCGTGCTCGCCACCAAGTCGACCCAGTCGCGCGGCGGCGTGGTGCGCCAGGCGATCGCCGCCATCGAGAACGCGCTGCTCGACATCAAGGGCAAGGCGCTGGGCGTGCCGGTCTATCAACTGTTCGGCGGCAAGCTGCGCGACCGCATCCAGGTCTACTGGTCGCACTGCGGCTCCTATCGCATGCGCAATCCCGACCTCTGCGGCACCCCGGCGGTGCGCTCCTACGACGACATGGCGCGAACCGGCGAAGAGGTGCGCAAGAAGGGCTTCACCGCCTGCAAGACCAACATCGCCATGGAGGTCGACGGCAAGCTGCGCGCCTATCGTCCCGGCTTCGTCGTCGGCAAGGGTTTCCCCGAGCGCAACTGGGACGCCTTCATCGCCCGCAGCGCTGCGAAGACCGTCGAGGCGTTCCGCGCCGGCTGTGGCCCCGATGTCGGCATCATGCTCGACACCAATTTCCATTTCCGCACCGAGGGTTTCAAGCGCATCGCCGAGGCGGTGGGGCCGACCGGCCTCACCTGGCTCGAACTCGACATCCACGATCCGAAGTCGATCGCGATGATCCGCCGCGATGCGCCGTGTCCCATCGCCTCCGGCGAGACGCTGCTGGAGCGCCGCGACTTCCGGCCGTACTTCGAGGCCTATGCCTTCGACACCGCGATCGTCGACGTGATCTGGAACGGCTTCGCCGAGTCGCTGAAGATCGCGTCGATGGCAGACGTCTACGAGGTGAACGTGGCGCCGCACAATTTCTACGGCCACCTGGCCAGCGCCATCTCGGCGCATTTCTGCGCCGCCGTGCCGAATTTCCGCATCATGGAGATCGACATCGACGGCGTGCCGTGGCGCGACGAGATCGTCGACAACCCGCCGGTCTTCGAGAACGGCGACTATCTCCTGCCCAAGGGCCCGGGCTGGGGCGTCGAGCCCGACGAGGCGGCGATGCGCAAGCATCCGCCCAAGTCCTACGTCGTGGCGCAATAGACGTTACACAACTTTTCCGGCTCCCATGTTGCAACTGCATAGTTAGTGAGGCCAACTACGCGACGTGGGTTGGGGGTGGTTTTGAGCTCATCGCGAAAGTGGCTATCCGTACTCGCGGTGGCCGGCATCGTGTCTATGGCATACTGGGTGGGCGATGGCGGCGTGAAGACGGCCGGATTGTAGGGCGTCATGTAGGCCCAATGCGTCACCAGCACCGAGGAGCCGGTGATCAACTGCATTTGCATCAGCGGCACGCCACCGACGTCGCGCATCTGGCCGACGCTGCAGGCGATGGTCTATGGCGAGTACGCCGTGGGATCCTTCTTCGTCGGCGGCCTGGCGTCCTATCTGCGCTTCGACCAGGCCTCGACCCGTCCCCTCGGCGCCTGGAACAGCGTGTCGCGGAACAGTCTCGTTACGACCGGGGCCGGCGGCCAGGTTGCGGCAGGCGCTCGACTCGCCTGGGATGGTTGGACGGTGGAACCGACAGTGGCGCTCGCCGCAGCCGGTTTCTCCTCTCCGGGCACCGTCGAGCAGAACGGCAACGGACTTTCCCAGCAGATCGACGGACAGTCGCTCACCAGCGTGCGCGGCACCGTCACGCTGCCGGTGAGGAGGACTCTCATGCTGACCGACCAGCGCGCCCTGGCGTTGCGCGGGCTGCTGGGCTGGGCGCACGAGTTTGCAGACGTTTCGGCGACCACCCAGGCGGCCTTCGCTGCCGCCCCGGGCGTTCCCTTTGCGACGACGACCGCTTCAATCTCCCGCGATTCGCTCTTGCTCGGCCTCTCCACCGATTTCGTCTTCGAGGACGGCATGGCCTTTTATGCCGGCTGGCAGGCAGCGATCGGCTCGTCGTCGACGGCTCAGACACTTCGCGCGGGACTGCGTGTGACGTGGTAGGTCACGCCGTCCGGGTACGACGACCCGATGCCGGGAGGAAATTCATGATCCGCACAATCGTTTGCTCGTCTCTGGGACTGCTGCTGGTGGCCGGCTCGGCCAACGCTCAAGTCTACTGCCGGGCGGAAGGCATCCCGCGCGGCTGCGTCTGGGCGCCGCACGGCGCCGGGGCACCGGGTGTCGGCGTTGCGCCGGGCGTCGGTGCGGGCGCACCGGGTGTCGGCGTTGCGCCGGGCGTCGGTGCGGGCGCACCGGGTGTGGGCGTTGCGCCGGGCGTCGGTGTCGGCGCTCCCGGTGTCGGCGTCGCGCCGGGCGTCGGCGCGGGCGCTCCCGGCGTCGGCGTGGCCCCCGGACGTGGGGTGGATGGAGACGTGAACAGGGGCGGTCCGGTCAATCGCGCGGGCCGTCACTGACGCTGCCGGCCGCCCTGTGAGAGGCGGCCGCTTGGTCATCAAGAGGTGACTTAAGGTCAAAATCGGAAAGATCGGTCTGCGGATCTTGTATTTCTGAACATTCAAGATATATCTTGAGTATATTCTTTCATACTGAGAGTAACACATGAGATCTTTTCACCATCCTCAACACGCGCATCCTCAACACGGCCATCGTCACGGGGGCGAAGAGCCCCACCGGCATCATTTCGGGCGGCGCGGCTTTGGCGGGCCGGGCCATGGCTGGGACGGCCACGCAAGCGACGGCCACGGCGGGCGGGGACGTCGGCGCGTCTTCGATTCGGGCGAGCTTCGTCTCGTTCTGCTGAAGCTGATCGCCGACCAGCCGCGACATGGCTACGAACTGATCCGCGCCATCGAGGAACTGACCGGCGGCAGATACGTGCCCAGTCCCGGCATGATCTACCCGACGCTGACGATGCTCGACGAGATGGGCCACATCGCCGAGATCAAGTCGGCCGGTACGCGCAAGGCCTTCGCGATCACGGCGGACGGTACTGCCCATCTCGTGGAACGCCGGGCAGAGGTCGATGCGCTGTTCGCGCGGCTGGCGGAACTGGCCGGCCTACAGGAACGCACCGACTCGGCGCCGGTGCGCCGGGCGATGAACAACCTGCGGGAAGCGCTGATCCATCGCCTCGGCCGCGACGGCGTGCAGAAGCAGACGGTTCACGACGCGGTTGCGATCATCGACGAAGCCGCACAGAGGATCGAGCGCCTATGAGCACCGTGAGCATCGCCTGCGTGCCGACCGCGAACGGCAGCCGCCACCTCCAGTAGCTCTGCAAGCACTGGAGCCACAATCTCGAGGTCGAGTTCACGCCGGAAAAGGGCAAGGTCATTTTTCCGCGCAACGCCCGCGGCGCCGAGTGGCCGGGCGACGCCACGCTCGTTCTGGAGGCGCATGAAGATGCGCTGGAATGCCGCCTCGAGGCCAGTGCCGAGGGACAGCTCGAGGGGTTGAAAGGCGCCGTCTCCAGCCATCTCGACCAATTCGCCTTCCGCGAAGCGCCGCTCGCCTTCGACTGGCGGGATGCGTGACAAGCCGCGCGTTGTTCACGCGGCAGCGGACCTGCGCCTTTGCCGCGAGTGCAGCCGCCTGAGAGTCTGGCCGGAAATGAATGCAGCTAAAACAAGAGGCCATGAATAGCCCCAATAACCTCACCCTGAGGAGCGCCGCGCCGCGATGCGTCTCGTCGCGCGGAGTAACCTCCGCGCTGGGGTGGGAACGCGCACCTTGCCTGTTGCCCATCCTTCGAGACGCGCCGTGGAGTTTATCCCGAGGTACTCGAGGGGCGGCGCTCCTCAGGATGAGGTAAGCGCTTGAATCGATTCAATTCATTTCCGGTCAGCCTCTGAGGATCGAATGGCCAGTATCCCCGAAGATGTCTTTAGCGAGCCTGAAGATTTTTCGCCGGATACGCTGGCCAATCTGGGTCCAATATCCGTGCGGGTCAGAAGCCGCTGCCGACCCCCAATTCACCCACTCGACTTCCTGAAGACCCTATTTTCATTGCGCCCGCTCGATCGTGCGCGCCAAGCTCTGGGATTCCAAATCGTGGCCAGCGCCGGGTCGGATCTCGTTCGGCAAGATCATCGCGCCGCGCATCGGCGAGAGCGACGCCGTCGCGGCGCAGATCGATGCCAATGTCGAGGGCGCCTACACGACGCGGCTGTGGCAGAACACATGATCGGCCGCTGGGGAGCGAGGCTTGCTGCACCATGACGCCGCAACGGCGCGAGTCCGTTTCGAGGAAGGCCTCGCGCAGGCGCCGGGCGATCCGGCGGCTGCGAACCTGCTGAAGAGCCGCGCCTCAGCGCGCTGAAGCGCGGGCGTCGCGGAACGACACGAGGCGACGTTGCGTCTCGTCCCACAGGACGAGACGCACGCAGCGGAAGCTCTGGAGCAGCGTCAGGCGCCCGACATCGCGCAGCTCGGGATGGTCGCGCAGCACATGCGGCAGCCGGTAGTACGGGATGCGGCTGCTGAGATGATGAACGTGATGTATGCCGATATTCGCGGTGAACCAGCGCAGGAAGGCCGGCAGATCATAGTGCGAGCTGCCGTGCAGGGCCGCTTCGTGCAGGTTCCAGTCGGGACCGCTGTCCCACTTCGTGTGCTCGAACTGATGCTGGATGAAGAACAGCCAGACCCCGACCGACGCCGAAAGCAACAGGACGGGCAGGTGGATCAGCAGGAAGGCCTTGATGCCGATCAGCCAGATCAGGAAGCCGGCGAACACCACGATCGCCAGGTTGTTCGTCATGGTACTGATCCACGGCCGCCAGCCGTCACGCATCAGGCCGATCGGCAGGCGGTGCTGCACGATGAAAAGATAGGCCGGCGCGAGACCGAACAGGACCAGCGGATGACGATAGAGCCGATAGCGCAGCCGGCCCCACATCGAGCGCGCGCGATATTCCTCGACCGTCAGCGTGTCGACATCGCCGAAGCCCCGGCGGTCGAGATTGCCGGTGCTGGCGTGATGGGTCGCATGCATGCGCCGCCAGACTTCGTAGGGTGTCAGCGTCAGCACGCTGGCAATGCGGCCGATCCAGTCATTGGCCGAGCGCTGGGTAAAGAACGCGCCGTGGCCGCAATCGTGCTGGATCGCGAACAGCCGCACCATGAAGGCGCCGGCCGCGAAGGCCAGCGGCAGGGCCAGCCAATAGCCGATATCCAGCGTTGCCCACGCCAGCGCCCACAAGGCGACGAGCGGCACGACCGTTACGGCGATCTCGAAGATGCTGCGGCTGTTGCTGGGCTCGCGATAGCGCGCGAGGACCTTGGTCCAGGCGCGGGCGGCTTTTGCCATCTGCGCGCGCGGGCCGGTGGCTTCTGGAGGGGTGCTCAAACGAGTGAACTTCCTTGAGAGAGGGTGCGGGCGTCGGCAGACCGCCCGTCGGCCTTAGGTGCCGTGCGAAGCAAAAGCAACGAGCGAAGTGGCCCAGCGCTGCGAATCTTCCGCGGCTACGCCGATTGTGACCGTGAGGAGGCGGTGGCGGCGCCTCTGCCCCGTCCCCGACCGCGTCCCGTGCCGCGCCCGGTGTTGCCCACCGGTGGCGTCTGGAGGGGCTTGGCACGAATGCGCACGGTCCGTCCGTCTGGCTGTTCCATGTCGAAGGCGCCAGTCTTTCGGATCAGGTCGCTGAGCTTTCGAAACCCATAGGTGCGCGGGTCGAAATCGGAGGCGATGTTGGCGAGGCGCTGACCGACGGCGCCGAGCCCGACCCATCCGTCTTCGCTTTCCATCTGCGCGATCGCCTTCGTCAGGAAGGGAACGGCGGCGCTGGCAGGCTGCAGGGAATGAGGCGCCGTTCCCTCTTCCGGCGTCGTCACCGCGGCCTCGGGCAGGAGGTTCTCGGTGTAGACGAAGCGGCGGCACGCCTGCCGGAAGCTTTCGGGTGTCTTCTGTGCGCCGAAGCCATAGACGTCGGCGCCTTCTTCGCGAAGGCGGGACGCCAGCCGGGTGAAATCGCTGTCGGAGGACACCAGGCAGAAGCCGTCGAACCGGCGGCTGTGCAGCAGGTCCATCGCGTCGATCACCAGGGCGATGTCGGAGGCGTTCTTGCCCGACGTGTAGGCGAACTGCTGGTAGGGATCGATTGCGTACTTCTGCAGGATGTCGGCCCAGGATTTCAGGCGCGTGCTCGAGAAGTCACCATAGATGCGCCGCACGCTGGCTTCGCCGAATTTGGCGACCTCCTCGAACAGGCCAGCGGCGATGCGCGGCGACGTGTTGTCGGCATCGATGAGAACGGCGAAGCGGCGCAGGCGATTGTCGTCGACCATGTGAAAGCTCTCCCGGCGGCTCAGGCGGCGGACTTGGCGTAGATCGCATCGACATGGATGTCGGCGCAGTCGATGACGGGAAAGCCCGGGTCATGCCCGGCAAAGGCCAGGAAGAGGTCGGTGCCGCCCAGCATGATCGCCTCGGCGCCGCGCGCGCAGAGTTTGCGGCCGGCGTCGAGGAAGACACCGCGCTGTACGTCGGTGACGTGGCCGATGGTCGCCATGGCAACGTAGTTGTCATGGACCAGATCGAGCGCCTCGCCTTCCGTCGGCACGACCTCCACCGAGGGAATGCCGCCGTAGAGTTTCGATTCCATGACAGTGCGGGTCCCCAGGATGCCGATCTTCCTGAACTTTCCCTGTGCCAACGCCGTGTCGACCGCGGGGATGGCGTTGAGCACGGGGAGCGGCGAGAGGGCAATCAGCTCGTTCACGCAGAAATGCCCGCCCATCGAGGTGATGGCGGCCGCCTGTGCGCCGGCCGCTTTCATGCGGCGGACCAGGCCTGCAAATATCTCGGCCTGCCTGCCGGGATTTCTTCCGACGAGGTTGCGGCTCATTTCGCGCACGTCGGCATGTGCCATGGTGAGTTCGAGTGGGACGCCGGACGCGGCATGCCGTTCGATCAGGCCTCGATAATAGAAGTCGGTGGCGGCTGGTCCGATGCCGGCAATGAGTCCGATATGCATGGGCGACTGTCCCCGATCCACCGCCGGGCGGCAACAGCCCGGCCCGCGCCAGGGGCGGGGTGTGGCGAAAAGCGTGCCTGCACGACGATGGCCGCGGACGCTAGAGTCTGTCCATGCGGAAGGTAGTCGTGTTCGGGACGACGGGATCGGGCAAGAGTTGGCTGGCCGAACGGCTGGCCGGCCGGACCGGCCTGCGCCTGATCGAACTCGATGCGCTTTTCTGGGGGCGCGACTGGCAGCCTGCGCCGGTTGAGTTGTTCCGCCACCGGGTCGAGCGCGAGATCAGCGAGGACGGCTGGATCGTCGTCGGCAATTACGGCCAGGTGCGCGACCTGGTGTGGCACCCGGCCGACACGCTGGTCTGGCTCGACCTGCCGTTACCGGTCGTGATGTGGCGCCTGGTGCGGCGAACGGTGAAGCGTGCCGTGACCGCCGAAGAGCTGTGGGGCACCGGCAATCGCGAGACGCTGTCCAACGCCTTTCTCAGCCGGAACTCGATCCTGCTCTACGCCCTCCGGACGCATCGCCGCAATCGCGAGCGTTTCGAGCTGGAGTGCGGGTCCCTGGCCGCGGAAAAGCGCGTCGTGCGGCTCAGCAGCCGCCGCGACATCGAGCGGTTCGCGCTCAGTCCGCCGCCTTGACCGCCGGCGCCGGCGCCCGCACGCCGCCGCGCGAAAACATCGCGTCGATGTCGGCGGCGCCGTAGCCCAGCTCGCTCAGGATAGCGGGTCCGTCTTCGCCGATATGCGGCGCATGCTGCTGCGGTGCGTGCTCGGAGGCCGGCGGCAGGCCCGCGATGTTGGCGACCGGCATGCGGCCGAAGCCGTCCTGCTCGATCCAGTCGATGGCGCCCGACTCCTTGACGTGCGGATGGTCGAGATAATCGGTGTAATTGTTGACCCGCTCGCAGAACACGTCCTTGGGCTGCAGGATCGCGATCCACTCCTCGGTGGTTTTGGTCGGCATCGTCTCGTTCAGCGCCTTGATGATCTTGGGCGCGTTCCTGATGCGGCTCTCGTGGCTCTGCAGCTCGGGATCGTCGGCGATGTCTTGGCGGCCGATCAGCTCGAACAGCAGGCGGAAATGGTGCGGCCGCATGGCGCTCACCATGATGTAGCCGTTCGACGTCTTGTAGCTGCCGGCCGGCATGTAGAGCACCGGCGGCGCGCCCTTGGAGAACACCCATTCCATCAGCTTGGCGCCCTGGAAGGCGGCGGCGGCGCGCATCAGACTCGAATCGATGAAGCAGCCTTCATTGTAGCGGAACTGGCGCATCAGCGCGGTCGACAGCGCCTGGAAGGTGTAGAGGCCGGTCGTCACGTCGACGGCGATCATGCCCTGCCGCCACGGCGTGCCGTCCGGCATCTTGTTCATCACCATCATGCCGCTGAACGCCTGGATCAGGCCGTCGACGGTCGGGCGCTTGCTGTAGGGCCCGGTCTGGCCGAAGCCCGAGACCGAGCAGTAGATGACGTTCGGATTGACCTTCCTGATGTCCTCGTAGCCGAAGCCCAGACGCGAGATCACACCCGGACGGAAGCTTTCCATCACGACATGCGCCTTGGCGGCGATCTTCCTGGCGACGGCGATGCCGTCGGCCGACTTGAGGTCCAGCGCGATCGAGCGCTTGCCGCGGTTGAAGGCGACGGAATGGGCGCAATGATCGCCCTTCAGCTCGCCCAGCGCGCGGCCCCAATCGCCTTCCGGCGGCTCGACCTTGATGACGTCGGCGCCGTGCAGCGCGAGCAGCATGGAGGCGTGCGGTCCCGCGATGCCCTGCGTGAAGTCCAGTACGGTGATGCCGTCGTAAGCGCCCTTGATCGTCGTCACTTGTTCCTCCCGAAGGCGCCGAACGTACGTTTAGGGACGCCGTTCATGCAAGGCCCACCCTGCAACGAAGCCATGCTTGTTCGCGTAGCGGCCAACTCCCGGGAAGGGTACCGCTTCAGGCGACGACCGGCAGGCTCTCTACGTCATAGGCATGGGTGATCTTGCGGCCGAGCACCGGATCGTCGAGTTCCATCTCGAAGCGCGCCGACGAGCGGATGCCGCCGAGGGCGGGCATGGTGCCGCAGAACATGACGGTCCCCATGGGCAGGCGCTTGTTGTCCCGCCAGCCGAAGATCAGCTCGCGCGGATCGCGAATCCTGGACAGCGGCCCTTCCTGGTAGAGCACCTTCTTGCCGCCTTCCTGCACGTAGCTGCGCAGAATGAGGCTATCCCAGTGCGCCTCGACTTCCTCGAAACGCCAGGCGGTGCGGCCGATCGGCTTGGCGCACATCTGCTTGGAAACGGCGATCCCGTAGCTCTCGACCTTGCGGTCGGTATGGTCGGCGCCGACCGTGACCCAGAGCCGGTCGGCGGCGCCGATCAGCACCGGCTCGACTTCGCCGGAACTGTCCTCGCCCAGGACCTGGATGCTGGCGGCCTGGGTCAGCATCTGCGCGGCGGCGCGATAGTAGATCGGCACCCGCGACGGCGGCTGCACGCCGATCGCCTTGAGCTCCTCGATATGATGGTTGAGCGCCGTGACGTCGCGCCCGGTCCAGCCGGCGATCACCAGATCCTTGATGTCGGCGGCGACCTTCTCGACCGCGCCCTTGGCGTGGCCCTCGAATTCCAGGCGCGTCATTACAGAATCGCGAGCTGCGAATTGAGCAGGTCGCTCACCAGCATGTAGCCCGGCGCATGAGTGATGCAGAACTCGGGCTTCACGGTGGCCACGACCGATTGCGGGGTGACGCCGCAGGCCCAGAAGACCGGCAGCTCGTCGTCGCCCACCGGCGCCGGCTCGCCGTAGTCCGGCTTGTTGATGTCCTTGATGCCGATCAGTTCGGGCTTGCCGATATGGATCGGCGCCCCGTGCACGGTCGGGAAGCGTGTCGTCACCTGGATGGCGCGGATGGCGCCAGCCGGCTTGAACGGACGCATCGACACCACCATCGGGCCGTGGAACGGGCCCGACGGCGCGCATTCGATGTTGGTGCGGAACATCGGCACGTTGGTGCCGCAGGTCTGGTGACGAATCTCGAGGCCGTTCTCGACCAGCGCGTCTTCGAAGGAGAAGGAGCAGCCGAGCACGAACGACACGAGATCGTCGCGCCACACAGTCTTCAGGTCGGTGACTTCCTCGACCATCACGCCGTTCTTCCATATCCGATAGTAGGGAATGTCGGTGCGGATATCGAGATCCTCGCCCAGCGTCGGCAGGCGCCAGTCACCCGGCTCCGACGAGGCCAGCAGCGGGCAGGGTTTGGGATTGAGCTGGCAGAAGCGCGCGAAGTCCGCGGCCAGGGCCTTTGGCAGGATCGCCAGGTTGCCCTGGACATAGCCCGGCGCCATGCCGGAGGTCGGCAGGCGGTGACCGCCGCCGCGGATGCGGCGTCGCGCGTCGCGGCCGGTTTCGCCCTTGTAGCCGGTGATCGTGCTGTCCATCGCGAACTCCTAGACGTGCTGGCCGCCGTTGATCTGGATCTCGGCGCCGGAAACGTAGCTCGATCCCTTCTCGCAAAGAAAGTGAATCACGTCGGCGACCTCGTCGGGTGTGCCGAGCCGTCGCATCGGGATCTGCTCCTCGACGATCTTCTCGGTGCCCGGCGACAGAATCGCGGTGTCGATCTCGCCCGGCGCGATGGCATTGACGCGGATGCCGCGCGGCCCGAAATCGTGGCTCATCTCGCGGGTCAGGGCGGCGAGCGCCGCCTTCGAGGTGGCGTAGGCCGAGCCCGCGAAGGGATGGACGCGGCTGCCGGCGATCGACGTCACGTTGACGACGCAGCCCTGGGCCAGCGCCAGCTCGTCGACGAGGCCGCGCGCCAGCGCCACGGGGGCGAAGAAATTGACGTTGAAGACCTGGCGCCACAGGTCGAAGGGCGTATCCATCGCGCCCAACCGGCTGCCGTCCTTGCCCTTGGGCGAGATGGCGGCGTTGTTGACCAGGGCGTCGAGCCGGCCGCCGGCGAGGCGCGAGCGGATCTTCTCGATGCCGCGCCCGATATCGACGGGATCGGCGAGATCGAGCTGCACATGGTTCTCGCCGCCGCTCGGCCACGGACACAGCGCGCTGAACGGCTGGCGCGAGATCGTGATGACCCGCCAGCCACCGGCGCTGAACTTCTTGACGGTCGCATGGCCGATGCCTCGGCTGGCGCCGGTCAGAACCAGGGTCCTGACATTGTCGCGAAGGGGGGCTGTATTCATGGGCTCGATCCTACTCCGACTGCCGGCGAAGTTCGCGGGCGATATTCAGGTCTGTGCCGTGACGGTGCCCGCCACCCGTTGTGGGGTTCGCTTTTGTTCTTCACATCATCTATTAACTCGTTGTGATTCCATGGTTTTGTTGGCGAACGAGCGTCGGCTGAGGTATAGTTTCCCAAGGCTTGGTCCAATATTCAGGACCGTCGGGCCGCTGCGATTTTTGACGAAACATTATTTTGGAGGTGTCCGGCATGACGGACGCGCGACGGGCCTCTGCGCCCACCCCTTATCTGCGGACGGGGCCTGCCACGATTCTGACAGGGATTGGCCTGTGCCTCCTCCTGATGGTCATGCAGTTCATGCCCGAAATTCGAGACGCCGGCCCGCTGGGCGCACTCGGGTCGATCACCGTGTCGAACACCAGCCGCTAGGCCACACGCCCGGGAAGCGTTCAGCCGCTTGTGCGGCTGTCCGGGAACGCGCATTTAAGGGCCGAGGTTGCGCGTGCCCATGACAGCAGAACACGATCAGGCCCTGCCGGCTGGCACGCGGCTTGGCGACTATCGCCTGGATGCGTTGATCGGCCATGGTGGCTTCGGCATCACCTATCGCGCCTTCGACACGCAGCTCACCAAGTTCGTCGCCATCAAGGAATACCTGCCGGCCGAGTTCGCGATGCGCCGGGCCGATGGCCAGGTGGCGCCGCGCAGCTCGCGCTTTGCCGACGATTTCACCTGGGGCCGCGAGCGCTTTCTCGACGAGGCGCGGGCGCTGGCGCGGTTCCGCCATGTCCATATCGTGCCGGTGCTGCGCTACTTCGAGGCCAACGGTACGGCCTACACGGTCATGGAGTTCGAGGACGGCCATAGCGTCGCGCAGCTTCTGCGCCAGCCCGGCCGTCGCCTGCAACCCGACGAAATCCGGCGCCTGACCGACGGCATGCTGAGCGGCCTCGGGGCCGTTCACGCCCAGGGCTTCCTGCACCGCGACATCAAGCCGTCGAACGTCATCGTCCGGCACGACGGCATGCCCATTCTCATCGACTTCGGCGCGGCGCGGCAGGCCATGGGCGGCCGCACGCGCACGCTGACCAGCATCCTGACGCCGCAATACGCGCCGATCGAGCAATACGCGGTCGAGGGCAAGCAGGGTCCGTGGACCGACATCTATTCGACGGCGGCGGTGTTGCACCACGCCATTGCGGGGTTCCCGCCGCCCGAGGCCGTCAGCCGTGTCGGAACCGACCCGTATCGACCGCTGGCGGCAACCCATGCCGATCGCTTCGACGGGGCCCTGTTGGCGGCGGTCGATCGCGGCCTCGCCTTTGCGCCCGAGCAGCGGCCGCAGACGATCTCCGAATGGCGCACGCTTTTCGGTGCGGCGCTGCCGCTGGTCGAGGACGCGGTGACGCAACGCATGCCAGCCGCCCCGTCGCCTGCGCATCGGCTGGGCGGGGCGAGCCGTCCCGAGAGCGAGCCCTACGAGGTCGCGGCGCCCGCGTCGCAGCGGCGCGGCTTTCTCCGTCGTCGCTGGCCGATCATCCTGCTGGTGGTGGCAGCGGTCGCGGTCGGGAAGTATCAGACGCAGATTCGAGAGCGCCTTGCCGGGGCGCCCAAGGTCGAGATGCAGGCAACGATGCCCTCGCCGGTTCCGATCGCCGTGCCGACGGAGACGCAAGCCGGCGCGACGCCGGCTCCCGTCCCTGGCGCGACCACGACTCCCCAGGGGCCGAGACCACCCGCCGCCGCGCCCGAAACATCGGCGCAGAAGGCGCTGTCCGATCAGGCGCAGCGCGCGGCTGCCGAAGCGCGGTCCATGTTCGAGCGCGCCGAGGAAGCGGCGCGCGCGGCGCGCGCCATGGCGGGCGAGGCGCGCATCGTGGCGGCACGGGCCGCGCGCCCCGATCTCGAGAACGGCGAACGCCTGACCTACGGCAGCGACGCCAGCTATATCGGCCAGGTCGTCGACGGCAAACGACAGGGCCTCGGCGTCGCCGAACTGGGCAATGGCGAGCGCCAGGCCGGCGACTGGAGTGCCGACCTGATGAACGGTCTCGGCACCGTGCGGCTTGCCGACGACACGCGCTATGCCGGCCAGTGGAAAGAGGGCAAGTCGAGCGGGCTCGGTCTTCGCGAGAAACCGGGTGCCGAGCGATCGGAAGGCAACTTCGTCGGTGGCCGTCTCGAAGGGTACGGCATTCGCCGCACGCTGGCCGATCCGAACGTCGTGCGGGGTGGCGAATTTCACGGCGACCTGCTCGACGGGCCGGGCATCGAGCGCATCGGCGAGCGCGAGCGCTACGAAGGCGGCTTCCGCGGTGGACAGCGCAACGGCTACGGCCAGTACACCGATGCCGAGGGCAAGATGCGCCCGGGGCGCTGGGCGGACGGAAAGCTCGTGGAGCCGACACCGTAACATCGGTGGCACGGAAGTTGCGCCCCGCGGGGTGCAAGAAAGTTTCAGCCACCGCCGTGTCCAAGCCCCTGTCCGTAGTGCTGATCGACGACAATCCCGCCCGCGCCGAGATCGTGGAGTCGGGATTGCGCGACGCTGGCTACGTGTTGCTGACGCGGCTCGACGGCACCTACGATCTCGCGGCCAGGGTCGGCGTGCTGCAGCCCGACGTGATCGTGGTCAGCATCGACAGTCCCAGCCGCGACGCGGTCGAGGATCTTCGGCGCACGACCGAGCAACAGTCGCGGCCGATCGCCCTGTTCGCCGACCGCTCCGACCCCGCGCCTGCGCCGCACTAGACGACGCGGCCTATGAGTCCTTGCAACCGTTCGTCTGGGGCGGCGGCGTCGACAAGCGCTTCTTCGGCGACGGCGGCTTCTTCCATGCCGACCGCCGCGCGCGGTTCATCGCCACCAAGGCGCGCCCGCCGGCGAATGCGCCGGACGAAGCCCGGCCGCTGATCCTCAACACCGGTCGGGTACGCGACCAGTGGCACACCATGACGCGCACCGGGAAGTCGGTGCGTCTCGCCGGCCATCGGCCCGAGCCTGCGATCGAGATTCATCCGCGCGATGCATCGGCGCGCGGACTTGCCGACGGCGACATCGCCGAAGTGGCGAGCCGGTGGGGACAGGGCGTGATGCGTGTCCAGGTGACGGACGCGTTACGGATCGGTGGGGTCTTCGCGCCCATGCACTGGACCGCGCAGGTGAGCTGCGCGGGTCGCATCAACGCTGCAGTGAATCCCGCGGTCGATCCCATCTCGGGTCAACCGGAACTGAAACATACGCCCGTCGAAATTCATCGATTAGATATTCGCTGGCATGGCACGATTCTCGCTCGTCGCCCGATCATGCTGCCGGAAATTCCATACTGGGCGCGAATCAAAGGCGCCGGCCATCACGCCTACGTCGTTGCGGGCGATCAGCCCTTCGCAGTTGCACAGCGGACCCTGTCGGCGGCCGTCCGGACGACCAACCCGGGTCCTTGGCTCATCGGAGAGAACGGTGTCGGCGCCGTCATCAGCGACGGCCGGGTCGAGGCCGCGGTCGCTCTGGGGCCGCTTCACGACGTCGAGGCGCGCGACCGCTTCGCACCCTACATGGCACTCGATCGTCTGACGGCTGAGCAGCGCGACGAGTTGCTGCGCGGCGGCACGGACACGCATCGCGGCGGCGAACTCTGCGCCTGCTTCGGCGTATCGCGCGGTGCCGTCGAGGCGGCCATCGCCGAGGGCGCAGCCTCGCTGGCGGCGGTCGGTGCGACCACTGATGCCGGCACCAACTGTGGCTCGTGCCGTCCCGAGATTCGCGCGCTGCTGCGGGCCGCGCGTCTCGTGAAGGTCGCGTGATGCAGGCCTTCCCGCTTTTCATGTCGATGACCGGCCGCCGTGCGCTGATCGTCGGCGGTGCCGATGCGGCTGCCCGAAAGGCCGAGCTGCTGCTCAAGGCGGGGGCGCAGGTCTCGCTCATCGCCGAGACGGTCGGCGGCGAGATCGCGCAGTACATCGCCGAGGGCCATGTCTCCTGGGCCGGCTGCACCTTCGACGACGCCGACCTCGAGGGCGTGTCGCTGGTCATCGTGGCAACTGAAGACGAATCGATGCAGGCGCGCGCGTCGGGCGCGGCCCAGGCGCGCTGCATCCCCGTCAACGTCGTCGATCGGCCCGCGCTCTCGAGCTTCATCATGCCGGCGATCATCGATCGCGCGCCGATCACCATCGCCATCTCGACCGCCGGAACCGCGCCGGCGCTGGCGCGCCGCATCCGCGCCGAGATCGAACGCACCTTGCCCGCCGCCCTAGGCCGGCTGGCGCGCTTCGCCGAGGTCTTCCGCGAACAGGTGCGTCGCACCCTGGTCGTGCCGCGGGCACGCCGTCGCTTCTGGGATCGCGTCTTCGAAGGCCGGGTCGGCGAACTCGCTTTGGCCGGCGACGAGATCAGCGCGCGCCGCGAGCTGATCCGGCTGCTGGACGGCTTCCGCAGCGAGGCGCCGTCGGCCGGGATGGTCCATCTCGTCGGCGCCGGGCCCGGCGATCCCGATCTGCTCACCCTGAAGGCGCACCGCCTGCTGCAGCGTGCCGACGTCGTGGTCTATGACCGGCTGGTTTCGGACGAGATCCTCTCGATGGCGCGCCGCGATGCCGAACGCGTCTATGTCGGCAAGCGGCGGTCGAACCACTGCGTGCCGCAGCAGCAGATCAACGACCGTCTGGTGGCGCTGGCCCGCGCTGGCAAGAGCGTCGTGCGGCTGAAGGGCGGCGACCCGTTCGTGTTCGGACGCGGCGGCGAGGAGATCGAGGCGCTGGTGAAGGCGGGTGTGGCCGTCGAGGTGGTGCCCGGCGTGACGGCAGCCCTCGGCTGTGCCTCGAGCGCCGGCATTCCGCTGACCCATCGCGACCATGCCCCGGCCTGCGTGCTCGTCACCGGCCATCTCAAGAACGGCACGCTCGATCTCGACTGGAAGATGTTGTCCCGGCCGCGCCAGACCGTCGTCGTCTACTTGGGATCGGGCGCGCTGCCGCAGATCGCCTCGCAACTCGTCGCGCACGGCCTGCCGGCCTCGACGCCCGTGGCGCTGATCGAAAACGGTACGACCGAGCGGGAGCGCCGTGTCGTCGGCACGCTGGCCACCATCGATCGGCAGTCTCAGCGGGCCCTTCTGAGCGGACCAGCGCTTTGCATCGTGGGTGAAGTCGTCGGTCCGGCCCTCAGTCGGGACCAGGAATTAAGCTTTGAGTCGAGAATGGGTCTCTGATATGGGTCTCTGTGACAAAAATGCAACAACACCGAGGCACGGATGCGTAGTCTTGTACTGAGCCTGGCGACATTGTTGGCATTTGCCGGCACGGGCTTCGCCCAGACCAATACCCGCGGTTCTATCGCCCCCAAGGTGAAGACCGCCGCGACCGCCGAGACCTCTACCACGAAGAAAAAGACCGCCGCACCCGCTAAGTCCGCGAACGTGCAGAAGGCCGCCGCGCAGCAGAAGAAGGCGCCGGCCGTCAGCCAGCAACAGCTTCGCTCCACCCGTTACGGCGGCTTCGCCCCCGCCGCGATGGCCGCACCGCTCCCGGCGCCCGATCTCGACCTCTCCAGCCCGCGCAGCATCAGTATGGTGAACTTCAACACCAAGGAGGAGATTACGGTCACCTTCTGGTCGAACGGCGCCTATCACCGCTCCGCGCTCGACCAGCTCAACCAGTTCCTGCGCGACAGCCGCGACAGTGGCGTGACCGAGATGGACCCGCTGCTGTTCGACGTGTTGTGGCACACCTCCCGCATCGTGGGCTACGGCGGCCAGATCGAGATCCTGTCGGCCTTCCGCTCGCCCGAGAGCAATGCCTGGCTGGCCAGCGTCAGCCGCGGCGTGGCGCGCGACAGCCAGCACATGAACGGCAACGCCATGGACATCCGTTTCCCGGGCGTGCCGGTGTTCCGCATCCGCCAGGCCGCCCGCTCGCTCAACATGGGGGGCGTCGGCTTCTACCCGCGCTCCGGCTTCGTGCATCTCGACACCGGTCCTGTCCGCTACTGGTAGCCCGCCACCGGTAGCATCATGAGCCGCATCGAGATCGTCGAGGGCGACATCACGCACCTCGACGTCGATGCCATCGTCAACGCCGCCAAGGAGAGCCTGCTGGGCGGAGGAGGTGTCGATGGCGCCATCCATCGCGCCGGCGGGCCGCAACTCCTCGCCGAATGCCGGACACTCGGCGGCTGCCCGACCGGCGAAGCAAGAATTACCAGCGGCCATCGTCTCAAGGCGCGCCACGTCATCCATACGGTCGGCCCGGTCTGGCAGGGCGGCCTGCAGGGCGAGCCCGAGCTGCTGGCGCGCTGCTACCGCAACGCGCTGGCGCTGGCGATCGTCCATGGCCTGCACAGCATCGCCTTTCCGGCCATCTCGACCGGCATCTACGGCTATCCGAAGGAAGCCGCCGCCGAGATCGCCGTCCACGAGGTCCGCATGATCGGCATGCCCGAGCGCGTGATCTTCTGCTGCTTCGATGCGGCGAGCGCCGACGTCTATCGCGAGATCGTGGGCGCATAGCTGAATCTGCACCAACAACCTCATGCTGAGGAGCGCTCCGCAGGGAGCGCGTCTCGAAGCATGGGCACGAGCACCCTGTCCGTTGCCCACCCTACGAGACGGCGCTTCGCGCCTCCTCAGGGTGAGGTGGGGTTTGGTTCCGACAAGACCGAAAGAACTACTGCCCGTATCTGTTGGCGTCCTTCAGATACTGGAGTTCTTCCGGCGTCGTGGTGCGGCCCAGCACCTCGTTGCGGTGGGGAAAGCGGCCGAAGCGGGCGACCACGTCGCGATGATCGATCGCGGACTTGAGGTTGTTCTCGCCGCCGATCGTTTCGAACAGGGCGCAGGCGAGTTGCTGGTCGGCGAGTTGCTCGCTGTGGCCGAACGGCATGTAGAAGAACAGCCGCATGTCGACGGGAAAGACCGACGGATAGAAACGCGCGAGCGCGTAACGCGCCATCTCGATGGCCCTGGCGTCACCCGCGAAGGCGCGCGCCGTCCTGCGAAAGCAGTTTCGCGGGAACTGGTCGCACAGCAGGATGAGGGCCAGCGCACCCTCGGGCGAATCCTTCCACGCGTCGAGCTCCCCCGCGATGGCCCGCTCGATCGTCCGGCCGAAGCGTCCGATGGTCTCGGCATCGAACTCCGGCGTGCTCTTCCACCAGATGTCGCGCGGCTTGCCGTGATCGGGGTGGCCGAGCGGCAGGAACCAGAAATCGATGATGTCGCGGATGGACGGCGCTTGTGTCATGCGGCTTAGTTAGACCGGGCACGCAGAACCCGTCGAGAGAGGAAACCGTGGGCAAGGTCAAAAACGTTTTGTTCATCATGTGCGACCAGCTGCGCGCGGACCATCTGTCCTGCGCCGGCCATCCGCATCTGAAGACGCCGGCGATCGACGCGCTGGCGGCGCGCGGCGTGCTCTTCCCGCGCGCCTATGTGCAGTCCGGCGTCTGCGGTCCCAGCCGCATGAGCTTCTATACCGGCCGCTACGTGTCGAGCCACGGCGCCACCTGGAATCGCGTGCCGCTCTCCTTGCGCGAAAAGACCCTCGGCGAATTCCTGTCGATGGGCGGAATCAAGGTGGCGCTGGCCGGCAAGACCCACGTCCTGCCCGACCTCGAGGCGTTGGAGCGCTTCGGCATCGAAGGCGGCTCCGCGCTCGACGCGCTGATGCGGGCCGGCCGCTTCGAGGAGCTCGACCGCTATGACGGCCACTCGCCGCCCGGCGCGGAGAGCGGCTATCCGGACTATCTCCGGCGTCACGGCTACGTCTCCGACGATCCGTGGAGCGACTTCGTGATCGCGGCCGACGGGCCCGGCGGCGAGAAGGCCTCGGGCTGGCACATGCGCAACGTCCACCTGCCAGCGCGGGTGAAGGAGGAGCATTCCGAGACCGCCTACATGACGCGCGAGGCGATGCGCTTCATCGACGAGATGGGCGAGAAGCCGTGGTGCCTGCATCTCAGCTACGTGAAGCCGCACTGGCCCTACATGGCGCCGGCGCCCTATCACGCCCTGTACGGCGCCGCCGACATGCTGCCGCTGAACCGCGACGAGCAGGAGCGCGCTAACGAGCATCCCGTGCTCGCGGCCTATCGCGAAATGGAGGAGTCGGTTTCCTTCAGCCGGCCCGAGGCGCCGGGCATCGTGCGGCCGGCCTATATGGGCCTGATCCGCCAGCTCGACGACTGGCTGGGCCGCCTGTTCGCCCACATGGACCGCGCCGGCCGGCTCGACGACACGCTGATCATCTTCACCGCCGACCACGGCGATTTCCTGGGCGACCATTGGCTGGGCGAGAAGGAGATGTTCTACGAGGAGGCGCAGCGCGTGCCCTTCATCGTGGTCGATCCCGATCCCGAGGCCGACCTGACGCGCGGCACGGTCGACCAGCGCTTCGTCGAGGCGATCGATGTCGTGCCGACCATCCTCGAAGCGCTCGGCCTGCCGCCCCACGACCATCTCGTCGAAGGCCGCTCGCTGATCCCGCTCACGCGGAAAATCCATCTCGACACGTGGCGCGACGCGGTCTTTTCCGAGCTCGACTATTCCTTCCGCGAGGCGCGCACCATCCTCGGCCGCAAGCCCGGCGAATGCCGCGCCATCATGGTCCGCACCGACCGCTGGAAATATGTCTGGTGGCAGGGTTTCAGGCCGATGTTGTTCGATCTCGCCAACGATCCGAAGGAGCGGCGCGATCTCGGCGGCGACCTGACCTACGCGCCGATCTTCCGCGAAATGGAGGACCGGCTGAACGCCTGGGCGAAGGCGCGCAAGACCCGCGTCACCGTCGACGACGCCTATGTCGCGGCGCGCACGGCCCGGCATCGCCAGCACGGCATCTTCTTTGGCCAGTGGTAAAATGAGTGGTGACATGAGCACGAACCCCTACATCCTCCACGGCTTCGGCCCGTCGCCCTATTCGGTAAAGGTGCGCGCCCTGCTGCGCTATCGCCGGCTGCCCTTCGTCTGGAAAGCCGTGGGATGGCCGCGCGACGTCGCGGTCGCGGCGGGCCTGCCGCCGGTGATTCCGGCGCTGACGTTTCCCGACGGCACGGTGAGGAACGATTCGACGCCGCTGGCCTACGCGCTGGAGCGCGCGCATCCCGGCCAGCGCTCCGTCATACCGGACGATCCGGCGCACGCTTATCTCAGCGATCTGCTGGAGGATTTCGGCGACGAGTGGGTCACCAAGATGATGTTCCACTATCGCTGGTTCTATGCCCCCGATCGCGAATTCGCGCAGGGCTGGGTGATCACCTCGCGCGATCCGCAGATGCCGGAGGCGGAGCGGCGCGAGGCCATGCAGGCCTTCAACGATCGCCAGGTCGGCCGCATGGCGATGGTCGGCTGCACCGACGCCAACCGGCCCACCATCGAGGACAGCTATCGCTTCATCCTCGACACGCTCGATGGCCATGTTCGCAAGCTGGAGTTCCTGTTCGGCTCGCGGCCGTCGCTGGCCGATTTCGGCCTGTTCGGCCAGCTCCAGATCCTGTCGGTCGATCCGACACCGATGATGGAGATGCGGGCGCGGGCGCCCGACCTCTATTGCTGGATGCTGCGCTTCGACGACGCCTCGGGCGTCGAGGGCGCGTGGCTTGCCGCCGACGCGGCGCTGCCGGACGGCGTGACCCAGTTGCTGAAACATTGCGGCGAGACCTACCTGCCGTTCCTGGCCGCCAACCGCGCGGCCCTCGAAGCGGGCGCGCCGTCGGTCGATCTCGACATCCTCGGCCGGCCGTGGAGCCAGGCGCCGTTCCGCTACCAGGCGAAGTGCTACGACGCGCTGCGCAAGAAGCTGGCGGCCTTGCCGGCCAACGTGCGGCACAAGCTCGATCCCGTGCTCGACGCCGCCGGCTGTCTGCGCTGGCTCGAATAGCGCCCGTGTCCCGGCGTCCTGTATCCGCCGTCCAGGCGGCGAAGCTCAAAACTCCATCGGGTCGCGGAAGTGCGCCTTGAAGATGCGGTCGCGGTGTTCGACCAGGATCTGGTCGAGCGCTGAAACGATTTCCGGGTCGCTGGCGGTGAAGGCCGGCCGCGAAGACTCCCGTATCGGACTCTGCGCGGCGGGCAGCGGCAGCAGCATGCTCATGACCGCCGTCCAGTAGATGTCGACGCAGCTCAACCCTTCGCCCACGAAGTAGGGCACGCCGCGCACCCGTTGCGCACGAAGCTGGGTGGCGAGCCCACGCAGCGGCGGGCCGTCGCGCCCGGCCACGACGGGTCCACTGTTCTGGCCCGACCAGGCCACGATCTCTTCATTGGCGCCGCCGACATCGAGCGGGGCGGCGACATAGTCGAGCCCCTTGATCCCGAGGATCGTCTTGGTGGCCTGGCTCCACGGGCTCGGCACGCCGCGCACCAGCACGAGGCGCAGTCCATCGTGCGCGACGACCTCCGAGGGAGTCTTGTAGACGAGCATGGCTTCTCCCTGGGCCGCAATCTTTGTGGTCCCACGATGGCGAAGACAATGATCATTTCGATGGCAAGAGACGAGAATTTCTCACACCGTCATTCACGGTTCTTTGAACGAAACTCCGTTCACGCGCACACGCTGAGCGCGTAAGCCGTTCAACCCGTCCGGAAACCGAAGAACATGTCATCAGCCCTCACCCAAGACGGCGCCGGCGCGCGCCTGCGGCTTCGCCTCCAGGAGGAAGAGCATAACGGCCTCGCCTTCGCATTTCGCTTCCGGCTGATCGCGCTCGGCATCGTCGCCGTCTGGCTGCTGTTCGCCGCCGGGCCGGCGCGCGTGGGTATCGGCGTCGGCGCCTGCGTGACGATGATGGCGTTGGCCTGGATCGTCTATGCGCTGCGCAGCTCGCCGCATGCGAGGGCGGTACAGCTCGCCGTCACCGTGCTGGACGTGACGGTGATCACGATTGGCACGATCGTGCCGATTCCCGGCGCGGCTGAGAACGGCCTGTGGCTCGAACAGGTGTTCGGCCGCCGCTCGCTGTTCCTCTATCTCGTCATCTATCTCACCGCGAGCACGCTCAGCTACTCCGTGCGCACCGTGATCCTGACCGGCGCGGCTTCGCTGGTGGCGCTGATCGGCAGCTTCATGTGGACCGCTCTCGACCAGGCGCGGGTGTCGGGGATCGACCTCCTGGGGGCTGCGGAGCTGTGGCCGACGGCACGATCCATCTTCGCGCGGCTGATCGGGCCCGGCTTCGTGACGCCCGAGGCCTTTCTCGTGCAGCAGCTCGTCTTCATGACGCTGTGCACCGGCTTCATCGCCGTCGCGGTGTGGCGCGCCCGAGCGCATCTAGGGCGGACATTGATGGCCGAGGGCGAGCGCAACAACCTCGCGCGCTATTTCTCGCCGAATCTGGTCGATCGTCTGGCGGGCGGGAGCCACGATTTCGAAGCCGGCCGCGAGAGCAAGGCCACCGTGCTGTTCGTCGATGTCGTGGGCTTCACGCGCCTGATGGAGGGCCAGCCGCCGCAGCAGACCATCAATTTTCTGCGCGTCTTCCACGAGCGCATGGCCGAGTGCATCTTCGCCCACGGCGGCACGCTCGACAAATTCATCGGCGACGGGGTCATGGCGACCTTCGGCACGCCCGATGCCCAGCCCGACGACGAGACGCGGGCGCTGCGCTGCGCGCTCGACATGGTGCGCTCGGTCGAGGCCTGGACCCGCGGCCGCCGGTCGCGCGGCCTGCCGGCGGTCCGGATAGCGGTCGGCGTCCATGTCGGGCCGGTGCTGATGGGCGCCATCGGCAGCCGGAATCGACTCGAATACAGCGCCGTCGGCGACACGGTGAACGTGGCGAGCCGGCTCGAGCATCTGGCGCGGGCGCACGATGCGTCGATCGTCGCCAGCGCCGAGACGGTGGCCGCCGCCGTCAACTCGGGCGGCTTCGCGGTGGCCGACAGCAAGCGCTTTCGTCCCATCGGTGCCGTTCAGGTGCCGGGGCGGGGAGAGCCGATTGAAGTGTTCGTGGTGCCGATTTCGAACGTGCCGGCCCGCTGAGCGACCTCACCGCCCGCAGCGCGAGCCGGCAATGCCTGGCAGCGTGACGCCTGTTGGGCGGACTGTTAGCGTCCGCACCACAAGCAAGAAATGTCATCCGGAGGATCAATGTTCGAGTTCAGGACCAGCCGTCGCGCCGTGCTCGCCGGCGCCGCCGCCACTCTTGCCGCGCCGGGCCTCGTGCGCGCCCAGGACGCTTTCCCCAACAGGCAGATCAAGTTCATCGTGCCGTACACGCCGGCGGGCGCAACGGACAACATCTCGCGCATCGTCATGGCCAAGGCCTCTGAGTTGCTGGGCCAGCAGGTGTTGATCGACAACCGTGCCGGTGGCGGCGGCACCATCGGCACCGACGCGCTCGCCAAGGCGGCGCCCGATGGCTACACGATCGGCCTGATCACGATCTCGATGTTCTGCATGGCGCCGGCGCTCTACGCCAAGCTGCCCTACGATCCGGTGAAGGATTTCTCGCCGATGGCCGGCATGTCGGTGTGGCCGAACATGCTGGTGGTCCATCCCAGCCTGCCGGTGAAGACCGTGCCCGAACTGATCGCGCTGCTGAAGGCGAACCCCGGCAAGTACAACATGGCCTCGTCCGGTTCCGGCACGACGATCCATCTGGCCGGCGAGATGTTCAAGCAGCTCACCGGCACCGACATGGTGCACGTTCCCTACAAGGGCAGCGCCGGCGCGGTGCAGGATCTCCTGGCGGGCAACACGCAGATCATGTTCGACAACATGCCGAGCTGCTGGCCGCACGTGCAGGCGGGCAAGCTGCGGGCTCTGGGCGTCACCAGCCGCACGCGCAACAAGGCCGCGCCCGACGTGCCGGCGATCATCGAGTTCGTGCCCAACTATGTCGTCGAGGTCTGGATGGGCTTCGGCGGACCGGCGGGCGTGCCGCAGCCGATCGTCGACAGGCTGGCCGCCGTCGGCACCAAGGCGCTCGAGGCCCCCGAGGTAAAGGCCAAGCTCGCGGCCCTGGGCAGCGACCCCTGGCCAATGCCGCCCAAGGGCCTGCAGGACCGCATCGTGAGCGAGATCGCGGTGTGGGCGCCGATCGTCAAGGCGAGCGGCGCCAAGGTGGACGGCTGAGGCCTTCCGACCCGGAACCCGACCCGGCGCGCCGCCCTTCTTTGGCGAGGGCGGCCGTCATCGCTCTTGTCGGGCTGATGGCGATTCCGGCCTTTGCTTTCTGGGCCGCGGTGACCTGGGCGTCGTCGGTGCTGGGCGCGCTGGCCGTCGTCACCATGTAGTTCGCGCTGATGCTGCGGGCGCTGCCGGCCTCGCTGCGGCTGCGCAACGCGACGCTTCTCCTGTTCACCGTCGCGTTCGGCACGCTGGCGGCCGAGCCTCTGCTGCGGACCGACCTGATGAACCGCTTCGTCGAGGAGCGCGACCTCGCCGGGTTCCGGCAGGGGCTGGTGGAGACGCAGGATCCCTTGTTCGTGCCCGATCCGGCGCTCGCCTTCAGGCAGCTGCCCAACCGGCAGGCTCGCGCACGGGCGGTCAAGAATGGGCACACGATCTACGATGTCGTCTACACGACCGACGCTCACGGCTTTCGCGCGTTGCCCCCCGGCCCGGCGCAGGCGGGCGATACGCCGATCCTGATCCTGGGCGATTCCTTCGCCTTCGGCGCAGGCCTTGCCGACGACCAGACCCTGGCCTGGTACCTGCGCGAGCTGTCGGGCGGAAAGCTGCAGCCGGTGACCCTCGCGGTGAAGGGCTACGGGCTCAACCAGGTGCTGCGCCAGCTCGAGCTCGGCGAGCCGCGCAAATCCGGCCATCGGGCGTTTCCCTGGGCGGTGCTGTCGGTGGTCGACGATCACGTGTTGCGCGTAGCCGGCCGTGTCCAATGGCTGCGGGACAGTCCGCGCTATGAGGTCGGGTCCGACGATCGGCTGGTGGCGCGCGGCACCTGGGCCAACCCATCGGCTTTTGCAGGGTCCCTGATCGTGGGCTCGCGGTTGTTCGCTCTTGCCTGGAAAGCCCTCGAAGCGGATGTGGCGGGAGAGCAGCGCCGGTTCGTGCGCATCCTGCGCGAGATCGAGGCGAAGCTTGCCGCGGACTACGGCGCGCGGCTCGTGGTGCTCTATTATTCGAGCGAGACCTGGCGCGGCGATCTCGAAGGCTGGCGCGACATGATGGTGCCTTTGCTCTGCCGGGCCGATGTCGCGGTCCTCGAAGTCAACGCGTTGCTGGCCGCCCCGCCGCCACCGATCGACTGCTTCTACATGCGCGACGACGGCCATCCGACCGCGCTGCTGAACGAGAAGATCGCCGGGGGGCTGGTCGCGGATTTCAGACGCGGCGCGGTCGAACGCGGCGCTCTTCGGTGTGCCCGGTGATGCCCGCGATGTGCGAATTCCCCGTTCCGGGAGAGGGGGCATTGCTTCCTGCCCTGTGCCCGTTCCCGCTGGCCCCTCGAGGGTCCACAAGCTTCGGACTTTGCCGGCAAAGCTCTGTATAAGGCCGCGATGACAAAAGAAGCAGCCTTCGGCAAGCATATGGTGTGGACGGTCGATCCGCGCACCAAATCTGAAATCGGCATTGGCTATTCGAGCCTGGTGGAAGCCCAGGCGGAGGCCGTGAAGCTGGAACAGGTGGGCTATACCATCCTGCGAATCAGCCCGACGACGCTGCCCAAGCCCAATTCCTGATCGACGGCAGCCCTGAATCAGACGACCGCCCCTTCTGGGGCGGTCGTCGTTTCTCTCACCCTGCGGAGAGGGAAGGCTAGGCCGGGCGGGACGAGGCCGGCACCATGGTGTCGACCAGCTTGCCGGCCATGTCGCCGACCTTTTCGCCGAGATGCGCGTCGGCGATCTGCTCGGTGACCGTGTCCTTGGCGGCGTCGAGAACGTCGCGGCCCTTGTCGATCGCCTGGGCGCCGACCTTGCCGAGCACGGTGCGTTCGGCCTGGGAGACCGGCAGCGCCGCGCCGAAGATGGCACCCAGTGCAGCCCCGATGGCCGCGACCAGGATGGGCTGCTCTTCCAGGAGTTTCGACACCGCCTGCCGCGTGTCGGACGCCAGCCTGGTGGCATCCTCGTTGAGATGCTCCGCGGTCTCCTTGCCGTCCTCGACCAGTCGCTTGGCGTGGTCGATCTGTTCGTCGGCCTTGCCGCGCAAAGCGTCGGCCGTGCCCGCCGCCCGGTCTTTCAGGGATGTGGCGGTTTCGGCAACCATACCCGTGACCTTGTCGGTCATGCCCCCCACCTTGTTGCTGGCCTGTCCGGCCAGCGACTTTGCGGTATCGGCCGCGCTGCCGGCCGCGCTCTTCACGCTGCTGGCGGCCGCGACGGCGGCATCCGTGCCGACCGTGGTGGCAGCCTTCAGCGCCGAACTGGCGCTCGACATAACGTCGGCACCCGTCGTGCGCGTCAGCATCATGGTGAGGCCCGCGCCGATCAGCAGGGCAGCGCCGGGATTGCCCCGGGCCGAATCGGCCAGACTCTTCACCACCGACAGGCTGCTGTCGCGCAGGACGCCGACCAGTTCGGCGGAGAGGGCCGAACTCGTCATGCCCTCACGCAACTGGCCGAGGGTGTTGGACAGGCCGGCGCGCTGCGCTTCGGCCTCGCGTTGCAGTTGGGCGCTCTCTCTCATGTCAGGCTCTCCTTCGCCATGCGAGCATCGCTCTGCAGGGACGTGATGGTACGGGTGGGGGTGGGGTCGACGGCGCCGATCGTCTTCTTGCCGGCGAGAAGAACGACGATGCCGCCAAGGGCCGAACCGCCGGCGACGATCAGGATGGCCAGGGCCGGAGCCACGCCGCCTTCGATGAGCGCGGCGACGAGGGCCTGCAGCACGAGGATGAGGGCGCCGATGATGAAGACGGTGCCCACCAGCATCATCACGATGCCGCTGACGAGGCTGGTGCGCAACGCATCGGCCTTTTCGCCGATTTCGACGCGGGCAAGCCGGATCTCGGTCTGAATGAGGTCGGCGCTACGGCCGAGGGCGTCCGTCACGAGACCGACGACGCCGGGCCTTTCCGGGGTGTTCATGCGGGTCTCCTAGACGTCGATGCGGCCGACATTGGGCTCGTTCGCCCGCGGTCCGGCCGCTTCGGCCGAGACGCCGATGCCGGCTTTGACGATGCGGGCGAGGGCAAAGCCCACGATGGCCGAACCGGCCAGCAGGGCGAGGGGCTGGCGTTTGCCGAAGTCGGTGGCCATCGTCAGCAGTTCGCCCGCCGACTTGTCGCGCAGGTCGTCGGCCAGGCGGTCGATGCGCTGGCCCGTGGAGCGTACGTAGTCGGCGACGGCAGGCGACTGGTCCTGCAGCGAGCCGGCGAGCGTGGCGGCGGTCTTGCCCAGGGCCGATACGGCATCGGCGCCGCTCTCGGCCGAGCGACCGGCCAGCTCCTCGGCCTTGCCGGTCAGCGCTGTCTTGATTTCGGAAACCGCCGCGCCGAGATCCGGCTTCGCGCCTCTGGTTTCATGAGCTTGGTTTGTATCGGACATCGTGTGGTTCTCCCTCGGCGATCTCTCCCCGGCGGTACGCCGTGATGGTCGCGAGTGGCCAACGCAATACCGGGGTTTTTCGTTCCTCGACTATCGCTCACGGCCTTCATGTACCGTGGCGAACGGAGCGGGATGTCGCCCTGTAGCGGTCAGGTGCCGTGGTGCTCGCGCCACATCCGCGGCCTCGGAGAAGCGCTGAGCTTTTGAGTCGCCGTGCGGAGCGCAACCGCCCTTCGCATTGCTGCGTTGCGGCACCGCGCGACACAACAGGACGCGCTTCTCCATCAACAAGGCTTGCCGTGCTCAGACTGGTCGCGCTGCTTTTTGTGTGCTTCGGCGTGGGCGCTTCGCCCGCAGGGGCCCAGGATTTTTTCGGCACGCTGGTGAGCCGCGCGCAAAACGCGGCCGCGCAGCCTTATCGCAAGGAAGCACCTGTCCCCGAAACGGTGAGCCTTGGCTACGATGCCTATCGCGGCATCAAGTTCCGGCCTCAGTCCGCGTTGTGGCGCGATGGCGGCAGCGACTTCCGCGTCGAGTTCTTTCCGACCGGCTTCCTCTATCAGACGCCTGTGAAACTGAACGTCCTCCCTCGCGCCGGCGGGGCAGCCGATGCGGGTGGGGTCGCGCTCACTCCGTCTGCCGACATGTTCGATTTCGGTGCCGGCCGTGCTCCCGCCAATGTCGGCTTCGCGGGCTTCAAGCTCACGCACCCTCTCCACGGCGAGCGCTTCGACGAGATCATCTCCTTCCTGGGGGCCAGCTACTTCCGGCCGATCGGCAAGGACCAGATCTATGGCGCCTCGGCGCGCGGGCTGGCGATCGACACGGCCCAGCCGCGGTCGGAGGAATTCCCCGAGTTCCGCGAGTTCTGGCTGGTCGAACCGGCGCCCGGCGATGCCGGGGTCACGATCTATGCGCTCCTCGAATCACCCGGGGCCAGCGGCGCCTATGCCTTCGTCGTGACGCCGGGTCCGCGCACCACCGTCGATGTCGACGCCCGGCTGTTCCTGCGTCACGGCGTGTCGGTTCTGGGGATCGCGCCGCTCACCAGCATGTTCTTGTCGGGCAAGTCGGGGCCCTGGCGCGACGATTTCCGACCCGAGGTGCACGATTCCGACGGACTTGCCGTGCTGACCGGCAGCGGCGAGCGAATCTGGCGCCCGCTGGGCAATCCCACGGCGCTGCAGGTCTCGTCCTTCGCCGACAACAATCCGCGCGGCTTCGGGCTCCTGCAGCGCGAGCGCCGCTTCGATCGCTACCAGGATGGCGTCGCCCAATATCAGGCGCGCCCCAGTCTCTGGGTCGAACCGAAGGGTGATTGGGGCGAAGGCGAGGTCCGTCTCGTCGAGATTCCGACGCCCTCGGAGTATCACGACAACATCGTGGCCTTCTGGGTCTCGCGCTTGCCCGTCGCGAAGGGGCAGGCGCTGGAATACCGCTACCGCCTCTCGGCACTGGCCGACGAAGCCGCACTGTCACGCGCTGCCCGCGTGGTCGCCACGCGCCAGGCGTCCATCGAGGGCAATGCGAAGGCGCGTCGGCTCGTCATCGAATTCGAAGGCGACGTTTTGTCCACCGTAGAGGCGGAACGGCTCGTCCAGTCCAACGTCACCCTTTCTGCCGGTCGTCTGCTGCGCGCCGAGGTCGACCAGCTTCCCGGCTCGACCAACCGGCGCCTGTTTCTCGACATCGAACTGGAAGGTCGTCGCAACGCCGATGTCAGGGCCTATCTGGCCATGGGTGACGGCGAGCGCCTGAGCGAGACCTTCAATATCGTACTTCGCCCGTGAGGAGGGCGCCCTAAATGTCCGACACCGGCGACCCAGTGTTCTGGAACCTCGATCTCCACGCCGGCCGCGCCGGATGGCGACGGCTTTTTCTGTGGGCATGTGTTGCGGCGACGGCGGGCGCCGGTGTCCATCTGCTGGCGATGGCGCTCGGGCCGCAGGTGCCCTTCGGTCTCGCTCTCGCGCTTCTCACCCTGTTTGCCATGAGCTTCGGCTGGATCTCGCTCTCCTTCTGGATCGCAATCCTGGGCTTCATGCTGAAGAGCTTCGGCTTGCACCCGCTCTCCCTGTCGCGCACCGGGCCGGGCGATGGCGCCGTGCCGAAGCTCCACGGACGTACGGCAATCCTGGTGCCGGTCTACAACGAACAGCCGGACGAAGTGTTCGCCCGCCTCGAGACGACGTGGCGCTCGCTTGAAGCCAGTGGCCAGGCGGAGGCCTTCGCGCTGTTCGTGCTGAGCGACACGACGGTCGACGCGATCGCGGCGGAGGAGGAGGCCGGGGTCGACGCCCTGCGCCGGCGGCTGGGACTGGGCGGACGGCTGCAGTGGCGGCGGCGGACTGCCAATGTCGGGCGCAAGGCCGGCAACATCGCCGAGTGGCTCGATACACACGGCGCGGCCTTCGATCATATGATCGTATTCGATGCCGACAGCACCATGGCGGGTGACACGATGGTGCGGCTGGCTGCCCTGATGGAGGCGAGCCCGCGCACGGGCATCGTGCAGACCCATGCCGAACCGATGGGTCGCGAGACGCTGTTTGCCCGGGTCCTTCAATTCTCCTCGCGCGTCTATGGCGGCATGCTGGCGACGGGACATGCATTCTGGCAGATGAGTGAAGCCAACTATTTCGGCCACAACGCCATCATTCGTGTCGCGGCCTTCTCCGATCATTGCCGCCTGCCGGTGCTCCCCGGCCGCGCGCCGCTCGGCGGTGAGATCCTGAGCCACGATTTCGTCGAGGCGGCCTTCATGCGCCGCGCCGGCTGGTTCGTCTGGAGTCTGCCGACGCTGGGCGGGAGCTACGAGGAACTGCCGTCCAATGTCGTCGACTACGCCGTCCGCGACCGCCGCTGGATCCAGGGCAACCTCCAGCATGCGCGGCTGGTCGGCGCGCGGGGCCTCCACTGGATGAGCCGCCTGCACCTCGGCATGGGCATCATGGGTTATCTGGCCTCGCCGCTTTGGCTCGGCACCTTGATGCTGAGTGCGGCGATCGTGCTCGAGCACGAGATCGTCGGCCCGCGCTACTTCGGCGCGGTGCCGTCGTTGTTTCCCAATTGGCCGCAATACAATACCGGCCATGTCCATGCGCTGCTGCTGCTGACGGCGCTGCTCCTGTTCCTGCCCAAGCTGCTGGCGTTGGCTCTCCGCCTGCACGCGCCCGCGCCGACCTACGGTGGCCGCCTTGCCCTGGCCTCGAGCGTTCTCCTGGAGACGCTGTTTTCGATGCTGCTCGCGCCGGTGATGATGCTTTTTCACTCGCTGTTCGTGCTCGGCATTCTGGCCGGACGGGCCGTCGGCTGGCCGCCACAGTCGCGCGGCGATCGCGGCATGGCATGGGACGTCGCCTTGGAACGGCATCTTGGCCATCTGGCGCTGGGTGGGATCGCGGTGCTCGTCATCGGCACCTGGGCGCCGTCATTCCTGGTCTGGCTGTTGCCGGTCGTGGCCGGCCTTTTGCTGGCGCCGCTGCTGGCCGTTCTCTCCAGCCGCCGGGAACTGGGCGTCGGCGCCCGCCGATGGCGGATGTTCCTCACGCCCGAGGAACGCCAAGGTGAACTGGCGCCGGTGGGGGCGCCTCAACTCACCGATGCGAAAACCGGATAGGCGATGCCAAGCGCGGCGCGGGCACCGCCATCGACCCCCCGACGACGGTCCGACATTGTCGTAGTCGCGCTGCGGGCTGACACAGGCGCGAACCCTATCCAGGATCGGCCCGTCGGGCGGGGCGACCATCCCGCGCGGTTGGCCGGGCGCTATCTGCGGCGCCCGTCCCACTGGACCGGGTGCCACGGCGGGCGGCAATCGTATCGATGCCGCTCCAGTCGATGATGCCGGCGACCGGCCCGATCTCGAGGACGAGCTGGGGTCCGGCTACGCTACGCGACGTGCTCGACCTCGCCCCTTGCGAGCGCCGACTTCCGTCGCACGGTTGGCACGCATCGCTGCTTCCCGTTGCGGCTTACTTCATCTCGGCGCTGTCGATCAGCCAGGGCTCGTGCTTGGCCGCGTCGATCCATTCCTTCATCGCGGGATAGCTGAGCACGGCCGTGCAGTAGGCTTCGGCATCGCTGTCGAGCGTGACGCCGTAGGTCTTGAAGCGGGTCACCACGGGGGCGAACATCGCGTCGGCGGCGCCAAAGGTGCCGAACAGGAACCCTTCGTCCTTCTGGAAGGCGCCGGCGAAGCGCTTGCGGCCGTCGCGCCACAGGAAGGTGATGCGCTCGATGTCGGCGCGCACGCCCGGCGTCATCCCCTTCCCGGGATAGGAGGCGCGGATGTTCATCGGCATGTTGTTGCGGAGGTCGGGAAAGCTCGAATGCATTTCGGCCGAGATCGAGCGGGCATGGGCGCGGGCGGCGGCCGACGGCGGCCACAGGCCGACCTCGGGCTTGAGGTCGTTCAGGTATTCGGCGATGGCAAGCGAGTCCCATACCGCCAGTCCGCGATGCAGCAAGACCGGCAGTCGTCCCGACGGCGAATGCTTGCGGATCGCCGCCGGCGTCTCTGGCCTGTCGAGCGGCACCACGATCTCGTCGAACTCGATGCCGGCGATCCTGGCCATCAGCCAGCCGCGCAGCGACCACGACGAATAGTTCTTGTTGCCGATCACGACGGTGAATTCGGCCATGTACGCCCTCCTTGCCAGCCATCGAGTTTGGCCGGCAATGTTAACCATTCTCTATGATGATTGTGAGCATGGCCATGTCGCTGCCGTTCGTCGACCGTTCTTCTTCCTCCTTGCCCCTGCAGTTTGTGGGTCGTTCGAACTGGCGCCCCTGGCTCAAGGAGCAATCCGCCGCCCATCGCGGCTGGATCGAGTCGCTCGGTATTGGCGGATCGCCGGGCGACGTCGTCGTGCTGCCGGGCGGTGACGGCAAGGCTTCCGGTGCAGTGCTTGTGATTCCCGATGCGCCGACCCTGTGGGATTTCGGCGCACTCACCTCGAAGTTGCCGGTCGCGACGTGGCGCCTGGAGGGCGACACCGCACCGCTGTCGATGACCGATGTCGCCGTGGCGATCGGGCTCGGCGCCTGGAAGTTCGAGCGCTATCGCGCGACCAAGAGCAAGCAGGGCCCGCGATTCGTGTGGCCTGCCGATGCCGACAAGAAGCGGGCCACGGTGACCGTCGAGGCGATTTCGATGGCGCGGGATCTGATCACCACGCCGTCCTCCGACATGGGACCGGCCGAACTCGCCGCCGCGGCACAGGATCTCGCCAAGGCACACAAGGCGAAGATCAAGGTGATCGTGGGTGACGATCTCCTGAAACGGAACTTTCCCATGATTCATGCGGTGGGCCGCGCCTCGGCGCGCGCGCCGCGCCTGATCGATCTGACCTGGGGGAGGGAGAGCGATCCCAAGGTAACCCTGGTCGGCAAGGGCGTGTGCTTCGACACCGGCGGTCTCGACCTCAAGCCGGCGGCCGGAATGCTGATGATGAAGAAGGACATGGGGGGTGCGGCGACCGTGCTCGCGGTGGCGTCGATGATCATGGCGACGGGGCTGCGCGTCCGGCTGCGCGTGCTGGTGCCGGCGGTGGAGAACTCGGTGTCGGGCAACGCCTTCCGGCCGATGGACGTGGTGCCGACGCGCAAGGGCATCACCGTCGAGATCGGCAACACCGATGCCGAAGGCCGCCTGATCCTGTGCGATGCGCTGCATGAAGGTGCATCCGAGAAGCCCGCGATGATGATCGATTGCGCGACCCTCACCGGCGCGGCGCGGGTGGCGCTGGGCCCCGATCTGCCGGCGCTGTTCTGCAACGACGATGAACTCGCGGATTCGCTGATCGCGGCGGGCGAGGAGGTCACCGATCCGATGTGGCGGATGCCGCTCTTCCCGCCCTATCGCCGCATGCTCGACAGCAAGGTGGCCGACATCAACAACGTCTCGGCCGGCGCCTTCGGTGGCTCGATCACCGCCGCGCTCTACCTCAAGGAGTTCGTGGCCGACGACGTGCCGTGGGCGCATTTCGACATGATGGCCTGGAACAATACCAGCCGGCCGGGCCGGCCCGAGGGCGGCGAGGCCCAGGTCGCGCGCGCGATCTATCGCATGATCTCGGACAAATTCGGGAAGTAGTGGCGGTTCATTCTTCCTGTCATCCCGAGCGCAGCGAAGGATCTCGCATTCGCTCGGGAGTGCACTGATCGTTCCGTCAGGTCCTTCGCGTTGCTCAGGACGACACTGGGTCAGTACCCGGTGACCGGGTCGACCGTGTTGATCAGAGGTTGCCCGGCCCGCAGGCGCTTGATGTTCTCGATCACGCCGGGCGAGGCGGTGCGCGGGTTGGTGGCGCCGGCGATATGCGGCGTCACCTGGACCTTGGGGTGCGTCCAGTAGGGATGGTTGTCGGGCAGGGGCTCGGTGTTGAACACATCGAGCGCCGCGCCTGACAGATGGCCCGAGTTGAGCGCGCCGATCAGGTCGTCGTCGACCACGTGCCCGCCACGCCCCATGTTGATCACGTAGGCCCCCTGGGGCAGCGCCGCGAACAGCCTGGCATCGAGCAGACCCCGGGTGTCGCGCGTGAGCGGCAGTACGTTCACCAGGATATCGATGCGCGCGAGAAACGCGGTCAGCCCGTCCGGGCCGTGAAAGGTCTCGACGCCGGGCAGCGTCTTCCGCGTGCGGCTCCAGCCCGCGGTCGGGAAGCCCATCGCTGCGAACTTGTTCGCCGTGTCCTGGCCGATCGTGCCAAGGCCGGTGATGCCGATGCGGCGATCTATGGTGTCGACGAACTCTTCGGGCTTCCATTTGCGCGCGCGCTGGCTGGCGGCATACCTGTCGATGTCGCGATGGTGCCGCAGCGCCCAGTAGATCGCGTATTCGCTCATCTGACCGACCAGCCCGTCGTCCATGATGCGGGTGATCGGCACGCCGGGCGGCAGCTTGTCGTCGGCCAGCAGGTGGTCGACGCCCATGCCCAGCGACACGATCAGCTTCACGTTGGGGAAGGAGGCGATCAGCCCGGTCTCCGGCTTCCAGGCCAGGACGACCTCGATGTCGTCCTTGTTCCCGAGCTGGTCGCGGGTGCGGAAATCGAGGGGACCGAGGCCCGCTTCGAGGACTCTGTTCCAGAGGACGCCGTCGGTATCGCGGCTGATATAGGCGATAGCGTTGGCCATTCAGTCTTTTACTTGGGGAGCGTCGCCGGGTCGAGCCTGATTCCCTTTTCCCGGTAATAACGCACCGCGCCCGGGTGGAATGTAAGGATGGTGTTGCGCGAGGCGTTGGCGGCAACCGTCTCCTTTGCCGACGGATGGGCACTCAGCATGGCCCGATTGTTCTCCAGGATGGTCTTGGTGATCGCGTAGGCCGTGGCGTCGGGCATTTCCTTGCTGGCGATCGCGAAATTGTAGAGGCCGATCGTCTTCTGGTCGGCCGCCTGCTGCCTGTAGAGACCTCGGGGAATGGTCGACTCGGTGAACTCCGGCATCCTGGCGCGGATGAGGACGATGTCCTCGGGCGTCCAGGTGTAGAAGGCGACCTGCTGCTCGGCGTCGAGCTGCGTGAACATCGGCACCGGCGCGCCGGCACCGAAGCAGAACGCATCGATCAGCCCATCGTTGAGCTGATTGCCCATTTCGACGCTCTGGCCGTTGCGCATCGACACCTTCATGCCGAGGGCATCGAAGATCAGCGGGAAATAGGTGCCGGCGGTGCCCGCCTTCGGGCCGGCACCGACCGTCTTGCCGTCGAGCTGCCGGAAGCTGGCGATGCCCGACTTCTTCAGCGACACGCATTGCATCGGGGTGTCGTACATCGGGAAGAGCGCGCGGATGCTGTCGTACTTCTTGCCCTTGGTCCACGAAGCGGAACCCTGCAGCGCCTGCAGTGCGACGCCCATCGTCGTCATGCCGACCCCGATCTTGCCGTCCTCGACCATGATGACGTTCTGGTTGGGGCCCTGGGTCTGTTGCGTCGTCACCTGCATGCCGGCCTTGTCGGTCAGCAGGGCGGCGACCACGCCGCCATAGACATGGTAGGTGCCGCCGACGGACGCGGTGCCCAGGGTGAGGCTCTGCGGCTGCGCGAGCGCCAATGCGGGCGCCAACACGAGCGCCAACACGGGCGCCAACACGGGCGCGATGACGAGGAGAGCTGCGGTGAGCAGAGCACCGCGGACGCCGGCCATGAGGGACCTCCCTTTCAGGCCTTCCTCTTAGGTTTGTCGCGCGAGGCCTGCAAGGCGCCTGAATCCCGCCGGTGGCGCCCGGACCTAGGTGGCGACGGCCCGGGGGTCGCCGCCGATCGCCTCGAGATTGAAGGCCGCGGCGATGAGTGCCTGCGTGTAAGGGGTCTGCGGTGCTTCGAATATCTGCTTCGCCGGCCCGCGTTCGACCACCTTGCCGTGGCGCAGGACGACGACCTCGTCGGCCAGCGCCCGCACGACCTTGAGGTCGTGACTGATGAAGAGATATGCGAGTTTGTGCCTCTGCTGGAGGTCGCGCAGCAGGTCGACGATCTGGGCCTGGACGCTCATGTCGAGCGCCGAGGTCGGCTCGTCGAGTACGATCATCCTGGGTTTCAGGACGAGAGCGCGGGCGATCGCGATGCGCTGGCGCTGGCCGCCGGAGAATTCGTGCGGGTACCTTTCGCGGCTCGACGGTTCGAGGCCGACTTCGCGCAGGACCTGGTCGATCAGGACGCTGCGCTCCTCCTTCGTGCCGATGCGATGGACTTCCAGCCCCTCGCCCACGATCTCGCCCACCGACATGCGCGGGCTGAGCGAGCTGAACGGGTCCTGGAAGACGATCTGCATCTCGCGGCGCATCGGCCGCAGCTCGCGCTGGCCGAGCGCCTGCAGGTCGCGCCCGTCGAACCGGATACCGCCCGCGCTGCGTTCCAGCCGCAGCAAGGCGAGGCCCAGCGTCGTCTTGCCCGATCCCGATTCGCCCACCAGGCCGATGGTGTGGCCCTCGCGCAGCGCCAGGCTGACGCCGTCGACCGCCTTCACGTGGCCCACGGTGCGGCGCATCACGCCGCGGCGGATCGGGAAATGCACCTTGAGGTCGTCGAGGCGCAGGATTTCCGGCGCCGCCGGATCGGCCGTCGCCGGCCGCCCCTTGGGCTCTGCCGAGAGCAGGTGCTGGGTGTAGCTGTGCTGCGGATGGTCGAAGACTTCGGCGACGGGGCCCTGCTCGACGATGCGGCCCTGGGTCATCACGCACACCCGGTCGGCCACCTTGCGCACGATGCCGAGGTCGTGGGTGATGAACAGCAATGCCATGCCGTAGCGCGCCTGCAGCGATTTCAGCAGCTTCAGGATCTGCGCCTGGATGGTGACGTCGAGCGCCGTCGTGGGCTCGTCGGCGATCAGCAGGTCGGGCTCGTTGGCGAGCGCCATGGCGATCATCACCCTCTGGCGCTGGCCGCCCGAAAGCTGGTGGGGATAGGCATCGAGGCGCTTGGCGGCCTCCGGGATGCCGACCTGTTCGAGCAGTTCCAGCGTGCGCTTGCGGGCGGCCTCGCGCGACAGGCCCTTGTGCAGGATCAGCACCTCGTTCACCTGCCGCTCGATCGTGTGCAGCGGGTTGAGCGAGGTCATCGGCTCCTGGAAGATCATCGAGATGCGGTTGCCGCGCACCGACAGGAGCTCCCGCGTCGAGGCGCCGACCAGCTCCTTGCCCTGGAAGCGGATGCTGCCGGTCGGATGGCTGGCCGCCGGATAGGGCAGCAGCTGCAGCACCGAGAGCGCCGTCACCGACTTGCCGGAGCCGGATTCTCCGACCAGCGCGACGGTCTCGCCGCGCTTGATGTCGAAGCTGACGCCGCGGACCGCGCGCACCGCCTTGTCGCCCGTGCCGAAATTCACGGAGAGGTCCTTGACCTCGAGCAGGACAGGATCGTTCACGCCAGCACCTTGCGCGGATTGAAGGCGTCGCGCACCGCCTCGCCGATGAACACCAGAAGCGACAGCATGAGGGCGATCACGAAGAAGCCGGTGAAGGCCAGCCACGGGGCGGTGAGGTTGTTCTTGCCCTGCAGCAGCAGCTCGCCGAGCGAGGGCGAGCCCACCGGCAGGCCGAAGCCCAGGAAGTCGAGCGACGTGAGCGTCGTGACCGAACCCGCCAGGATGAAGGGCAGGAAGGTCAGGCTGGCCGTCATGGCATTGGGGAGGATGTGGCGGAACATGATGCGCGCATCCATCATACCCAGTGCCCGGGCTGCGCGGACATAGTCGAAGTTGCGGCCGCGCAGGAATTCAGCCCGCACCAGGCCGACCAGAGACATCCAGCTGAACAGCAGCATGATTCCCAGCAGAACCCAGAAGCCCGGCTGGATGAAGCTCGCCAGGATGATGAGCAAGTAAAGGGTCGGCATGCTCGACCAGATCTCGAGGAAGCGCTGCATCACGAGGTCGACCACGCCGCCGAAATAGCCCTGCACGGCCCCGGCGGCGATGCCGATCACCGTGCTGGCCACGGTGAGCGCCAGCCCGAACAGGACGGAGATCCGGAAGCCGTAGATGAGCCGGGCCATCACGTCGCGGCCGCTGTCGTCGGTGCCCAGCCAGTGCTGCCGGGAGGGCGGCTGCAGCGTGGTGCGGCCCTCGCCCTTCAGGACGGTGTCGTAGCTGTAGGGAATCAGCGGCCAGACGATCCAGCCCTTCTCCTCGATCAGTTTCTGCACTTCCGGATCGGAATAGACGGTGTTGGTCGGGAAGTCGCCGCCGAAGGTCGTCTCGGGATAGTCCCTGACCATCGGCGAGTAGAAGCCGCCGTCGTAGCGGATGAGGATCGGCTTGTTGTTGGCCAGCAGCTCGGCGAACAGCGAGACGAAGAACAGCACGCCGAAGATCGCGAGCGAGATCATGCCGCGCTTGCTGGAGCGGAAGGCCGCGAGCCGGCGCCGGTTCATCGGGTTCATCAGCCGCGCGCCTCGAAATCGATCCGCGGATCGACCACCGTGTACATGATGTCGCCCAGGATCCCCATGACGAGGCCGATCAGGCCGAAGAAGTAGAGCGTGCCGAACATGATGGGATAGTCGCGGTTCAGGGCCGCCTCGAAACCCAGCAGGCCGATGCCGTCGAGCGAGAAGATCACCTCGATCAGCAGCGAGCCGGTGAACAGCACGCCGATGAACGCGGCGGGAAAGCCCGCGATCACGATCAGCATGGCATTGCGGAAGACGTGGCCGTACAGCACGCGGCGCTCGACCAGGCCCTTGGCACGGGCGGTCAGCACGTACTGCTTGTGGATCTCCTCGAGGAAGGAGTTCTTGGTGAGGAAGGTGAGCGTGGCGAAGCCGCCGATCACCATGGCGCCGATCGGCAGCGCCATGTGCCAGAAATAGTCGAGCACCTTGTCGATGGGCCCGAGCGAACTCCAGTCGTCGGAGACGAGGCCGCGCAGGGGGAACCACTTGAAGTAGCTGCCGCCGGCGAAAAGAACGACGAGCAGCAGCGCGAACAGGAAGCCCGGGATGGCGTTGAGCACGATGAGGGCCGTCGAGGTCGACACGTCGAAGCGCGAGCCGTCGCGGACGGCCTTGGCGATGCCGAGAGGAATCGACACGAAATAGATCAGCAGCGTCGTCCAGAGGCCGAGCGAAATCGACACCGGCATCTTGTCGATGATGAGATCGACGACGCGCCTGTTGCGAAAGAAGCTCTCGCCGAAATCGAAGACGAGATAGTTCTTCATCATCAGCACGAAGCGCTCGCCGAGCGGCTTGTCGAAGCCGTACATCTTCTCGATGCGCTCGATCAGTTCGCGGGGGAGGCCGCGGGCGCCGCGATAGGCGCCCGATCCGTCCGACGAATCCGCCGCCGATTTGCGCAGTGTCTCGCCGCCGCTCGAGCTGCCCGAGAAGCGCTCCGTGGCGTCGACCGCCGTACCCTGGATCTGGGCGAGCATCTGCTCGACCGGGCCGCCGGGCGCGGCCTGGATGATGAAGAAGTTGACCACCATGATGCCGAACAGGGTCGGCACCACCAGCATGAGACGTCGCAGGATGTAGGCGATCATGGAGCGGCCGGACGCCTACTTCCTGTCGCGCTGCAGGGCGCGGTCGCGGGCTTCGTCGATCCACCAGGTGTCGAAGGCGAACGGCGCATAGCGGGCGCTCTTCTCCGGACGGGCGAAACGGTTCCAGTAGGCGACGAACACCTTGTTGTTGTGCCAGTTGGGCACCACGAAGTTGCTCCACAGCAGCACGCGGTCGAGCGCCCTGGTGACGGCGATCAGGCTCTCTCGATCCGGCGCCGCGATCAGCGTGTCGATCAAAGAATCGATGGCGGCATCCTTGACGCCCAGCGAGTTGCGGCTGCCCGGCGTGCCGGCCGCCTTCGAGCCCCAGAAGTCGCGCTGCTCGTTGCCCGGCGACAGCGACTGGCCGAAGCCCTCGACCATCATGTCGTAGTCGAACTCGTCCTCGCGGCGCTTGAACTGCGCGGTGTCGACCGTGCGCACGGTCATGTCGATGCCGATGCGCTCGAGGTTCTGCTTGTAGGGCAGCACGACCCTCTCGAAGCTGGCGTCGTTCAGGAGCATCTCGAAGCCGAGCTTCCGGCCCGTCTTCGTCTCCGTCATCTTGCCGTCCTTGATCTCCCAGCCCGCCTCCTTGAGGAGGGCCAGCGCACGCCGTGCGAGGTCGCGGACATTGCCGGTGCCGTCGGATTCGGGAAGCGTGAACTCCCTGGTGAAGACCTCTTCGGGGATCTTGCCGCGCAACGGCTCGAGGTACTTGAGTTCGGCGGCAGACGGCAGGCCCGACGAGGCGAGCTCGGAGTTGCCGAAGAACGACACGTTCCGCCTGTACATCCCGTAAAACAGATTCTTGTTCGCCCAGGCGAAGTCGAACATCGTGCCGATCGCCTCGCGCACGCGCTTGTCCTTGAAATAGTCGCGGCGCGTATTGAAGGCGAAGCACTGCATGCCGGTCGGCAGTTCGTGCGCGATTTCGGTGCGCTGGATGCGGCCGTCGCGTACTGCCGGGATGTCGTAGGCCGTCGCCCAGTTGCGCGCGATATTCTCCTGGCGGACGTCGAGGTCGCCGGCCTTGAAGGCCTCGAACTGGACGGTGACGTCGCGATAGTATTCGTAGCGGAGCACGTCGAAATTGTTGCGCCCGCGGTTCATCCAGAGATCCTTGGCCCACCAGTCGGGAACGCGGCGGTAGGCGATGGAGCGGCCGACGTCGAAGGAGTCGACCTTGTAGGGGCCGCTGCCGAGCGGAATTTCGAGCGACACCTTCTCGAAGTCGCGATCCGCCCACCACTTGGAGGGCAGAATCGGAAGCTGGCCGACGATCAGCGGCAGTTCCTTGTTGGTGCTGTCGCGGAAGGTGAACAGCACCTTGCGGTCTCCGGCTTTCTCCGCCTTCAGCACGTCGTGGTAATAGAAGGCATAGTTGGGGGCGCCCTTCGACTTCAGGATGTCGAGGCTGAAGATGACGTCCTCGACCGTGATCGGGCTGCCATCGTGCCAGCGGGCCTGGGGGCGCAGGTTGAAGGCGACCCAGGATCGGTCGTCCGGCCACTCGATCGTCTCGGCGATCAGCCCGTATTCGGTCGAGGCCTCGTCGCGCGAATTCCAGCACAGCGTGTCCCAGATCTGGGTGATCCCGGCCGCCGGCACGCTCTTCACGATGAAGGGGTGGAGCGAATCGAAGGTGCCGCGGGCGCCGAGCCGGACGCTTCCGCCCTTCGGGGCGTTGGGATTGAGGTAATCGGGCGGGCCGGCATCGGCCTTGTACTTGGGCTCGCCGTGCATGGCGAAACCGTGGCTGACGTTGACCTTGCCCGCGGGAGCCGGGGTCTGGGCCCGCAGAATCGCCGGCGCGCCGACCCAAAGGGCCGCGCCGCCTGCCAATATGCTGCGCCGTCTGATCGCCATGCGATACGCTCCCCAGCCTGCCTGATCTCGCTTCATATATAGCGCGAGGGAGTGGGGCGGCACTATGGCCGGCGGGTTACATCGGGGTCAGCTTGCTGTTCGTCGCGCTCGGTTTGAGCGGTCGGACCGAGGAATGATTGCCAGCCGCCCTGCGAATTTGACTCGGAGGTACGGCGGGTTCAGGTTTCGCGCATGACCGACACAATGGATTTCGCGCCGGAATTCGACGCGCCCCTGGAATACATGCGTCGCACCCGCGAGTATTACATCGCGCTGGGCTACGAAAATCCCTACCGCTGGGCGCACTATGTAGATGCGCCCTTCCAGCCGCTGAAGAAGCCGCTGAAGGACAGCACGCTGGCGCTGATTTCGACGGCGGCTCCCTACCAGCCGGACAAGGGCGACCAGGGTCCGGGCGCTCTCTACAACGCCGGCGCCAAGTTCTATTCGGTGTTTTCCGGCGACACCGCCCACGACCACGACACCCGCATTTCCCACATCGGCTACGACCGCAAGCACACCACGGCGAAGGACAGCAACACCTGGTTCCCGCTGCCGCTGATGCGCGAGTTCGCCGGCGAAGGCCGCTTCAACCTGGCGCCGCGTTTCCATGGCGCGCCGACCAACCGCAGCCAGCGCGTCACGCTGGAGACCGATGCCCCTGAGATCCTTGCGCGCTGCCGCCAGGACCAGGTCGACGCCGCGCTGCTTGTCCCTACATGACCCGTCTGTCACCAGACCGTGAGTCTGGTCGCACGATACCTGGAGCGGAACGGCATCCCGACGGTGGTGATGGGCGCGGCGAAGGACATCGTCGAATGGGCGGGCGTGCCACGCTTCCTGTTCAGCGATTTCCCGCTCGGCAATTCCTGCGGCAAGCCGCACGAACCGGATACCCAGCGCTTCACGCTCGACCTCGCACTGAAGGTCCTGGAAAGCGCCATCGGTCCGCGTACGACGGTGCAGTCGCCGTTGCGCTGGACCGACGACGGGGACTGGAAGAACGACTACAACAATCTCGAACGCATGAGCCCCGAAGAGGTCGCCAAGCGGCGCGCCGAATTCGACAAGGTGAAGCAGGTCGCCCTCAGCCAGCGCAAAAAAGCCGGCGTCGCCTAAGGATCTCCCGATGAGCAAGCCGTTTGCCGGCGTAAAGGTCGTCGATTTCACGCGCGTGCTGGCGGGGCCCTACGGCTCCTACCAGCTCGCCCTGCTCGGCGCCGACGTGGTCAAGATCGAGTCGCGCGAAGGCGACGACATGCGCTTCGGCACGCGCGCCAACGAGTGGGAGAAGCGCGGCCTGGCGGCTCCCTGGGTGGCGGTGAACGGCAACAAGCGCTCGATCACGCTCGACCTCAAGCAGCCCAAGGCGATCGAGGTCGTCAAGCGCCTGGTCGAGACGGCCGACGTCGTCATCGAGAATTTCAGGCCGGGCGTGATGGACAAGCTCGGCATCGGCTACGAGACGCTGAAGACCATCAATCCCAAGCTGATCTACTGCGCGGTCTCGGGCTTCGGCCAGGTCGGACCCGACGCCAAGACCGCCGCCTTCGACGGCATGATCCAGGCGATGTCGGGCCTGATGTCGATCACCGGCTTCGAGAACAACGGCCCGACGCGCGTGGGCTTCGCCGGCGCCGACGTGATGTCGGGCGCAACGGCGGCGCTGGGCATCTCCTCGGCGCTCTACCAGCGCACGCATACCGGCCGGGGCCAGCTCGTCGACGTCGCCATGATCGACTCGGTGATGGGCTATCTGGCCCAGCAGTTCACCGAGCACATGATGACCGGCCGGGTCCATGGCCAGGCCGCCAACCTGTCGGTCACGCGCAAGCCCACGGGCAATCTCTTCAAGACCAGGGACGGCTGGGTCGTGCTCGCCGTGATGACCGATCCGCAGTTCAAGCGCCTGATGAAGGTGCTGGGCCGCGAGGATGCACTGGACGATCCGCGCTTCGTCGACTGGTCGACGCGCATCGCCAACAACACCGCCCTGCACGAGATCGTCGAGGGGGCGATGAAGACGGAAGAGTCCGCGACCTGGATCGAGCGCTTCGCCAAGGCCGATGTGCCGGCCGGCCGCGTTCACAGCATCCCCGAGACCGCGCAGCTCGACCTGTTCAAGCACCGCACCATTCTGCAGACCGTCGAGACCGAGCATGGGCCCATCAAGGTCATCGGTTCGGGCTTCCGGCTGGAACATGGCGGCGGCTCGATCGACCGACCGCCGGCGACGCTCGGGCAGCACACCGACGAGGTTCTGGGGGAGGCGGGCTATTCCGCCGCCGAAATCGCCGAGATGCGCAGCGCTCTGGTCGTCTAGCGTCTGACGATCAACCATGAACCTCATGCTGAGGAGCGCTCCGTAGGAGCGCGTCTCGAAGCATGGGCGCGAGCACCCTGTCTGTTGCCCACCCTTCGAGACGGCGCTTCGCGCCTCCTCACAGGGTGAGGTGAGGGCCGCGTGCCGTCACTGGCGCAGGCGCGGACCTTTCCAGGTCAGCTCGTAGTTCAGCTGGACGCGGTACTCCGTATAGGAGGTGACCGTGTTGTTGAGGTACTGATCCACGAAGGCGACGCGGTTGCGCAGGTTGAACGGCTTCAGCCAGTCGGGCGCATTCGTCATGGCATCGCCCCTGATGGCCAGTTCGAGATCGTATTCCCAGTTGTTGGACAGCGAAGTGTGCGTCTGGGGATTGACCGCGTTGCCGCCATAGGTCGCCGTCGCGAGGAAGACGAAGCCCGGCAGGCCGACGCCCTTGAAATCGTAGCTGGCGCCCGCCGTCACCGCCATCTCGCCGGCCCGGTTGAAGTCCAGCGACTGCATCTTGTTGTAGCCGATGAAGATGCCATACGGCGCGCGCCACGCCGCCGCCGAGCCGATCTGCGTATAGGACAGGCGGAAGGCCAACGGCCCCCAGAAGGCATCCGCGCGGAAGCCGCCCCAGAAGGTGCTGAAGGGCGTACCGGTAAGGAGGTTGAGGCCGTTGCTGCCCTGCACCGCGAACTGCGCGGCGAGCGCGACGCGGAGGTCGTCATTCACCTTGATCGTGCCGCCGACGTCGGCGTAGCTCGACCACAGGATGTCCGGGACATAGTAGGTCGACGCGCGGACCTGCAGGTCGTTCATGCTGCCGTACTTCACGCTGAAGAGACCCATGCCCTTGTTCACGTTGGGCGTGCCGGCCGCTTCGCCCATGTTGATGAAGGCCGAATAGTCGCGCGGCTTCATCGCTGCCACGTAGCCCGTGAAGTAGTTGACCGGCCCGAGCGCGCCGCGCAGCGCATAGGCCTCGAAGGTCTGGGGAATCTCGCGATCGTCGCGCGGATTGACCTCCAGCTCATCGACATATTGCCGGAAGACGGTGACGGTCTGCTTTTTCCAGCGGGCCGAGGCATAGGCTTGGCCGAGGGTGAAGTAGCCGTATCCTCCCGGCTTGAGCAGCGATGTCCCGTTTGAGGTGATGTCTCTGCCCTGCGGCGCCCAGAGCGGTTGTGTCGTGTATCCCACGGCGCCGAGCTGCAGCGTGTCGTAGAACCATCCGGTCTGCAGGCCGACCCATCCGCCGGTCACGGCAGCGGCCAGGCTGGGCGGCACCTGATTCTGGCGGTCGAACAGATAGCTGCGCAGGTGCAGGACGGCTGTCGCTTCATCGTGGAGGAAGCGCTGCAGTTCCGCCCTGAGTCCATCGGCGGGCGGGGCTTGCGGAGAGGCATCGGGCGTCTGTGCAAGGACCGTCGGCGGCAGCAGGGCAAGCAGGACGAGGGCCAGCCCGCCAGCGAACGTCGTTGTGCGCATCGATTCCCCCGATCCTTGGGACCGGACGCTAGAAGGCGCAGGTTAAGGAATTGCGCATTTGGAAGGACAGTTTGCGAAAGCTTGTGATCGAGAGGCCATCGATCTAGGCTGCCCGTGTCCAAGGGGTGTCCCGACAAGGGGCTGAGATACCGATGGTCGCCAGTTCCAACTGGCGTCGGCGCGGTGACCCTTTGAACCTGATCCGGGTCATGCCGGCGAAGGGACTGGATACATCCTTTGCGCGACAAAGCCGGATCTCCGTCTGCCAACAGTCACGGGAGATCCATCATGGACACCATCGTCACCGCCACAGCCCCGACCGTCACGACGGGGCCGCTGCCATCGTCCCGCAAGGTCTTCGCAACGCCTGACGCGGCGCCGGACCTGCGGGTTCCCCTGCGCGAGATCGAACTGTCATCGGCCGCCGAGCCGCCGGTGCGCGTCTACGACACGACCGGGCCCTACACCGACACCAGCGTCACGATCGACGTGCGCAAGGGCCTCGCGCCGACGCGTCGCGCCTGGGTCCTCGAGCGCGGCGGCGTCGAGGAATATGCCGGCCGCGTCACCCAGCCGATCGACAACGGCAATGTGAAGGAATCGGTGCTGCGGCCGTTTCCCGACACCCTGCGGCCGCTGCGCGGGCTCGACGGCCGGCCGATCACACAGTTCGAATGGGCGCATGCCGGTGTGATCACCAAGGAGATGATCTACGTCGCGGCGCGCGAAAATCTCGGCCGTCAGACGGTGCTGGCCGAGGCCGAGGCGCGGCTGGCCGACGGCGAGAGCTTCGGCGCGTCGCTGCCGGCCTTCATCACGCCGGAGTTCGTGCGCCACGAAGTGGCCTCGGGTCGCGCCATCATTCCGGCCAACATCAACCACACCGAACTCGAACCGATGATCATCGGCCGGAACTTCCTGGTGAAAATCAACGCCAACATCGGCAACTCCGCCGTTTCCTCCTCGATGGAGGAGGAGGTCGAGAAGATGGTGTGGGCGATCCGCTGGGGCGCCGACACGGTCATGGACCTGTCGACCGGCCGCAACATCCACGACACACGCGAATGGATCGTGCGCAATGCGCCGGTGCCGATCGGCACCGTGCCGATCTACCAGGCGCTCGAGAAAGTGGGCGGCGATCCGACCAAGCTGTCGTGGGAAGTCTTCCGCGACACGCTGATCGAGCAGGCCGAGCAGGGCGTCGACTACTTCACCATCCATGCCGGCGTGCGGCTGGCGCATGTGCCGCTGACGGCCAGCAGGGTCACCGGAATCGTGTCCCGCGGCGGCTCGATGATGGCGCAGTGGTGCCTTACCGAGCATCGCGAGAGCTTTCTCTACGAGCGTTTCGGCGACATCTGCGAGATCATGCGAAAGTACGACGTCTCGTTCTCGCTGGGCGACGGGCTGCGGCCGGGCTGCAACGCCGATGCCAACGACGCCGCGCAGTTCGCCGAACTGGAGACGCTGGGCGAACTCACCAAGGTCGCCTGGGACAAAGGCTGCCAGGTCATGATCGAGGGGCCGGGCCACGTGCCCATGCACAAGATCAAGGCCAACATGGACAAGCAGCTCCGCGAGTGCGGCGAGGCGCCGTTCTACACGCTGGGGCCGCTCGTCACCGATATCGCCCCGGGCTACGACCACATCACCTCGGGGATCGGCGCCGCGATGATCGGCTGGTTCGGCACGGCGATGCTCTGTTACGTGACACCCAAGGAGCATCTCGGCCTGCCGGATCGAGATGATGTGAAGGTCGGGGTGATCACCTACAAGATAGCGGCTCATGCCGCCGATCTCGCAAAGGGTCATCCGGCGGCCCGTCTGCGCGACGACGCGCTGTCCAAGGCGCGATTCGATTTCCGCTGGCGCGACCAGTTCAACCTCTCGCTCGATCCCGCCACGGCCGAGAAGTTCCACGACGAGACGATGCCCAAGGAGGCCCACAAGACCGCGCATTTCTGCTCGATGTGCGGTCCGAAGTTCTGCTCCATGCGTATCACCCAGGACATCAGGGACTACGCCAAGAAGGGCATGGACGAGATGAGCGCCAAATTCCGGGCCGGCGGCGGTAGCCTCTACGTCGAGGGCAAGCCCGCCGGGTGACGGGCTTCAATTCGGTGTCCGAGGGGTCTTTTCGACCTCTCGGTCGTTGAACGCCCCGTTCGGCGACCTGCCGCCTTGCGTCTGCCATGTGCGTGGGGGAGACTCTGCGCGTTCGGCTCGTATGTGAAACGAGCTGTCTTTCTGGGGTGTATTGGACAAATGAAGCGGCTGCGAACCCTTCTCGGGATCGGTTTCGGGCTGGCCATCGTGGCTGGCGCGGGCTGGTACATTTCGCAGTCCAGCACTGCGCCGCCACCCCGCCAGGCTGGCCGGTTTGGCGCCGGCGTCGCCGTCCCCGTCGGAGTGGCCACGGCGACCAAGGGGGATATTCCCATCGTGCTGCGGGCTCTCGGCACCGTGACGCCGCTGCAGACCGTCAACGTGAAGACCCAGATCACGGGTCAGCTCACCGAGGTCCATTTCAAGGAAGGCCAGATGGTGAAGCAGGGCGACCTGCTGGCCCAGGTCGACCCGCGGCCCTACGACGTGGCCCTGCAGCAGGCGGTCGGCCAGCAGCAGCGCGACGAGGCGCTGCTCAAGAACGCGCAGATGGATCTCGAACGCTATCGCAAGCTGGTGCAGCAGGACTCGATCGCGCGGCAACAGTACGACACGCAGATTTCCCTGGTACGCCAGTACGAGGCGGCGCTGGTCATCGACCAGGCCCAGGTCGATGCCGCCAAGCTCAACGTCGCCTACACGCGAATCGTGGCGCCGCTGACCGGCAAGATCGGCCTGCGCATGGTCGACAAGGGCAATTTCGTCACCATGGGGGACGCGAGCAGCATCTGCGTGATCATCCAGGTCCAGCCGATCTCGGTGATGTTCACGATCCCCGAAGATTCCCTGCCGCTGGTCCGCAAGCGCCTGAAGACGGGTGAGAACCTCGAAGTGCGCGTGCTCGACCGGTCGCAGAAGGTCGACCTGGGCGTCGGCCGGCTCGACACGACCGACAACGTGATCGATCTCACGACCGGCACCGTGAAGCTGCGCGCGATCTTCGACAATACCGACGAATCGCTGTTCCCCAACCAGTTCGTGAACGTCCGACTGCTGGCCGACACGGTGAAAGACGCGGTCATCGTGCCGGTCGCTGCCATCCAGCGCGGCCAGCCCGGCACGTTCGTCTATCTCGCGAAGGCCGACGATTCGGTCGAAATCCGTGTCGTCGAGCTCGGGGTGACCGACGGCGAGAAGGTGGCCATCCTCAAGGGCCTGCAGGTCGGCGACCAGGTCGTGATCGACGGTGTCGATCGCCTGCGCGACGGCGCCAAGATCCGCAAGCCGACGCCGCGCGCGTCGGCAGGACCGCCGGTCGCCAACGCGCCGCCCGCCGCGCCGCGTCCCAACGCTGCGCCCGACGGCCAGACCCAGACTGCGCCGGTCGACGGACAGCGCCGACGGCAGCAGGCCAATGGCGATGGCGGCGGTGTGAGCGGGTCCAATCCGTCCGGTCGGCCGGCGCCGCAGACGAACCAATGACAGTGCCCGCGACATGAACCCGTCGCGGATTTTCATCGAACGGCCGGTCGCAACCTCGTTGTTCATGGTCGCGATCATGCTGGTCGGCATCATCGCGTATAAATTCCTGCCGCTTTCGGCACTGCCGCAGGTCGACTATCCGACGATTCGCGTGCTGACCCTCTATCCGGGCGCCAGCCCCGAGGTGATGACGACGTCCGTCACCGCGCCGCTGGAGCGCCAGTTCGGCCAGATGCCGGGCCTCAACCAGATGACGTCGACCAGCTCGGCCGGCGCCTCCTCGATCACCCTTCAGTTCGACCTCAAGCTCGGCCTCGACATCGCCGAGCAGCAGGTCCAGGCCGCGATCAACGCCGCCGGCAATCTCCTGCCGGGCGATCTGCCGTCGCCGCCGATCTACGCCAAGTTCAATCCGGCCGACGCGCCGGTACTGACGCTCGCGGTCACGTCCAAGACCGAACCGCTCACCAAGGTCCATGACCTGGTGGATACGCGGCTCGCGCAGAAGATTTCGCAGCTTCCCGGTGTCGGGCTGGTCAACCTCGAAGGCGGCCAGAAGCCGGGCGTTCGCATCCGGGCGAACCCGACGGCGCTCGCCGCCTACGGTCTCAATATCGACGACCTGCGCACGACGATTTCCAACGCCAACGTCAACACGCCCAAGGGTAATTTCGACGGGCCGGCGCGCGCCCTCACGATCAACGCCAACGACCAGATCACCGATCCCGAAACGTTCCGCGAGATCGTCGTGGCCTATCGCAACGGCGCGCCGGTGCGCATCCGCGACGTCGCGACGGTCGAGGAAGGCCAGGAGAACAACCGCATCGCCGCCTGGATGAACAATACCCAGGCCGTGATCGTGAACGTCCAGCGCCAGCCCGGCGCCAACGTCATCGAGGTCGTCGATCGCATCAAGGATCTGCTGCCGACCCTGCGCGAGACCCTGCCCAGTTCGCTGGACATTACCGTCCTCACCGACCGCACGCTGACCATCCGCGCCTCCGTCCGCGACGTGCAGATCGAGCTGTGCTTCGCGGTCATCCTGGTGGTGGCCGTGATCTTCGCCTTCCTGGGCGATGCGCGGGCCACGCTGATCCCCAGCCTTTCCGTGCCGCTGTCGCTCGTCGGTACCCTGGCGGTGATGTATCTCGCCGATTTCAGCCTCAACAACCTGTCGATCATGGCGCTCACCATCGCCACCGGCTTCGTGGTCGACGACGCCATCGTCATGATCGAGAACATCGCGCGCTACATCGAGCGCGGCGAGGATCCCAAGGCGGCGGCGCTCAAGGGCTCGCGGCAGATCGCCTTCACGGTCGTGTCGCTCACCGTCTCGCTGATTGCGGTGCTGATTCCGCTTCTGTTCATGAGCGACGTGGTCGGCCGCCTGTTCAGCGAATTCGCCGTCACCCTTTCCGTCACGATCCTGTTCTCGGCCGTGGTGTCGCTGACCCTGGTGCCGATGCTGTGCGCAAAGTTCCTGCGCCAGCGGCCGCCTGCGGCCGCTGCGGCGTCAGCGCCCGCGTCCCCGGCGGCGGCTCCCGAGGTCGAGGCGATGGGCGCGGGCTGGTTCGGCCGCATGGTCAAGGTCTACGACCGCTGCCTGATCGTGGTGTTCCGGCACCAGGCGCTCACCCTGATGGTCGCGATCGGCACGGTGGTGCTGACGGTCGTGCTCTACATCGTGATTCCGAAGGGCTTCTTCCCGGTCCAGGACACCGGCCTGATCCAGGCCGTGACCGAGGGGCCGCAGAGCGCCTCTTTCGCGGCGATGAGCCAGCGCCAGCGCGCGATGGCCGAAGCAATCCTCAAGGACCCCGACGTCGAGAGTCTCGCGTCGTTCGTGGGCGTCGACGGCACCAACCCCACGCTCAATTCGGGCCGCATGCTGATCAATCTGAAGCCGCGCAGCGAACGCTCGCTGTCGGCCACCCAGATTATGCGGCGGCTGCAACGCCAGACCTCGTCGGTCCCCGGCATCTCGCTTTACATGCAGCCCGCCCAGGATCTCACGATCGATTCGGCCGTGAGCCGCACGCAGTACCAGTTCGTCCTGGAATCGGCCAACGCCACCGAATTCGACGCCTGGGTGCCGCGCCTGATGGATCGGCTCGAGAAGCTGCCTGAACTCGTCGACGTGACGAGCGACCTGCAGAACAAGGGCCTGTCGATGTTCATCCGGATCGACCGGGACGCCGCGGCGCGTTTCGGCATCACCGCCGCCACCGTCGACAACGTGCTCTACGACGTGTTCGGCCAGCGCATCGTCTCGACCGTCTATACCCAGTCCAACCAGTATCGCGTCATCTACGAGGTCGAGCCCGACATGGCGCGCTCGATCGCGTCGCTCGACAACCTCTATCTGCCGAGCTCGACGGCCGGCAAGCAGGTGCCGCTGTCGGCCATCGCGACCTTCGAGGAGCGCACCGCGCCGCTGCGGCTCGACCGGTTCGGCCAGTTCCCGGCCACCACCATTTCCTTCAACCTCGCGCCGGGCTTCGCGCTGGGCCAGGCGGTCGACGCCATCGTCGCCGCCCAGCGCGAGATCGACATGCCGCGCTCGATCACGACCCACTTCCAGGGCGCGGCGCTGGCCTTCCAGAAGTCGCTCGACAGCCAGCTCCTGCTGATCCTGGCTGCGATCGTCACCGTCTATATCGTGCTGGGCGTGCTCTACGAGAGCTACATCCATCCGATCACGATCCTCTCGACCCTGCCGTCGGCGGGCATCGGCGCCCTGCTCGCCCTCATGCTGGCGGGCACCGATCTCAGCATCGTGGCCATCATCGGCATCGTGTTGCTGATCGGTATCGTGAAGAAGAACGCGATCATGATGATCGACTTCGCCCTCGACGCCGAACGCAACGAGGGCAAGACGCCGCGCGAGGCCATCCACCAGGCCTGCCTGCTGCGCTTCCGGCCGATCCTGATGACGACCGTCGCGGCCCTCGTCGGCGCCCTGCCGCTGATGCTGGGCACGGGTACCGGCTCCGAGCTGCGCCAGCCGCTCGGGCTCACCATCGTCGGTGGCCTGATCGTCAGCCAGATGCTGACGCTGTTCACGACCCCGGTGATCTATCTCGCCTTCGACCGGCTCGGCCGCCGGCTGCGCGGCCTGCCCCGCGACACGCCGCTCCATCCGATTCGCACCGGGGTCGAAGAAGGCGCTCCGTGAACCTGTCGGCGCCCTTCATCGCGCGTCCGGTCGCCACGACGCTGCTCACGATCGGGCTGGCGCTCGCGGGTCTGGTGGGCTTGTTCGGGCTGCCGGTCTCGCCGCTGCCCAAGATCGACTTTCCGACCATACAGGTGACGGCGACGCTGCCCGGCGCGTCGCCCGAGACGGTGGCGACCAGCGTGACGACGCCACTCGAACGGCGCCTGGGCTCGATCGCCGGCGTCACCGAGATCACCTCGTCGAGCACCGTCGGAAATTCGCGCATCACCCTGCAGTTCGACCTGTCGCGCGACATCGACGGCGCGGCGCGCGACGTGCAGGCCGCCATCAGCGCGGCCCGCGCCGACCTGCCGACAGACCTGCGCAGCAACCCGCAGTACCGCAAGATCAATCCGGCCGACGCGCCGGTGATGGTGATCGCACTCACCTCGAATACGCTCGGCCAGGGCCGGCTGTTCGATGCCGGTTCGAACATCCTGCAGCAGAAGCTGAGCCAGGTGAGCGGCGTCGGCCAGGTGCAGCTGGGCGGCAGTTCGCTGCCCGCGGTGCGCGTCGAGCTCAACCCGACGGCGCTCAACAAGTACGGCATCGGCCTGGAAAGCGTGCGCGCAGCGCTGGCCGCCGCCAACGCCAATTCGCCCAAGGGCGCGATCGAAGTCGGCGACCGGCAGTTCCAGATCTATTCCAACGACCAGGCGACCGTCGCCGACGAATATCGCCCGCTGATCATCGCCTGGCGCAACGGCGCCCCGGTCAGGCTGTCGGACGTGGCCGAGGTGCTCGATTCGACGGAGAACATCCGCAACGAGGGCCAGGCCAACGGCAAGCGCTCGGTGCTGGTCATCATCTACAAGCAGCCGAACGCGAACATCATCGAGACGGTGGACGAGATCAAGGCGCTGCTGCCCGAGCTGCAGGCCTCGATGCCGAACGACGTCGAACTGCAGGTGGTCAGCGACCGCACGACGACGATCCGGGCCGCCCTCCGGGAAGTCCAGCACGCGCTGGTGATCGGCGTCGTGCTGGTCGTGCTGGTGACCTTCGCCTTCCTGCGCTCGGCCCGCGCCGGGTTCATTGCCGCGGTGACCGTGCCGGTATCGCTGGTCGCTACGTTCGGCGGCATGTACCTGCTGGGCTTCAGCCTGAACAATCTGTCGCTGATGGCGCTCACCATCGCCGCGGGCTTCGTCGTCGACGACGCCATCATCGTGCTGGAGAACGTGACCCGCCATCTCGAGGCCGGCATGTCGCGGATCGAGGCGGCGCTCAAGGGTTCGCGCGAGGTCGGCTTCACCGTCGTCTCGATGAGCCTGTCGCTGATCGCCGTCTTCATCCCGATCCTGCTGATGGGCGGTATCGTCGGCCGTCTGTTCCGCGAGTTCGCCGTGACGCTGTCGGTGGCCATCTTCATCTCGATGGTCGTGTCGCTGACGACCACGCCCATGATGTGCGCCTTCTTGCTGCGTCCGCCGGGCGAGCATCGCAAACCCGGCTTCTTTGCCCGCCTGAGCGAGCACGGCCTGGGCGGCCTGCAGCGTCTCTATGGTCGCAGCCTGGGAGTGGTGCTGCGCCATCCGCTGCTCACCATGCTCGTGTTCCTGGCGACCGTGCTGCTCAACATCCATCTCTACGTCACGATTCCCAAGGGCTTCTTCCCGCAGCAGGACACGGGCCGCATCATGGGTGGCATCCGCGCCGACCAGAGCATTTCCTTCCAGGCGATGCGCCGGAAGTTCCGCCAGTTCGTCGAGATCGTGCGGTCCGATCCGGCGATCGAGAGCGTCGCCGGGTTCACGGGCGGCGGGCAGACGAATTCGGGCTTCCTCTTCGCCACCCTGAAGCCGCTTGGCGAGCGCGATGTCAGCGCGGATCAGGTGATCGCGCGGCTGCGGCCCAAGCTCGGCCAGGTGCCGGGCGCCATGCTCTTCCTGCAGGCGGTGCAGGACATCCGCGTCGGCGGCCGCCAGGGCAACGCCCAATACCAGTTCACGCTGCAGGCCGATTCGCTGCCCGATCTCTACACCTGGGGACCCAGGCTCACCCAGGCCCTGCAGGCCGACACCTCGGTGATCACCGACGTCGATTCGGATCAGCAGCAGCGCGGGCTGCAGCTCAATCTGACCATCGATCGCGACGCGGCGAGCCGGCTGGGGGTGTCGACCCGAAACATTTCGGCGACGCTGTACGACGCCTTCGGCCAGCGCCAGGTCTCGACCATCTACAACGCCCTCAACCAGTACCATGTGGTCATGGAGGTGGGGCCGCAATGGTGGGAGAACCCCGAGTCGCTGAAGGAGATTTATGTCAGTACGTCGGGCGGCGCACTGAGCGGCACGCAGTCGACGGGCGGTATCACCGCGACGGCCACCCCGTCGACAGCTACGGGAGCGGCGGGCACCGGCGCGCTGACGATCGACCCCGCCCAGGCGGTGCGCAACCTGCGGACCAACCAGATCGCCGTCCGCGGGCGAGGCTCGGCCTCTACCGGTGCCGCCATCAGCACCACGCCCGAGAAGCTGGTGCCGTTGTCGGCGGTGACGCGCTGGGACTACGGCACGACGCCGCTGGCCGTGAATCACCAGAGCATGTTCGTGGCCAGCACCGTCTCGTTCAACCTGGCGCCCGGCAAGACGCTGAGCGACGCCGTGCAGTACGTGAACGGCACGATGCGCGAGATCGGCGTGCCGTCGACCCTGCACGGGGCCTTCCAGGGCACGGCGCGCGCCTTTCAGCAGTCGCTCAACAATCAGCTCCTGCTGGTGCTGGCGGCGCTGGCGGCCGTCTACATCGTTCTCGGCATTCTCTACGAGAGCTACATTCACCCCCTCACGATCCTCTCCACCCTGCCGTCGGCCGGGATCGGGGCGCTGCTTGCGCTGAAATTCGCCGGCGTGGAATTCAGCATCATCGCCATGATCGGGGTGCTGCTGCTGATCGGCATCGTGAAGAAGAACGCCATCATGATGATCGACGTGGCACTGGAGCGCGAACGCGGCGAGGGGCTGGCGCCTGCCGTGGCCATCCATGAAGCGGCGCTGTTGCGCTTCCGGCCGATTCTCATGACGACAATGGCCGCGATCCTGGGCGCCCTGCCGCTGGCGATCGGGTACGGCGACGGCGCGGAGTTGCGCCAACCCCTCGGCATCTCGATTATCGGCGGCCTCATCGTGAGTCAGATCCTGACCCTCTACACCACACCCGTGATCTATCTTTACCTCGATCGTTTCCGCCGTCGCGACCGCGACCGGCCGAGTAGTGTCGCGCGCGCCCTCGGGAGTTCCGAGGCGGGCAGTGCCGGGGTCCCGGCATGAGGCGCGGCGCCGCGCTTGTTGCCGCGATGCTGGTCTCCGGTTGCCTCGTCGGACCGGATTACGAGCGCGCGCCGCCGGCCAGCCCGGTAGCGCCAGAATACAAGGAGGCGGAGCTCCCACCCGGCGCCGCGTCCGTCTTCCGTCCGGCACAGCCGAGCGACGGTACCGATCGTGGGCAATGGTGGCGGGTCTATGGCGACCCCACGCTCGATGGTCTCGCGGCACAGATCGACGTTTCGAACCAGAACCTGAAGATCTTCGAGGCGAACTACCGCCGGGCGCGGGCGATCATCCGGCAGGACCAGTCGGCGCTCTATCCCAGCATCACCGGCACCGGTTCGGCCCAGCAGACCGGTACCGGCGGCCAGCGCGGCACCGGCACGAGCAGCACCTCGACGGTGACACGCTACGACTCCACGGTCGGCCAGTACTCGACCGGCGGTACCCTCACCTGGGAGATCGACCTCTGGGGCACGCTCCGTCGCCAGGTCGAGAGCGATTCGGCGTCGGCTCAGGCCAGCGATGCCGATCTCGCCAACGCGCGGCTGTCGGCCCAGACCGATCTCGTCACCAACTACGCCTCGCTGCGCATCTCCGACGATCGCAAGCGGCTCTACGAAGCGACCGTAGCGGCCTATCTGCGGTCGATGCAGATCGCGCAGAACCAGGTCGACGCCGGTATCGTCTCGCGCGTCGATCTCGTGCAGGCCCAGACGCAGTACGAGCAGACCCGCGCGCAGCTCGTGAACGAGAGCATCAACCGCGCCCTGCTCGAGCACGCGATCGCGCTTCTGGTCGGCAAGGCGCCGTCGGAGGTGAGCATCGAACCGGCGGTCACGCGACTCACGATTCCGACGGTCGAGTCCGGCATTCCGTCGACCTTGCTGGAGCGCCGGCCCGACATCGCCTCGGCCGAGCGCCAGATGGCGGCGGCCAATGCACAGGTCGGCGTTGCCAAGGGCGCTTTCTATCCGCAGATCTCCCTGGGCGCGACGATCGGCTTCCTGAGCGGAGGCCTGGGCTCGCTGTTGCAACTCGGCACCGCGGCCTGGTCGGTCGGACCGCAGATCGCCGGCACGTTCGTCGACGGCGGTGGAATTGCGGCGCAAGTCCAGGGGGCTCGCGCGAGCTACGACGCCACGGTCGCGACCTATCGCCAGACCATCCTGACGGCGTTCCAGCAGGTCGAGGACGCGCTGGCGCAACAACGCATCCTGGTGCTGCAGGAGCGCGTGCAGCGTGCCGCCGTCGCCGCTGCACGCGAAGCCGAGCGGCTGTCGCTCAATCAGTATCGTGTCGGCACCGTGCCCTACACCACCGTGGTGCAGACGCAGACCGCGGCGCTGTCCGCCGAGCAGACCCTGCTCACCATCCGCCTCAACCGGCTGGTCGCCAGCGCCAATCTGGTGAAGGCGCTGGGTGGCGGCTGGAGGCAGGAGGATCTGCCGCCGCCGGTGCCGATCGGCGGCCTCAAGCAGGCCAATCCGGCGCCGCCGGCTTTCCCGCCGCCGGCCGCGCAGACGACAACTGCCCCCCGACAATAAGCGAAGCTCTGGTCACTCCCCCGAGGCGACGCGGCGATCTCCGGGCTCAGTCCTGCGTCCACTCGGCGACGTGCGCGGCCCGGTCGGGTCGCGCCGGCACCGGGGCGGCCGAGGGTGCGGGCGTGCCGACGGTGAGGAAGCCCACGAGGCGCGACGGCGCCTCGAAGCCCAGCAGCCTGTTCACGGTGGCGTCGTAGGTGTTGGGGCCGGTCACCCACAGGCCGCCATAGCCCAGCATGTGCAGCGCGTTCAGCATGTTCATGGCCGCGGCGCCGGCGGCGAGCAGCTGCTCGATCTCCGGGATGTTGCCGGGCTTCACGATGGCGCCGACGCCGATCAGCATCGGCGTGCGTCGCACCCAGGCGCGGTAGCGTTCCGCCAGCGAAGAGGCATTCGCCGGATCGCGCACGGCGCCGGCTTCGCCCAGACGCTCGCCGAAAGCGAGGCGTGCCTCGCCGCGAATGACGACGAAGCGCCACGGCCGCAGCCGCCCGTGGTCGGGCGCGCGCAGGCCGGCGTCGAGGATCAGGTCGAGGTCGGGGCCGTCGGGTGCCGGCTCCTGCAACGGGCCCGCCGAACGGCGGGACAGCAACTGGTCGAGGGCCAGCAGACGGGGCTCGCGCGCATGGGTGATGTCAGGCATGACGAGACCTCTACATCAAATGAGAACGAGTGTCAGTTGCATATTTATGCAGCTGCCCGCGCGACCTTCTGAATGGGCGGACGAAGCGGAAGGCGGCGCCCAGCCTTTCCAGGCGTCGATGGTGGCGATCGAGACCGAGAGGAGCAGCGACTGAAGGGGGGCAGCGCGGTCTGCTGCCACCCTTCGGAGCGCAGGACGCCGACCTCAGTTCACGTCGAGCTTCAGGCCTTCCTTGTCGATCACGCTCTTCCATTGCGCGATCTGCGCGTTGACGAAGGCGTTGAACTGGTCGGGCGTGCCGTAGGCGGGGAAGCCCGCCATGGTCTTGATGCGCTCCAGGGTCTTCGGATCGGCGAGCCAGGCCTTCATCTGGGCATTGAGCGAATCGACGATGGGCTTGGGCGTGTTGGCCGGCAGGAAGACGCCGAACCAGGTCGAGACATCGAAGGGCTTCAGTTCCGGCATGGTCTCGCTGATCGGGACCAGCTCGGGGGTGAGGGGATTGCGCTGGGCCGAGGTGAGGCCGAGCGCCCGCAACTTGCCCGCCCGCACGAACTCGATGGCGGTCGTGAGGTTGTCGAAGAAGAACTGGGTGACGCCGGCCGTCAGGTCGGCGAGCGCCGGGGCGGCGCCGCGATAGGGGATGTGCTCGGCCTTCGTGCCGGTGAGCTGCAGGAACCAGGCGCCGCACAAATGGGGCGACTGACCGGTCCCGGAGGAGGCGTAGGAGGCCTTGCCGTTCTGGGCCTTCAGCCAGGCCACGAATTCCGGCACCGTCTTGGCCGGGACCGAGGGATGCACGACCAGCACGTTGGGGGCGGTGATGGCGTTGGACACCGGGATCAGGCCGGCCGGCGTGTAGGGCATGTTGCGGTAGAGCGAGTAGGCGATCGACTGCGGGCCGATATTGCCCATCAGGATCGTGTTGCCGTCCGGCGCCGACTTGGCGACTTCGGTCGAGCCGATGACGCCGCCGGCGCCCGACTTGTTGTCGACGACGCAGGATTGGCCCCACGCTTCGCTGAGAAAAGCGGCCAGCAGGCGAGCCGCGATGTCGGTGGTGCCGCCGGGCGCGGCCGGGACGACCATGCGGACGTTCTGGGTCGGCTTCCAGGCCGCCTGGGCGTGCAGCCCGCGGGGCAGCAGCGCGGCGGCGGGCAGAGCCGCCGCCGCGCCCAACGCGGCGCGGCGAGACAGAACTCGGGTCATCATTTTCCTCCCTTGATTCGTGTTTGTTACCGACCACCTAGCATGGCCGCGCTGGCAAATCCGCCACAATTCCCGTATCTATTCGCCGCGCGGTCGCCCCCGAATCGCCGGGCTTTTCCGGCGGTTTTGTCTCCCCTCTCACGGGTCCGCGCCAAGGAGGAATATCTTGAAGAGGCGCACTTTCGTCTCCGGCTCGGTTGCGCTTGCCGCCGGTGCCCTGGCCGCCCCGGCCATCGCTGCCACGATCAAGCCCTACAGCTGGGATCTCAACCCACCGATGGACTCGCGTGACAACTTCATCGCCTGGGGCAAGGCCCGCGGTGAGGATCCCGTGTTCCTCGGCCAGCGCTGGGACCGCTTCCAGGCGCTGATCAAGAACAAGGACATCTGGGGCCAGGCGACCATGCGCGCCTTCCTGCTCACGCCGCGCGAGGAGTTCTCCGCGATCAGCCCGGCGATCGCCAAGCGCGCCTACGAGCATGCCTTCCTCGACATCGGCTACGGCGTGACCATGTCCGGCCCGCACGTCCAGGGCCGCATGACCAACGTCATCGACGTCAAGCGCGGCGAGAAGGTGCTCGAGATCGGCACCGGTTCGGGTGTGCAGTCGGCCTACATCGCCAACCTCACCGAGAACGCCTACACGATCGAGATCATCGCGCCGCTCGCCCAGCGCACGCGTGGCTTGTACGACAAGCTCATCGACAAGGGCTACACCGAGTTCAAGCACATCAAGACCAAGACCGCCGACGGCTTCTACGGTTGGGAAGAAGCCGGCCCGTTCGACAAGATCATCGTGACCTGCGGCATCGACCATGTGCCGCCGCCGCTGCTGCAGCAACTCAAGGCCGGTGGCCTGATGGTGATCCCGGTCGGACCGCCGGGCGCGCAGCGCGTGCTCAAGGTGACCAAGACGCAGGGTGCCGACGGCTCCATCACGACCAGTCGCGAGGACATCTACGGCGGCAAGATCGTGCCGTTCGTGCCGTTCACCAAGCTCGACGGCGAAAAGATCGTCGGTACGCACAATCGCTGACGGTTGCGCAGACGGCGTCACGGTACCGGTGTCATCCCGAGCGAAGCGAGAGACCTTTCGCGAACAGCAAGGGTCCCTCGGCCTGCGGCCTCGGGATGACAATCAGATCGGAAAGGCTGAAGGCCTTCCCCTCTAGAGATCGCATAAAGCGATCCAACAAAAACAACGGAGATCCCCCTTGTCCGTCACGGTCGATCTCGATCACCGCCCGCCGCTCTCCTTCTATCTTTCCGTAGGCCTGGTCGCCGGCAGCATCATCGCGCTGCAGATCGGCATCATGCGGGTGTTCTCCGTCGGCAGCTGGGCCCATTTCGGCTCGCTGGTGGTGAGCCTCGCCATGTTCGGCTTCGGCCTCACCAGCGCGGTGATGTGCGTCGGCAAGGGCTGGTTCGAGCGCCACTGGATCGGCTCCGTGAAAGGAGCGCTGCTGGCCTTCGGGCCGCTGATGGTGGTGTGCAACCTCGCCGCCCAGCAGGTGCCGTTCAACGCGATCTTCCTGATCTCCGACCCGATGCAGAAGTGGCGCCTGTTCGCCAACTTCGTGCTCTATTTCCTGCCGTTCCTGGCGGGCGCGCTCTATCTCGGCGTCATCTTCCTGAAGGCGAAGAAGACTTTCAGCCGCGTCTATTTCGCCGACCTCGTTGGTTCGGGCCTGTGCGGCCTGACGGTGCTGCTGGCGATGTACGTTTGGCGGCCCGACGACCTGATCATGGCGCCGCTGATCCTGTGGCTGGCGGGCGGCCTGCTGTGGTTCGTGGCGCTGGGCGACCGCAAGGGCATGGCGGCCATCGTCATCGTCGCCATCCTGTCGGCCGCCGTGCATTACATGGCGCCGCAGGTGCTGGGCATCCCCAAGCTCGCCGTGTCCGACTACAAGGGCGTTTCCTACGCCCGCAAGTTTCCCGACGCCAAACGCGTCTACGAGCGCGCCTCGCCGTTCGGCTACATCGAGGTCTATGCCAGCTCGTACCTGCACTTCGCGCCGGGCCAGTCCGACAATGCGGCCTTCAACCTGGAGAAGATGCCGTCGAACGCCTATCTCGGCCTGTACATCGATTCCGAGGGTCCGGCCGGCATCATCAAGGACCTGCCGGCCGAACAGACGGCGTACTTCAAGTACCTGCCGATGTACTACCCCTACCTGCTGAAGAAGGACCCGAAGACCTTCGTGGTCCAGTTCGGCGGCGGCATCTCCACGGCAGTGGCGCTGAAGTCGGGCTCCAGCCAGGTCACGGTGGCCGAGGGCAACCCCGCGCTGCTCTCCGCCTTCCGCGAGGACAAGTTCCTGCGCGACTTCACCGGCGACGTCCTGAACAACCCGAAGGTCAACGTCGTCGACTATGATGGCCGCCTCTACGTCGCCCATACCAGAAACCGCTACGACGTGATCGACCTGTCGCTGGCCGACTCGGCCGGCCTGTCCAGTCCGGGCGGCTTCTCGATCGTCGAGAAGTATTCCTACAGCCGCGAGGCGATGAGCGCCTACATGCGGGCGCTGACGCCGGGCGGCGTCCTGTCGGTGACCTTGTGGAACAAGGAAGAGCCGCCCAAGTCGGTGCTGAAGCTCTATGCCACGATGGCCGCCGCCGCCCGTCAGGTTGATGGCGGCAAGGACTTCGCCCAGAAGTTCTACGTCGTCTCTTCCTATCTCTCGACCGCCACCGTGCTCTACAAGCGCGACGGCTTCACGCCGGCCGAGATCGAGCTGCTCAACGCCCACACCAAGGCGATGTCGTTCGATGAGATTTACTATCCCGGCCTCAAGGTCGACACCGCCGACCTGAAGCAGATCCTGCAGGACTATCGCGACCAGTTCTTCTTCGCCGGCCACGCGACCGATCCGACCGCGCCGGCCGAGACCGAGCCTAACGACAAGCCGCCGCCCGGAGTGAGTGCACAGGGTGCTCCGGGGGCGACCGAAGTCAAAGCGGACGGCCCACCGCCCGCGCCGGTCGTGCCGGCGACCGTGCTCGGCCGCCTCGCCTGGCACTATCTTATCGAGGGCGGCTGGCAGCAGGTCGCCGACCAGTATGTCTTCGACACCCGCATCCTGACCAACCACCAGCCGTACTTCGCCGCCTACATCAAGGTGCCGGACCTGCTGAAATTCACCGACCGGCTCGAGCTGGTGCAGGATGAATGGGGTTACCTGCTGCTGTGGGCGACGCTCGGCATCGCCACGGTCTTCGCGCTGACCCTGGTGCTGTTCCCGGTGGTGTTCGGATGGCGCACCATCTTCAGCCGCTACCCCGGCAAGGCCGGCACGATGCTGTACTTCCTGTGCCTCGGGCTGGGCTACATCATCGTCGAGGTGGGCATGATCTCCCACTTCATCCTGGCGCTCTCCAACGCCACGGTGTCGGCCTCGGTGCTGATCACGGGCATGTTGGTCTTCTCTGGCATCGGCAGCTTCTTCTCCGAGCGCTATCTCGACCGGGCGCGTTCGTTCATGCCCAAGGTCTTCCTCGCGATCTTTGCGATCCTGGCGATCTATGCCTTCACCATCGACTACGCGCTCGACTGGATCGGCACGCTGCCCTACGCGCTGCGCATCGTGCTCTGCCTGTTGATCGTGTTCCCGCCGGCGTTCCTCATGGGCTTCCCCATGCCGACGGCGATGACCCTGCTCGGCCGCCTCGGCAAGGATCACATGTTCCTGTGGGCCTGGGGCATCAACGGCTGCTTCTCGGTGATCGGTGCAGCCTTGGTGCCGATCGTGGCGACCAGTTTCGGCCTGCCGGCCGTCGTGCTGGTCGGCGCCTTCGCCTATCTGGTGGCGCTGCCGGCGTTCTTCTCCGTCATCATGCCGCTCCAGCCCCAGGCAACGGGGGCAGGGCGGCCCGCCGTCGCGTGAAGCGGCGGGCGCTGCTGCTGGGGGCTCTCCTGATGCCGACCGTCGCGCACGCCCAGCCGAAGAAACCCAGCAAGCGGCAGGCCGCCAAGCCTGCCGCGAAGCCCGCACCGGTGCACGCCGCGAAGTCCGCGCCGCCCGCCCCGCCGCCGCCGGGCCTCAAAGAGGCGAGAACGCAGCTCGTCGCCTTCGACGCCTCGCCCTTCCCCTATCGCGGCATCATTCCGGATACGACCAGGCCCTTCCTCGACGCGCGCGACGGCAGGCGGCGCGGCCACACGACCGGCCGCGGCGACGTCTATTGGGAGGACGGGACCTACAGCGATCGCCGCTCGCTGCTCTACCTGCCGCAGGGCTTCGATCCGGCGCAGCCGGTGCTGATCGTTCTCTACCTCCATGGCCAGGGCGCGACGCTCGAGCGCGACGTGGCTGTGCGCCAGTCCGTCCCGCGGCAGGTCGCCGAGTCGGGCAAGAACATCGCGCTGGTCGCACCGCAGTTCGCCTACGACGCGCTCGATTCGAGTGCCGGCAATTTCTGGCGCGGCGGACATTTCGCCCGGTATCTCGACGAGGCGGCGGAGCGGCTGATGCGTCTTTACGGCGAGCGCAGCGCCGGCCGCGGCTTCAACCTCGCGCCCGTGACGATCGTGGCCTATAGCGGCGGCTACCTGCCGGCCGCCTATGCGCTGGAGCGCGGTGGCGCCAACCATCGCCTGAACGGGCTGATCCTGCTCGACGCGCTCTATGGCGACGAGCCGAAATTCGCCGCCTGGTTCGCCGCCCGCCGCCGGCAGGCCTTCCTGCTGAGCGCCTTCACCGACTCGACCAAGGAGGAGAACGCCACCTTGCAGGGACTGCTGACCAAGCGGCGCATCCCGTTCACCCGCGCGCTCCCGAAGACGCTGTCACCGGGCACCGCGGCCTTCGTGGGCCCGACCGGCGGGCTCGACATGCATGGCGATTTTGTTACACGCGCCTGGCAGGCCGATCCCCTGAAACAGGCCCTTTCCATGATTCCCGGCTTCACGCCGGTTCATGGTAAAAAGAACGCATGAACGATCCCCTGCGCCAGGAACTTCTAGACATCTTCGTGGGCCGCGCGACGCGGCGCTACGGCCTCTCCGACATCAACCAGCTGCAGCACGCGCTGCAGGCGGCGGCGCTGGCCGAGGCCGACAGTGCGCCGCCGGCCACCGTGCTGGCCTCGCTGCTGCACGATGTCGGGCACATGATCCACGGGCTGGGCGAAGACCCCGCCTCGCGCGGCGTCGACGACGTCCACGAGGAGCTGGGTGCGCACTGGCTGGCCGAACGCTTCGGTCCGGCGGTCAGCGAACCGGTCCGCCTGCACGTCACGGCCAAGCGCTATCTCTGCACGGTCGAGTCCGACTATTTCGGCAAGCTGGCGCCCGACTCGGTGCGCAGTCTCGAGCTGCAGGGCGGCCTGATGTCGCCCGACGAGGTCGAAGCCTTCCGCGCCAATCCGTTCCACGCCGAAGCGGTCCGGCTGCGTCGCTACGACGAAGAAGCCAAGGACCCGCGCGCCAGCACGCCCGACTTCGACTACTACCTGCGCCACGTCCCGGCTTGCAGACTGTCGTCCCGGGCGTAGCGAGGGACGTTCCCTTGATCTCCCGAACCGAAGTCGAGGCCGCCTGGGCCCTGATCCGTCCGCATGTGCGACGCACCCCGGTCATCGAACTCGCTGCCGGATCGCTGGGCGTGACGGCACCGCTGGCACTGAAGCTCGAGTCGCTGCAGGTCAGCGGCTCGTTCAAGGGACGCGGTGCTTTTCACAAGCTGCTGGCCTCGAAGGTGCCGGCGGCCGGTATCGTCGCGGCCTCGGGTGGCAATCACGGCGCCGCCGCGGCCTATGCCGCCCGCGTCCTGGGCCACAAGGCCGAGATCTTCGTGCCGACCATCGCCGCGCCGGCCAAGGTGGCGCGGCTGCGCAGCTACGGCGCGGTCGTGCACCAGATCGGCGCGGTCTATGCCGAGGCGCGTGCTGCGTCCGAGAAGCGGGCGGCGGAAACCGGTGCACTCATGGTGCCGGCCTATGAGGACGAGGTCGTGTTCGCCGGCGCCGGCAGCGTCGCGCTGGAATTCGCCGAGCAGGCGGAGTTCGACACGCTGCTGATCGCCGTCGGCGGCGGCGGCCTGATCGCCGGTTGCGCCGCCGCGATCGGAGCGGTGAAGAAGATCGTCGCCGTCGAGACCGAGGGCACGCCGACCCTGCACGAGGCACTGAAGGCCGGGAAGCCGGTCGACGTCGCGATCTCCGGCATCGCCGCCGATGCGCTGGGCGCCAGCCGCATCGGCACGCCCAACTTCGAAGTCGCGCGGGCGCTGGTCCGCGGCTCCGTGCTGGTCACCGACGAGGCCGTGCGCGAGACGCAGCGCGCGCTGTGGGATGAACTGCGCATCGTCGCCGAACCGGCCGGCGCCACCGGCCTCGCTGCGTTGCGCGCCGGCACCTATCGCCCCGCGCCGGGCGAACGCGTGGCGACGCTGATCTGTGGCGCCAACACCGATCCTGGATCGGTAGCGTAGCTCAAAATTGGGTAGTGGGTCCGTTTGCTTTTCTCAGCCGTTGACCGGGCCTTTTTGCCTCGCGCGCGCGTGGTACTATCCGGGCGTGGCCAAGCGACTGAAACGCCCTCGCGATCCGATCTCCCTCGCCAAGCTCATTGGCGACATAGCCACGGGCCAGGTTGCGGACGCACAGCCAGACGACGGCAAGAACCCCGCCGCAGTCGCCTTAGGCAAGCTGGGCGGGGAGAAAGGCGGCAAGGCTAGGGCCGCCGCCAAGCTCACCGACAAGCGCCGCACCCAGATAGCAAAGAAGGCCGCAAAAGCTCGCTGGGGCTAGCCTTGTATAATCTTCTCCAGCCGCTCTAGGTAAGCTAGGTGGTCCAGAGTTTTAAGCGACGCCGAAGAGAAATAGATATTCTCTTCGTAGGCCTTTTCGGCTCTACGCTCGAAAAGGAAGGGGCCGGGCGCTCGTCCGGCGATCTTTGTGATATCGCAGTTTAAGGCCAATGTTGCGAACTCCAGCGGTGGCGTCGGGTTGCCGTACTGCGAGATCGTTTCAGAAATGCTGCGTCCAAAATCATTGAAGCGATCGACAGCCTTCCCAATCGACGCATCCATTGAGATTTCCAACTTGCTCACATAGGCCGACCCCAGTTCATTAAACTCAGGAGGCGGGTCGCTCATCGTCTTGAGCACCCATGCAATGGCGTCATCAATGAACTTGTCGGCCTCTTCGGTTCCGATTCTCGTCTCGACTATCATCCCGTCCGTAAACAGCATGCACTTGTCGATGAGTGCGCTTCGCTCAAACTGACCGTGGAAAAAGGCAACCCCTTTGGACATGTCAAATTGTTCAACGGTACGCGGACCTTGCACAAAGCCATATCGATCCTCGAAGGCGCGAGCGAGGGTAACGCCGTACACCGCGCCCCTGCTCGGTGCGCCAAAGCGAAAAAACCGAATCGAATTGCTTGCGATAATGCTGAGCAGCTTCATGTTTGCGGCTTCGATTGGTCGCCGAGCACCGTTAGAGTAAGGAAAGGATTAGGCCCCCGAGACTGTCGCCCCTGTGAATCTGGCAAAAGCTCCTTTTCCAATAGGTACTTCATAGTGGGAGACTCTTTGAACCAGTCGGGGGAGCTGTCATTGCGCGGCGCCTCGCTGAGCGCATAACGCACGCCCTTAATTGGCTCAGCGCCGGAGATACCAAAAAGCAGATCACTCGCGGTATCCATCCGCCAATTTCCCGGCGCGCCAAGGCGGCGCGAGATTATTTCTGGCGCCACGCCTAGGCGACGCGCCAGCGTCGCCTGCGTGATCCCACTCTTCCGAAATTCCTCTAGAACCACTTCATGCATGCGCCCCTTGTAGCGCGCTCGCATGTAGGCGAGCGTTCCGAGCGGGATTTCTTCGTCGCCAACGGGATTAGACAGGCTCGAAGTTTGATATGTGGTCATCTAACGATCCTGGCGGAGGTGGGTAAGCGTGAAACAGAAGGCGCCATTTGGCTTTGCATCTGAGAATTTCTTTCCCCCATTTGACGGGGTCGTATTCCAATTCCTCCCGATATCTCCATGTCACCACGACGAAAGTGTCTTTCTCGGCAAAAGATCCAAAAGCCCTGATCCCCGGTTCCGGGTCCATCGCACGAAAGTCGAAAATCTCATCTTCGGGCGGCCTGACCCTCGCCATGTTCGCTGAGTTCTTTTTCTTGGTCGGATGATCGGCGACGGTGATGCGGCCCCCGGCGGTAAATCGATCCAACAACGCCCTAAGTGAAGCGTGCCGAACGCCTTCCGTGGATTTGGGCCAAGGCCCCCGTACGATCTTAAATACCTCCTCAGCAACAAACAGGTGGCGGACAACCGGGTCGCTGCGAATCAGGGGCGGCAGCGAAATGAGCCTCCCATCGCCGCAACAGGTGTTGATCTGATCCCGCAATGACATATAAGTCAAGACGCCTTAAAGGCAATGACCGCGCTGACTATTTGTATCTGCTCTGCGAAAGGGAGTCCCGAAGCGAATAAACTGACCTTTATAATTGACTGCCTAGGCATAACGCCAATATTGAGCCTATCAACAAGCTCCCCGCCGCCAAGCGCGCCCAAATCCTCACCATGATGGTCGAGGGCGTTTCCATCCGGGCGATCTCCCGCATGACCGGGGTGAGCAAGAACACCATCGTTAAGCTGCTGGCCGATGCCGGACAGGCTTGCGCCGAATACCAGGACAAGAACCTCCGCAACCTCACCTGCAAGCGCGTCCAGGTCGATGAGATCTGGTCGTTCGTCTACGCCAAGGACAAGAACGTCCCCGAGGCCAAGAAGGGCTCCGCGGGCAGCGTATGGACTTGGACGGCCATCGACGCTGATACCAAGCTGGTGCCGAGCTTCTTCGTTGGCGACCGCCATGCCGACTCGGCTTTCGAGTTTATTCAGGACTTGGCGGACCGCCTGACTGCTCGCGTGCAACTGACCTCAGACGGCCACAAGCCCTATCTGCAGGCGGTTGAAGCAGCGTCCGGCGGTGTCGTTGACTACGCCATGCTCGTTAAGCACTACGGCAACGCACCGGAAGGAAAGACCACCCGCTACAGCCCGGCAGAGTGCACTGGCATCACGGTCGGCACGGTCAGCGGTCGCCCCGACAAGAAGCACATTTCAACGAGCTTCGTAGAGCGACAGAACCTGTCGATGCGGATGGGCATGCGACGCTTCACGCGCCTGACCAACGCATTCTCAAAGAAGGTCGAAAACCACTTCTACGCCATTGCGATCTACTTCATGCATTACAACTACGTCCGCATTCACACGTCGCTACGTGTCACCCCCGCAATGGCGGCTGGCTTATCGGCCAAGCTCCGGCCGATGGATGATGTTGTGACGGTTGTGGAAGAATGAGAAGATAATCGCGTTGCGATTTAAAGGGGGCATCATGGCAAAGTGAACAATACCGTCGCCGGCGCGATGGCTTGCATAGTGGTTTAGAGCCAAGGCAGTGAGCGACGGCGGCGTGATCCGTAGGAGCGTCGCGGACGTGAAGAAATACGCTTCGTATCCCCTGCTCTTAGCTGAAGTTAAGAAGCG